>Ga0114950_10002148_pt1 | contig 15087 bp, 13 predicted proteins | sample N075metaG_FD_83503 | JGI IMG/M metagenome (GOLD analysis project Ga0114950, IMG submission 83503) | Deep subsurface microbial communities from Kermadec Trench to uncover new lineages of life (NeLLi) - N075 metaG | ecosystem: Environmental > Aquatic > Marine > Ocean trench > Sediment | place... | reverse complement strand
ATCGCCGGCCTCGAAAAGCTTCTCGCCGATGTCTCGTTGACTATCGACCAGCGGGCCGCCACCGAGAGTGTCCTGGCCGAGAAGATCGAGATCTACCGCGCCGGGGCGGAGAAACGCGGCCGCCGAGCCGAAGCGCGCCGCTACGGCGCCAAGCTGCGGCGGCTACAACGGGGCGCAACGGGCAACGACGGTGCGCGGGTCGCCTGAGAGGCCGACGATGCTCTCCGGTCGGGTCAATCTCGTCGTTGCGCTACGTACCGAGGCGCAGCCTTTGATCGACCATCTCGGCATGTCGCCGGTGTCCTCGGGAAGAGGTTTTCGGAGCTTCGTGAACAGCGACCGCGGCCTGGCGCTCGTCCTCTCCGGCGTCGGGCGCTCCGCCGCCGCCGCCGCCGCCGCCTACCTGGGCCGTGACGACACCGATCCCGCGTGGCTGAACGTCGGTATCGCCGGGCACCGCAGCCTGCCGATCGGTTCAGCTCGGATGGCGCACAAGGTCCACTGCGCCGCGTCGGCGCGAAGCTGGTATCCACCCATCGTTTTCGAGCCTCCCTGCCCAACAGCCACGGTTCGGACCGTGGATCGTGCCACCCGCGACTTCCCTACCGACGACCTCTACGACATGGAAGCCGCCGGCTTCTATGAGATCGCGGCCCGCTTCGCACCCCACGAGCTCGTCCATTCGTTCAAGGTCGTCTCCGACAACCTTGCGCACCAGGCGGAAACGCTGACCGCTGACTCGATCGAAAGTCTCATCGGCGACAACCTCGAGACCATCGACGCGTTGATCGAACCCTTGCGACGACTTTCCGCCGAGCGATGCCAACGTCGCGTCGAGCCCCGCGGGCTCGGTCAGCTTCTCCAAGCGTTCCACTTCACCACCACACATCGCCGGCAGCTCCGCCGGCTCTTGCGCCGCTGGTCGGTGGTGTGCGCGCAGGTCGACGCCGTCGACTGGGTGGCGTCCAGAGCCCTCTCCGACGCCGGCAGTGTGATCGCCTCGATGCGGCAGCATCTCGAGGGCGTGGCGCCGAAGTTCCCACCCTACAGGCGGTGATCGAAACCATCTACATCGAGAACGAGGTCGAGGCCCACCCTCGGGCCCGCCGCCTGCTCGACCGCTTTCCCGCCGCCCGCGTCATCCCCTGTGAACACTATGGCGAGGTGTTCAATCCTGCGGCTCAGAGCTTTCGCCTGCAAAAGAAACAACCGGCCCTCATCCTGGCGCGCAAGCGCGGCAACCTGGTTCTCGAGGCGCCCCCCGAGCTCGGCATCGGCGAGGGCCCGAGCTTCTACTTCTCACATATGCTCAACTGCCTGTACGATTGCCGCTATTGCTTTCTGCAGGGAATGTTCCGCTCGGCCCACTACGTCCTGTTCGTGAACTTCGAGGACTTCGAGGCCGCGATCGATGACACGCTGAGCGAAGGCGGCGAGAAGCCCTCCTTCTTCTTCTCCGGCTACGATTGCGACTCGCTCGCCCTCGAATCCCTCAGCGGCTTCGTCGAGAGGTTCGTGCCCTTCTTTGCCGCCCGGCCGGCGGCGGTGCTGGAGCTGCGCACCAAGAGCGTCGCGATCCGTGGCCTCCTCGGCATGCCGCCGTCACCGAACATCGTGGTCGCCTTCAGCTTTACGCCGGCGGAGGCTGCCGCGGCGATGGAGCACGGGGCTCCGGACGTCGCCCAGCGCGTGCGCGCCGCCGCCGAGCTCGCCGCCGCCGGCTGGCCGGTCGGTCTCCGCCTCGATCCCCTGCTCTGGTATGACGGCTGGCGCGCCGGCTACGCCACGCTGATCGACGGGCTTGCGGAGGCGATCCCGGCCACCGCCATCCACTCCGCCAGCCTCGGCCCGCTCCGGTTCCCGTCCGAGATGTTTCGACGAATTCATCGGCTGTACCCGGAAGATGCGTTGCTGAGCGGGCCGCTCGAGCGCCGCGACGACTTCGTCTCCTACAGCGCCGCACGCGAGGCGGAGCTCGTCGGCTTCGTGAAAGAGCGGCTGGGTCGCGCCTTCGACAACATCCCCCTCTTCTCTTTCACGGCGAACGCGGCGTGAGCCGGCACGATACCGTCGCCGGGCTCAAGGTACTGATTACCGGATCGAGCAGCGGAATCGGCCGGGCCACGGCCGAGCTGCTGTTGCAGCGGGGCGCGGCGGTGGTCGGGATCGCCCGGGACCACGCCAAGTTCGCGCCCGACAGCGACCGCTACGAGCCCGTCACCCTCGATCTCTCCAACCTCGACGCCACCGCCACCGCCCTCGACGACCTGGCCCGCGCCCACCAAGACGTCGCTGCGGTCATCAGCAACGCCGGTGCCGGGCGCTTCGGAGCCCTAGAGCAGTTTTCGGCCCTCCAGATTCGCCACGATATCGACCTCAACCTCACCAGCCACCTGCTGCTGGCACGCAGCTTTATTCCAGTGCTCAAACGCCGAAACGGTGGCGATCTGATCATCATCGGATCCGCAGCGGCGCTTCGCGGGGCCCGCAAGGGAAGCGTCTACTGCGCCGCGAAGTTCGGCCTGCGCGGCGCGGCGCAGGCGCTCGCCGATGAGTGCTCCCGGCGCGGCGTGCGGGTCACCCTGGTCAACCCCGGGTTCGTCCGCACTCCATTCTTCGACGCCCTCGACTTCGAACCCGCCGACGAGCCCGGAAGCGCCCTGACCCCAGAGGACATCGCGGCAAAGTTGCTGGAGATCCTCGAATCGGCGGGCGGCGCCGCGTACCGCGAGATCAACATCGCCCCACCGGATCCGGCCTTGAGAACCAAGCGCTAGCAGGGTGCCTGGTTCCGGGAGGACAACGCCGCGCCACGTGTCCAAACATGGCGGTCCGACCCGTCAACATCGGGCTGGCCGAGGCAACCTCGTAGCTGCCCCAGTCGGGTGATATGGTCAGGCGGTTCGGTGCGGCCTGCTCGCCGCGCGCCCCACCCGGAGGTTGCTATTCGCCAGTCCGTCACCTTGATCACCGGAGCCGCGGGGGAGATCGGCCACGCCCTTATCGAGCGGCTCTCGGATGTCGGCACCGTGCTGGCAACCATCGATCTCGAGGCGCTCGACGCCTCCCTGGCGAAGCGCGTCTCGCGCGCCTACACCGGGTCGATACTCGACCGCGGCCTGCTGGACGCGATCCAGGCCGAGTACGCCGTCGACCGCATCTATCACCTCGCCGCCCTGCTCTCGGCACGCAGTGAATTCACCCCGGTCACAGCGCACGAGGTCAACGTCACGGGAACGTTGAACCTGCTCGAGTTCGCGATGTCACAGGCGCACAGCCACGGCCGCAGGGTGATGTTTTTCTATCCGAGCTCGATCGCCGCCTACGGGGTACCCGCCAACATCGGCGACCGGCCGCTGCGCGAGCATGAGTACAACACGCCGACGACGATGTACGGCTGCAACAAACTATATTGCGAACACCTGGGCCGCTATTACGCCGCCTATTACAAACAGCTCGACGCCGAGTCGTACAGCGATCGAATCGATTTTCGCGCCATTCGTTTCCCGGGGCTCATCAGCGCCCTCACGATTCCCTCCGGAGGCACCAGCGACTACGCCGCGGAAATGATTCACGCTGCCGCCAAAGGCGATCCCTACGCCTGCTTCGTCCGCCCCGGCACCCGGATACCGTTCATGGCGATGCCCGACGCCGTCGACGCGGTGCTGGCGCTCGCAGAGGCACCCGCAGCAGATCTGACCCGGAGCGTCTACAACGTCTCGGCGTTCAACCCGTCGGCCGAACGTATCCGCGAGCTGGTCACCGCCGCGTACCCCGACGCCGGCATCACATTCGAGCCCGATACGCGGCGCCAGGCGATCGTCGATTCGTGGCCTGACGCGGTCGATGACCAGGCGGCGCGCGACGATTGGGGATTGTCGCCGCGCTACAGCCTCGAACCTTGCTTCGAGGACTACCTGATCCCGACCATCACCGAGATCTACCGCTGAGCGAATAGCGGCGGGTTCTAGAAGCTGAAACCGGCGCCGACCGTGAGCTCGACGTTATGGAGCCGCTGGGCGCTGAAGCCGAGTAGATCGGCAAGCTGCCGGTCGATTCCCAGCGCCAATCCATCGACCCTCGTCATATGGTCGCGGACGTCGGCACGCAGCGAAACACGGCTGATGTTGATCTTGAGGCCGCCGCCGAAGTTCCAACCCCACTTGCTGATGTCGAGCCCCCCCAGATCCGAGAGCTTGTAAGAATGCAATCCGCCGCCACCGGTAACGAACGGCTGCACCGGCCCGGGAAGCAAGAACAGGATGGCGTTGGCCTCCATGTATACGACGCGGGCCGCCAGCTCGATGCTGATCTCATCGAGATCGATCGTCGCCGCCAGACCGCTGTCGCTGTGCGTGAAGCTGCCCTCGACCCCTAGCGGAAACGTGTAGTAGCCGACACGAGCACCGTAGGTGCGGCCGTTCTGGAAGGTGCCTACCAGGGAGAAGTCGCCGGAGATGATGGTGGTGAGGTCACCCCCGACGAGCCCACCGAGAAAGAAGCTGACCTCGGTATTGCGGCCCGGGTTGGCGACCGACAGAGTCTGGGCCGCCGGAACAGCGACGGGCTCGTGCGGCGGAACCGCAGCGGGCGCCACCTCCTCCTGCGGAGGCGGTGGCGCCTCTTGCGCCAACGCCGGAAGGGCGCCAAGCGTCATGGCACACGAGAACACGGCAAGAATACGCAGGTTGCGGGTCGCAAACATGGCTATCCTTCCATGCCTCCCGTTCGTACGGGGACCCGGACAGCCACACCCCTATAGCTGCCCCGAGGCGCCGAGGCCCCGGGGTGAGGTCCAGTCCTATCGCTCGTGGAGCCATAGAAACTGATTTCCGCGCCGGAATTCTAGCCCTTTTGGACGTTTCTTGGATATGAGGATGGGCAGATTGCGTCAGCAGCGGCATCTCGTGACCCGCCCCTGGCTACTTGTCGCCCGCGGTGCTCTCTCGTACCCTTTCTGTCGTCCACCACCCGCGTATCCAAAGGAGCGTGCAGGCATGAAATCGATGCGAGCAAACGGCGCCACCATCGCCCTGACTTTGATCTTCGCTACCGTAACAGTCGGCCTCGCGACCGGCCTGGCAGCCGAGGAATCCGAGCCCTCTGCGGCCCTTCCCGGCCAGTCCGATGCGCGAGCCGTCGAAATCGCCCATGCGACGATGGCGGCCATGGGTGGCGCCGAAGCATGGAACAACACCCGCTACATCAGCTGGAAATTCTTAGGCGGCCGTCTTCACGTCTGGGACAAATGGACCGGCAACCATCGGATGGAGGGGCCGAACCGCGACGGCGATCAAATCGTCTCGTTGATCAACATCAACACCTGGGACGGCCGGATTTTCAAGAACGGCGCTGAGGTCACCGACCCCGAGGAGCTCGCGGCGCTACTCAACAGCGCCTTCCGGAGCTGGAACAACGACACCTACTGGATGTTCATGCCCTACAAACTGCTCGACTCGGGCGTGACTCTCGAGTACCTCGGCGAGCGCCCGATGGAGGACGGCCGTGCAGCCGATGTCCTGCAGCTGACCTTCGAAGAGGTCGGCGACACCCCGGACAACAAGTACGAGGTGTTCGTCGCCAAGGACACCGGGCTCGTCGAGCAATGGACCCACTGGACGCGCTTCGACGACCCCGAGCCCCGTTTCACGTCGCCCTGGGCGGATTGGCAGCAGTTCGGCAGCATCATGCTGGCAACCAACAAGGGACGCGACCGGGACTGGTCGATCCACGTCTACGACGAGTTGCCGGAGACGGTTTTCACCAACCCGGAGCCTGCCTTCCAGCAGTAGGTCCGTCCGGTTCGAGCGAGCCAGCCGCGACCTCTCGACGCGTTGCTACAGGGCGAGCGGATGGCGCTCGATCGGAATCCGGCCGCTTCAGGATGCCGCGCGGTACAGCTGCATGCTCCACTCGAGGTACTTCAGGTCGAGCGGCTTGTTGATAAAGTCCGCCGCGCCAAGACGCAATGCTTCGCGCGCGTCGCTGTCGCTCGCATACCCCGAAATCGCCCATATCTTGCCGGCGTCGAGACCCTCATCGCGGATTGCTTGCAGGACCTCGAGACCGTCCATTCCCGGCATTCTCAGGTCGAGGACGGTGATGTCGGGGGGGGGTGCGGAGCGCAACGCGTCAAGTCCCTGGTGGCCGCCAGCAGCGGTGCTCACGTTGCATCCGCGGCTGGTGAGGAAACGATAGAGAAGCTCGACGATGCTCTGCTCGTCGTCGACGACGAGGACCTTGGTGGCGTCGAGGTTGAAGCCGTTCAGACGTTCCGAGCTCGAAGGACTACGCAGCGACTCGATGGGGATTTCAAACTCGATCCCGACCAAGATCCCTCCATCTTCGCTCGATCGCGTGTTTCGTACGAAGCCGCGGGCTTCGAAGCTCCCGGTCTCGGGATCGCTGAAGCGGACCACGCAGAGCGTGCCCGCGGCAAGCCCCTCGCCGACGCGGGCGAGGATGCCCCCCAAACCGATATTGACAATCGCCCCTTCCATTTCCCTCGCGGGAATCGATGGGTCCTCGATCCGGATGCCGACGGTGGTGGAAAGGCCGGTGCGGCGAAATGTGCGACGCTCGGCGCCCTCGATAGCTTGTTCCGACATGGATTACACCTCGTGATCCACTCGCCCGGTGCCTGGCCGAGCGCCGGCGTCTTGCCGGGCTCATTGATCGGACTACCGACCATGCCGGTTTCCGCCGCCATTGTAGGTGCCACCCCCGGTGCGGGCGAAACCCTTTCTCATCGCGAGAGCACCGTCCCGAGGAGCTCCCGATGGGCATCATTCAGAGATCAGTCACCGAAACCCACGCGTGGCAAGACCCTTGCCAGCCATCCGGCGGCGGCGGCAAAAAGCAGGAGGCAAACGATGCCGGGCACAAACTCTCCATACAGCAGGTACCCCGTTCCGAACAGCGCCGCGTACACGGTGACGCAGCCGAGAAACCAGGCCAGGAACGCCGCCGTGAGGCTCTCACCGACGTCGCCCGATACGCCTTCCGCGGCAAGCTCACCGGCGGCGCCAACGCCTGAACGCCGGATCGATTCGACCACCGGGCGCCATCCCGAACCGAGCGGGCGAATTTTCACATAGAACGCCCGCAGCGTGTCCTCGTCGGTCGGCGGCGTCAGAAAGGTCACCAGCACCCAACCAGCTGTGGTGATCACCACCCCGATCACCAACTGCGCCGAGGCGCCGAGCTCGGCAAACCCGAAGGGGAGGTGGAAGACCTCGAAGTACACGGCGACCGCGAACGAGATCACCATCGCCGCGACCTCGCCCCACACGTTGATCCGCCACCAGTACCAGCGAAGCAAGAAGATCAGCCCGGTGCCGGCGCCGATCTGCAGGAGGATCTGGAAGGCTTGCAGCGCGTTCTCGAGCCAAAGCGCGACCACCGAGGCCAGGATCACGAGGATCACCGTACAGAGGCGGGCCACCCGGATATAGTGCACGTCGCTACGATTCGGGGCCCAGAAGCGCTTGTAGCAATCGTCGACCATGTACGAAGCGCCCCAGTTCAGGTGCGTGCTGATGGTCGACATGTAGGCCGCCGCCAGCGAGGCGACGACCAAGCCGAGCAGACCGGATGGCAGAAACACGAGCATCGCCGGATAGGCCAGATCGTGACCGATGATCGTCGGATCGAGGTCCGGGAATCGCTGCTGCAGCGACTCGAGCGTCGGGTAGACCAGCACCGAGCAAAGCGCCACGAGGATCCACGGCCAGGGGCGCAGCGCGTAGTGGGCGATGTTGAACCACAGGGTAGAGAAGGCCGCCTCCTTCTCGTTGCGCGCCGCCAGCATGCGCTGGGCGATGTACCCGCCTCCCCCCGGTTCGGCCCCGGGGTACCAGGTGCTCCACCACTGCACCGCGAGCGGCACGATCAAAACAGTGGAGACTGCGGTCCAGTCGGAAAAATCGGGCAACAACGACAGTTTGCCCTCTAGCTCCGGGCTGCTTATCAGCCCGCTCAGACCTCCCACTTCCGGTCGCTGCAGGGCGAAATACGCCGCCGCCAACGACCCCACCATCGAGATCGTGAACAGCAGCAGGTCGGTTACAACGACGCCCCAGAGGCCGGACGTCGCCGAGTACGCCGCGGTGATGGTCGCGGCGACCAGCACGGTCGTGTACTTGTCGATGCCGAGCAGGACGCCGGAGATCTTGATCGCCGCCAACGTGACCGTCGCCATGATCATGACGTTGAAGAAAAGACCGAGGTACAGAGCCCTGAAACCACGCAGAAACGCCGCCGGCTTTCCGGCGTAACGGAGCTCGTAGAAGCCCATGTCTGTGAGCACCCCGGAGCGCCGCCACAGCTTGGCGTAGAAGAACACCGTGCACATGCCGGTGATCAGGAACGCCCACCAGAGCCAGTTGCCGCTGACCCCACCGGTTCGCACGATGTCGGTGACCAGGTTCGGTGTGTCGGTCGAGAACGTCGTCGCCACCATCGAGGTACCCAGCATCCACCAGGGAAGCTTGCGGCCCGAGAGAAAAAACTCTTGCATGTCGGTGCCGGCGCGACGGGCGAAATACAATCCGGTGGCCAGCGCGATGATGCCGTAGGACGCGACGACGAACCAATCCAGCGAGCTCAGCTGCACCGCTCCCCCTTGGCGTTGCACCCCGGGATCAGGGTTGGAGTGGGCCCGCTCCGCCCCCGGGCGACCTGATCCGCGGCGCCTCGCGGTTGCCGCTGGATCACCGCCCGTCCCAACGGGTCATATCCGCTTCCGCTGCGATGTAGCCGAAAGCCGCCCAGCTCGTGCCCTCGAGGATCCGTTCGAACACGCTACGCGCCTCTTCTTCGTTGCCGTTGACCCGATACCAGTTGCCAACGCCGTATCCCTGGGTGGCAATCTGCAGCGCGGTGTCGGGATCGTCTTCGGCGCGCAGATCGAGCAGCTCTTGGGGCCCGACTTCGCCTTTGTACATCAGCAGGCGGCGGTGATAGGCGTCGTTCTCGACGATCTCCATGTCGGCGGTGATCGGCTCGAGAACCGCGGCGGCCGCTTCCTCGTCGCCGAGGCGACGATAGCTCATGTAGAGCCAGTCGCTCGTCGCCACCAGCAGGTCGTTGTTGTCGGAATACTTCATGCACTCGAGGTAGGCGTCGCGGGCCTTCTCGAAGTCGCCCTGCAGGTAGTAGGCCAGCCCGAGGTGGTACCAGATGTTGAAGTGGACGTTGCTGAGTGGAATACCGAGGGCATTGGGTGCGCCGTCGGGTTCGATCTCGACCGGGTCACTGGCGGCGAGTGCCGCGGCCGCCAGCAGATCGGCCGCAGCGCGCTCGAGCTGCCGGGTGCTGATGTAGCGGTGGCCGCGGTGGCGCAGCAGCTTGTAGGAGCCCGGCAGCTTCTCGATTCCGGCCGTGTAGACGTCGATCGCGTCGTTGTAGCGGCTCAGGTACGCCAACCTCCTGCCGTACCAGATGATGGCGTCCTCGTCGTCAGCTGCGGCCTCGTAGCCGGCCAACGCCGTCGCCAGGTTTTCCTCGAGTCGAGCGCGCCGCTCGTCGGGCAGCCTTGGCCGATACAAGGCCCGCCCATCGAGCGAGATGACCTCGGGCTCGGCCTCTGCGACTGCCGCCGACGCCTCGGCGCCCGCCGCCGCGCCCGCGTCTTCGGTACCGAGGCCATCGTCGGAGCATCCGGCCGCCAACCCCACCAGCGCCAGCAGTGCCAGCAGCTCGATTCGGTTCGCGGCGACGCTGCCGTGCAACGATCGCGACCGTGGAAACAGCTTCACGACCGTCGCGCCCCAGCTCCCCCCATCGGTCGCCACATGAAAGGAGTCGACGTCGCCGCGATCGCTCAACGCGGAATGCACGATGCGACGTAGCACGCCCTTACCCTTGCCATGGATGATGCGCACGTCGAGTACCCCCTTGTCACGGCAGGCGTCGAGGTAGTCTCCGACGACGTCTCGAGCATCCGCGGGACGGAATTGGTGGAGGTCGAGAATCCCGTCGATCGGGATCTCGACGATCTCACTCAGCGGCTCGCCGTCGGCTCGGGAGCCGTGGCTCACCTACCCTCTTCCGCCTGGATACGTTGCGCCACCTCTTCGACCTCACGCCAGACCCGCAGCAGGTTGCCACTCCATATCTTGGCGATCTCTTCCTCGGTGTAGCCGCGCTTGACGAGCTCGTGGGTAACGTTGAACGTCTCGGTGGCGTTGTCCCATCCGTCGATGCCGCCACCGCCGTCGAAGTCGGAGCTGATCCCGACGTGGTCGATGCCGATCAGGTTGACCGCGTAGTCGATGTGATCGACGAAATCCTCCACGTTGGCGGGCGGAAACTCCGGATCGATCTCCTCGGCGACGCGGCGTTCGAACTCGGCTTGCAACGCCTCTCGCTCGGAACGGTCCTCGTCGGTAAGCTCGGGTTGCTCGGCAGCCACCCCACCGCGACGGCCACCACCGCCGCCACGTCCGCCGCGGCCACCGCGTCCACCATCCGCCGGCAGGCCCATCTCTTCGCGCAACGCCACGATCGCCTCCCTACGGGGCGTCGGGTCCTTCACGTAGTTGGCGAGCGCCACCGTCTGCATGACGCCGCCGTTCTCCTTGAGCGCCAGGAGTTGCTCGTCGTCGAGGTTGCGGTTGTGGTCACGCAGCGCGTAGACGCTCGAGTGCGAGGCGATAACCGGCGCCTGCGATACCTCGAGGATCTCGAGCATCGTCTGCTTGCCGGCGTGCGAGATGTCGACCATGATCCCTTGCCGGTTTATCTCGGCTACCGCCTCGCGGCCGAGCTCGCTGAGGCCGCCGTGCATGACCCGCTCCGGCTCGTCCTCGGTGGCGTACCATCCGGGCGAGCTCGAGTCGCCTAGCTGGTTGTGGCCGGTGTGGGTGATCCCCATGTAACCGGCGCCGAGTTCCTTGAAGCGTTTGATCAACGCAATGTCGTCGCCCATCGGGTAGCCGTTCTCGATACCGATGGCGGCGACGAGCTTGCCCTCGGCGGCGATCTGCTCGGCTTCCGCGGCGCTGGTGGCGAGCCCGATCTGGTCGCCGTAGAGCTCGTCGGTCATCCGGTGGATGCCGTCAAACTTGCGCATCGCGGCGCCGAGCGCGTTCGTGTAGCCCTCGTCGTCGAGGTTGCCCTGGCCTTGCCCCACGAAGACGACGAAGAAAACCAGATCGAGGCCGCCTTCGCGCATCTGCGGCAAGTCGACCTTGCGGTCGGCCCGTTCGTTGGGATCCTCGCCGTCGGAACCATCGGTGGGCGCGAAGTTGCCCGAAATATCCTTGTGGGTGTCGGCGGTGATCACCGTCTCATGGATCGCGAGGGCGCGCGCTTCGAGCTCCTCCGGAGTCTCGACGGCGTCGGCGCCGGTTTCGCCGCCGCCTCCGGCGCAGGAAACCGCGCCGATCAACAGAATGGCGCCCAGTGCGCAAGGAAGGGAGCGGCGGGCGAGTCGCGGGAAACCTGGCGTCATGGCTGTTCTCCGGTGAGATGGCGTTTCGAGGGGCTCCGAACGGCCTAATGAAAGAACGGACGATCGAAGAACACAAGGCACCACCCGACCAGCGAGCCGTTCACTGGCACGCGCAGTCGTTTGTCGACCGATCGACTAGTGGCCTGTGATGGATGAACGGTTAGCGGCCGGCCCGCAGGCCAACGTGAGGGTATGGGTGGCGGCAAACGACGCGGAGAGGCGCGCCTTACCCGAGCAGGCCGCCGCCGTCGATGACCAGTGCGGTCCCGGTTACAAACGCGGCCTCGTCCCCCGCCAGGTAGAGAATCGCCGCAGCGACCTCCTCGGGGGAGCCGACGCGCTGCATCGGGCGAGCCGCGGCGGCGCTGAGAAACTCGGCCCGCGGCGCGCCGAGGTCGTCTGCTTCGGACTCCAGCATCGGGGTGTCGATGTCGCCGGGACAGACACAGTTGACGCGGATTCCCTCGGTGGCGTGATCGATCGCCATTGCCTTGGTCAACTGCACGACCGCGCCCTTCGACGCACAATAGGCAGCAGCCCGTGGCCCGGCGGCCAGGCCCCATCCCGAGGCCGTGTTGACGATCGCGCCGCCACCACGCTCGATCATCCACGGGATCACCGCCCCGGAGAGCAAGTAGATCGCCTTCACGTTGACCTCCATGATCCGGTCCCAATCGGCCTCGCTGGTCTCGAGGATCGTCGCGCGACGGGTGATGCCGGCGTTGTTGATCAAGATGTCGACCCCGCCATAAGCCCCCCGCGCGACCTCCACAACGTCCCCGCAATCGATCCGGCGGGTCACGTCGGCTTCGACGAAGCGCCCGATGCCACCCGCCGACTCGATTGCCTCGGCAACCACAGCCCCACCGGAATCGACGTCGACCGCAACCACGGCGGCGCCCTCGCCGGCAAGCAACTCGGCCGTCGCCCTTCCGATGCCGGATGCGGCGCCGCTTACGATCGCGACTTTGCCGGCTAGCCTCCGCTCGCCCACACCTCGGCCTGCTAGCAGGCGTCCAGCGCCCGCTCGACCGCCTCTACGGTGAGCGCGACATCGTCGTCGGTGTGCGCCACGCAAGCGACCGAGTGCAGCGCCGCGGCCGGGCTCATATAGATCCCGTGCTCGAACAGCTTCCAGGCGAAACGCTGATACGCGCCGCGGTCGACGTGGGCGCAGAAGCCGCGGAAATCCTCGATTCGCTCGCGCTCCGTGAACATGATCTGCAGCATCGGGCCGACGTTCTGCACGATGGCGCCAATGCCCTTGGTCGCAAACAGGTCTCGCAAACCGGAGCACAGGGTCTCGCCGATGTGCCACAGATGGGCGAACGCGGCGCCGTCGTCCTTGATCAACTCCCGCAGATTGGCGGCGGCGGCAAACATCCCGAGTCGTGAAGCGTTCTGGGTGCCGTAGTGCAGCACTCCACCCCACGCCAGCCCCTCCATGAGGTCGGCGCGGCCCGCAAACCCGGCCACCGGCATACCGGCGCCGACGCCCTTGCCGAAGGTAACGATGTCGGCGCCGACGTCGAAGTGCTCCTGGCAACCGCCTGCTGCGATCCGAAATCCGGTCACCGTCTCGTCGAGGATGAGCAACACGTCGTTGTCGCGCGTCACTTCGCGCAGCGCCTTCAGGTAGCCGTCTCGGGGCGGGATCACGCCGATGTTGGCCATGATGCCCTCGGTGATCACCGCCGCTACCCTGCCGCGGTTGTCGATGACGGCGCGCTCGATGGCGTCAACGTCGTTCCAGGGAACGACGATGGTGTCATCGAGGGCGCGGCGGTTGAGTCCGGAGCTGTCGGCGATCTTGATCGGGTCGTTGCGATGACCGAATGCGGCCACCGGATGAGGGTGGGCGCTGACCAGGAAGTCGTCGTACCAACCGTGGTAGTGGCCCTCGAACTTGATGAATTTCGGGCGACCCGTCATGCCCCGCGCCAGCCGGATGGCCGCCATTGCCGCTTCGGTTCCGGTGTTGGCGAAACGCACTTTCTCGGCGCCCGGGATCATCGCAGTGATCAACTCGGCGACCTCAATCTCGACCTCGGTCGCGGCGGCGAGCAAGTTGCCCCCGGAGACAGCCCCGGTGATCGCTTCGACGACGGCCGGATGAGCATGACCCAGTGGTAGCGCCCCGTAGGCCAGCATCCAGTCGATGTACTCGTTGCCGTCGACGTCCCAGACACGCGAGCCGGAGCCACGCTCGATGAAGAGCGGGTAATCCCCATAGTTGGCCGGACCACGAGAAGGTGAGCTACCGCCCTCGACCATCACGCCGAGCGCGCGCTCGAACAGCGCCTTCGATGTGTCCGTGCTCCGATCCATGGCTGCTTCCTTGCTCCAGCAGGCCGACGGCAGCGACGCGGTCAGCCGCTCGCCAAGCCCCCGGCGATCTCGCCCCCGTCGATGGTGAACACTTGCCCGGTAAGATACGCCGCTTCGTCGGAAGCGAGGAATGCGAACAGGTCGGCGACCTCCTGCGGACGTGCATGCCGCTTCAACGGGATCTTGGCGTTCACCGCGTCGAGCATCGGAGCGGTGTATTCGCTCTCCTGCATCGCCGTCATGACGTAGCCCGGAGCCACCGCATTCACCCGGATCTTGGGCGCCAGCTCGAGGGCCATGGTCTTGGTCAACGAGATGAGGCCCGCCTTGCTGGCATTGTAGTGGGCATAGAACGGGTGCCCCACGATGCCGTTCGTCGACGCGGTGTTCAGGATCACGCCGCCGTGCCCCTTCTCCATCATGTGCCGCGCCGTTATCTGGGCAACGTGAAACGCCCCGCTCAGATTTACACCCAGCACCTGATCCCACTCCTCGGGCACGATGTGCAAGAATTCCTGCCGCCTGCTGACACCGGCGTTGTTGATCAGGATGTCGACACCGCCGATCTGCGCGAGGACGCGACGAAACGCGTGCTTGACCTGGCGTCGGTCGCTCACGTCGCACACCACGAAGCCACTGAGCGCCATCAGGTCCTCCTTCATGCGTTCGCAAGCTCGGGTATTCTTGTCGAGAATGCAAACGGTGGCGCCCTCCGAGATGAAGCGCTCCACCGTCGCGGCCCCGATACCACTCGCGCCTCCGGTCACCAGGACGCGTTTGCCTTTCAATCCACTAATCGACTTCTCTACGATCGTACCCGCCAGAGTGGATGAAAGCTGAGGCGACTGCGGCTCCAGTCCCGGACTCTCCTCCCTCGCGGTGCGACGGACCACCTTCGGCTCCGGAGCCTTGGGCGGCTTGGCGTTCTTCGCCTTTTCCAGTGCCTTCTTCGCCTTGGTCAACTGCCCCTTGAGCGAGGAGTTCTGCTTTACCAGTTCTGCCTTTGTCGGCATCCTTTTTCTCCCTGTTTTGGATGGGAGGCCCCGGCTCACCGGCGACAGAAAATCTGTTGAGCACTATTGTCGCCGCTCTTTGCCCTCGCCCATAAGTCCCCTACCCAACACAATTTCACCACCGCCTGCCAAGGTCGACACCGTGCTGTCGGGCGTATTCGCTGAAGCGCCGCGACAGCTCGTCGGCGCGCTCGGCCGCTTCTGCCGGTCGCAGCCTCTTGCCCTCGTATCCCAGAGCGTCACGCATCACCGCCGCCGAGTCCTCGGTGAAGACGACACTCCCATCTTCTT
>Ga0114950_10002146_pt1 | contig 15091 bp, 13 predicted proteins | sample N075metaG_FD_83503 | JGI IMG/M metagenome (GOLD analysis project Ga0114950, IMG submission 83503) | Deep subsurface microbial communities from Kermadec Trench to uncover new lineages of life (NeLLi) - N075 metaG | ecosystem: Environmental > Aquatic > Marine > Ocean trench > Sediment | place... | reverse complement strand
TGGGCCGAAGCCTGCTGCTCTTCACGCGATTCGGAGACGATCCAAGCGCTCAGCTAGGCACGTTTAGACGGCTAAACCCTTGGTTTCAAAGCATTTCGGACGACGAGATTGTTCCGGCCTTGATCGTGGGAAATGCCCAGCATTGCCGAGAGCGCATCGCCGAACTCCGCGAGGCGTTCAGGCTGACGCTACCGGTACTGGATCTGTCCGGTTTCAAAGCGGAATCGGCCAGGCACCTGTTGGAAAATCTGGCACCGGGCGAATAACCGAGTTGACGCAAGCACTTAGACTTCTTAGCCTATCTGGGATCCGCGGGACTCGCGCGCCCTTCCCGCAGCCATTGGATCAGACCGCATCGTACCGGTGCTCATCCGGACGACAGCCATCACGTTTATGCACGAAGGGCCGCTGACGCCGGCTCACAGGAGACACTATAAGGTGTACGGACGCGGTAGGCAGGGACTCAGCTTCGGACCGCCGGCCACGCCCCCGATCATCAAGCAGTTGATGATTGCGAATGCGGTCGTGTTCGTCGTCCAGTATCTGGCTCCTGGAATATTCGCGCTCGGCGCCGTGACACCGATCGCGGTCTGGCAGGGCGGCTATATCTGGCAGCCCTTCACCTACATGTGGCTCCATGGCGGTCTCGGTCACATCGCGTTGAACTGCCTGGCACTCTGGATGTTCGGATCGCAGCTGGCCATGGCCTGGGGGCCGCAACGCTTCTTGCGTTACTACCTGCTGTGTGGCGTGGGGGCCGGCTTCATCATCGCGAGCTGGCCGTACCTCATGCTCATCTCTCCGGATGCGGACTCCTCCGTGTTGCTCACCCACACGGTGGGCGCCTCGGGCGCCATCTACGGCGTGTTGCTCGCCTATTCGCTCACCTGGCCCGATCGCACCATCATGTTGATCTTTCCGCCGGTCTCGTTTCGAGCCATCTGGTTGATTCCGGCCCTCTTCTTCATGACGATCTTCTTCAGCCCAGGCGGCAACATCAGCCACGTCGGCCACCTGGGCGGCGTGCTGGTGGGCTGGATCTACATGCGTCGCCACGGGCAGGCCGGCAACCCGCTGGGCTGGAAGCAGATCCAGTACCGCTGGCGCCGCTGGCGTATGCGCCAGCGGCTGCGGGCCGTCCGGCAAGAGGACCACCAACAGCAGCGCAAGCAGAACGACCGAAACAAAAAGACCTTCCATTGAGACCATGGGCCAGGCACTCGCACACAGCGACTTCCTTCTGACCGACGCGCTCGACGCCGAGATCGCGCGGGCAGGCCAGGCCGTGGCGCACGCAGATCACGTGGTTGGGCTCACCGGCGCCGGTCTGTCGGTCGAGAGCGGCATCCCGCCGTTCCGCGGCCCCGGCGGGCTGTGGACCCGGTATGGCGAGCCGCCCATGGACGGCTATCAGCGCTTCCTACGCGACCCGGCCCAGGCCTGGCGCGACCGTCTGAACCCGAAGGCAGCGTGGGCCAAGGCGCTGGCAGAGACGCTGGCAGCTGCCAAGCCCAACGCGGGACACCGCGCACTGGCAGAGCTCGAACGAATCGGTCATTGCCACGCACTCATCACCCAGAACATCGACGATCTCCACGGCCAGGCGGGTCACCAGAACCTGTTGGAAATCCACGGGAATCATTTCCTGCTGCGCTGCACCGAGTGCATGACGCGCTTCCGGCAGAACGGATTCCAGATCGACCCCAACGACCTGCCGCCGCGCTGCCCGGAGTGCGATGGAATCGTGAAAGGCGACACGGTCCACTTCGGCGAGCCGATTCCGCCAGACGTCTTGAAGCGTTGCTACGACGAGGTCGGCCGCGCCGATTGCATGATCGTGGCCGGCACTTCGGCCACGGTCTATCCAGCTGCCGAGTTTCCTCTGCAGGTGCTGCGCAACGGGGGTGTTGTGATCGAGGTGAACCCCGAGCCGTCGGAGCTCACACCGGTCGTCTCCATCTCGTTGCGGGGTCCGGGGGGTGCCGTCCTCGAGCGGCTGCTGCTTCACGCACAGTGCGCTTCCCAGCAGGCGAGGGCATGAGCTTTCGACACCGCGACGACGGGTTGGCCGGGTCCTCCATGGGTCGCGAAGGGGGCTTGGGCAGTCTGCTGCGAAGCCTGCTAAAGGGCGTGCCCTGGAGCGAGAAGGCAGAGAGTGAAGAAGTGCTCCACTTCAGCACTCCAGCCAGCGAGAACTTCCGGATCCACAACGCCAACGGCAGGACCAGCGTCATCGGCGAGGATCGATCGGACATCGAGGTCCACGCACTCAAGACGGCACGCGCCGAGTCGGCGGATGCCGCGACCCGAATGCTCGACAGCATCCGCATCATCCACGGGCTCGCCGGAGACGTCGCCGAGATCGAGGTCGACATTCCGAGCAAATGGAACCGGCGCGGCTACGTCAACCTGACTGTACGCGTGCCTCGCAGTCTCAGCACCGAGATTATCGCGTCCAACGGCAAGGTCGGCGTGCGCAACCTCTGCGGCACCGTGCGCGCACGGTCGAGCAACGGGTCGGTGGAGTTCTCCGGCATCAAGGGCGACATCGAAATCATCACGTCGAATGCCAGGATCTGCTGCTGTGATACCGAAGGCAAGCTGGTCGCCCGCTCGAGCAACGGCAAGATCGAATTGACCAACCATCGGGGATCCATCGATGCCTCGACCTCCAACGGCCTGATCCGCGCGTCGCTCGACGTCCTGGGTCGTGAAGGCGTGCAGCTCGCTACCAGCAACGGTCGCATCGTGCTCGAGCTGCCCGACGAAGTGGATGCCGACGTGGACATCCGTATCGACAACGGCGTGATCCGCAACGACCGCCCGCTCTGCAAGGCCATCCGCGAACGCAGCGGGCAGCTCCGCGGGCGGCTGGGCGCCGGGGGCTGCCCGATCAAGCTGCGGACCTCCAACGGCTCCATCTGCCTGCGCTAAAGGGCCGCCGGCCGCCGAAGCGGCGGCTTGCAGTTCGCCGAAGCGGCCAACTGCGGGAGAAGGAGGCCGCCGAAGCGGCCAACTGTGGGAGGGGCGTGTCGCGCTGAAGCTCGTGCGTCGATCGGTCCGCTCACTCACCGATGCGGCGACGGAACTCCTCGCCCTGCTCGCTGAAGATGACGCCCGAAGGTTCGATCTTGGCGACGACGGCGGTGCCGATTTCGTCGCCTTCGCGAACTTCGCGGGGAGCGCTGCTTCCCACGATCACCACTGCAAACCGCTTGGCGGCGATCGGGTGCCACATCGTGCGCTCGACCGTCAAGGTCGGTCCACTGTAGCTGGACACGGCGGCCAGCGTCTTCGGGGGAGTCGGCTCGGGTCCGGCAGCCGGCTTCGGCGACGGCTCAGGCTCCGCAGGCACGGACTGGGTCACCGGCGTGATCGACGCCAGCTGCTTCGTTGTCGGAGCAGGCATCGACTGGACCGGCTCAGGCCGTGAAGTCGGTTCCGGCGCAGCCTCGGGTTCCGGCGTCGGCTGCGAAACATTCGCCGTTCGATTCGACGGCACCGAACTTGACGGCACCGAGCTCGATGACGCCGGGACCGAAGGCGGCGACGCCTCGATCGAGTCTGCGGCGTCATCGCTTGCGGGCACGAACTCGACGACCGTACGCAACGGCCGCGCACTCGCGACCTGGCGCAGCGGAGGCTCGTCGGGCTCCAGTGTGTTCTCGGGCGTGGTCTGATTGCGGAAGCGCCGCGCGGACACCGGAATCGCCACACGGCCCTTGTGCCGGCCGGGCAGACCGGCCGCGCTTTGCCGTGACTTCAAGAAAATCGGGTCGTCGCCCGGCCGCGGGCCGGACGACGCCACCACTGCATTGACTTCCATTTCCGGCGAGGCGCTGATACGCGGCTGTGGTGGGTCGCGCTTGACGACCGAGACCAGAGACTCCAGTGCCGCCGGCGAAAGCTCGCGTTGCTGCGGGCGGGAATCGGCAACGACTGCGGGGGATCGCGGCAACGACGGGATCGAACCTGCTGAGGTCGGCGCAGACGCGGCAGCGGTTTCGGCGGTCGTCCCATTGGTCGACACCGAATCCGACGTGGCGAGCCAATACGTGCCGGCGCCAATCAAGACGAAGGCAACCAGCAGGATTCCCGCCACGACGAGAGACGTCCCGGAACGCTTGATGTGCTGAGGAACTTCGGGATCGGCGACTTCTTCGCGAAGCGACCGGTCGGACGGTACGTCGCGGTCCTCTTCCAAGCGACGCAACGCCTTCAGAATCGTGCTCATTCGAGAACCTCTTCGACACGCTCAACCCCAAGCGCTGACACCGAGAGCGCGGAAAGAACGTCGGCCATCGGATCAGGGGAGGAGCGCTGTGCAGCTGGGGCCCGAGGAGCGGTCACGGCAGGCAAGCTCCGCGACAGGATCCAGTCCTCGTCGCTACGCTGCTGCCAGACCCACGCGCCGGTCACGACGGCGACCAGTGCCACGCCCGCGACGGCGCTACTTCTCCAGGACCAGCGCTTCGCCATGCGGCGGCGGCGGGCACCCATGATTTCCTTGGCTGCCTGTCTTACATGTTCCGAACCGATGGTGCGATCGCCCACCGCGTAGCCTGCCAGCAGCGCGCGGTCGCAGAGCAGGTTGACGAGTCTCGGAACCCCCCTTGTGCGTCGCTGCACCTCTCGCAACGCGCGGGGATGGAAGAGGTCGCCCGGGTCCTGACCCGCCGCCACGCGCAGACGGTGTCGCACATACTCGGCCGTCTCCGAAGCCGACAGCGTCGACAGGCACCAGCGCACGCTGATCCGCTGCCGGAGCTGTCTCAACTCCTTTGAGTCGAGCATGTCGTCGAGCTCGGGCTGACCAAACAACAGGATCTGGATCAGCTTCGAGGTGGAGGTCTCGAGATTCGAGAGCAGCCGCACCTCTTCCAGGGTGCGCGGATCGAGATTCTGCGCTTCGTCGACGATCAGCAGCACCCGGCGTCCCATGCGTTTCTGGGTCAGCAGGAATTCGTTGAGCTGGCTGCTGAGCTGGGGGCGGCTGAGGCCCGCCGTCGCCAGTCCGAACTCCTCGCAAATCGCACTCAGCAGCTCTTCCCCGCTGAGCGTCGGATTGAAAATGAAGGCCACGCTCGTTTCGGGACCGAGTCGCTCGAGGACCGTGCGGCTCAGGGTCGTCTTGCCCGTGCCGACCTCGCCGGTTACGGCGATGAAGCCTTCGCCCTGCTCGATTCCGTAGAGCAGGTGAGCCAGCGCCTCCCGGTGGGAGTCCGAGAGGAACAGGTAGCGCGGATCCGGGGTGAGGCTGAACGGCTTTTCGCGAAGGCCGTAGAACGCGGTATACATCTTCAGAGAACCACCGGTGAGAAGTCTAACCTATTGATTCAAAAAGAGGATCCTAACCGAAAAGCCCAGGCCAGCGAGCTTTCGGGGATCACCGAACCTTGTAGCGGCGCCGGTGCCGACCTCGGCGCCACTTTGGCCAAGCTGGTTTTTCGCTCTGGCGACGGGACGCTGCGCTTGGTCTTGCTTCCCTCCAGCGCCCCGGACGAGACGGCGCGCCGGATCAGCGCCTCCCGGCCCCGTGAGATCGGCCTGACCGGGGCCGGCTCGGCCCAGCTGTCGCGTCTGTTGAAGTTGGACACCGCTCCCTTCGCCGAGTTCGAAGCGTGGCGCCTCGGGACCACCACCCTGTTGCGTCAGCAGGGTTTCGCCCCGCCGGAGCGCGATCTGGTGGTGTCGCTCGGCACCGGCACCTCGATGCTGCTGGTCGAGCCCGGCCGGGCGACCCGGGTCGGCGGCACGGCCCTGGGTGGGGGCACGCTGTTGGGTCTCGGAGCGGGCCTGGTGGGCACCGCCGACTTCGACGAACTCATGACCCTGGCGGCTCAGGGCGACCGCCGCCGGGTGGATCTGCTGGTCTCGGACATCGACCCGGATGGCGTGATCCCACTGCCCCGGGACCTGACGGCTTCGGCCTTGGCCAAGCTGGGCATGACACCGGAAAAGCCCGCGCCGAGCGACCTGGCCCACGCGGTGATCGGCCTGATCGGTGAGAACATCGGCCTGCTGGCGGGCGCCCTGGCTGCGCTGACCCGAGCCATCCGCATCGTGTATGCGGGATCGACGCTGCGCCGGAACCCGACACTGCGCAACCTCCTGGCCGGCGCGACCGGCGCGCGCGGACAAGAGGTGATCTTCCTGAAGGACGGTGAATTCGCGGGCGCCATCGGCGCCCTGGGACTGGCCAGTGGAGACGACGATGCCTAAGAAAAACGGCGGAATCCAGAGGATTCCGCCGCCCGAATCATTCTGACCGCCTCGCGTTTCCAACCTTCACACAATGCGAAGCGTTGCGAAAAATGCCGGGTGCCCGGCGAAACCCGCTGCCATCACTCGCCGGCAGACTTGGAGGGTTCCCGCAGGGCCGGCTCGGTGGCCTGATCGTCGTCGCTCCGGTTGATGGTTCGCAGGGCCCGCTGGGTCCGCGCGATGGCCGCACGCTGCACGCGAAGCTCTTCGCTCTGCGCTGCCACCTGGCGCTCCAGTCGCTCACGGGCGTCGATGGATTCGTCGAGTCGCGTTTCCATCTGGGCGACGCGCCGCTCGAGTTCCTGGACAAGGCGAGCAACGTCACCGCCGCCGCCTCCCGGACTGGCTTGGGGATCGACCCCACTGGCTTGGATCGGAATCTCGGACTGCGTGCGGTCCGTGGGCAAATCGCCGCTTTCGAGGTCCACCATGTTGTTACTCTCCTTCTCGGGTTCGTCGTCGATGAGGCCCGGTCCGGCCACAATGCTCGGCCCCGAATCGGGCACCGAAACTCCGGCGGAAGACAGATCGACGGATCCAACCACTGCGGTGGGTCCGGCTGAAACGTTGGAAGTTCCGACTTTGAAGCGGTCTTCGTCGCCCGCCTTGCGGGTACTTGGCTCGCCGTTCCCCATCGATAGCCCGCCAGCCGGAATAGCGCTTTTCTCATCGCCGCCACCAACCGCCTCTTCTTCGGCGAGAGCCGTGACGTCCATATCGTTGGGTAGCTTGCGTCGCCGCAGGAGCAGCACCACGCCGATCAGCAACAGGGTCACGCCCGCGGCCGCCGAGCCGTAGGTGACCCAGTCGATGCCGCCGTCATCGCGACCCATCGGAGCGGGTGACGGAGGTGCCGTTTGCTTGGCGACCGCGCGCGGCTTGGGCGTATCGACGCGGGGCTCGGCCTCGAACGACGGCGGTTTGGCATCGGGGTCGGGCGGTCCGGGCTTCACGGGCAGTTGGGCGATCTGCTCGGCCTCTCGTTCCCCGGCCCGTTCTTCGGAATCCGCCTGCTGCTTCTCGGCTGCTAGCTTGTTCTTGCCGGCCTCGAGATCAGCAATGCGTTCGGCTTCGGCCTTCGCGTCCGCGGCCGCCTTCTGCTCCGCCTCCGCCTTGGCAAGCCGATCGGCTTTCGCCGCCGCAGCCTGCTTCTCTCGTTCGCGCTTGGCAATGCGTTCGGCCTCGGCCTTCGCATCCGCGTCCGCATTCTTCTCCGCCTCCGCAAGCCGATCGGCCTTCGCATCCGCTTCCGCGGCCGCCTTCTCCGCTACCTCGGGCTCGGCGATCTGCTCGGCTTCGGCCTTCGCCGCAGCTTCAGTGGCCGCCAGATTCTCCGCTGCCGTCGGGCCGGCGCTGGCGTCTGGCTGCGGCTGCGTCATCGGAGCCGACGCAGTCGCGGCCGCCTTGGCTGCTGCCTTGCGCTCGGCTTCCGCCTTGCGCTCGGCTTCCGCGCGGATGGCCGCAAGACGGCTTTCGGGGAAGAGAAAGTCGAAAACGATGCGCGGCGGATCGGCCAGGATCAGCTCCTTGATCCGCGAAGGCTGCTGGTTCAGGCGGATACGGACGACGGCTTCGCTGCGGCCGTCCTCCACCGTGACCTGCTGGACCATCTCGCTGAGCGAATTGATACTGCGCGAAATCGAACCGGCCTGGAGCGTCACCAGGATCTCGGGCTTACCAGCCTCGCTCGTCGTCGTCTCGATGCCGTAGCCGGCGGCTGCATCGAGCTCGAAGACGACGCGTGTGAAGGTCGAGTGGTTGCCGATCCGCACCTGCGTAACCGACGCCGGCGCCGCGGGTGACGCAGACCACGCGGGTGCGGCCACCGCGATCAGGCTGATCGCAATGGCCAGAGAGCGCAGACTCAGAGACGCAATGCGACTCGACATTCCCGCAATCACCCTGCCTAAGCGTTCCTTCTGCCGACGTTTCGACGATTGTTCTTTCGGGCAGTCGAAACGGGTTCTTGAAGGGAATTCGGATTGTGGTGGAATCGCTACGCCGGATTCGTTCGGCGTCGCTACACCCCGTTCAGCCAGGACGCGCTCCCAGACGCGGGTCCAAAAGGGATCGCAGTGTCTCGACCGCTGTCCGGATTCGCGGACCGTACCACGTGACCAGAGTGCCGTCGATCAGGTGGATGCGTCCGGATTCTGCAGCGGGCACACGCAGTGCAGCGAGTTCCTGCGCATCGCGCGGGCCGAAGGCATAAGGCTCGTCGGGCAGCAGGATCACTTCGGGCGCGGCGGCTTCGATCTGCTCAGCGCGAACGATCGGGTAGCGACGGTCGCCCACCTCCGCGACATCGCCAAACACGTTGAGGCCCCCACACAGCCTCAACAGATCGTGGCCATACGTGCCGGGGCCAACGGACATCCAGGGCTTCTTCCAGATCGGACAGAAGACGCGCGTAGGCTGTGACGGCGCCATCTCCCGGGCGCGTGCGAAGGCCTCCTCCACCGGCACGACCACTCGCTCCCGCGCGCCTTCCGGCGCACCGAGCTCGGTCAGCGCATCGAGTAATGCGACGCCGTCGGCCACCGTACGCGGATAGGTGAGCCAGACGGTGATCCCCGACGCAGCGATCCGTTCGATGTCGATCCGCTTGTTCTCTTCCTGGTTGGCAATCACCAGATCCGGTTCGAGTGCGCGCAGCGCGGCGAGGTCCGGGTTCTTGGTTCCGCCAAGCTTCGGACGGCTCGCAACCTCGCGCGCGGGATGAACGCAGTAGTCGGTGACGCCAACGACCTTCTCGCCGAGTCCGAGCTCGAAGAGGGCCTCCGTCAGGCTCGGAACCAGCGAGACGATCCGCCCGGGATTGAGTAGAGGAGTTCGCGTCGATGCCTCGACCGACATCGCTTTACGGTCCGAAGGTGATCGACAGCACGCCCTTCGACAGGCGGGCTGCTTCGACCGTGCGGCCGGCCACCGACGCCGGCAGCGAGATGCGACGCTGGGCGTCGCGGACCACCACGAGCAACTCGTCACCGTGGGGGATCACTTCGAGCTCGTCCTTGCGGGCACCGGGCAAGTCGATCTCGAGCACCGTCCGGTCGCCGCGCTTCTGGAGCCGGATCGGACGGCTACGGGTAAACAGCTCCGCCGGGTCGCGGTCGCCAAAGACCGACTTCGACAGCTCCAGCAGCGCGTCGACCCCGATGGGCTCACGCGGCAGCAGAGGCGCCTGGAAACGCGGAATGGGAAACGAGCTGGCGATCTCGTCGAGCTCGCGCCGTTCGCGATCGGCCCAGCGCGCGAAGTAGCCGTGGGTCGCCTCGTCCGGCAGGATCCGGTTCACGATGACGGCGTCGGTGGCAACGCCGTAAAGGGAGAGGTAGGCGAACGAGCGGCGGGTCTCGGCCACGATGACGCGGGCCGGGTTCACCACCAGACGCGCGCTGGTGCGGTCCGTGTCGAGCAGAATCTGGCGAACGTCCTCGATGTCTGCGTAGAGGCGCTCGAACGCAGCGAATACCTTGTCCGGTGCGACCAGGTAGCCGAGCCCGATCCGGTCCGCGACCGGCTTCAGGATGCGAAAGGCCTTGCGCTTGACGTCGAAGAAGTTGTCCATGAACAGACGCATCACGTCGGGCAGCCGCAGCATGCGCAGCGTCGACCCGGTCGGGGCGCAGTCGACGACGCAGACGTCGTATTCTCCCGTGGCCTCCACGACGCGGATGGCGCGGAGCGCCACCAGCTCTTCCAGTCCGGGAAAGACCAGCAGCTCCTCGGCCACGACGGCATCGACGCGTTCGCGACTGCTTCCCCGGATCAGCTCCTGGAGCCACGTCTGGATTTCGCTCCAGCCACGATCGAGCTCGTGCAGGGCGGCCACCTCCTGGGCCACCACCCGATCGGCCACCTGGATCGGCTCGGGGCCCACCGGCCGGCCCAGGGCATCGCCCAGACTGTGGGCCGAGTCCGTCGACAGCACGAAGACCCGATGTCCGTGGCTGGCTGCTCCCAACGCCGATGCCACCGCCAGACTCGTCTTGCCGACTCCTCCCTTGCCCGTATACAGAAGGACGCGCATCAGGCGCCGTCGTCGCTGCCGAAGGACACGATGAGAGAGGGCCCGTCCAGGCGTGCCCCCAGCAGATCCAGCGGCGCAATGCTGCGGGGAAGCTTCAGAACCCGACGACGCACACCCGTCGTGATGGTCAGCTCGTCGTCGATCTTCGCCACGTCCAGACGATCGAGGTCTGCACCCGGCAAGGGGACCGAGGCGCTGTAGCCGTCGCCCTCACGTTTGAAATGAACGCGCGGCGCAACGGACAGCACCGCGTCGGGCTCGTGCTCGTCGAACAGGCAGGCACCCTGACGCGAGAGCCGTTCGAGGCCGGTCGCTTCGTCGTCCTGGAGCGGCGAAAAAAGAATGGGAAGAGGCGCGAAGACCTCCTCGACCTCGCGTATTCGCTCCTGCTGGAGTCGCCACCACTCCTTGAAGAAAGGCTCGTCGGCAGCCTCGTCGGGCAGCATGCGATTCATGATCACGGCGTCGCAACCCACTTCGAACAGTGACAGCTCGGTCCAGGCGCGGCGCGCCTCGTCGATCACCATGCGCTCGGGCGTGAGCACGATGCGCACGCTGGTCTGCGGGTTCACGAGCCGTTCCCGGAGTGCACGCAGCTGCCGGTTGAGAAGCTCGTCGGCGTCGCGAAAGACCTCGGATCCGGGCAAGGGCAAGGACACGATCTTGCGGGCGAGGGGAACCGCAACGCTGGAGATGGTCTTGAACAGCGGCAGCAGGACCGACAGCGTGCGCTCGGCGATGTCGGGCAGCGTCACCAGACGCAGCGTCGAGTCGGTGGGCGCGCAGTCGACGACGATGAAGTCGTAGGCGCCCGAGAGCGCGAACTCCTCGACGGCCAGCAGCGTCACGACCTCTTCAGCACCCGGCAGAAGCGCCAGCTCCTCCGCCACGACCGCGTCGATCCCCTGGTACCGGAACAGCTCGACCAGAAACTGCTGGATGTGGCCCCAATGACGGATCACTTCGACACGAACGTCGACCTCGATCGCGTCGAGATTCGGTGCGACCTCGACCCGCTCGGGACCGAGCCGCTGCTCGAGCACGTCCCCAAGGCTGTGGGCAGAGTCGGCGGAAAACACCAGGGTCCGCCGACCGGCCTCCGCAGCCCGGATCGCAGTGGCCGCCGCCATCGTCGTCTTTCCGACGCCGCCCTTGCCGGTATACAGAACGAGCCTCACGACTCGACGGTATCACGCCGCCGTGGCGACCTCCCGTGACGCCGTCGGCGCCCGCTTGGGCAGGGGTTGCTCGAGCGGAGCAGCCGACCGCAGCGCCGTCCAACGATGCTCACAGCGCGGACACTCGGCCAGCATCACGATCCCCCGATCGATCACCTCATCGGTGCGAACCTCACTCGACCCACAGACGAGGCATCGCGACACCGTTCGCGTCACCCGCCGACCCAGGCTCTCCATACCGTCTGTTCCCGTTCTCCCGAAACTCCAGAAACCCATCGAAGCTCCCATCTACCCCACCGTTGGGTCCATTCCAGCACCGCCCGGTGACACATCCGGTCACACGGTTTAGGGTTCCTGAGTGGCTGAGAACTCGGGGCACGACGCCGCAGACCCTGCGCCTGGGGCAGGCTCTGCGCCCAGAGGATGGGCCGAACGGATCGCCGCCAGATCCGGCTGGTTCGCGGTCTCGCTGGGGCTGCTGCTGGTCGGGGCGACCCTTCTCAACGCGCGCTGGGCCGGCAATCTCGCGGCCGTAGTCGATCTCGATGCGCCGCTGGGGCTCGCGCGCGGTTTCCGCTTTCAACTGGTACAGATCGCCTTGATTTCACTGACGATCTGGGCGCGCTTCCATGAGACTGCAACCTCGCGACAACAGCTGGCCGAACTGCGCCCGTTTCTCGACCTCCGCGATGAGGAAGTGAGAGCGTTGCTCGGGTCGTTCCTGGATCGGACCCGCCCCGTCCAGTCCTGCGTGGGGGGGCGCTGTTCGGCAGCGCCGTCGTCATCGTCACGCTTCAGATGGCGAACGTCGCTTCGACCGAATCGCCATGGAATGCAATCAACTCCTGGAGTCTGGTCGTCAATGCCACTCTTTTTGCGCTGCTGGCGTTCAACGCCGATCAATCCTTGCGCGCCGGCCAGTTTTTCTCCGCGTTGGGGAGAAATCACCTACGCATTCGCCTGCTCGACCCGACGCGCCTGCAACCCTTCGCCCGGCGGGGCCTCACCGGCGCGCAGTTCTGGTTCATCGGTAGCGCCCTGGCTGTATTGCTCGTGGTCAGCGGCAGCACGCCATGGGTCATCGCATCGATCATCGTCGGAACCGTTGCGTTCGGCGTCGTCAGCCTGTTGATTCCGACGGTCGGCGTCCACCAACAACTACGCGAGCGCAAACGGCAAGAGCTGGCGCGGATACGCGCACTGATTGAAGCACGAAGCGCAGCCTTGCTCGACGGGGCCGCGACGTCAGCATCCGATTCCCAGCTTCCGGCGCTACTGGCCTACGAGGCACGCATCGACAACGTGCGCGAATGGCCCTTCGACACGTCAAACCTGTTGCGTTTCGCGCTGTTCCTGCTGATTCCGCTGGGCTCGTGGTTGGGCGGTGCGCTCGTCGAGCGCCTCGTCGACGCGGCGCTCCCCTAGCTTCGCTATCGTGATGCGGCTGTTGAGCCGGGTGCCCCCGACTCTGCACGCCATTCTTCATTCGGAGCGCCTCCATGAGCATGCGAATCGGAACGATCCTCACCGGTGGATCGGCGCGCGCCGACGTCGCGCAGGCCAAGGCCGCCGAGGCCGCCGGCCTTGATGCCGTTTTCACCATCGAGTTTTTCAATCGCCACGGCTACGCACCGCTGGGCGCGATCGCCGAGGCCACCTCGCGCGTCAAGATCGGCACCGCCATCGCCAACGGCTTCACGCGTTCGCCCTTGTTGCACGCCAGCGCGGCCATGGACCTCGACGAACTCTCCGAGGGGCGCATGATCCTGGGGCTCGGCAGTGCCACGCGGCGCATGAACGAGGACTGGTTCGACATGCCCTTCTCGGCGCCCGCCCCGCGCATGAAGGAGCTGGTCGAGCTGGTCCGGGCCGCCATCAAGGCCCAGGGCGGCGGCGGCTTCCGTTGGGAGGGCAAGCACTGGAACATCAACGTGCCGATCTACGCGCGTCCCGGGGCGCCGCGGGACGAGATCCCGATCTGGATCGCGGCCGTGAACCGCGGCATGATCGCGGCGGCCGGCAGCGTGGCAGACGGCCTGGTGGGACATCCGATCGCGACACGCGGCTGGCACCGCGAGGTCACGAACCCAGGCCTGCGCAAAGCCGAGGAGAAGGCAGGGCGCGAGTCCGGCGCCTGCCGCCTCGCGCCGTACGTGATGACCTCGATCGCCGAAAGCCGCGAGCAGGCCGTGAAGGACATGAAGGGCCAGATCGGCTTCTACTTCACCACCCGGCTCTACCACTCGATCCTCGAGCACCACGGCATGCGCGAAATCGGCGAAGCCTGTAGCAGGGCCCTGAAGAAGTTCGACACAAAGGCCATGGCCGCGGCGATTCCCGACGAGCTGGTCGATGAGATCGGCATCGCCTGCACACCCGACGAGGGCCGCGATCGCCTCGCGCAGTGGGAGGGCCTCACCGAAGACCCGATCCTCTACGCCCCCAGCATCGGTGTCTCCTCCGAGCGCCGGCGCGAGAACTTCACGGCCACTCTCGAAGTCTTCGGCAGCGCCTGACGCCATGCCCACAGATGACGAACAGCAACGGCTGATCCAAAGCCAGTGGGACACCACCAAGGCCACCGGAAACGAGATGTGGCAGCAGAAGCGCCGGCTCGCCGACGCCATGCGCCTCGTGATCGAGCGCCTGGTGCCCAGCAACGCGCCAGAAAACGAACTCAGACGAGCCGCTGACGCCCTCGAGCGCTATGCGGAGCAGCTGAAGAAGCATCCGCGATTGAAGAAAGTGATGGGCCACGCCGAGTCCGCCAACGCTGGCGACGTGGGCGCCTTCTTCGACCAGAGTCCGATGATCGGTCTGGCCAACCCCCTGGCGCCGCCGGTGACGCTGTCGCAGACCAGCGAAAAAACCGCTGAAGGCGCCGTGACGTTCGGCTCCGCCTACGAAGGCCCACCCGGCTCTGTGCACGGCGGCTTCGTCGCCGCCGCCTGGGACGAAGTCCTGGGATTCGTCCAGTCGCTGGGTGGGAATCCTGGGTTCACGGGCCGACTCATCATCCATTACCGAAACCCGACGCCGCTTCACACCGAGCTTCGCTTCAAGGCTCGCATCGTGAAGGTCGAAGGCCGTAAGACGTTCACCGAGGGCGAGATGTACGCGGGCGACATGCTGTGCGCCGAGGCCGAAGGCCTCTTCATCGCCGCCAAGCCCGGCCGCCTGGAGGAACTCAGCAAGGCCCGCGAGGCACTGGAAGAACGACTGTCGGGTGCCTAGCTCCCGCTAGCGCAGCTCGCGCTTCAAGATCTTTCCCGTCGGGCCCTTGGGAAGTTCCTTGCTGAACTCGATGATGCGTGGGTACTTGTAGGCTGCCAGCCGTTGCTTACACCAGTCCTTGAGCGTGTCGGCGTCGAGGCTGGACTCGGGCTTCTTCACCACGACGGCTTTCACTTCTTCACCGTGGCGTTCATGCGGTACGCCGATGACGGCAGCTTCGAGAATGTCGACATGGCCGTACAGGACCTCCTCGATCTCTCGAGGGTAGACGTTGAAGCCGCCGCGGATGATCATGTCCTTCTTGCGATCGACGATCCGGTACGAGCCGTCGCTGTCGCGGATGCCGATGTCGCCGGAGTGGAACCAACCGCCGCGCAGGCTC
>Ga0114950_10002145_pt1 | contig 15094 bp, 15 predicted proteins | sample N075metaG_FD_83503 | JGI IMG/M metagenome (GOLD analysis project Ga0114950, IMG submission 83503) | Deep subsurface microbial communities from Kermadec Trench to uncover new lineages of life (NeLLi) - N075 metaG | ecosystem: Environmental > Aquatic > Marine > Ocean trench > Sediment | place... | reverse complement strand
TAAATGTCGGCCTTGTCACCCAGTGATTTTTGCATCCGTCGAATGGTGGCGATTGGCACTGCCGCGCCGGCGGATATTATCCGGCGTACCGTTGGCAGGCGAATATCCCGTGCTTCGGTGTAGCGTCCCAACACGTTCAACAGAGCGGGCGAGCCAAAGATGTTGCTGACTTCAAATCGCTCTATCGTCTGAACCAGTAAACGCGGGTCTGCCCTGGCGGGTTTGGTCGGGTCCATATACGGCACCACGGTGGTCATGCCCATGGCCGGATCAAATAATGCGAACGGCGGAAATGTCGGTAGATCGACTTCACCGGCTTCGATCCCAAAAGCCGAGCGCAGCATGTCCACCTGGGCAGTGAAATGGCGGTGTTTGTAGACCACGCCTTTGGGTATACCCGTGCTGCCCGAGGTAAACAATATGGCGGCCATTTCGTCAGGCTTTGTGTCTGCAAGCACCGGACCGGTGCTCTTTTGCCCCAATTTTTGCAAGCCATGGGTGGTCAATCCTCCCCAGCCTGCTTTCGGGCCTGCAGTAACCAGTTTTGTGCCGGCAGACCAGCGCAACACAATGCGTGCGATATGTGCCTTGCTCACGCCAATGAATGCTTCGGGTGCAGCTTCGGCCAGACAGGATTTCAGCGGTTTCAGGCCGATACCCGGATCGATCAATACCGGTACCGCACCGGCTTTGAACAATGCGAAAAACAGTGCAAAGAAATCCAGCCCGGGCGTCAGCATCAAAGCTGTTCGTGTACCCCGGCCAATACCATATTCAATCAATCCACGGGCGTAGGTATCGGATAACTCATTGAGTGTTGCATAGGTTTCCGAAGCGTAATTGATGCGCTCGCCACGTTTCCCGACCCCGCGCTTACCAACGGGGTAGTGGATGGCTATATTCTGACCTTGTTGTTCTGCCTGCCTGACCAGTGCAGCGGCTATATTGCAGGGTTCAGAGTTGGGGATGGGCATGGTTTACGCTGTTCAGGAAGTCGCTGATTGCATCGTTTAGCGGTTCACCGGCGTCTTCGAAGATGTAGTGTCCACAGTCGGGGTAGCTTATCACCTGTGCCGATGGAAAAATGTGTTTCCACTTATTCAGAAAATGCAGGTCAAAAACAAAGTCTTTTTCACCCCATGCAAGCAGACATGGTTTGTCTTTGAAAGCGGGCAGGCGCGCCTCGGTATCCTCAACGATCTGGTACGCAGGGTCGCCCGGCCCGAGTGGAATATCCTGTACGAATCGCAGCGTCGCAATGCGGTTGGCCCATGAATTGTAAGGGCCGGTATAGCCTTCCCGTATTGCCCGGCTGATAGGTTTCTTGAACGCGACGCGTGCTGCGATGCCTGAAAACGCATTCAGGCCACGCACCAGAATAGAACCCAGCCAGGTATTGCGCACCAGCCATAAAGCGGCCGGTAATTTTTTCCCGGCGGGAAGTGGAAAGGCCGCAGTGTTGGCAACCACCATGCTGGTGATGCGATCGGGTTTGTCAGCGGCCCAGCCAAAGCCGATCATGCCGCCCCAGTCGTGCACAACCAGGTTTATCGAATCGTGTGGACACAACTTTTGCATCAACGCGCCGAGGTCGGAAATCCGGCTGGCCAGGGTGTAGCTGTATTGATCATCACCAGGCTTGTCGGATAATCCGCAGCCAATATGATCCGGAACGATGCAGCGATACCTGTGCCGTAATTTAAGTATCAGTTGACGGTAATAAAATGACCAGGTCGGGTTGCCATGCACCATCAGGACAACCGGCGCATCGCGCGGGCCCTCGTCAACAAAGTGCATGCGTTGACCATTTATATCCAGCCAGTGAGGCTCGAATGGATAGAGGTTTTCGGGTGGTTGATACACGCTCATGCAATGATGACCGTTCAGTGGCGGTGAGCCACCGTTTTCACCAGACGATTTCCGCCATGGAACAGTTCAGCCCGGAGCCAATGCCCAGCAATGCAACGCGGTCACCGCGTTTGATTCTGCCGCATGCGACCGCCTTTGCCAGCGCGATTGGAACCGCAGCGGGCCCGATATTTCCCAACTCCGGGTAGATCTGGAACACTTTTTTCGGGTCCATTCCCAGCATTTGCGTCATCGCATCGGTGTGCACTTTGCTGACCTGGTGAACAATAAACTGGTCCAGTTCGCCGACAACCCAACCCATGGCCTCGCGTGCTACATGAAAGGTCTTGCCTGCCAGTTTCAGCCCTTCCACCAGCAACGTCTTTGTATCGGTAACCATGCGGTCCATTTGTCCGTAACAGAGTTTGTTGAACTCGGTGGCTGCGCGCGTAACACTGCCGAGGTAGGAATGACCCTCGGGTGCCAGTTCGCGTCGTGACATTACCATCGCGGCTGAACCTGAACCCAATGTCAGCGATGCAAATTCTGCGCGAAATTGCTCTTCCTTGATCTCCGGATGCAACAGTCTCTCAATGGTGGACTCGGTAATCGGCCCGCTGGATTCCCCGTCAACCACCAGTGCGTAATCGATTTCGTTGCGCTCGATCATACGGGCGGTAATGTCCATGCCGTTCAAAAACGCCAGGCATGCGTTGCCAACATCGAAATTCACGCAAGCTTCGTCGAGACCGAGGTTGCCGTGCACGATACAGGCGGTTGATGGTTCAAGGTAGTCCCTGCAAACGGAGGTATTGATCAGTGCGCCGATTTGTTTGCGCTCAATGCCTGCCTCGTCAATTGCTTTTTCCGCAGCCATGGTAGCGGCGTCAGATGGCTGAATACCTTTCCCCCAAATACGGCGGCTTACGATACCGGAGATTTCTTCCAGCAGGTTTGGCCGGATACCCAGCCTTTCCATGGTCGGGCGCAGGCGTTCTGCGATTTCGGCAGAGGTCACTTTGATTGGTGCTTCAATAGCAGCAAGCGATTGTATTACAACATTTTTAAATTGCATGGGCGTCCGGGAGTAATGTGGTGGTGGCCGGGATATCTGTCCCTGATACTTGGCGCTGTATTTGCTGGCGACATTGTAGCCTATGCGGCTTGGTGGGGATAGATTGAGTCTGTACGGTCAAGTATGTTTAAGCAGGAATGTTTAGGGCCAGATGCAGGTCACCGGACCCTGGGCAGATTCCTCTGCATCGGCGTATTGTCGTTGAGGGGCAACATCGGCATACTGTTGAATTATGGAAGCCAGACCAACAATCGGGCCGGACATGTTCCGTCCACTTCAACTTCCATTGCGGCGACTTGAAAAGCCGCGAGGTGATGTTGTGCATTTGTGGCACCTTGATTTCGACATCCTGTCGAATCCCCTGAACCCGGATGTGGCTGCCCGGCCCGCTGAATTGTCGGGAGTCCAGCAACGCTCTGTAAGACGGTTTTACCTGCGCCTGCTGCTGGGTGCGTATCTCGAGATTCCCGGTAAGGACATCCACATCAGACGCAGAATCAAAGGCCGACCGGAACTTGATCCCGCGCAGTCTAAAAATGAACTGGATTTCAGCGTGTCCCGCAGCAACAGTTGTTACCTGATTGGCATCAGTAGCGGTGCGACCATCGGCGTTGACCTGGAAATTGCCAAGCGACGCTCCGGCAAACCCATGGCGCTGGCCAAACGCTATTTCAGCAACGACGAGATTACCGCGTTATCCGGGCTTGCCGATGATGATTTGCATACTGCCTTTATGCACACCTGGGCCTGCAAGGAAGCGGTTGTGAAAGCCAACGGCAAAGGTATCGCAAATCAGCTTTACCGGTTTACGGTTGATGTTGATCCTGCCAGGCCCCCGGCAATACTTGCCATGCAGGATGATGATCATCGTGCCTGGCGAATGGCGATGGCTGAACCGGCCAACGGCACAATTGCCGCGGTCGCTGTGCGCCAGAAAGGCGTAACACTGGAAGGGTTCAGCCTTTCATGATTGCGTTGCGAACGTCAGCCATTGGTGCGTTTTGTGAAGTGTTGACCTGACCATTGCGAATATTGATACCGAGTTCCTCCCATGCGGGGCGCATGTCCGGAAATCCCCCCTGATCGACATATCGGGCATAAAGATCTGAAAAAACCCGTGTGCCAGTCAACCCGTCCAAACGGCTGAACAGTTCCTTCGCGCGCCAGGTTTTTCCATTCTCCATACAGCACGATGACAGGGCCTTCAGGGCGCTGTCCAGTGATTGACGGCCATCACTGGCACTGCGGAGTTGCATGTCTGCCAGCAACATCAGCGCTGCGCCCGACCAATACACTCTCATGGTTGAGCGCCTGCCGCTTTTTGTGGCCTCCGCCAATGAACCACCCCGGGTGCCTTTTTCACCCCTTTTAAAGCCTTCGTAGAGCTTTTGCCAGGCCTGTGTTTCACTCAGACGACCGCTGCGCGCCAACAACACGTTCTGGTAGTAGGAGGCCAGACCTTCGGACAACCAGCGGTCACGGCGGGACACGTAAGGCAACAGCATGTGACTGAATTCATGCATCGCGGTCCAGTCGCTGGTAAATTCATCCTGCGGACGTGTTTCGTCAACGAAAAACTCTGCCGAAAGCCCGCCACCCCGTTGAATATGCCCTGAAACAACGGCTTCCCGTCGTTTTCCGATCGGCACAATCAGCACCTGGGCCTGTGGCTGTGGAAAACCATCCACAACGGTGCCGACGGCGCTCGCGGTCTCACCGATCCAGTTTCTGAACTTCCTGTTTTGCTGGTCAGTCACCTGGCCAACTACAGCCATATTTATCTGCGAACCCGCAACGCTGATGGTTTCTATTTCAAAATAGCCAATGGCGATGGTTGAACTCCAGCCAGCTTGCGTTTTGTCCGGTCTGTAGTAGCGGTCGCCGCTCCCGGTTTCAACGACCGGCCACGGGGTGGCAAACGAAACTCCATCGGGTAAAAGGACTTCGACCTGCAGTGCCCGGTGTCGTGAACCCTTCCAGAACCACAGGTCGGCGCTCATCAAAAGATCCTGGCCACGTTTGAAAATGATTCGCCTGCTGCGGTTTTCCAGTGCAGCGTCTAAATCTGTTTGCCAATTGATACAGGCATCATCAGGCAAATTCGGCAGTCGAATGCTTGAACCTGATTTCGAAACACCCAGCGGTTTTCCGAGGTGGTAAATATCCGACGAGAACGCAGCGGCATTTTTGTTGCGGTACAAACGGCCCGGTGGTGGGCCATCGAAACACAGGCTGGCGCGCACATGGCTTAAGTCGTCGGCGAAATCAGCAGTGAAAACATCATCCGTACAGGCAGTGCCTGAATAGAAAAACGGCAGCAACAGGAACAATGATTTCTTCATTGTAAAATTATCCGTCAAAAATCGGTTGATGGGTTTCGTCCAGTGGCAGGAATAATACCTCTGGTCGCAAACAGGACCTGAAATGCACCCGGCATCTTGCATATAAACTGCGCAATGCCGCTGCCAGTGGGATAAAATCGCACAAGAAATTCTGGGCGAGCCAATCATTACAATAATCACTGCATCGCGAAACAGCCTTTACATGAAAACAATTTTGTACTCAGTTGTGCTGGCGCTTGTGTGCGGTTGTACCGTGCAGGTCCAGCCTGAGTTGAAACAGGCGGTAGACACAAAACTGGCGGAACAGCGCAAAACCGATATTGAATGCGAAGCCGCCAAGGATCCGTTTTGCGTGATCCAATCGCCGTTGCTGTACCTGGGCAGTGTTGATGTGCTTAGAGACCAGCATCATGCGGCCTTGCTGGATATCGGTGAGGATTCGCTCAAGGCCCGTGTGCATTTGATCAGGGCCGCGCGGCACAGCATTGAATTCCAGAATTTTCTGTTCCGCAGTGACCAGACCGGCGGGCTTCTGATGCACGAACTGGTGCAAGCGGCAAATCGGGGTGTGCGTGTGCGGATTATTTTTGACCAGATGTTCACCGTTTCCGAACTGGACTACCTTGCCGGACTGGCCCTGGAGCACCGTAATTTCACGGTGCGCCTGTACAACCCCATATTCAATAACGCCAGAACAACACGCTCGTCCATGTTTCGCAGCATGACCTGTTGCTTCAGGACCACCAACAAGCGCATGCACAACAAATTGCAGGTTGTTGATGACGTGGTGGGGATAACAGGTGGGCGAAATATCGCTGACCGGTATTTTGATTTTGACCCCGATTATGATTTTAAAGACAGGGAAGTGCTGGTTTATGGGCCGGTGGCAGCCGAGATGCGTGCTTCGTTCGATATTTTCTGGGACAGCGGGTTTACCCGCGATATCGGTCACCTGCGTGACGTGGCCCCATTGATCATCGCAGATGACAGCGGCAAGGTAGATGGTTTCGTAGCCACCGAGCGATTGCTTCCTTTGCTAGAGAGCGTTGAGGACAACGGGCTCATGCATGCATTATTTGTACAGCCTGCTCATCACGTGGGTACGATTGAGTATTATTATGATTTGCCGCACGACAGCGAAGGTGCTGATTTATTCCATGTGAATATAACCAACGGTTTGCACGCGGTATTGGCGGCGGCCGAGCAATCGGTTGTGATCCAGTCGCCCTACCTCGTGCTTTCAAAACGCTCACGAAAATTGTTCAAGGAACTGGGCAGGAAAAACCCGGATATCGAATTGCTGTTCTCCACAAACAGCCTGGCAGCGACCGATGCTTATTCAGCCTACGCACTCACGCACAAACACAAAAAGCACTATGTAAAGACACTCGGCTTTGATGTCTATGAATTTCGCCCCTACGCGGCCGACGCTGCGGAACTTTTTCCACGAATGCCGTTGCTGATCGTTGAGAAGCGAAATGGTGTCAACAGCGGAAAAATCCCGGCCGTCAGCGGCAACCCTGCGATGGATGTGCCAGGGCCCAGAATCGGTTTACACGCCAAATCTTTTGTTGTTGACGGTCATATCTCCATGATTGGCTCGCATAACTTGGACCCGAGGGGAGAGGGGTTCAACACAGAAAATGGCGTGATTATCCGCGACCTGGATTTCGCAATGGAACTGGAGCGTAGCATCCGCAGAGACATTGAACCCGGTAATAGCTGGGTGGTAGCGATGAAGCCGAACAGGGTACCGGTGCTTGGCAATATCAATGGTGCGATCGAATCGTTTTCCCGAAGCCTGCCAATTTTCGATATCTGGCCTTACCGTTCAACCACAATCTATGAATTAATCCCGGGCGGTACAGTTATGCCGCCGGGCAGCGATGGATTTTATGAGAATTACCGCTCGGTGGGCAGTTTCCCGGACGTGGTGAGCAGAAAGCGGCGGTGGCAGGTCATTCTAATCAGTTCATTCATGGGTTTCATCACACCGGTACTTTAATTGAAACCCGCATATTCCGGGTTAATGCTTTTGTTTGCTGCGGACTCTTATCAGGCTTTCGTTTTGCGGGTGTTTACCCTGTCTGTGCTTGTAAAACTCACGGATAAGGTCGAAATCCGCATGAATATCATTGCCAGGGTAAAAGCCCCCGCCGATACCGATCTGTTTGTGGCCGAAATCCAGGTAGCCCATAACGATGGGTACCCTGGCTGCCCGCGCAATGTAATGAAAACCGGTTTTCCAGTGGTCGGTCTTGCTGCGGGTTCCTTCAGGCGCCAGGCCCAGCACCAGCTTCGGCGATCGGTCAAACAATTCAGTCATTTGCCGGATATGGTTCTGGTCCTGGCCGCGATTAACCGGGATGCCCCCCATGGCGCGAAATAGCCAGCCAAAAGGCCCCTTGAACAAGGTGTGTTTGCCCATCCAGCGAAGTTCAAGCTTCATTGCCCGTGCGGCCAGTATTCCCAGTGGAAAATCCCAGTTGCTGGTGTGCGGTGCAGCAATGACAACATACTTTTCCACCCCCGGATAATCAGCATGCAAGGTCCATCCCAGTAAATTAAGTAACCATTTGGACAGGTGTGACATGATGATGGGTGGCGAATTATTGTCCCGGGAAGCTATTCAACGTAGCGATTTGAAGATAAACAAGGCTCCTGCTGCGAGCAAGGTGACTCCCGCCACGGAGTAGCCCCATACGAACCACGGGCCGGTTTCCATCGCGGCCAGGATTGCGCCTGCGATGGTCAAAGAGCCACCTGCCAGTACCAGCAATATTTTTCGTCGCGAAATGACATGTTCTGTCGCCAGCCTTGCGACGTCATCTGAAGCGCTGCGGGTTTGCAGTTGGCCGCTGTTTGCCTTGGCCAGAAAGTCATGGATCAGGCCGGGCATTTCCGGCGCTTTTGCCAGCCATCCGGGCAATCGCTCGCGCAACTCGCGGCTGATATTTTCGAAGCTGTGCTTTTCCTTGAGGATGGCATCGAGTTCCGGTTTGGCGACCGACCAAATATCCAGTTCAGGATCGAGTTGCCGGGCCAGGCCTTCTATATTCAGCAGGGTCTTTTGCAACATCAGCAACTGTGGTTGCAAGGTCAGTTCAAAGCGGTGTGCAACCTGAAAAAGATCGAAAAGCAATTTGCCGAATGATACTTCGTTGAGGGGACGTGTGAAGTTGGGCTCACCCACTGACCTGATGGCGGCTTCCAGTTCATCCAGCCGTGTGTTCTCGGGAACCCAGCCGGCATCAATGTGCAGCGCTGCCACGCGCCTGTAGTTCTGGTTGAACAGCGCCTTAAAATTCTCAGCGATGTAGTACAGGTCTTTAGGCGGAAGACTCGCGACAATGCCGAAATCCATCGCAATGAATGTTGGGTCATCCGGGTCGCTGGCATCCACCAGGATGTTGCCGGGGTGCATGTCCGCATGAAACAGGTTGTCGCGAAATACCTGCGTATAGAAAATCCGGATGCTGCGCCGGGCCAGTTTTTTGAGATTTACGCCGTGTTTACGCAAGCCCTCAATATCTCCGACAGGAAGCCCTGAAACACGCTCCATGACCAGCACTTCGTGTCTGCACCATTGCCAATACACTTCGGGCACATACAAGTCGGTGGAGCCTTCGAAGTTGCGCCGCAGTATGGATGCATTTGCAGCTTCGCGTTGCATATCCAGTTCGTCAAATACAATACGTTCAAACTCACGCACGACTTCCAGTGCCTGCACCCTGGCACCGCCCTGGATGAACTTCTGCGCCAGGCGGGCGATGACTTTCAATAAGTCGATGTCCTTGCGCAATTGCTTGTCGATGCCGGGGCGCACCACTTTGACCACGGCTTCGCGCCCATCCGGCAAGGTGGCGGGGTGTACCTGTGCGATGGACGCCGATGCCAGCGGGGTGGTGTCAAAGGATGCAAACACTTCATCTACCGATTGGCCCAGTGCCGCCTCGATGATGTCGCGCGCCTGCTCACCTGAAAAAGGTGGCACTTGATCTTGCAGCAGCGCCAGTTCGTCGGCGATATCAACCGGCAGCAGGTCTCTGCGGGTCGACAGTATCTGTCCGAATTTTACATAAACGGGCCCAAGATCCTGCAATGCAAGGCGCAGTCGTTCACCGCGAGGCAGGCTTGAGACATCTTTGCGTTGCGGCAACAACCACCGCAGCCAGCGAATCGGGCCCGGTAGGCGATCTGCATTGACCAGTTGATCCAGCCGGTATCGTTTCAGAATGACACCAATATGCCAGGTGCGTAGAAACTGCCGAAAATTATGCATCATGAGCGATTGTCTTTCTTATAATCGGCGAATATCTTACTGGCAGTTCGGGCGGTATCGCGAAGCGTTTCAACGCCCTGTCGCAACCCCTGGGCAGCCTGGTAGCCGGCCACGTCACCCAGCATGCCGGCAAGCGGGCCTTCCCAATCCGGTTCCAGTTTGCTGAAAATTCTTTCCAGGTCGCGGGCAAGACTGGCGTCGCCATTGATCTGTACTTTCGATTCCGGCAAACCCCAATCCGCGTCTTCGGGCTTAACCATTGAAAACAAGGCAACAGGTGTACCGCTTATAACGGTATCCGGCGATGAATCTGCGTCCAGACGCACACGTACGACACCATGTTTGAAGGTGAAAAACAGGCTGATGTTCAAGCCTTCCAGGTCAAGCTGCAATAAGCGGTTTTCGAGCTTTTTCACCCTTGAGGGCGATTCAAGATCCAATTGCAAAACCCGGTTTATTGCCGTTTCCAGCACCAGCGCAAGCAAGCCCGGCAGGGGCGTAATGTATTTATTCTGCATGTTGCACCAAACTCACGGCCACGCCGTCGGCATCATCGCCCGCTGTAAATGGCTCAGGCATGGAAACCACTGTGTATGGCGACAATCCCGCCTGTGAGGTTGCGGTAAGTGACGTTAATGAAACCGGCGTCGACCATCATGTCGGCAAGCTCATCCTGTGCGGGGTGTTTGCGGATGCTTTCAGCAAGATAGCGATAGCTTGCTTCATCGTTTGCGACCAGTTTGCCCAGCCACGGTAATAAACCGAAGGAGTATGCGTCGTAAACCTTTTTCAGAGGCTCAATTTCCACCGTGGAGAATTCCAGAATCATCGCACGACCGCCGGGTTTGAGTACCCGGTGCATCTCATTCAGAGCAGCGCGTTGATCGGTGACGTTTCGCAGCCCAAAGGCAATCGTCACTGCGTCGAACTCGGCATCGGCAAAAGGTGTTTTTTCAGCGTTGGCCAATGTGTATTCGATATTGCCGACGATACCGCGGTCTTCCATTCGCTGCCGCCCGACGCTCAGCATGGCTTCATTGATATCGCTCAAAACAACGCTGCCATGCGCGCCGACGCGTTTGCTCATCAGCGCTGCGATATCGCCCGTACCGCCCGCCAGGTCCAGAACCCGTTGACCCGGTTTGATACCGCTGATGGCAATGAAGTGCCGTTTCCACAAACGGTGAACACCCAATGACATCAGGTCGTTCATCAGGTCGTATTTACCCGCCACGGATTCGAACACACCGTGCACCAGGCGAGTTTTGTCTTCAACCCTTACATCCCGATAACCAAAATGTGTGGTGTTGCTGTCTGCCGTTTTTTTGTTGCCTTGATCCATCCAATCAACCCGGGAACACTGAAAACCTATTGTACCTTGCAAGGTTACGAATTGGCACCGTCATCCCCGCGAAGGAACGTCATTCCCGCGAAGGAACGTCATTCCCGCGAAGGAATGTCATCCCCGCGAAGGAATGTCATCCCCGCGTACGCGGGGACCTCGCCCTGGAGTGCCAGAAACGATTACGCATTGAGATGTCATCCCCGCGTACGCGGGGACCTCGGTGGATAACTGAGAGTTTTATTCGTACTTCTCTTTACCCTCTCGGGATCGTTGAGAGGTTCCCGCTTGCGCGGGAATGACATACGCTCGCGGGGATGACAATCTTTCGCGGGGATGACGGCGGGTGCCGAACTCATTGAGTATCACAAAATATAGCGGCTCAAATCCTCATCGCGGGCCAGTTCATCCAGGTGCTCGTTGACGTAATCAGCATCCAGTAAAATCGTTTCACCGCTGCGGTCGGGTGCCTCAAAAGAAATAACATCAAGCAGTCGCTCCATGATTGTATGCAAACGTCTGGCACCGATATTTTCTGTTGATTCGTTAACCTGCCAGGCAATTTCAGCAATCCGCTCAACGCAGTCTGCTCCAAACTTGAGGTCTACGCCTTCGGTGGCCATCAAGGCGGAGTACTGCTCTGTCAGTGAAGCCTTGGGCTCGGTCAATATGCGCATAAAGTCTTTGGCGTCCAGCGCGCGCAACTCAACCCTGATGGGTAAACGACCCTGTAGTTCCGGTATCAGGTCGGAGGGTTTGCTGACGTGAAATGCACCGGAGGCAATAAAAAGTATGTGGTCCGTCTTGACCATTCCGTAGCGGGTGGACACGGTGCAACCTTCGACCAGGGGCAACAAGTCGCGCTGCACGCCTTCGCGGGAAACATCGGCGCCGGCGTATTCGCCCCGTTTGGCGACCTTGTCCAGTTCATCGATAAACACGATACCGTTTTGCTCCGCGCTTTCCAGCGCCAACTGTTTGATCTCTTCGTCATTGATCAGGCGCGCGGACTCTTCATCCAGCAGTAAAGGCAAGGCGTCCTTGATGCGCATTTTACGTTTCTGGGTTTTGTTGCTACCCATGGTCTGGAACATATTCTGCAGTTGGCTGGCCATTTCCTCCATGCCCGGAGGTGTCATGATTTCAACGCCGTGCTGGGCCAACACGTCAAATTCAATTTCACGGTCATCAAGCTCGCCCGCGAGCAATTTGCGCAGCATTTTTTGCCGGGTGGAATTGCTGCTGTCACTTGAATCATTTTCCATGGCAGCGGGCTCGTTTGCAAAACCAGGCGGCCGGGCTTTTGGCAGCAGGATGTCCAGGATGCGATCGCGGGCGGCGTCTTCTGCGCGGGAGCGGACTTTATCGACTGCCTGTTCGCGGAACATATTGACAGAAAAATCCACCAGGTCGCGGATAATGGATTCGACGTCCTTGCCCACATAACCGACCTCGGTAAATTTTGTTGCCTCAACCTTGATGAAAGGCGCATTTGCCAGCTTCGCGAGGCGTCTCGCAATTTCGGTTTTACCAACGCCGGTAGGACCGATCATCAGGATGTTTTTCGGTGTTATTTCATCGCGCAGCTCTTCATCTACCTGCATACGGCGCCAGCGGTTACGCAGAGCAATGGCGACAGCACGCTTGGCATCCGATTGGCTGATAATGTGTTCGTCCAGTTCCTGAACGATTTCGCGCGGGGTCATGTGAGACATGTTTATTTGATATCCAGGGTTTCTATAGTGATGTTGTCGTTGGTGTAAATGCAGATTTCAGATGCGATGGTTAAGGATTTCCTGACGATAGACTCCGCATCAAGCTCAGTGCCATCCAGGTATGCCATCGCTGCGGCCTGTGCGAATGGACCGCCGGAGCCGATGGCGATCAAGCCGTTTTCAGGTTCAATGACATCGCCAGTTCCGGATATCAACAAGGAGTTATCCTTGTCAGCGATTGCCAGCAATGCTTCGAGACGCCGTAGTACCCTGTCGGTGCGCCAGTCTTTGGCCATTTCTACAGCCGCCCTTACAAGGTTTCCGGAGTATTTTTCGAGTTTGCCTTCGAAGCGTTCAAACAAGGTGAAGGCATCGGCGGTTGCACCTGCAAAACCAGCGATCACCTGGTCATTGTAAAAACGCCGCACCTTGCATGCGTTAGATTTCATTACGGTGTTGCCCAGTGTTACCTGGCCGTCACCACCCATTACGACCTGGTTGCCTCTGCGGACAGAACAAATGGTTGTTCCACGGTATTGTTCCACGCGATACTCCTGTTGAATGCGTGAAGCAAACGTGGGGATAGACACGGGTGAATACAAGCACTGGCCCGCCTGTTTCAACGCTGGAAGCAAGCCGTGTAGTATCATGATCCAATACCCACCGGCGTTGCTGCCGGACCTTTCTGATGGGTTTGAGGGCTGGTTCAATTCATTCACGACCTGAAGCTGCCCGGTAATGTGTGGAAAAAGGAACTTGCGTGGATTTCATATTTGAAGCATTTAAGGCGCTGATCATGGTTGGACTGCCAATTGGCGTGTTCACTTTCCTGTTGGTCTGGTGGGCGTTAAGCGGCGAACACTTTAAAGAGTCTTCAGACCCGAAGGCACTGGAAGCAGAAATCAAGGCGATGTCCAAAGATAAGGAATCCCGGAAAAAAATTCAAAACCTCGTCCACAGGGAATGGGTGAAATTTGGGGGTGGTTTTTATGGGATTGTGGCGTTTTTCACCTATATTGTGATAGAAACCAAAGAAATCATAAGCATGATTATTGATTTTGGTGGGTTTATCAGTTTTTTGAGACAACTTGGGATTGATGTCATTATCAGCGTTTTCATTGAAGCAATTATGAATTTTGTTGCTGCGATGGTCTGGCCTTTGTACTGGATGCGGCGGATTGATTCACATTATATCTGGCTGTGGTTTCTCGCTGCGTATGCTGGTTTCTGGCTTGGAAAAAGATACGCACAACAGTTTGCCGGTAAGAATATCTGGATTGCAAAAAAGTAGTTCAATTTTTAGTAGGATAGGTACGGGTACAAATAAAGACGTAACACTATCTCCATTACTTTCTCAGCAAGAAGAAAGACCGGGATAAATTGTGATTTATTTAAACCGGAGAGAAAATGAGTTTATCAAAACGATCTGCTGCCGAGTTCATCGGCACTTTCTGGCTGGTTCTTGGTGGTTGTGGCAGTGCTGTATTGGCCGCCGGTATTCCGGACGTGGGGATTGGCTATGTTGGCGTTGCTTTCGCCTTCGGGCTGACCGTATTAACGATGGCCTATGCGATCGGCCATATTTCCGGTTGTCACCTGAATCCAGCCGTGACGCTCGGTTTGACCGTTGCAGGTCGTTTTAAAGGCGCAGATGCACCAGCCTATATGGTTCCCAGGTTCTGGGTGCTATCTTTGCTGCGTTTATTCTGGTGCAAATCGCAGGCGGCGCAGAAGGGTATGCAGGCGGCCTCGCCTCGAACGGCTTCGGTGAACATTCACCACAGGGTTACTCAATGGGTTCCGGCATCATCACAGAAGTCATAATGACCTTGATGTTCCTGCTGATTATCCTTGGCGCAACCGACAAACGGGCACCCGCAGGCTTTGCACCAATCGCAATTGGTCTGGGCTTGACCCTGATCCATCTGATCAGCATCCCGGTAACCAACACCTCCGTCAACCCGGCCCGAAGCACCGGCCCGGCATTACTCGAAGGCGGTATTGCGTTACAACAATTGTGGATGTTCTGGCTGGCACCAATGGCCGGTGCAGTGGTTGCCGCGGTTGTGTATAAATGGTTTGAGAAAGAGTAGGGTGCGTTAGCATTAACGCACCGCGGAATGTCATCCCCGCGAAACAACGTCATCCCCGCGAAACAACGTCATCCCCGCGAAACAACGTCATTCCCGCGAAAGCGGGAACCTCTCTGAATAACTGAGAGTTTTATCAGTGCTTCTCTTTACGCCCTCGGGATCGTTGAGGGGTCCCCGCGTACGCGGGGATGACGGTGCGAGGTTTGAAAAATGGCAACGTCATTCCCGCGAAAGCGGGAACCTTTCTGAATAACTGAGAGTTTTATCAGTGCTTCTCTTTACACCCTCGGGATCGTTGAGGGGTCCCCGCGTACGCGGGGATGACGGTGCGAGGTTTGAAAAATGGCAACGTCATTCCCGCGAAAGCGGGAACCTTTCTGAATAACTGAGAGTTTTA
>Ga0114950_10002144_pt1 | contig 15096 bp, 12 predicted proteins | sample N075metaG_FD_83503 | JGI IMG/M metagenome (GOLD analysis project Ga0114950, IMG submission 83503) | Deep subsurface microbial communities from Kermadec Trench to uncover new lineages of life (NeLLi) - N075 metaG | ecosystem: Environmental > Aquatic > Marine > Ocean trench > Sediment | place... | reverse complement strand
CGGGTGCGGTGAATTTTCCATTCCCCACCGACCTTTTTGTACACATCGTCATAGATGCCAAACACGTTCAACGGGTTGTCATTACCCTCGGTGGTATTGGTGTTCAGCATATACCAGCGGCCATGGGCCGTATCGGCGTCGATCAGCCTGATCCACGGATTGGTCACGGCGTGCATGACAGAATGAACATCGCCTTCACCTTCGGCAAATTTACTGAAATTCGCCCGGATGGTTTCTTTGCCGATCCAGTCGCCGCCATAGGCTTCGCCAAATTCGCAGATCGCGTCATCGGTGAATAGATCGACTAGGTTGGCAACGTCAACGCCATCGTAATAGTGCGAATACAAAGTCCGCAGGTTTTTGATTTCCTCAATGTTCAGTAGGTCTTCAATCGTCAGTTTTGTCATAGCGAAATTCCTACAATTTCAATTTATCTGGAGTAAAGGCCTCAAAGGTGCGCATGGTCTCTTCAGGCGTCGCGCCGCCCAATGGCGCAATAATGTGGGTGTGAATACCCGTCTTGGCGCACCATTGCAGGCGCTCGCGGCACTCTTCTTCGGTGCCAATGATGCCAATTTCATTGATCAATTTGTCGGTGATAGCGCCGCCGGTTTTTTCTCGGTCGCGCTCCGCCCAGCCTTCCCGGATGGTGGCGGCTTCCTCTTCATAACCCGCCCAGGCCAAAAAGGCGTTGTAGACCGGCGTGGCATAATAGGGTGCGAAACCGGCCCGGAAGCGCGCATAGGCCGATTCCTTGTCGTCGGTGACCAGTACCATGTGGCGGTTGACAATCTCGACATCCTCGCCCTTTTTGCCCGCCTTTGCTGCGCCGATGTAGACATGCTCCACCATCTTTTCCAGAGCACCCATTGGCCACAAATTGAAGACCACGCCGTCGCCGATCTCGGCGGCCATCTCGATCATCTTGGGGCGCAAAGCGGCAATATAGACAGGCACAGGTTGTTCCAGTGGCATTTGCCGGTAATTGTGGCTGTTCAATGTTTCCAGATCAAAATCAGATTTTTCACCCGCCAGCATGGACTTGACCATGATGGCGGTTTCCTTGACCCGGGTAACAGGCTTTTCAAGTTTCACGCCACTCCAGCCATCCATCATGTTCTGGCTGGCCGCACCAAGGCCCATCACGAACCGGCCCGGCAACGCCTGACCCAAAGCATTGGCCGTGGCGGCCAATACGGCGGGGGTGCGCGTGTAGACCGGTGTCACCGCAACGCCGATTCGCAAGCGGTCTGTATGGGCTGCAAGAATGCCAGCGGTGGTCAGGGCGTCCGGGGCCCCACCATCGCCAAACCAGGCATCGTCATAACCATTGGCTTCCGCCCATTTCACGCGGTCTATCGAATCCTGTACATGCGGTCCGCCTGGCAGGGTGACGGCTATTCGTTGCTTTGGTGGCATTGGCTTCCTCTTGATTCTGTATCACTGTGGCCCAGAAATGTAGGGCACTGGGCGTGCCGCGACAATCACTTAGGTTGCCTCAAAGCATAAAAGGGGATGGCCGCGCTGGTCCTGATTGCCTAGGCTGACTGCAAATACAGCTTAATCAGGGAATGATAAATGGAATTAGGACTAACAGGCAAAGTTGTCTTCATCGCGGGCGCATCCCGTGGCATTGGCTATGCGATTGCAGAATGTTTTTTGAAGGAAGGCGCGAAAGTCGCGCTCACCGGGCGCAGCCCGGACCCGTTAGCCGAGGCAGCAGCAACCCTGTCGGCGGCCTATGGTGCAGATAATGTCTTCCAATTTGCGGGTGATATGACAGCGACGCCAGATATCCAGGCCAGTTTGGATGCGGCCGCAGAAGCATTGGGACCCATCGATCATGTGATTGCCAATGTCGGGATTGGCAAGGCACCGCCAGGCTTTGATGTGTCGGATGAAGACTGGACGGGCGATGTGTTGCAGAACCTGACGGGGTCGATGTTCCTGTCGCGCGAGGCGCTCAAGCGCATGTTGGCGCGGCCCGCGGACACACGCGGTCAGCCGTCCATTACGTTTATTTCGTCCATCGGCGGGGTGGACGCAATCGGGACGTCGTTGCCTTACGGCGCGTCCAAGGCCGCGCTCAATCACGTGACCCGCGAAATGGCCAAGCAGATGGGTAAAGAAAACATCCGTATCAACACCGTCGCGCCTGGCAATATTCTATTCCCCGGGGGTAACTGGGAACGGATTGTCGCAGGCAACCCGGACTATTTCGGCAAGTGGATTGACCGGGAAGTAGCCTTGCAACGCTTTGGCACTGTGGAAGAAATTGCCGACGCTGTTGTGTTCGCTTCGTCAGAACGGGCGAGTTTCCTGACAGGTGAAGTAATGATCGTCGATGGCGGACAGGTAAGATAGGGGACCAAGATGACAACGGAGACTTTGTTAGACGGACTGTGTTTTGGCGAGGGACCGCGCTGGCATGATGGCGCGCTGTATTTTTCCGACATGCATGCGCACAAGGTGCTGAAGGTCACGCCAGACGGCGAAGTGACAGAGATTGTCGAGGTGCCGAACTTACCTTCGGGACTGGGGTGGCTGCCCGATGGCGACATGCTGATCGTGTCGATGACGGACCGAAAGATATTACGATTTGATGGCCAGGCGTTGCATCTGCATGCTGACTTGTCAGCCCTGGCAGGCTTTGACTGCAACGACATGGTTGTCGACACGACGGGCCGCGCCTATGTCGGCAATTTTGGTTTTGATCTGCATGCAGGCGCTGACTATACGCCGGATAATCTGATCTGTGTCGAGCCAGATGGCACCGCGCGGGTGGTTGCAGAGGATATTAACTTCCCCAACGGCGCGGTCATTACGCCAGACGGTAAAACCCTGATTGTGGGGGAAAGTTTTGCAGGCCACCTGACGGCCTTTGATATTGAAAATAATGGTGATCTGAGCAATCGGCGCGTTTGGGCCGATCTGCCGGGCGACGCCATCCCCGACGGCATCTGCCTTGATGACCACGGCGGCGTGTGGGCGGCTTCACCGCCAACCAATGAGTGTCTGCGGGTGGTCGAAGGCGGCGAGGTCACGCACCGCATTGCCATGGATCAACAGGCCATCGCCTGCATGCTGGGTGGCGAAGACGGCAAAACACTGTTTATTCTGTCATCCAGAGACACGCACCCCGATGCCTGCGTGCAAAACCCACAGGCAAGGGTGGATACGGCCTTTGCACCTTATCGGCGGGCAGGGTTTCCCTAGAAGCTTGTTTCGGCCTGTATCGAAGGGCAGGATGGAAGTACGTGCATGTAGCCAGGCCTAAAAGCGCGCGCCATCCACGTCAATCAAAGTGCCCGTCGTATAGCTGGAAGCGTCACTAGCCAGATAGAGCGCCGTGCCGACAATTTCTTCTGGCTCGCCGGGGCGCTGCAAGGCGAAATTTGTTTTGGCGCGTTCCAGCGTCGCTTCCATGTCCCAGGCCTTCGAGATATCGGTCAGGAAGGCACCACATACAATGCAATTGACCCGCACCTTGGGGCCCAGACCCTTGGCATAGGCCTGGGTCATGGCGTTCAGCCCAGCTTTGGCTGCCGCATAGGGGATCACGTCTGGTGTTGGGTGCGTTGAGGCGATTGACGACACATTGATGATCGAGCCACCGTCACCTTCGGCCATTTTACTGCCGATCAGGGCTGTCAGGCGGAAGGGGCCCTTCAAATTCACGCCTATCACTTTGTCCCACAAAGCCTCGGTCACGTCGGTGACATGGTCGTAGAGCGGTGACATTCCCGCATTATTGACCAGCACATCGACCCGGCCAAATTCGGCATAGGCGGCGTCGGCCAATTTGTCCATGTCATCCCAGTTCGAGACATTGATGGCGATGGGCATGGCCTTGCGGCCAAATCGTTCGCGCACTTCAGCGGCCAGTTCTTCACAGCTGTCGAGCTTGCGGCTGGCGATGATGACGTCGGCGCCGGCCTCGGCAAAGGCCAGGATCATCTGTCGGCCGAGGCCGCGGCTGCCACCTGTTACAAGGGCGACTTTTCCAGTCATGTCAAAATTGGCTTCCATGGTCTTGGGCTCCTGATTGTGCGGAATTTTGCTCACTAAAGCGTGGATCACCTCACTTGTCTATGGCGAATTGGCGCTGATTTTGCGACAAGAGGGCCACACATTATATTGCTGCCATCAAGACGACGGGGAAACGACGTGAACCAAGCCGAAGAAATCAACGAACGCATCATCACTGCCTTTTTCCTGGGGATGGAAGGCGGCACCAAGCGCCACTATTGGGACGCCTACAATTTGTACATGGCCTATAACGGCACGTTGGACTTTTCGGGGTGCGAACAGATCAGCGGCAAGCAAGCAATTTTGGATGCCCTTTTTCCCAACCCTGATTCTGATGATGGCGTGGTCAAAGTCGTGTCTCGTGCGACCAATATGTTGGCGTCGGGCAACTTTGTATTCACGGAACGCGTCGACAAGCATTATGACAAGGATGGCAACGAGTTAGCATCGGTGAGGGTCTCTGGCGTGTTTGAGATGTCAGCCGGTAAAATCAAGCGCCTGTCTGACTATGGCGACATGCGGACCATTGCTGAGCTGTATGGCCTCAAGATGATCGATTAGCGGGCATCTGCCATGCGGTATTTTCAAGTGGCTTAATCCCCATAGACGCCCTATAAGCCGCCTGAAATTTCAGGATGGCGGCTAAAATGACAGACAAAATCAGCAATCTGCGCAATATTGCGATCATTGCTCACGTTGACCACGGCAAAACGACGCTGGTGGACCAATTGCTGCGCCAATCGGGTACTATTGTGGACCGGGGCGAGGCACAAGAGCGCTTGATGGATTCCAACGAACTGGAACGTGAACGCGGCATCACCATCCTTTCCAAGAATACCGCCATCAACTGGTCTGGCCAGAATGGTGATGAAAACTGGCGCATTAACATCGTCGACACACCAGGCCATGCGGACTTTGGTGGCGAGGTAGAGCGCATCCTATCGATGGTAGATTCGGTGTTGTTGCTGGTGGACGCCGTTGAAGGCCCCATGCCGCAGACACGGTTTGTGACCATGAAGGCGTTGGAACAGGGCCTGTGCCCCATTGTTGTGGTCAACAAGATCGACCGCGTTGGCTCGCGCCCGGATTGGGCCGTCGACGAGACGTTTGATCTGTTTGATCGCCTCGGCGCCACCGATGAACAATTGGACTTCACTGTGGTTTATGCATCGGCAATCCAGGGTTGGTCGGCGCTTAACCTGGAAGACCGTGGTACAGATATGAACCCCCTGTTTCAGGCGATTATCGACCATGTGGCGCCGCCGGACGTGGACCCTGATGGTCCCTTCCAGATGCAGGTGAGTGCGCTGAATTATTCCAGCTATGTCGGTGTGATTGGTATCGGTCGCATCCAGCGTGGCAAGATCAAGCGCAACAGCCGGGTGACCATACTCAGTGACGACGGGTCAAGCCGCAATGGTCGCATGTTGCAGATCATGGGCTTTCACGGGCTTGAGAAGATCGAATGGGAAGAAGCCGAAGCAGGCCAGATCATCGCCTTTACCGGCATAGATGGCCTCAACATTTCTGACACGATTTGTGATGTCGATACACCCGAAATCATGCCCCCGCTGGTGGTGGATGAACCGACAATATCGATGAATTTCCTGGTCAACAATTCACCCTTTGCGGGCCGCGAAGGCAAGTTTGTCACAAGTCGCAAGCTGCGCGAACGCCTCGATGAAGAGTTGATCCATAATGTTGCTTTGCGGGTTGAAGATACCGACGACAACAACCGCTTCAAAGTCTCGGGCCGGGGCGAGCTGCATCTGGCCATCCTGATCGAGACCATGCGCCGTGAAGGCTATGAAATGGCCATATCGCGCCCTGAAGTCATCATGAAGGAAATTGACGGCGAGATCTGCGAGCCCTGGGAAATGCTGACGGTCGATGTGGAGACTGAACATCAGGGCGGCGTGATGGAAAAGCTGGGCGAGCGTAAAGGTGAGCTCCAGGACATGGTCCCCGACCAGCAGGGTCGCGTGCGTCTGGATTATATGATCCCCACACGTGGTCTCATTGGTTTTCGGTCAGAATTTCTGACAGCCACATCTGGTACTGGCCTGCTCTATCATTCGTTTGATCATTATGGCCCCAAGGTCAAGGGCGTGTTGGCTGGCCGCAATAGAGGCGTGCTGGTGTCCATGGTTCCCGGCAAGGCGTTGGCTTATTCGCTGTTTAATCTCCAGGATCGCGGGCGCTTGTTCATTGGCCATGCTGCAGAAGTGTATGAAGGCATGCTGGTCGGCATTAACAGCCGCGACAACGACCTGGTGGTTAACCCCATCAAGGGCAAGCAGCTGACAAACATTCGCGCCGCCGGGACCGACGAAAACCTCATCCTGTCGCCGCCCATTCCCGTGACGCTGGAATATGCGCTGGAATTCATCGAAGAAGACGAATTGGTGGAAGTAACGCCAAAGTCCATCCGCATGCGCAAAAAGCACCTGACAGAGATCGACCGCAAAAGGGCGTCGCGGGCTGCGTAGTTATCCCCATCAACTGATGGACGGGATAGCGGTCTGTCATTTACATATACTCGCTGCAATTGTTTGCTAAAGTGCCTCGGGGGCGTTAGCGGAGCAATTCAGTGAAGAATTTGATCAAAGCAATTCTTGTCGACAGCCGGGGTTCGGCCATCGTCGAATATGCATTATTGACCTCATTGATTGGCGTCACGGTAATCAGCGCTCTCTCGCTGATGGGTGACAGGCTAACCGATTTCATCAAGACGATCGCGAGCGTCTTTTAGCGTCAAGGGCCCGTTCGCGCGGTGTTGCGACGTTTCTAACTGACTCATGAGGCCACGGTCTGGTATCAAGGTTTCCTGTCTTGGGATTCTTTGAAGAAAGCCGACCTAATGAATGATCCGTTAACCGACCTGGTCGCCCTTGTGGGTGACAAAGCTGCTGTGATTGATGATCGTCCGGGTGAAGACGTCTTGCAGTGGACTTTCAACGAGCTGGAGGAAAACGCCAATCGCCTGGGCCGTGTGCTCAAGGATTTGGGGTTGGAGCGTGGAACACGCGCAATATGGTGCGGGCGCAATTCGCGCTGGGTCGTCGGGGCCATGCAGGCCTTGCGCAAAATTGGCGCTGTATCTGTGCCACTGAATTATCGGTCATCAGCGGAAGAAGCCGCCTATATCATCGACAATTCGGACGCCCAGTACATCATTTCCGACGCCGAATTTGCCCCCCTGTTGGAAGAAATCCGTGCGGACATCCCACAGGTTAAAGCCATCCTGATCTTTGACGGCGAGCCCGGCAAGGATATGCACAATCTGCATGATTTGGTGGCCAAGGCAGACCCTTCGCCCATCGAATTCAAGGTCATTGAGGGCGCGGCCGTGTCGATGACCTACACTTCGGGCACGACGGGACGTCCAAAGGGCGCGGTGCGCGAAAGCGCGGGCACCCCCCAACAGGCGGTTTCATGGGTCACTGATGTTGGCTATACGCCTGACGATATCTACATGCCCACGGGCCCGCTTTATCACTCTGGTCCATCATCATTTATGGGCATCGGGTTGATGATGGGTCAAACCATTGTGTTGCAAAGGAAATTTGATGCGGAGGACTGGCTGCGTCTGTGGGATCAATACGGCATCACGTCGACATTTTCAGCCCCTACGCCGATCCGTCGAATTTGCAATTTGGACCCGGAAATCCTGGCTAAGTACGACCTGTCGACCATGCATGTCATGATCGCGAATGCCGCACCCTGGTCCTTTGCGCTCAAGAAAGCTTATCTGGACCTGTTCCCGCATGATTCTCTTTACGAGTGTTATGGCTCAACAGAGCTGGGCGTGAATACTGTTCTTTATCCGCCCTATCAGCTGACCAAACCTGGTTCATGCGGTCAGGTCGTTCCCGGGGTCGAAATCATACTAATTGATGAAGACCGGAACGTGATTACAGAGCCTCACAAAAAGGGTGAGCTGTTTGTGCGCGGCGAAACGGTGTTCACCACCTATCACAAGGCGCAGGAAAAGTTCGACGAAGACAGCCTGGGCGACATGCAGACGGTTGGCGACATCGCTTACTTTGATGAAGAAGGCTTCTATTACATCTGCGACCGCAAGAAAGACATGATCATCTCTGGTGGCATGAACATCTACCCGGCAGAAATTGAAGACGCCCTGGAACATCACCCAGAGATTTTGGATGCTGCGGTGTTTGGTATTCCTAGCGAAGAATGGGGCGAAAGTGTCCATGCGGTGCTGGTGCTCAAACCGGGCAGTACAGTGACGGCGGCAGATATTGAAGCCTTCACCCGCGAACATCTTTCCAGCTATAAAATCCCGCGCAGTATCGACTTTATGGATGATATTCCGCGCACAGGCTCTGGCAAAATTCTCAAACGCGTATTGCGCGAACCGTATTGGAAAGACCACGACAGCCAAGTTGTGTAATCAGGCCCAACCAAAAAAAGATCGGAAAAACAATGCTTAAAGTAGACGCTGGTATCCCCATTAACATGAGCGACGTCAAAGAACGGGCTCAATGGCTTGAGGCTATTGGCTATGATGGTGGCATGACGGCCGAGACGTCCCATGACCCGTTCCTGCCGCTGGCGATTGCCGCGGAACACACCTCCAAGATCGACCTGATGACATCGATTGCGGTGGCTTTTGCCCGCAACCCGATGCTGTTGGCTAATTTGGGCCATGATCTGAACGCCTATTCTGAAGGGCGCTTTATTTTGGGGCTTGGGTCACAAATCCGCCCGCATATCCGCAAGCGTTTTTCTATGGAATGGTCGCATCCGGCGGCGCGCATGAAGGAAATGATTTTGGCCATGCATGCAATCTGGGATAATTGGCATGACGGCACGCCACTTGATTTCAGAGGCGAGTTCTACGAACACTCGCTGATGACCCCCGTGTTCACACCGCTGAATACCGAACACGGTCGCCCTCGTGTATTCCTGGCCGCTGTTGGCCCGAAAATGACCAAGACAGCGGCTGAAGTCGCCGATGGCCTGATCGTGCATTCATTCTCGACAGCGAAATACATCAAGGAAGTCACCATGCCGATCGTGGAGGAAACCCTGAAGGCATCTGGGCGCAAGCGAGAAGATTTTGAGCTGTCCTACCCTGCCTTCGTGGTCACGGGCGAAACCGAAGAACAGTTCAACAAAGCCAAGAAGATGACCCGAGAGCGCATCGCGTTTTACGGGTCGACACCAGCCTATAAGGTCGTGCTGGAAGCCCATGGCTGGAACGATTTGCAGCCCGAGCTGAACCGCATGTCCAAAGCCGGCCAATGGGAAGAAATGGGCACATTGATCGACGACGATATCCTGAATGCCTTCGCCACAGTGGGCGAACCCAAAGACATCGTCAGCGAATTGAAATCACGCTATGACGGCGTGCTCGATCGCCTGACCATCGGTTTTGAGGGACTGGAAGCCGAAACCGTTGCTGGCCTGATTTCTGAATTCAAGGCAGCCTAGTCTACTTGTGCTCTGGGGTGCTCAACAGGCACCCCATCCATGCCTTCTAAACCCGAAGAAACGATCGGGAATTCGTCTGCCGTGCGCCAGGGCACCGCAGGCCACCACCGGTTTACCAGATTGCCAGAGCCCGGCTCGATACTTTCACCGGGGCGAGGGGTGGCGATTTTGACCCCTTTTAATTGAGCCGCAGCAATGACGCGCTCAACAGGTTCAGTCCAGGCATGGGGTGCCAGATAAAACGTGCCCCAATGGACCGGGATCATCAATTTTCCACCCACCAGCTCGTGGGCTTGCACGGCTTGTTCTGGCCCCAGGTGATTGTCGGCCCATAACTGGTTATAGGCACCAGAATCAATTAGCGTGACGTCGAACGGGCCCAGGCGTCGGCCGATATCGGCCATGCCGGGGAACATGGATGTATCCCCACTATAGTAGACGCTGTGCGCATCGCTTTTGATCGACCAACCAGCCCACAGCGTTTGCCAGGTATCGGACAGCTCAAGCGTGCGGCCGGACTGGTGCCGGGCAGGGGTGGCCGTGAAGGTCAATCCGCCTAACTGGTGGGTATCCCACCAGTCCAGTTCGGTAATCCGGTCGTCGCTGATGCCCCAATATCTCAGATGAGTACCGACGCCCAGCGGCACAATGAAGGGCACCCGTTGTTGGACGAAGTGCTGGATGGTGTCGTAATCCAGATGGTCATAGTGATCATGAGAAATCACGATAGCATCTAAGGCGGGCAGGTCCTCCAGCGCAATAGGCGCGTCGTGAAAACGTTTGGGGCCCATCCACCCGAAGGGCGAGGCGCGCTCGCCCCAGACGGGGTCGACCAAGATGCGATAGCCGTCAATTTCAATCAGGGTGCTGCTGTGTCCCAGCCATGTTACGCGCAGGCCGCTTTTTGGTGGCACGGCATAGTCTTCTGCCGTGCGGCGGACGATAGGGATGGTGGTTTCAGGCGCGCTGTGCGGTGGTTCCTCGCCCAACCACGACTGCATGGCGGCGTTGAGATCGATTTCTGCACGCTTGTTGATGTTGCGAAACTGGCCGTCGACCCAATTGGGGGACAAGCCAAGTTCCGCCAGTCGGTCGTCAGTGGCCGCACCGCCCATTTGGGACCAGCCGCTGAGGAACGCAGCCGTTAGAACAATCACCAGGATCAAAATCCCGCGAACCCAGTTATTTTTGTGAAGCGCCATTGATTACCCGTCTTTTAGTGCACAACCACCGTGGCTAGATGCCTCACGCGGTTCAGTCCAAAGTGTGTATCGCGTCTTCCCAATTCTGCCCATCAAAATCAGAGATTGCGACACTTTCTATGGTGGCGCGGTCCAGACAGTTCACGTTGACGCTGATACCGTCCGGGTGAGACCGGGGTGTGTAGAATGATTTAACGCCGCATATTTTGCAGAAATTGTGCTGTGCCACACCGGTGTTGAACCGATAGGTGGAGAGGTCATCGGCACCACTCGTCAGTCGAAATTCGTCCTTGGTGACAATCAGATGGATGAACCCGGTCATGCTGCAGATGGAACAATTGCAGCGGCTGGCTTTCAGCTGTGCCGGGGCCTGAACCTCGAACGTCACTGCCCCGCAATGGCACCCGCCTTTGTGTGTGACTGTGTCTGTCATGGGTGTCTCCAATAAAAAAGGCGGGGTTTGCGACCCCGCCTTGATGTCTTCACAATGTTGAAACCTTACTGCAGGTTTTCAACGATCGTGACATTGGCCAGGCCACCGCCTTCGCACATGGTTTGCAGGCCGTATTTTTTGCCGCGAACATTCAGGGCATTCAAAAGCGTGGTCATCAGTTTGGTGCCAGAAGCACCGAGGGGATGACCGAGCGCAATCGCACCGCCATGAACGTTCAAGCGTTCAGGATCAGCACCAATTTCCTGCAACCATGCGGCAGGCACCGAAGCGAAGGCTTCATTGACTTCGTACAGGTCGATGTCGTTGATGCTCATGCCAGCGCGTTCCAGCGCCCGCTTGGTAGCAGGGATGGGGGCTTCCAGCATGATGACAGGGTCACCGCCAGTGACGGTCATGTGGTGGATGCGGGCCAAAGGCTCGACACCCAAATCCTTGAGGCCCTGCTCGTTAACGACCAGAACACCAGAGGCACCATCGCAGATCTGGCTGGCGCTTGCGGCGGTCAGGCGACCATCTTCGGTCAATAACTTGACGCCGGAAATGCTTTCCATTGTGGCGTCATAGCGAATGCCTTCGTCAATTTTGTGCATTTCGGTGGTGCCATCGTCATTGGTGACTTCAAGCGCCAGAATTTCAGCGTCATAGAGGCCAGATTCAGCCGCTTTGATCGCTTTTTGATGGCTGGACAGAGCCAACGCATCAAGCGTTTCGCGTTTCAGATTGTATTTCTTGGCAACCATTTCAGCGCCAACAAACTGCGAAAACTGAAAGCCGTCATAACGGTCGGTGACTTCCTGCGGGTTTGGCGAACCAAAGCCGTTTTTCGCGGGCAGTGCGGCGGCCAGACCCATGGGCACGCGGCTCATGCTTTCAACACCAGCAGCAATCGCAATGTTCTGGGAACCAGACATCACCGCCTGGGCTGCAAAATGCAGGGCTTGTTGTGAAGACCCACATTGGCGGTCCACCGATGTGGCCGGTACGCTTTCAGGGAAACCAGCAGCCAGCACGGCGTTACGGGCGACATTGACGCTCTGTTCGCCAGCCTGGCTGACGCAACCCATGATTACGTCTTCAACCATTGCGGGGTCTGCGTCTACTTTGCGGACCAGATCGTTCAGGATCTGGGCAGCCATGGATACAGGATGCCAATCCTTCATTTTGCCACCACGACGACCACCAGCGGTCCGGGAAGCGGCGACGATAAATGCTTCAGCCATTGTTCTCTCTCCGATTCGGATTTGTTTCGCAGTGCTTTTACACTGGACCCGCTTGTTACCACAAGGTCCGAGGCGATGCGGAGGCCAGCACCCAATGTAGGTGGCTGAGCAACGCTCTGTAAGAGCAGCTCTCATACTCACACTGATCGAGCTTCTTTCATCTATTTTGGCATGGTGGTTGGCCTAAATTTGCCGAAATGGCAAAAACACTCAGTATAAATTGAAAATTATCCATTTTAGGGACTAACAAATTACCGGTTTTGTTGGTACCTGCAATGTCTATCAAAAGAAGAAAAAGGGTCTTCTGCCTGCAATGGGGGCTCTCTCGCAAAGGAATAATATTGATGAAAAAGTTCGCTCAAAAATATGCAGCAATCATGACATTGTTGATGGTGCCAACCTTTGTAAGTGCGCAGCAATCTGACCAGACCACAGTCGACATGTTGTCCCCAGAGGCGCAAGAAGCGATGCGCCTACAGGGCGAAGCCATGGCCCAAATGGCTGCGGAGCGTGCCCGGATGGTGGCAGAAAATGCCAAACGAAAGGCCTATTCACCAACCGTCGGGTCCAACATTCCGCGCCAGGTCATGTGGGGCGACACGCATGTGCATACAAAAAATTCCGCCGATGCCTTTACCTTTGGCAATACGACGCTTTCCCCGGCTGACGCTTTTCGATTTGCCCAAGGGTATGAAATAGACGCCCATAACGGTCAAAAAGTAAAACTGCGGCGGCCGCTGGACTTCCTCATGGTCTCGGACCACGCAGAATATCTCGGTTTGTTCCCGCGCCTGGTCACGGGCGACCCTGACATTTTGAAAACAGAATTGGGCGCGCGCTGGGGCGGCTATCTGTCGAGCGGTAATTTTGGCTTGGCCATGGTCGAATTTGTTGCGGCCGTCAGTGGGGCACCCAATCCGCGCCGCCTGCCGCAAAGTGCCAAGAAGCTGATTTGGGATGACATCGCCGACATGGCCGATGCGCATAATCAGCCGGGCAAATTCACGGCGCTGATCGGCTATGAATGGACCTCACAGGTTCGCGGTAACAATTTGCACCGGGTCGTGATCTTTCGCGACAATGCCGACAAGGCAAAAAAGATCGTGCCATTCTCGGCGCTCGACAGCAGCGACCCAGAGGATCTGTGGAAATTCCTGGCAGACTATGAACAAGACTTTGGCGGCCAGGTGTTGGCCATTGCCCATAACGGCAATATTTCCAATGGCATGATGTTTGCGAGCGAGACCATCTCTGGCGAGCCCTTGACCAAGGACTATGCTGACCGCCGCGCCCGCTGGGAACCGGTTTACGAGGTCACCCAGGTGAAGGGCGATGGCGAAGCGCACCCGACGCTTTCACCTACCGACGAGTTTGCAGACTATGAAACCTGGGACAAGGACAACATCGGTCGCAACCAGGCCAAGGAAGACTGGATGCTGCGCCATGAATATGCCCGTAGCGCCCTGAAATACGGCCTTGAGCTGGAAAAAGAACTGGGGTCCAACCCTTACAAGTTCGGCATGATCGGCAGCACGGATTCACACACGGCGTTTGCTACCGCAGAGGAAGAAAACTTCTTTGGCAAATTTCCGGATTCTGAACCCCTGCCTGCGCGCGCTACCAATAATATGGGCGGCGCTTTGTGGAAGAACTGGCGCCTGGCCTCAAGCGGCTATGCAGGTGTGTGGGCGACAGAGAACACGCGCGAGGCCATCTTTGATGCCATGCGCCGCCGCGAGGTTTATGGCACCACGGGGTCACGTATCACCGTGCGCCTGTTTGCCGGGTGGGACTATGACGCAACGGATATTACCCGACCAGATTATGCTGATATTGGCTATGCCAAGGGCGTGCCCATGGGCGGCGATCTGACCCAGGCACCCGAAGGCAAAGCGCCATCGCTGATGGTGTTTGCATCCAAGGACCCGGACGGGGCCAATCTGGACCGCATTCAAATCATCAAAGGCTGGCTGGACGTTGACGGCAACAGCCATGAGAAAATCTATGACGTCGCCTTGTCACCTCATCGCAAGGTCGACCCTGAAACGGGCAAAGCCCCAGCCGTAGGCAGCACGGTCGATGTGGCGGACGCCAGTTACACCAACACAATTGGTGCCGTGCAACTGTCCGCCGTGTGGCACGACCCGGATTTTAACGCGTCAACTCGGGCTTTCTATTACGTCCGGGTGTTGGAAATCCCAACCCCTCGCTGGACAGCCTACGACGCGAAATATTTCGGTATAGAAATGGATGCCGAAATCCCGATGGTCCAGCAGGATCGGGCTTATACGTCGCCGATCTGGTATACGCCCTGATCATCCCTATCCGTTCGTGCCGAGTGGCGCGGAACGCAGTGGAGCGTTGTATCGAGGTATGAACACATCAATGCAGCAGCGATGTTGACGGTGTGGCGTTCATACCTCGATACAATCGCTGCGCGATCACTCGGCACGAATGGTTTTTCTTTTACCGATAGCCTTCAGTCACGGGGGTGCGGGGCAGGTCCCACCACACCGCGTCACACAGGGCAGTCATTTCGTCATCCAGTTCCAGCGTTGCGCCAGCGATGGATGCGTCCAGCTGGTCTGGCCGGGAGGCGCCGATAATGGCTGACGTGACGCCAGGCTGTTGCAGGGTCCAGGCGACCGCGACCGAGGCGAGTGACAGCCCGCGTTTTTCGGATTCTGCGGCCAGATTGCTGGCGATCTCGATCTTGCGGTCTTCCCAATAGCGG
>Ga0114950_10002143_pt1 | contig 15099 bp, 13 predicted proteins | sample N075metaG_FD_83503 | JGI IMG/M metagenome (GOLD analysis project Ga0114950, IMG submission 83503) | Deep subsurface microbial communities from Kermadec Trench to uncover new lineages of life (NeLLi) - N075 metaG | ecosystem: Environmental > Aquatic > Marine > Ocean trench > Sediment | place... | reverse complement strand
TTTGCCCGGGGGGCGCCCGGAAAGTCACGAACACCCATGAAAACATTCATTATCTCTTTGTGCCTGGCATTGGGTCTTGGTCTCTGGACGGGTCTGGCCCGGTCGTCAGAACCCGACGATCTCTTTGTGGCTGGCGCCAAGGGCGGCGTTGATCTGATCGCGGTCCAGGTATTCCTCGGCGACAGCACGAATTTCGCCGCCACCAACGAAATCACCAATCCCGTCGAGGGTAATATTTACTTTCTGTGGCTGGTCTGGGACGTCGTTACCCCGACTGATGCCATGTACCAGATCAAGGCTTTGATCCGGGATCTGAATACGGGCAGTACCGTGACCGGGTGCACCGATGTCCTCAACACCGGAGCAGGCCGCTTTCAGTATCTGTGTCCCCAATGGCTTGCGGTCGAAGGCAACTACCGGTTCGAGGGGGAACTGGACGAGCCGGGGCAGGTCAGCGAGACCAGCGAAAACAACAACAGCTTCGAAATGGAATTCACGGTGGCGCCCAGGGCCGGCGGAATACAGTGCCTGTCTGATTTCGCCAAGGCCGATTACGCAAGGGCATCAGCCGGTGGTATCAAGGGGGTCGCACCCGACGCTTTTGAACCGGACGGGACGCCGGGGCTGGCCAGCCCCATCAGTGTAGGTGAGTTCGAAAACCTTACCTTCCGTTATCCACAGCGGCATAATTTCCACCAGACCAATGATCATGACTGGGTGCGCTTTCATTCGGAATTCGACACGCGCCGCGGCGATTTTCTGACTTATGTTATTCAGGCATTAAATCCCGGTTCTCAGGCGGACGTCAGCTTCGAACTCTATGACGCCGCGGGCAATCTCGAAACCAGTTTCGGAAATCAAGGTCTCTGGGACGGAGCCGGGCCGGGTCAGGAGGAGACGGTGCCTCTCTGGAAACCCGACGAGGAAAAGGTCTATTACCTGTGCGCGCGCCAGAGCGATGGCAGCGTTGCCGGCGGCGGAACACAGTACGATGTGGATGTCAGCATCATCGAACCGGACGGTGGTCGTATCGCCGGGGTCGTGACTGATGCGCAAAACGGCAGCGGGATCGAACTGGCGCTTTTCCAGACTGATCCTCCGACGAGTTTCCGCTGGAGCACGGCGGATGGCGAATACGCGATGGTCAATCTCGGGCCCGGGTTCTATGACCTGCAGGTAGACGCCATGGGTTACGAAACGCGCCTCATCACCAACATCGAGGTCGTGCTTGGACAGGAAACCCGGGTCAATCTGACATTGCCGCCCAGGTCTCAGAGTGCGTTCAATGTGGCGGCCGCACAGAGCGGGTCGTATTTCGATTCCAGCCACAACGGAGAAGGCTGGTTGCTCGAGATCCTGAGTCTGCCGACGCTGAAAGACGATGGCTCCAAAGGGGCGCCTGGCCTGGCGCTGGCCTACTGGTTTACCTATCCCGGTTTGCAACTGGCCAAGGGCCAGGTCGCGGATCAGGCGTGGCTCGTGGGCGTGGGTGAAGTCGAAGACGATGTCATCACTTTCCGGAATGTCATTGCGCCCAGGGGCGGCGGCTTCGGTCCTGGATTCGATCCAGCGAACGTGACGCGTGGGATCTGGGGTGATTTCGAGTTCCGCTTCAATGGTTGCAACAGCGGCACCATGAGTTACATCGGGCCGCCGGGTTTTGGCGCCGGAAACCTGAATCTCGAGCGCATCACGGGGTTGGCCGGTCAGAGCTGCGGCGCCGGCAAGGGCATGTCGGTGCAAGCCATCAAGGTCTCCAGTATTGGGCCGGAGATCAGCGGTTCCTGGTTCGATCCCAGCCACGACGGAGAAGGGTGGCTGATCGAGATTCTCAGCGACGATCTGGCGCTTGTGTACTGGTTCAGTTACGACGCCGATGGCAACCCGGCGTGGTGGGTCGGCGTCGGAACCATCAACGGCAAGACGATTACCATCGACGAGGCGGAACTCCCGGCAGGAACGGTCTTCGGTTCGAACTTCGATGCGGACGATATCAACCATTTGCCGTGGGGGCAGATGGTGTTTACTTTTGACAGCTGCACATCGGGGACCATGAGCTATCAGTCCGCCATTGGCGAGTTCGGTTCGGGAACCCTCGATCTGCGACGGATCACTTCGATCCCGGGACTGGGGTGCAACTGAACGCGTTGATGCGCGCTGTAACTGGGATATCCGGGCCGTATGATAAGGTGCCTCGGGGGGTGAGGAGGCGTCGATAGTGGGGCAAACGAAGGGACGGTTCCTGGGCGCGGGGCTCGCTGTTCTTGTTCTCTGCGTGTCGCCTGCCCTCGGGCAGATTTCGACGGACGGCACCATGGGGCCCGCCGGGCCTCTGTCCGGCCCCGACTATGTCATCGATTCTGGTCTGGGTACCACGGTTGGTGACAACCTCTTCCACAGTTTCGATATTTTCAATGTCAATACCGGCGAAACTGCCACGTTTACGGGGCCCGGCGGAATCACCAATATCATTGCGCGTATCACCGGAATGAACCCGTCTTTTATCGACGGGCTTCTCGGCACGGACTTTCCCGATGATCCCAACCTCTGGCTGATCAACCCCTTTGGTTTTGTATTTGGAGAGAACGCCGAACTCGACGTGCAAGGCTCGTTCTATGCGACGACTGCCGATTATCTGGAGCTGGCCGATGGCGGGCGTTTTGACGCCAGCAATCCCGGCATGAGTACCCTGAGTTCGGCGGCGCCCGTGGCCTTCGGTTTTCTGGGCGCGCCCGCGCCGATCATCGTGGAGGGAGCGCGGTTGGAGGTTCCTGCCGGCGAGACCCTCGGGCTCATCGGTGGTGACATCAGCGTGGTTGACGGCTTTCTTGTCGCGAGATCCGGCACTATCCAGTTGGCGAGCGTGGCCAGCGCGGGTACCGCGTACCTTACTGACACCGGTGTCGATGTTGACGAGTTTTCGGCGCTGGGAAACATCGAGATAAGCCACGACGGCGAGCGACCCGTAGACATCATCGATATTCCCGGCGGTGGTCAGACCTTCATCCCGGTAGGCAATCTGGATGTGAGCGGCCCGGAAGGCGGGTCGATCTGGATTGTCGGTGGCAATCTGACCAGCAATGGCGCGTTTATCAACGGCATCAGTTTTGGCAGCGGCGCGGTCATCGACATCAACATGTCCGGCGATATTCTGTTTACCGGAGAAACGCTGATTCAGATCGACAGCATCGGCGGGACCAGCGGCGACATAACCATAGAAGGCAGACGCATCGTGGTCGAGGGCTTTACTCAGATCGTCGCGAACTCGCAGGCAGACGGAGAAGGTGGCGACATTTTCATGCGCGCTGAAGAAATCGTGATGCGTGATGTGGCCACGGTGGCCAGCACGACAGCGGGTGCGGGTGATGCGGGGGATATCACCATTGAGGCCACCAACATGAGCATGTTCGATCTGTCCGCGATTCGGGCAGATACCGTGGCGGGAGGTAATGCGGGTAATGTCACCGTTAATGTCACCGAGAACCTGAACATGACGGGTGGCGCCGCGATTTCGACCGCGGCGCTGGTGGGTAGTGCCGGAACCGGTGGCACGGTGAGCGTCACGGCTGGTGAACTGTTCATGTCCGGGGAGGGCACGCTTATCTCGTCGGACAGCTTCGGAACCGGGCGCGGCGGTGACATCATTGTTCAGGTCGGCAACCTGGTCATGCTCGACAAGGCATCGATTTCCAGTTCCAGTCTGGGCACGGGCGATGCCGGCGACATCGATTTGTGGGTGACCGGCCAGATCGACCTGTTCGACGCCTCGATCACGACACGCGCCGAGAGCGCGGATGGCGGCAACATCGAGATCGCCGTGGGCGACCGTTTGCGCCTGACCAACTCGGAGATCACGACCTCGGTGGGAACGGGGGGCGGCGATGGTGGAAATATCACTCTCTCTGACCCGACCTTCATTATCCTGGATGACAGCCGGATTCAGGCCAACGCTTTCGGCGGAGCGGGTGGCAACATCGCCATCACCGCGGATTTTCTCATCGGCACGCCGGACAGCGTGGTCGAAGCCAGTTCCCAGCTCGGCGTGGATGGTGAGGTGAATGTGAACGCGCCGGAAGCGGATCTGGTATCCAGTGTTGCCATGCCGCGCATGGAGTTCGTCGATGTCGAGGATCTGTCCGCCGCGGGTTGCCAGAGGCAACGCCGTGGCGACAGCAGCCTGATCGTGGACAGCGCCGCGCGCTCCAAGGCCCCATCCGGCGGGGCCTGTGCAGATGAGGCGGGTCGGTAGCTGTCAGTGACATTTTTCACTGCCTTTGATTCAAGGAAGGTGTCCAATACGTAGAATTAGCCCGGGGGTGCGGGAGAAGGGAGCAATGACGCTCAGATTCGTTTTGATGGTGGGGTTTCTCCTGGGAGCGCTGGCCAGCGGCGCCCAGGCCGGGAACAACCGCGGACTCCAGACGCAAATGCTGGATCCCGCCACGGCAACGCCCCTGCAACGCCAGTGGCTGGAAGCCGCCGAGGCCAAGGGCGGCGTGGATCTTGAAGTGCTGACCGTGTTTTTGGGAAACACGGGTGATCCCGACACCACCGATGTCATCGACGACCCGGTTCTGGACGGCGCGTATTTCCTTTATATGGTGTACAGGGTCGAGACGACCTATCAGGTTACTCACCGCGTACGTTTGTTCATCGACGGCGGCCTGTTCGATGAAGGAGATTTTTCCAACAACTCCGGGACCTTTGTTGTCTGGACGGCCACCGCGGGCGACCACGAATATGCCGGCGTGGTGGATGCGCTCGGTCAGATCGCCGAATCCGATGAGAACAACAACGCCTTGAGCCTCTTTTTCACCGTCGAGGAATCCGGCGGGATCTGCCAGACGGACAAGAATGCGCCCTGGAACAAGGGCGATACACCCGGCCCCATCGATCCGGACGAATACGAGAACGACGACACGCGCCAGCGCGCCAGTACGATCACCGTGGGCGAGGTTCACGATGTGTTCACCAAGATCCATCTGGATTTTCCCCAGTTGCACAACTTCCACGACAACGGCGACCTGGACTGGGTCAAGTTCCACGTGGTCCTCGACGACGACGAGAACATGCCTGTGCACCGGATCAGGGCGCAGGACCCTGATTTCCGGGCGGATGTGGTCATGGAAATGTTCGATGCGGCCGGCAACCTGGTGACGAATTTCGGCGTTGACGGTGTCGTGGACGACGCGGGCCCGGGTGAAGAGGAAGAGGTTGAATGGACACCCGTCGAGTCTGCAACTTACTACATGTGCAGCCGCCAGGCCGACCCCGCCGTTTCGGGGTCCGGTACCGAGTACAAGACGGTGGTTGCCTTGTTCGCGGCCGGTGACGCGGGACAGATCATGGGCCTCGTCCGGGACGCAAGCACTGGCGATCCCATCGATCAGGCGCTGTTGCAGACTGACCCGGGCAGCAGCTATCGCTGGAGCACCGTGGACGGCAGCTACGCGCTGATCAACCTGACCGAGGACGCGTACGACGTTGTGATCGATGCCATCGGTTATGAACAACAGGACTTCAACTCGATCCCCGTGAACCCCGGTGAAGCGACGCCGCTGGACGTGTTCCTGACTCCTTCCCAGAAAACCGCTTACGCGATAACCCAGGCGGCAAGTGGGTCGTGGTACGACACCACCCACAACGGGGAAGGCTGGTTGCTGGAAGTGCTGACGCTTCCCACCGCCGGCAAGAACGGTGAAAAGGGAACGCCCGGGATCGCCGTCGCCTACTGGTTCACCTATCCGTCCGTGGAATCGCTTGCCAAGGGCGTGGTTGCCTCCCAGGCCTGGTTTGTCGGCGTGGGTGAAATTGTGGGTGACACGATTCATTTCAAGAACGCGACGAATCCCGAGGGCGGGCGCTTCGGTGCCGGCTTCAATCCCGCCCAGGTTCAGCAACCCATATGGGGCGATTTCATGTTCCGTTTCGACGGTTGCGACACGGGCACCATGAGCTACGTGGGTTCCCCGGCATGGGGTACGGGGGCCCTGAATCTTGAACGCATCACGCGGGTCGCCGGTCTCAACTGCGCGGCACGCGCCCGCAACAGCAAGGTCACCGAGATCAGCGCGGGCATCAGTGGATCCTGGTTCGATCCGAGCCACACGGGCGAAGGCTGGCTCATCGAGGTGCTGAGCGAAGACCTGGCGCTGGTGTACTGGTTCAGTTACGACACCAACGGCAATCCGGCCTGGTGGGTCGGGGTGGGGACGATCGATGGAAAATCGATCACCGTTGGGGCCGCGGCGCTGTTCTCCGGGGGTGTATTTGGCCCTGATTTCAACCCGAACACCGTGTCGGACAGCCCCTGGGGGCAAATGGTATTCACCTTCAGCAGTTGCAACCAGGGAACCATGTCCTACCAGTCATCAATAGGCGAATACGGCAACGGCGCCCTGAGCCTGCAAAGAATCACCTCGGTGGCGGGCGCGAATTGCAACTAGGACTGCCGGTGGTTCGCCGTTGCCTGTTTTGAGGGCCGAAAATCCCAATGGGATCTGGCGCCTGACTTTGGTATAAACTCGGCCTCCACGCCGAGAGGAAGGGGGTACTTCCGTTGTCGATGTTGATCCGCGTCATTGCGGACGCCAGCCTGCTGCCGTCATCATTAACGGTTCGCCGGTCTGCGCGCGTAGACGGGTATCCCTATCGAGTGTTTTGAAATGCCGCTGCGTGCCAGTGGCGAACCAAGAGAGACGCACCAGGAGAAAGACTGTGAAAAAGATACTATTGGGAATGATGTTTGCCTTGTTGGCCTTTGCTGCCCAGGCGCAAAAGCCCGGGGGCGGGATCAACGAGGGGGGCGTCGACATGATGCCCACTACCTACGGTGATTTCATGAGGATGGCGGAGAAGGGCGGCCCCACGGAAGAAGAGGTCGGTGACGCGGATTCCTTTGGTCGCAACAAAACCTATCTGGGGGTTGCCCAGACCAATCCGGTGATTATTCAGGCGGACTGCAGCGCCGCCGGCCCGAATGACATCTGCATCGAGCACGCCGTCCCGCCGGCCGGCACCTCCGTTGATGAAACAGATCTGGGGATGATCGAGCTGCCCCAGAAGGCAAGCAACTCGATCCTGTGCTTTAGCTTTACCCAGTTCTCGACGTGGCTGTGGGGCAACTCCACCGGTTCCACGCAGACCGGTAACATGGCGTTGTTCCTGACGGTGCAGATCGAAAACGATGTGTTGAACGGCCTCAACGATGCAAACGGCAATCCTTTTAACGGCAGCTTGTTCCTTGATAATGCTGGCGTGCCCACCCCGGCTGGCATCGTTGTATCCACAAGCCAGAACACCCTGCCTGTCGGAGCGTTCGAACTCCAGCGTGAGCGCACGACGCGCAGCTGCACCGGCGGGATCGTGAGTGTGAACGCCCTGGAAGCTCAGGGGCTGACCGACAAGCAGATCAAGGACTTCTTCAAGGAGCCCATGACCGTGAGCTTTGGGGTGCGGGGCAATGTCAGCATGACGGAGTTTGTGTCGTTCTTTGGTGGTATCCGCATTTACGGCGACTGATACTGGCTGAACGACGACTAGTAACGGGGTCGGATCCAAAAAGGGATCGGATCCATTGTCGGCGATGAGGGGGTCGGGTCCGGAGAGGATCCGGCCCCTTTTTTCTACGCGAGAGTTTCCTTGGCCGCTTTGCCGCGCGTGGCGCGGAACTCCTGGGGTGACTGCCCGATCCAGCGTCGAAAAGCCCGGGCGAAGTTGCGGGGATCCGAGTACCCGAGCAGAAAAGCGACATCGGTGACCGAGTGATGGGCCTGGCGCAGGTATTCCGTGGCAAGGGCGGAACGGACGTCATCCATGAGTTCCGAGAAAGTGACGCCTTCCTCATCGAGCCGCCGCTGCAAAGTGCGCCGGCTCATATGCAATTCGTCCGCAACGATTGTCTGACTCGCGTGACTGGAAGGCAGCAGTTCGATGAGCTTGCGGCGGACGCGGTCGGATATCTCGCCGCGTCGCATCTGTTTCAGATAGCTGCTGGCGGCAACATCATTGGCCAGGGCAAGTTCCCGGTTGTGTCCCGGCAGTGGTTTGAGCAGGTCCTGCTGATCGAAATCCAGGCGATTTTCATCCGCACCGAAGTGCAAGGGGCAGCGAAAACTATTTGCCCAGGGCTCCGGATCCGACGGGGGCGGCCGTCTCAGATGGACCGCGGTCGGCGTCAGGCGCCGTCCGGCCAGTTGCCGGCACATGCGCAGAATCGACAATGCGACGCAGTCGCGTACCTCATGCAGATCATCCATTTCCGGTGTCTGCGGCAGCGCGAAAACCAGGCAGCCTTCCGTGGGGCTCTCCTTGAGACTCATGGTCACGATGGTCGTCACGACGTGGTGGTACCGCACCAGACGTTGCAATGCATCCAGCAGGTCAGCGCTGGCCATCCATGCGAGACCGAGCGCGTGCAGGTACTGGGGGTTGGCCTGTCTCGCAACATTCAACCCAAGCGCCGGGTCTTTGGTGATGCGCAAACTCTGGCGCCAGATAGCCGCTGCTTGGGCGAGGGAATAACGTGCGCCGGCCTGGAAACGCCGCCGCGGATCGACACCGGCTTTTTCAAAGACCGTGTCGGCATCGAGGCCGTAGGCATTCAGCGCATCGGCAAAGGCACAGAAGGAACTGGCCAGCGTACTGCGCGTGATGGCAACGGGTTCAGCCATGGGCGTAAGAAGCGTATTGCCGGCTAGTTTACTCCCTCGCCACTCGACTCCGCGTGTGACAATAGCTCAGGCAGCGGTTTGCTGGAATTGACTCGGCGATCGGCCGGTCCAGCGCCGGAAGGCCCGGGCAAAATTCGACGGTTCGGAAAACCCGAGCAGGTAGGCTACCTGGGTCACGCTGTAGTGTGGCTGGGCCAGGTACTGGCGCGCCAGTTCCGAGCGTGTCTCATCGGTGAGATCCGTAAAGGTCGTGCCCTCGGTTTCCAGCCGCCGCTGAAGGGTGCGGGCGCTTATGTTGAGACTCTCGGCCACCGAATCCTGGGAGACCCGTCCAGCGGGGAGCATTTCCACCAGGCGTTGTCTCACCTGCATGGTCACATTGTCCCGGTCGAATCGCGCCAGGTAGGCCGCAGCGATCTGCTCGTTGGCCATCGCCAGTTCGGTGTTGCTTCCGGGCAGCGGCTCCAGCAGGGTCTTGAGATCGAACACCAGTCGGTTGTGTCGGGCCTCGAATTCCAGTGTGGTGGTGAACTCATCGATCCAGGCTTGCGGATCAGCCGGTGTGGCGCGCTTGAGTTCCACGGCGCGGGGCGCGAAGTCGTTGCGAAGGCTGAGCCGGCACATGTGAATGACCGCGCTGCTGACGCAATCGGCGGGGAAGGGAATGGCCTTGAGTTCCGGTGCGGTGAATTCCGCATCCAGCGTCACCGTCATGCCGGATTCCACCAGCACCATGTTGAGCCCGGTGTTGAGCAGACGGTGGTAACGATTCAGCCGGCGCAACGCATCCAGCAGGCAATCGCTGGCCAGCCACGCGAAACCCAGGGCGTGCAAAGTGGTCGGTCGGACATACCGCCCCACGCGCACACCCACCGCCTCGTCGCCCGTGGCCGCCCGTGCCACTCTCCAGAGGGAAGCCATCTGCCAGGCGGGATAGCGGGCATCCGGGTCTTTGACATGATCCGGGTCAACGCCCGCTTCACGGACGAGCTTGCGCCCGTCGAGGCCGTAGTCGTCCATGGCTTCTATGAAAGCCCATACGGTCGCGGCGATTGTGCTGGCCTCGGACATGCACCCCTCTCGATCAGCAAACCTGGCTAAGGTAGCCCGCAGCGGGCGTTCGGGTAACACCGCCGGGCCCTTCAGGCCCCGGATTTCGTGGCCCGGGACCCCTGAGTCTACGCCAATCCCCATCGCAACCGTACTTGTCGTCCCGGGACAGGCACTTGGCGCAACCGGATAAATCCCTTTTCACCCGCCGTTGTCATAGCCAGTGACGCAGGGATGCAAGAGCCCCCCTCACCCGGCCAGGGATGGCCACCCTTTTTTCGCAGGGGAGGAGAACATCATGCGGACATTGCTGAGCACGGTATTGAACATCCTCGGAACTTCGCTGGGCGTGGTGGCGGTTTTCCTGGGGCCCCTGACGGCACAGGCCGGAGTCAACGGCCAACTGCCGGAGACGTTTACGAGCCTCACAGTGCTCTACAGCGTGGTCGTGACATTGCTGATCGCGGGTTTTGGTTTGCGTTACCTCGGCGCATCTATCGGGTCAATCGAGGACAACAACAAGAAATGAATTTGCGGCGGCCCCCGGTTTGATCAGGGGGCCGCCTTTTTTTTACCTGTTTGGTTCGTCTGGAGACAAGCGCGGGGCGCCCCCCTGTTTCGACTAGTGAGGATCGGTTTATGTGGAATGATATTGACCGCTGGTATACGAAAAACACGGATCCGCACAGCGTGCGCTCCGAAGCCGAGAACTATGTGGCCTACGTTCCGGATGAGAGCGTCGCGCGATTGATCGCCGAGGCGCCCGCCATGTACAGCATCGTGCAGGCACTGGCTGGCAACAGCCGCACTATCCATCCGAAGGTACTCAATCGTCTGGCTGCGGCAATCGTGGATCGTGTTGAATTGGGTTACGACTCGGACGACGTCGCCTGAAGCATTATCAATGGTGTTTCAATGGTGTCAGAGACCATTGATCGGCACCGGATCAAAAAAACCCGCCGGCAGAGCCTGCGTATGCGAGGAAGGCGTGGTGCGGATGCTCTCGCCGGAAGGCGGCGTCAATGCGGTCGTCGTCGCTTCGGAACCACTGGATCCGGCGGGCGAGTGGACCCGGATTCAACCCAATCATCTGGTTATCGTGCCCCCGGAATGCGCGATCGAACACCGCCCCATGGACCCGAGCTGACGCCCGCAAAAAAAGCCCGCCTTTCGGCGGGCTTTTTATCTACCGGAAAACGCTGACTAGTTGGTCGCGTTGTTGGTGACGTTGCAACCGGCGCCACTGGTGACGATCGCGGCGCCACCCGCCCCGATCACTATGATCGTGTTATCGGTCACATTGGATGGGCAGATCACGTCAACGACCGCGGCCCCCCCGCCGGTCAGATTGTTCCCTTTGACCTGCAACCGGGTGCCGCTCACCGCGCCACCAACCAAGCCAAACACCGTGTTTTCGCTGACAACCGTGCCTGTGCCGGGTGCGCCGTTGATGCCGACGCCGCTTCCAGCAAGAATTGTGTTGTTGCTGATTGTGGACAGGCCCCCGGCATCGAGAATGCCATCTGTGCCGGCGCTATCGATGGTGTTGTTGGTGACGACCGAGCTGGAGTTGATGGTTATTCCGATACCCCCACTACCGGTAACTACATTGCCGGTAACGACCGAACTATTGCCAACGCGGAGACCGTCACCCGTTGTGTTCCAGATGTTGAGGTCCCGGACTGTAACGTTGGCGGAACGAAACAGATCGACTCCGATATCGAAGTTGGTAATCGTGCCGTTGTGTACGATGATCGCGCGGTAACTAACAGGGGTGCTGACCGCCGTCCCCGTTCCGTCCCCGGTAATGGTCTGACCGTCCAGGTCCAGCGTTACAGAGCTGCTCTGGATGACGAAACAATCCCCCGACACCGTGAGGCTCTTCTTCAGAATGTAGCTTCCGGGAACCGTAATGGTCTTGCAGTTACCGAGTTGCTTTGGTGCGGCCCCGGCCGTCCCGTAGATGAGCAGCAGGCACGCACAGGCAGAAACGCAATAGGAAGTGAACTACATGACACCCCTTCTTGACAGGTCTCTTGGTTGCGGAACGGCAGAGTCTGCGCCGGTCAGGCTACGAAATCCATCGCCTGATCCCCGCAGGCTGGAAAAAAAGAAACCCGCGGTCGCGAACCCGAAACGTGTGTTGGCCACCGCGGACGGACTGGTCAAGATCTGCGCCAGGGTCACGAATCCGCCGGACGAGAATAGCGCAAGCGAGGGTCCGTTAGCGCGCGACCGAGGCGATGAATATGGACAGCAATCCCAGGAACCCCACGAAGGCAAATGCAAGGCAGGCCAGAATACGCAGGTCCTTCGGAAAGCCCCGGGGGGGTGCGGGACGTTTGTAGATACGCCAGGCCCAAAGCGGCAAGCCAAAGGTCATGACGGCAAAGGTGAGAGTTATTGCGGTGCTGGCGTTCACGGCCTGGCATCCTAGCGTATCCGGCTGGCGTGGTGGCCAGATCAGAGTGCATGACGGCTATACTCCGGCAGCCTCACACGGTTCCCCGGGAGCAGATCATGTTCATGAAGCCGATCGCATTGATTGCAATGCTGTGTGCGTCCGCAGGCGTGTGCGCCCAGCAGCCAGCCGCCGAGTTCACGCCCGGCCCGATCATCGAAGGATATGGACGCAATGCACCGGTGGCGGACCTGGATTTCCCGGCGCCAGAAGGACACGTATATAAGGTGGTGTTCGATGTCTCCGACGGGCCGGAAGACCCGGCCACACTCAATCGGGGGTTCGATACGCCCGCTCGTTTCCTGAACATGCACGCCCGTGCCGGTACGTCGGCGGAAGATCTTCATGTTGCTATCGTTGTCCACGGCCAGGCGGCCCGGGGCCTCCAGAACAACGCCGTCTACAAGGCCCAGACCGGCGTGGACAATCCCAACATCGAACTGCTCGCACGGCTCACCGCGGCCGGTGCCGAGGTGGTTTTATGCGGCCAGACCGCCGCCTACTACGGGTATTCCAAAGACAAACTGCTTCCCGGCGTAAAAACGGCCCTGTCCGCCATGACCGCGCTCAGCGTCCTGCAGTCCCGAGGCTACACGCTGAACCCCTTCTGAATAACGTGATCGTCACGGCGCGGATTCTGTTGGCTTGTGCGCTCATGGCGGCGCAGGCTGGCGCGCACGCGGATCTGGCCCTGACTCACGTGAATGTCCTGACCATGGAGCGCGCCGGGGTGCTCGCCGATCAGACCGTGCTCGTGCGCGGACAGACCATCGCGGTGCTCGGTCCTGCAGTTTCGGTCCCGGTGCCCGGGGGCGTACAGCTCATCGATGGTCGTGGCCGGTTCCTCATGCCGGGACTCACCGATATGCACGTGCACGTGAATCCGGACGGTGGGCGCGATCTGTTGTTTTATCTCGCCAACGGCGTCACCACGGTGGTGAGTTTGCGTGGGGACGAACGCTTTCTTGAATTGCGAGAGCGGCTGACGGCGGCTGACGCGTTGGGTCCACGGCTACTCAGTTGTGGGCCCTTTGCCCAGGACATCGACGAAGTGCGAGCAGGCGTTAGCGCTGTGCGCGCCATTGCGGAGGCCGGCTATGACTGCGTGAAGTTCTACGGTGATTGGGACGCGGATGCCTTCATCGCGGCGACGCAAACTGCCGGTGAGCTTGGCTTGCTGGCCATCGGCCACGCGCCCCGCAACCATAATTTCGATCTCATCGAATCGAGCGACCTGCGAGCCCTCGCGCATCTGGAAGAAGTGGTTTACGCAGATCCGGTTCTGAACCACTGGCTGGATACCTACCGTGGGCGGGGGGATGAGCCGGCGGCGTACTCTGATCCTGGACGGACCCTGGAAGAAGCGATCGAATCGGTCGCGCGGCGCGTTGCGGCGTCCGGCGTGTGGGTCGTCCCGACCAACATCGTCATGGACGCCTATCTCAGGCGCTTCACCGATGCATTCGACGCTTTCGCCCGGCGGCCGTATCTCCAGTACCTCGATCCGGTGACCCGGTCCGAGTGGCAGAACAACCGGGGCCGCGGCCGGGCAGCACGTTTTCACCAGCAGTTCCGTCTGCAGCAGGTCATGCTCAAGGCGTTTTACGATGCCGGCGTTCCCATGGCCCTCGGTACGGATGCCAGCGAGGCTGCCCGTTTGTCGGTGATGCCGGGCTGGTCCGTGCACGAGGAATTGCGGCTGGTGGTGGACGCAGGTATTCCGGCGTTTGACGCCCTCAAAATGGCCACCGCCAATGCGGCCCGGTTGCTCAAACGCGAGGACGAGGGGGTGATTCGTGCCGGCGCACGGGCCGACCTCCTGTTGTTGAAAGCCAATCCCCTGGATGACATTGCCAACACCCGGGACATCGCCGGCGTGGTGCGCGCTGGACACTGGTGGCCGAGAAGTGTCCTGGACGCGCGCCTGGCGGCGCTGCGAGAATCAGACGGCGCGGTAACCGCGCCGTGAGTCTTCATGCCTCAGGCTATACTGCCGATTCCTGGGAATCCCGAAGGTTCGTAGTGAAAGCCAACGTGGCGCTGCTGTTTTTCTTCCTGGCATCTGGCGTTGTCAACGCGCAGGGTGACCCGGAGGCAACCGCTACGGCTTTGCTGATCGAGATGGATCTGATCATGCAGTACCTGGCTCAGGAACCGGAACGGCAGACCCTGTTTGCCTGCAAGAAAGCGCTGCGCCACGAAGCCGGTTACGTGCACTGGCAGCGGCTGGCTCAGTACCAGGGCCTCAACGTGGATTTCATCCAGTTCTACGGTCAGGAACTCGAGCGGCCAGGTGTGCTGAAAAAATGGCGCGACAAGGGTTTCGACCGCGTAGTACTGGTAGCGACTGCCGACGAGACCCGCGACTTTCTGGAAACCGCGGCCGGTATCGGTTGGCAACCGGAGTTTCTCGTGGCCCACGATCTGGCTGAGGACACCCTGGTGGACACACCGCTGGCCTATGGGGGCGACATGGTCATCGCGGCCAGGGACCCGGTGTTTGCAAAGAACATCGCCGGCCGGATCACGCTTGAGGTGATGGAAGTGACCGCCGACACGCTGGACGAAGACCCGCTATGCGAAACCCGTCGCCGGGTCGGCAGCCGCATGATGGTGCGCCAATGCTGGGAAAACGAGCTGGCCCGGGACCGGGCCAGGGAAGTGGCCCAGCAGCAGGTCCTGCGCTGGCGCCGGGGGACCGTGCCCCGTCCACCGGACGAACAACAACCGTGTATTGGCCTTGCCGCTGCGACGGCACAGTGTTGATCGTTCCGTCGACCCGGTCATTTGATTGGGACGCAATTCCCAACTAGGATAGACCCCTCATAACGAGCGCCGGAGCCGCCGGCGCAGGGGGACCAACCGTGAAAGCTAGCCTCATCCGGGGCAGCGGCCGCGACGACACGGGTCGCTGCA
>Ga0114950_10002136_pt1 | contig 15117 bp, 11 predicted proteins | sample N075metaG_FD_83503 | JGI IMG/M metagenome (GOLD analysis project Ga0114950, IMG submission 83503) | Deep subsurface microbial communities from Kermadec Trench to uncover new lineages of life (NeLLi) - N075 metaG | ecosystem: Environmental > Aquatic > Marine > Ocean trench > Sediment | place... | reverse complement strand
GCTGCCAGTCCTTGATCGCGTCGAGCGGTCGCACCAGCATCACGACGTTGAGCAGCAGGCTGTCGCGGATCCACAGCAGCAACAGGGCCTCGATGGCGACGATCAGGACACCCGACCCCCACACGGGAAGCGTCATCGCCACGCCGTAACCGATGGCGCAGGCGGCGATGTCGCCGAGCGAGTTGAGGATGCTGTCGCCGTAGTAGTCGAGCGACATCGTGGCTTCCCGATAGCGGGCGACGACGAAATTCGTGTTCTCGAAGATCTCCCACATGGCCTCGGCCGCCAGGACGATGGTGAACCGTGCCCGTTGCCCGAGTCTTTGCCCGGTGAGTGCCCGGACCGCGGCGTACAGGAGGACCCCGTGCAGCACATGGGTCAGGCTGTAGGGGTCGAAGAGGTGCTGGGAGTTATGAGCGCTAGCGATGTCGGAAGTCCACGGCGCCATGTCACCCTGGGCACACCACCAGGGTTGCCCCATGAGATGCAGCACGACGGCCACGGCGATCACAATCGCCGCCCAGGCGGCCGCGTAGCTCCTCAGGGCCGGCCGCCAAACTCCGTGGTGCCCATCGGGCCGTCGACTGTCCCGCTCACCTCCGTGCCCTCCAGGGTGAGGGCGAGCGACGTCGAGCGTGGCGCCAGGGCCACCGCGATCCCCATTGATTACCGGCGTCCGGAGTACTCGAGCATCTGGGTCGTCAGGTCGAGCGGGTAGGAGATCTCTACATCGGTGATGTTGCCCTCGGCGTCCCGTATTGCCTCGAGCCGCGGCTGCACGAAGCCGGTGTAGGACGGCAACTCGAGCGCGTCGACCCGGGCGACGATCTCGTCGCGAAGCGCCGCGTCGAAGTGGATGCCGTAGCTCTCGAAGATTTCTCGGGCGCCCTCGTAGTCGCCCGTCGACTTGATGCGCTGCACCTCGCCGAGTAGCACGCCGACGCCGGCGCGGAAGGCGTCCCTGTCGACCATGACGTAGTAGGTCTTGCCGTCGCGCTCGCGCACCTCGATGGCTTCGGTGTTCTCCATCAGCCAGCGAATGATCATCTGGCGGTTGCGCATGTGATCCTCTTCGATCTGTTCGCTGTCGCGCATCCGGCGCAGTTGGACGAGCGCGTTGCGGGTGTATCCCTCGTACTCGGCGAGGACGACGTCGTCGTGATCCTCTGCGGAGATGAGGCCGAGCTCGACGAGCTTGGGATCGGCGATCCAGTAGAGCGCGACGAGGTCGGCGCGGCCCTCCTCAAGTGCCGAATACTGTTCCTTGAGGAGTTCCTGCGGGCTGGTCTCGAGGCCTTCGGCGGTCCTGCCGGAGGCGTGGCCGATGACCTCGTGCATGTTGGTGGTCAGCTCGCCGGCGAGCGAAGCGTGCTGCCGCGAGCGCGCCGCTTCTTCCTCGCTCCACGAGAACTCGCCGCTGAAGCCTCCGGCGCTCGACATGTCATAGGCCTCGATAACGTTCGCCAACGAAACGGATTTGCTGCCGTACTCCTCGCGCACCGTCAGGTCGTTGGGGAGGTTGATGCCGATCGGCGACACCGGCCCGGAGTCGCCCGTCTCGATGACGACGTCGATGGCGTTGGCGGTGATCCCGGTAACGTCCTCTTTCTTGTAGGCGTCGTCCCACGGCATGCGGTCCTCGAAGTATTGGGCCTCGACGGCGAGCCGTTGGATGGCCTCGGTCTTCTCGGCGTTGACGTAGAAGACGAGCGCCTCCCAGGAGCCCTTGATCCCCCGGGCGTCCATATAAACCTCGATGAAGCCGTTGATCGTGTCGACGGAAGAGTCGGTGTCCGCGACCCAGGCGATGTCGTAGGCGCGGCGGTCGGCGTCCTCGCCGGTGGTGTACCAGGCGATCAGGGCGCGCAGCGCCGCGGCCATGGGCTCGCTGGCGAATGGAATCGCGGCCTCGAGGTGGTCGACGATCTCGCCGATCTGCTCGGCATACAGGCCGTCGATCTTGTAGACCTGCTCCACCAAACTGCCGTCGGTGCTGACGAGGCGCGAATTGAGCCGGTAGCGCTCGTCGAACCCCGCGACATCGGCCATCGAGACGCCGTCGTAGAGGTTGTTGGCGGAATCCAGCAGGATGTCGCCGCCGGGGCCCGGCGTCTTGTTGGTGACGATGGGCTCGAAGCCCGGATCGAAGAACAGCGGTTCCATGCGCGCCAGCATGGCGGCGAGATCTTCGCCCTCTTCGCGGGGGAAGACCGCGCCTTGGCCGGCGGCGATCTGGGCCGCGAGCGCGAAGTCCTCGGGGTCGACCGCGAGCACGAACTTGCGGGCTGTGATCTTGTTGTAGGGGCCGTTGTTGATCCAGAAGAGCTTGGTGTAGCGGGCGATCTCGGTCAGTATCGCCGGCTCGATATCGTACTCGTGCGTGAGAATCTCCTCGAGCACGTCACGCATCGCCAGGCTGTGCTCGTAGCGCTGGTCGATGAAGATGTCGCGGCCGGCGACGGCGGCCTGGTAGAGGTGATAGATCAACGTCTTTTCGCGCAGCGGCAACGACGCGAAGCCGTCGGCGTACAACTGGACGACGGCGGCGTCGTCGACGCGTTCCAGAAGGTACTGGCGGGTGTCGTCCGCGGCCGCCGGTTCCTCGACTGCGGCCGGGTCGCAGGCGGCAATCGTGACCAACAGCAGGCAGAGCGCGATCGCGAGCGGGGTCAGGAATTGGTTCGTTCTTCGGGGCATGGTGGTTTCCAGGATCGTTGAGCGATTGGCACAGATTAACCGTTTCTCGGCGACAGCGGCAAAGGCGCAGCTCAGCCGATGAAATCGACCTCGAGGCCGACACCGTTCTCTTTGGCGAGGTCGTAGATCAGGCGCGCCAGGGCAACGTCCTGCACCGCCAGGCCCGTTGAGTCGAAGACGGTGATCTCCTCCTCCGCTTCGCGCCCCGGCTTCAAGCCGGCGACGATTTCACCGAGGGCGGCGTGTATGTGTTCGCGCGGCATCGCACCGGTGTCAAGCGGCACGTTGACCTCGCCACTGCCGCAGGCTTGATTCCAGTCGTCGATCACGACTTTGGCGTCGAGCAGAATTCGGGTCTCGAGCTCCTGCTTGCCGTGCGCATCGGCGCCCATGGCATTGATGTGGGAGCCGGGGTTGATCCACTCACGGCGTACGATCGGCTCGCGAACTGGCGTCGCCGTGCACACGATATCGCAGCCGGCGGCGTCGGCTAGGTCGCCGACGGTGCCGCCCGATTCGGCGGCGAAACGCTCCGCGGCCTCGGTGGAGACGTCGGCGGCGACGACCTCGAGCTCGTCGAACACTACCCGCAGCGCCGCCAGCAACGTGCGGGCTTGCACACCGGAACCAACGAATCCGACGCTACGGGAATCGGGTCGGGCAAGATACTTGGAGGCTACCGCCGCGGCGGCGCCCGTACGAATCGCGGTCAGCAGCGTGGCGTCCATCACAGCGAGCGGCAAGGCCGTCGCCGGGTCCGACAGGATGTACATGCCGAGGACCGCGGGGAGGCCGTGTCGCTCCGGGTTGCGGGGATGGGCGTTGACCCATTTGACACCCGCCGAGCCGCCGAAATACGCCGGCATGGCGCGAAAGTCACCGTCGAACTGCGGCAGGTCGAGATACACTTTGACCGGCATCTGGGTTTCGTTGCGGCCGTGCGCCGCGAAGACGCCTTCGATGGCCGCCACTGCGGACGCCATGTCGGCTAGCGATCGGACGTCGGCCTGCGTCAATACAATCGTCTTGGTAGATTCCATGGCAGAAAGTTATACGAGCAGCGTGGAATCGCAAATCGTGCCATCGATCTCCGGAGAGCGGGCAGGCAGGCGGATGGTGATGGAAATCCACACTTTCGCGTCGGCTCGTCTTGCCCGCGTCCGCAAGACCCACGCGCCACACCCCTCACACTTTCACCACGGCCTGCCATGTTGAAGATCACTGTTTGGCGAGGCGCTTTCGCAGCCACGATCCTTCTCGCCGTCGGCGCCACCCCGAGCGGCGCGCAGAACGGCCCCGCGGATCTCGAGCGCATCAGCGGCGAGACGGTGCCGTGCGTAGATGGTCGCGCGGGTATTTTCGAGTGCGACAACGTCGCCCTCGTTTCGTTCCTTCCGGTGCGCGAGATCGGTGGCGGCGGGCGCGTCGGGACCAACGATGTGTGGGGTTGGACGGACCCCGAGAGCGGCCGCGACTACGCCATCGTCGGGCTCCACGACCGTACGTCGTTCGTCGACGTCACCGACGTCCATGAGCCCGTCTGGCTGGGTAGCCTGGAGCGAACCGACGGCACGCGCCGAACGCTGTGGCGGGACATCAAGGTGCACGGCAACTTCGCCTACATCGTCTCGGACAACTCGGGGCGCCACGGCGTGCAGGTGTTCGACCTGACCGAGCTGCGGGTCTTCGACGGTGTTCCGGTCGAGTTCGAGGAGTTTGCCCATTACGACGGTATCGGCAGCGCCCACAACATCGTCATCAACGACGAGCAGCCGTTCGCCTATGTTGTCGGCGCCAGCGGTGGGCCGGAGACCTGCGGCGGCGGCCTGCACATCCTCAACATTGAAGACCCACACGACCCGGTGTTTGTCGGCTGCTTCTCCGACGGGCGCACCGGCCGCTCCCGGATCGGTTATACACACGACGCGATGTGCGTCACCTACCATGGTCCGGACGAGGCCTATCAGGGGCACGAGATTTGCTTCGGCGCCAACGAGACGGGGCTGAGCGTCGCCGATCTGACCGACAGGCGGAACCCGGTCGCCCTCGGCCTGGGCGAGTATCCCAACACGGCGTATACGCACCAGGGTTGGATCAACGACGCGCACACCCACTTCTACGTCAACGACGAGGGCGATGAGATTGCTGGATTGACGCGCGGTACGCGAACGCTGATCTTCGACGTCAGCGCGCTCGACGATCCGGTGCTCGTCGGCCAGCACATTACCGACAGCCCGGCGACCGACCACAACCTCTACGTCCGTGGCAACGTCATGTATCAGTCGAACTACCGCAGCGGCCTCCGGGTCTACGACATCAGCGACCCGACGGAGCTCGTGCCGCTCGGATACTTCGACACCGTGCCGTGGGGCTCGGACGAGGGAATGGGCAACCTCAGCACCGGCGCCTTGGGCTCGTGGAGCAACTACCCGTTTTTCGATAGCGGCATCGTGGTGGTGACTAGCGGCCTCGAAGGGTTGTTTCTGCTGCGTGTCGAGCGGCAAACGGGCGGCGGGGATCAGGGAAAAACGAAACCGGCTTCACCCGCCACTCGCGCGACCTCGGGACCTCCTGATCCCAGAGAGCCTCCTATCGCGCCGCGAGCACCGGCTGGATGACGTGTGCGCCACCGACGGCCAGCCGCAGCTCGGCGCCATCAACACGCTCACCGTCGACCAACCAGTGCAACAACCGGGACGCCTCGCCGTCGGAGAGCCTGACGCTGAAGGTCTGGCCGCGGAAATAGCTGCCGGTGTACGACCCGGTCTCGGGAAATCCGTCGATCACCAGCGCCAGCGTTTCGGGTGCCTCGACGCGGACGACCGATGGCAATCCGAGGTTGAAACGGCTCGCCACCTCGGCGCGGACGAAATCCGGCCGTCGCCGTAGATACTCGCCGAGGTCGACGCGGCCGAAAACACCGGGGCTTTGCTCGAGTCTCGCGTAGCGGGCGAGCAAGTTGTCGAAGAATGCTGGTGTCAGCTCGTGGTTGAGCGCGTCGGTGACGAAGCGGACGAAGTAACGTCGGTATTTCGGGTCACGCAATAGCTGGGTGAACAGGAGCCGTCGGATATCGCCGCGATGGCGGCTGGCGTGGCGATCGTCGGTGACGATGCCGTAGGCCTCGAGCTCGTCGCGCGTCCCCTGCAGCGTCACGAGCTCGAAGAACGGCTGCTGCCAGGGTTCCAGCCGGACGGTGCCTCGAACGTAGAAGCTCTGGTCCATGTCCCAGTGCATCCAGAACCACTTCGAGTCGGCGCGGTTGCGGTCGAGCATGGTGGCGCCCTGCGCCCAATCGGTGGTAAAGCAGAACATGACGGTGAACAAGTGGCGCGTCAGGTTTGCTACGTCGATGCGCTCCGCGGCGCGCTCCATGCTCAGGGGCTGATTTTCTTGCGCCCACTCCTCCAGAGCCGTATGCGCATCTCTGCTCGGCTCCTTCGTTTCGCCCTTGTAGACGTACATGAAGAACTCGTTGTCGCCGAAGTGGGTGAGCCCCCAGCCATCCGGCATGACGCGCTCGGTGAGCACGTAGATGCCGCGGGGTTCGGCGTTCAGAAAGACGCGGGCGGGCCGGAAGGCAACGGTCGGGAGCCCGAGCCGGCGGGCGATCTCGAAGACGAAGATATTCGCGTAGTGCCCACGGTCGCGAACGACGTGGACGACGACGACGCTTGCTGGCGCGGCGTTGGGCCCGAGCAGCCGACCACCGCTGAGGCGTGAGGCGCCATACGTCGGACGGAAGTGAAGCCGGAAGCTCGGGGCGCCTCGATAACGGCTCGAATCGCCGTGGATCCTCAGGCCGACGCGACTGCCGACAACGAGCTCGCCCTGTTCCCACAAGGACACCGACGCAAGCCGTTCCCACGCCGGCCCGGTCGCCAGCATGTTGGCCATGATCCCGGTTTCGGGGTCCGACAGATAGTCGTCGTCGGCAGCGATCGACAATACCGGCAATGGGCCGGCGAGGTCCTCGGGCGCCATGATGATGGTGCTCGGTAGGGTCGCCGCCGGCCCGCCGAACGTGCTCGCCGCCCCAAAGCGCTCCAGGGCGCTGGCGACGGCGCGCCCGACGCGGCCGTTGTTGGGTGTGCCCGCTGGTCCGGCCTGGCCGCGCAGCGTGGCGCGGGCATCGTCGAAGTAAGACAGCCGATCGACGAGGACACCGGCGACGAGAAAGGCCGTCAGGGTAGCGGCGATGACAACGGCCGACGGAAGAGGCGCCCGGCCGCGCTCAGACATCTCCCGCTTCGTGAAAGAAGACACTCAGGCGCGCGCTCGCCACGAGGTCCTTGATCCGTGCGTAGAGGGCGGGGACGCGTTCCTGGGGAAGCCTGCGAAACCGATAGGAGATGTTAACCTCGCTGTCGCCCTCGCTGACACTATCGACGGAGCCGTGCGGCAGCTCCTCACGAACGAGCGCCAGAAGCGCTTCGAGTTGATGCGCTTGCGCCGCTGGCAGCGTGACCATCAACATGCCGTCGTTCAGAGCCGCCGAGATCATCGGCAGGCGGGCGCGAAGCAACAGCAGGGCGGTCACTGCTACCGCCAGGATGATCCCTAGAAACGTCAGGTTGAACGTTGCCGCCGCCAATGAGGTGGCGATCACCAGGAGGATGAAACCGATTTCCTCGGGCTCTTTGATCGGGGTCCGGAAGCGAACGATCGATAGCGCCCCGAGCAAGCCGAGCGACAGCGGCAACGAGAATTGCACGCTGATGAAGATCGCGGTGATCGAGATGCCCATCAAAGGGAAGGCGCGGTGTACCTGGCTTCCGGTGGCCCGTGCTCTGTAGAAAACCTGGTACAGGTAGGAGATAAAGAGAGAGCTGGCGAGCGAGACCAACAAGACCGCCGCCAGCGTCCCGATTCCCAGCGACCCGATTTCGGCGGAACCGAGCTGCCCAAGGGCTTCCAATAACTCTTGCATCAATCCGCCCGTCCTTGGTGGTTCAATCGATTTCGGGGTGACGGCTCACCATCCGCTACCGGTGAGCTTCTGAAAGCAACGCTCGTACTTCGAAAAAGATTCGCGCCGGCAACCGAGCTGTCGCAGCGGGGCCATCCACCGCGACAGCTCGCGGCTTCCTCCCTTGACCTCGACGACCGCGTGGGCGAGCAGAGCCGGCCTGGCCGTTGCGAGCATAGCCGGGTTGGCCGTCGTGCCACGGATGTCGCTGTCGATCGAGATACGGGCGCCGGTGGTGGGATCTGTGAATCGGCGCCGCCGGAAAGCGATACGCAGAAACGGTTGCAGATCCCCTGCGATCCAGTGCCCGGCCCGCCGCAACGGTGCGAGCAGCTCGCGAAGAGCCGAAGTCGAAGCATTGCCGGCAATCTCGGCGGCCGCGACATCGGCGGGCACGCGGATCTTGAAGCGTCGTGCGCCCACTTTTTCTTTGATTTCGACGAACGCCGGATCCTGTGCTACGCCGGTGGCCGGATCGGTATACCAGCGCACCCGCACCTTGCGCTTGATGAAGTCGCTGTTGATTTTGGCGCGCAACGATGCCATCGACCGGTTGTCGAAGTAGATGCTGGTCACCAGTCCGTCGGGGTAGAGCGGATCCTGGCGGCAGCGTGCCCGCAGCCACGCCAGTAGCGGTTCGGCGCGAATCGCCGGGACCACGAGCTTGATCTCGTGCTCGGCCGGTGTGTCGTGGCGAGACAGCTCGGTGATTTGCAACGCAGCCTGCTCCAGTTTCGGGGACCCGAACAGCCGTATTCTATCACCGGGAGAGCGGCTGTTAGCCCGTTGAGAAGGGGGGTTTGGGGGAAACGGCGGCGCGGCGACACCGGGGCGATGGCACCAGATTCGACTCCGGTTTACAAGCAACGGGCGAACCCCGAAGCGATTCGAGGTTCGCCCGACGATCCTGTCGACCGCAGTCGAGGGCAGCCGGCACGCCGGAGCATGCCGGTCGCGAAGTTAGCCGATCATGAAGTCGTGCGCCCGTACGGTCTTGCGGCCGTTGGCGGCGGCACGCTTCGCGGCCTGCTCGACGTACCAGTGAACGACCATGTTCAGGGCGGGAAGGGCATCACCGCCGACGTTGCAATTGTACGACTTGAGAGCTTCCTTGGTCTTGCTCCCCACGAGCAACATCTCAGCCATCGGTTCCTCCTTGACCGGCGATTGCTGTCGCCGGAGTCATTGGCCGCCGTCGAAGCATCCGAGCCACCCACCCGGCGGCGTGCTTCTGCGCGGCGATTCACCCCTCAAGCGAGAGGACTTACACACTCGTTACCTTGCGGTTTTACCCACCAGGCCCCGTTTCCGCAAGTCTTGGGGCGATTTAACGTGAAATTAGCTGTTCACCGATCGCTCAGCATCGGGTCCTCCCGGACGCTGATCTTGCCGATGATCTCCGCGCCGTTGAGCCGCATCGTGACGCGGTAGTCACCGGTCGTGGCGTTCATGCCCTGCGGTGCGCCGCCGCGCCCGCCGAAGCCGCCACCACCGCGACGCCCGCCGCCGCCGCCGACATCACCTTGGCGGAAGGCGGGCCGGTCGGCACCACCGCCGCCGCGACCGCCACGGCCGCCGAAGCCGCCGCCGCCACCACGACCACCGCGGCCACCACGGCCGCCACGCTCCGCCTGCGCCTCACGGAACGCCTCGATCGCTTCCTCCGTGGGATCGAAACGCATGTTCCACTCGAGGACGCCGATGCCGGGCTGGGCCGGGAAGGTGAAGGTACGGGTATGGGCGGCCGTGACGTCGCTGATCTCGATCTCCACGTCGCCGGTTATCCCGGCGCCGATGTAGAAGCCGATAACGGCGTTCTTGGTCGGGTTCTGGCCCTGGAACGCGAGCGAGCCGCCGGTGCCCATCGGGCTGATGTTCAGCCAACGGGTCGCGACACCGTTATCGAACAAGTGGCCGTCGGAGGCGAGCACGTCGTCGGTGGCCTGCTGCAGCATCCAGATGTCGTCCATGATCCAGATGCCGCGCCCGTGGGTACCGATCACGAGGTCGTTTTCGCGCGGATGCACGACGATGTCGTGGACGGCGACCACCGGCAAGTTGCGCTGCAGCGGGTTCCACGAGGCACCGCCGTTGAGCGTGTAGAAGATGCCGAACTCGGTGCCGGCGTACAACAGGTCAGGGTTCTGCGGATCTTCCTTGACGACGTACACGGCGTGGCCGTCCGGGATACCGTCGGTAATGCGCGTCCAGGTTGCGCCGTAGTCACTCGTCTTGAAGATATAGGGCGCGAAATCTGCGGCCCGGTGGCCGTCGCCGGCGACGTAAGCGGTGCCCGGGTCGAAACTCGAGGTCTCGACACGGCTGATCCAGGTGTTGATCGGCATCCCGATGTTGGCGGTGACGTCGGTCCAGGTGGCGCCGCCGTCGCGCGTGATTTGGACGTTGCCGTCGTCCGTACCGGTCCACATCGTGGCCGCGGTGAACGCCGATTCGGCGATCGTGATGATGGTGCCGTAGTTCTCGGCACCGGTAACGTCCCGCGTCAATCCGCCGGTGACCCGTCGGGTTTTCTCCGGGTCGTTGTCGGACAGGTCGGGGCTGACGATATTCCAGCTGTCGCCCTGGTCCACCGACTTGAACAGATGGTTGCCGCCGACGTAGATCGTCCGCGGGTTATGGCGCGACAGCAGGATCGGGGTGCTCCAATTGAAGCGGAACGGGTTGTTGCCCCAGCCGCGCTCGCGCATTGATTCTTCGATCTCGGGCGTGATGTAGTCGCTGTAGTTGGTCACATTGTTCTGCCGCGGGCGGATGCTGACCCGTTGGCCGGTCCGCAGGTCGACGCGGCTGACGCTGCCCCCCTGTGATTCGGAGTACACCGTGTTCGGGTCGGTCGGATCGATCTGCACGTAGAAGCCGTCGCCGCCGCCGACGCTGCGCCAGTCGTTGGTATAGATCCCGCCGGCCCGCGTCAGCGAGGGACCGCACGACGAGCCGGCGTCCTGGAGGCCGCCGCAGACGTTGTACGGGTCGGCCATGTCGACACCGACCGCGTAGTACTGGGTAACGTTCAGGTTCTTGAATTGCAGGTAGTTCTCGCCGCCGTCAAAGGTGAGGTTCAAGCCGCCGTCGCTGCCGACCCAGAAGCGATTGGAATCGTGCGGGTCGATCCACATGGCGTGGTAGCAGTGGCCGCCGCCGCCGCGTGCCATGGTCTCGAGCGTACGACCGCCGTCGCGCGACACTCGCATGCGCGAGGTGAGGCTGTAGACGACCTCGTCGTCGTTGGGATCCAACCAGAGGTGGTTGTAATAGAACGGCCGGTTGTAGAAGCGGTTCACGTAGGTCCACGAGTCACCGCCGTCTTCTGATCGGTAGATACCGGACCCGAGGATGTCCATGTCCTCATACTCCGGGTTGGGGGCGCGGTCCTCTCCCTCGCCGGTGAACTCTGGAATCTGGGTGCCGTGCTCGTAGTGGGCTACCAATACGTCCGGGTTGCTGCGCGAGACATCGAGCCCGATCTTGCCGGAGGCGCCTTCGGGCAGGCCCTCTGTCAGTTTCTCCCAGCTCTCGCCCCCGTCCGTCGTCTTGAAGATGCCGCCGTGATCACCACCCGACTCGAGCAGCCAGGCCCAGCGTCGCCGCTCCCAGAAGGTCACCCACAACGTGTCCGGGTCTTCGGGATGGATGCGCAGGCGCAAGGCGCCGGTCAGGCCGTTGGGCTCCGGCAGGCCGTTGAGAAGCTGTTCCCAGGTCTCGCCGCCGTCGGTGGTCTTGAACAGGCCACGCTTGCCGATGTCGCCCCAGATATTGCCGAGCACGGCGACCCAGACGGTATCGGAGTCCTCGGGGTGGATGACGATGTCGCCGGTGGTCCAGACGTCGGTGAGCATGGCCTCGAACGTGGCGCCGCCGTCGGTGGACTTGTAGACGTGGTCGCCCCAGGTCGCCGAGTTGCGGCCGTCCTCCTCGCCCGAGCCGATCCAGATGATGTCCGGGTTGCTCTGGTCGATGCGTACCTCGCCGATCGAGGCGGCGCCGTAGCCTTCGAAGATCGGCTGCCAAGTGTTACCGGCGTTGATCGTTTTCCAGACGCCACCGGAGCCGGTGCCAACCACGGCCACCGCAAAGTTGTCTTCGAGCGCGTCAACCGAGGAGATGCGGCCCTTGAGGTTGGCGTTGCCGATGTTGCGCCACCTCAGGTCTTTGAGCAGGCCGTCTTCCATCTGCGCCGGAGCGGCGGCCGGGGGAGCCGCGGCGGCGGTTGCGGTCAGGCCGTTGCCGACCAGGGTCAGCAGTACGATGGCCACCAAGCCGGCCTGGGACAGCAGTTTCAATGTACGAGACATCAGCATCCTCCTCGAGGGGAATTCTTCGACAGATCGAGCCTCATTCCGGCCGCAGATGGGGTGCCGGGGGAGCATAGCGCCTTGGCGCGCCGTCCGATGGGCGCTTAAACGCCGTGTGGAGCCCGCTTGTAGCACGAAAAACGTGGGTTCGTCAACGTGAGCTGCCTCCGATCGCATCCTCGAGCAAAGAAACCGCTTCCGGTCGCCGCTCCAACGATCCCGCCTTGCCCTGGAACAAGTCGGCGGAGCCGCCGCCGCGGCCGTTGAACAGGTTGGCGGTTTGACCGCCGACGGTTTCGAGATCCAACTCGGAATCGGCGCCGCGGTGCAGCGCGAAGAACGAGCCCGAGTCGGAGGTGGCGGTCAACAGGCAGGCCCGGGAGGTGCCGAGGGCGGTCATGTGGCGGACAAGGGATTGCAGGAACTGAGCGTCGGCGCCGTCGAAGTGCGCTTCAACGATGATTCCCGCCGACGAATCCAGTCGCCGTGCGGTCTCCTCGGCCAGCGCTGCACTCAGCCTCTTGATACGGCGCTCGGCATGTTGCAGGCGAGCGAGCTTGGAATCGATGACGTGCAGGACTTCATCGTCGGAGGTCTCGAAGATCGCGCGCAACGCGGCGGCGCGGGTTTCGTGGGCCGCCAACAGCGTCCTGACCCGGGCGCCGGCGACCCAATGTAGTCGCGTGCCGCCCCGCAGGCGCTCGGTACCGAGGAGCTTGATGGCGCCGATCTCCGCGGTTGTCGCCACGTGTGTACCGCCGCACGTGTTGCAGTCGATACCGGCGATCTCCACGAGACGCACGTCTCCCTCGTGTCCGGCGGGCAACCCGCGGCTCCGGATGGCGCCGCCGGCCAGCTCCTCGGGAGCCGCCCGCCGGGCGGTGACCGCGCGAGCTTCGTGGATCACGGCCGCGGCGCGCTCTTCGAGCGTTCGCAGGTCGGCGTCGAGTATCGACTCGACGTCGAGCTCGATATCCGATGACCTGGCGCCGAGGTGAAACGACGTCGTTTCCCAACCGAGCTCATCGGCCGCGATCGCGGTGATCAGGTGTTGCGCCGTGTGCTGCTGCATATGGTCGAAGCGGCGCTCCCAATCGAGCGTCAGCGTCGCCGGCCCGGTCGCGGCAGCGACCTGAAGGTAATGTCGGATCTCACCGTCGACGCGCTGTACCGCGACGATCTGAATGGCGCCGAGGTAGCCGTGATCAGCGGGTTGGCCGCCGCCTTCCGGGTACAGGACGGTGTCGCTGAGAACGGCGTAGGGGCCGGCGTCATCCTCGGCCACAGCGGTCACTTTGACCTCCAGCTCCCGCAGGTACGGCTCACGCTCGAAGGCCGCAATCATCATGCGAGTCTCTCCTGACTGGGCGCTGCAACACACCCCGGGTCCGTCGGGAGTGTTCCAGCAACCGGCTGATGCCGCCGCCGCCCGGGTTTTTGCCGGCGTGCACACCGGCGAATTTACGTTACCCTTGACAGGGTGCCTGTTCAGCCCCTTGTTTATACCGGATTCGGACATCCCGGGCCGCCTCTCAGGCCCTATCTGGAGGGAAAGCGCGCCGCATGAGCCAGGTTCTGGATGCAACGGAGATATTCGAGGCGCTTGGCCTCGAGGACAGCAGCCAAGGGGGTTTTTCCGGCGCGTGGCTGGGCTCGGGACCGGAGCTGGACGTGTTCACGCCGATCGATGGAAGCCGCATCGGCAGCGTTATTCAGGTCACCGAGGATGAGTACGATCAGGTTGTCGAGAGCGCCCACCGAGCCTTCCTCGAATGGCGAAGAGTGCCGGCGCCGGTGCGTGGGGATCTCGTCCGCCGGCTCGGCAACAGGCTGCGCGACAAGAAGGCTGAGCTCGGTGCCCTGGTCACCCTCGAGATGGGCAAGATCGTCGCCGAGGGTGAGGGTGAAGTGCAGGAGATGATCGACATCTGCGACTTCGCCAACGGATTGTCGCGCCAGCTCTACGGCAACACGATGCAGTCGGAGCGGCCCGACCATCGGATGTCCGAGCAATGGCACCCGCTCGGTGTCGTCGGCGTCATCAGCGCCTTCAACTTTCCCGTCGCGGTGTGGAGTTGGAACGCCGCGATCGCCGCAGTATGCGGCGATGCCAGCGTCTGGAAGCCGGCAAGCGGCACGCCATTGACCGCCGTTGCGGTGACCAAGATCGCACAGTCGGTGTGCGAGGACAACAATGTCGACCCGGCGATCTTCTCGTTGACCATCGGCAAGGGGTCGAGTGTCGGTGAGCGCATGCTGCACGACCGCCGCGTACCCCTGATCTCGTGCACCGGCAGTTGCCGGGTCGGCTATCACGTCGGCGAAGTCGTCGGCCGGCGCCTCGGGCGCACGATCCTGGAGCTCGGCGGCAACAACGCCATCATCGTGACGCCCCACGCCAACATGGATCTGGCGCTGCCGGCGATTCTTTTCGGCGCCGTCGGCACCGCGGGGCAGCGGTGCACGTCGACGCGTCGCATCATCGTGCACGAGTCGATCAAGGACGAGCTCGTCAGTCGTCTGATTCGCGCCTACGGAAACATCAAGATCGGTGATCCGCGCGTTCCGGCGACGTTGATGGGCCCGCTCGTGAACCATGGGGCGGTCGATGACCTGCTCGCTGCCGTCGATCGCCTGCGCCGGGAAGGCGGCGAGGTTCTGTGCGGCGGCGAGAGACTCGACGGCCCCGCATACCCCGGCGGCCACTACGTCACGCCGTGCATCGCCGCCGCCGACAACAATTTCGACATCGTTCAGGAGGAGACGTTCGCGCCGATTCTCTACATCATCGGCTACGGCGAGGCCGATGCCTCGCCGCGCCGCGCGGTCGACGATCTCGAGGCGGCGGTGGCGTTGCACAACGACGTGCCGCAGGGATTGTCGTCGGCGATCTTTACCGATCACGTGCGCGAGGCCGAGTATTTTTTGTCGCACCGCGGCAGCGATTGCGGCATCGCCAACGTCAACATCGGCACCAGCGGCGCCGAGATCGGCGGCGCGTTCGGCGGCGAGAAGGAAACCGGCGGCGGCCGGGAATCGGGCTCCGACGCCTGGAAGGCCTACATGCGCCGGCAGACCAATACCGTCAATTGGAGCGGGGAGCTGCCGCTTGCCCAAGGCATCAAATTCGGCTAGCGC
>Ga0114950_10002135_pt1 | contig 15118 bp, 12 predicted proteins | sample N075metaG_FD_83503 | JGI IMG/M metagenome (GOLD analysis project Ga0114950, IMG submission 83503) | Deep subsurface microbial communities from Kermadec Trench to uncover new lineages of life (NeLLi) - N075 metaG | ecosystem: Environmental > Aquatic > Marine > Ocean trench > Sediment | place... | reverse complement strand
GAGGATGAAATCGGCTTAAGAGTAAGACCTAAAAAGAAAAGCAAAGTAAAACGACTGGTATACAAGTCTCCAGACGGTGTGAACCGACCTAACAACATTGATACCAAAATCAATGAGGCGTTTGCTATCGTCTTTAATTCGGCAGCGGGTCAGACCGTTATCGATTACCTAAAGAGCATCACGATAAACAAAGTGATTGGACCGGGGGAAGCAGAAAATACCTATTCCTATCACGAAGGAGCCCGTTGGCTGATGGGCATAATTTCAACTCGAAAACGAGACGGTGAGGACAAAAAACCATGAAGCACATATTTGACGTATTACGGTATTTTCTACCCATGCAAGAAGGCGACGGTGGCGAAGGCGGCGGCGAAGGCAACGGTAAAGAGCCAGCGCCAGGAAGCATAGACCCGGAAGGCAAACCGGATTGGTGCGCTGAGAAATTTTGGGACTCTGATACGAAGAAGGTACGCGCCGAAGTACAGGGCAAGGCGTACAACGAGCTCGAGGGCAAGGTGCGCGATACCCGCGATACCGTCAAAGCGGAAGTGATCGCAGAAATGAAGGCGGCAGCGCCGGAAGCCTACAAGGTCAACTTGTCGAAGGAATTGAATATCCCTGACAATGTGGAAATGGATCTGGACTCAGAGGACGTGATGGTTCAGTGGTTCTTTGAAATGGCGAAGGAATCAGGTTTTACACAAGAAACAGTCGACAAGTGGCTCAACGGGTATATTGGTAAAGAACTTGCGGCATTGCCGGACATGGCCAAGGAAATTGAAAAACTGGGCGATCACGGACAAGACCGTATGTTGCGTGTGCACAACTGGCTGGAAACCAAACTCAGTGACGATCAGTTCAAATCTATGAACTCTTTGTTAAATCGTGCCGATCAGGTTGAAGCTCTGGAAACCTTAATGAAATCATCGGGCCCGGCTGACTTTGATAGCGACAAAGGCAGCACTGCACTGACTCGCGCCGAGCTCAAGACAATGCAAGACGATCCACGTTACCACCAGCAAAAAGATCCGGTTTTCATCAAGAGGGTTACGGACGGCTACAAGTTGCTTGCAAAGAACCTGTAGGTCGTTCTATTATCCGGGTCGAAGGCCGCTACAAACACGCCTCGGCCCGGAGTCCTTTCCGGCATAACCGAAATCGCGCCAAGTAGAGATAACCTGAAACGGTACACTCAATCTACTTGGAGAAAAATCGATGCACTTACTGAGATTCTTCCTGAGTTTCATTTTCCCAATGAATCAGGAAAACTCGATTGACGTTGCCTTTACGTTACAGTTTGAGACGGACGTACATTTGGCTTATCAGCGAATGGGTTCGAAGTTGCTCAACACTGTAAGACGGAAGACCAGCGTTGTAGGTAAGTCCACCACCTTTCAGAAGATTGGCAAGGGTATCGCTGGCACCAAGACCCGTGGCGGTCAGGTTCCGATTCTTAATCTCATTCATACGAAAGTCGAATGTATTCTCAAAGACCGCTACGGCGGTGAGTACATCGATGATCTGGATGAATTGAAGATCGAACATGACGAGCGAGGCGCTGTTCAACAGTCCATCGCCGCCGCCCTGGGTCGAGCATCAGACCTCGACATTACAGACCAAACCGATACTTTCTCGAAGGAAACTACAGACACGGGCGTTGTTACACAGCCCAAGATTGAAGAAGCCTTCGAGGATTTCGGTAACAATGATGTCCCTGATGATGGCCAACGATTCCTCGCTATCGCTCCGCAAGGCTGGACCGACCTCATGGGAATTACGCAATTCGCGTCCTTGGACTTCGTGCCTGAATCTGACCTCCCCTTTCCAAAGGTGGGGTTCAGTGCAAAGCAGTGGTTCTCGTTTCATATCTTTACCTTTAGCGGCCTAAGTATTCCGGGAGGTGTGCGACAGAATGTTGCCTATCACCGATCGGCAGTGGGCCATGCTTCCGGTTCGGATGTGGTAATGGACTTCACCTGGCAGGGTAAAGAACAGTCATGGCTCTCCGTCGGCAAGATGTCGATGCAGGCTTGTCTGATCGATGATATTGGCGGATATCGAATCCGCTCAACGGAGACCTAGATTATGAAATTTCTACAAAAAATCTTACTCCGATTCCTGCCATGTGTTTTTGATCCCGCAGGAATGAATCAAAAGCACTTTGGTACGTCAACACTCTGGCTTTACAAAACTGTTGATCCAATCGCAACCGTCATTGGTTCGGGCTATTTCAATCCCTATGCCGAACTGGTAAAAAACGGTGACGTGATTATCGTCTCGGACACTAATGTTCCGACGATTGATGTTCTTGCTGTGACCAGCGCTGATGGCGCTTCGACGGTGACTACGCTCAACGGCACGTAAACCGGAACTGAGGAAAGGAGTGGGGCCGGGGTTAGCGTGCTAGCCTCGGCCTTATTTGCTTATGGCTGATGAACTGACTATTTCTAATTGTCGCAAGGCGTGTATCGGCGCAGGTGTCGGTCCCATTACCAGCCTTGAGGATGGCAGTACCGAATCCAAATTTTGCAACGAGTGGTACGAGTTGCTGGTAGAGGCGGAGCTGTCCATTTACAAATGGCGTTTCGCTACCACAACCAAGAATCTCAAGACCAGTCTGATCGCCGGCGTTCCAGACACCAAGTACAATACCGCTTATCAATTGCCGCCCGATGTGCTTGCCGTGGACACGGTGATGGTCGATGATCGTCCAATCGATTACGACCGTTATCAAGCTCAGATCCACACCTACGACAGTCAGGACGATGAAGTAATTATCAAGTATCGTTTTCGCGCTCACGAATCCCTTTGGAATCCGTACTTCCGTTTGCTGGTTATCTATCGGCTGGCAACCATGCTTTCATTCTCCGTCGCTCGCAAGGACGGTATTGCATCGACCATGAAAAGTCTTGCTGACGAACATTACCAACGCGCCAAAACGGAAGACGCTCAGGCGCAAACGAATCAAAAGGTGAATCTACAGAAGTTAAAGTTACGCAGGGGCGGGCGAAGCAATAAATTCTGGCGCGGTAGATAATGCCAATCTTCCGTAATTATCAAACGAACTTCTCTGGCGGGTTGTTATCCGAGGGGATGCTGGGTCGTGCAGATCTGGCCCAGTATGAAAACGGCTGCAAGCAACTGCTGAACTGGTGGCCCAAGGTGACAGGCGGGATGCGTCGCCGGCCTGGTTCAAAGTATCTCAATGTCATATCAAATGGTATCCGCATTGAGAGCTTCATATTTTCCGAAGATCAAACCTACTTGTTTGTTTTTCGTGCCGTCATTATTGGCGGGCCGCCGGGAGACACGCACCACCTTTCCATATTTGACCCCGAAACTGGCGACGAACTGCAACAGATTACTTTCACGGGTATTCTTTTTAACGCGACGGTGATCCGCGAAATGTCGATCACGCAGCTCGGCGACGTAATGTTTCTTGCTCACCGTCGCTGGAAAATGGTCAAGATTGTTCGCACCAGCGCAACCACCTTTGAGCAGCAGGAGTTTGTATTTGAGGGTACGCCGGGCAACGGCTTCCCCAAGTTCATGCCATTTGTAAAATTTGCACCGCTCGACTCTACGATCACTGTCAATGGTATTGTCCAAGGATCTACTGTCACCATAACTTGCAGCGTGCCATTCTTTGAAGATCGGCACGTTGGAAAAATCATTCGCTATCGTGGCAAACAAATACTGATTAGTAATGTCGGCGGCGGTCAGCCTACACTCACTTGCCTTGGCGTCGTCAAAGAGAAGCTAGATCCCGGTGCGGTGCTTGGATTCAATAATGCCGATGATGAACCGAAAGACTTCAAAAAAGATGAAATCATTGTTGGTCGTGATTCGGGTGTAAAGGCCCAGGTTATTGAAACCACTGCCACTTCTATTCTTGTTGCCATGATCGCTGGCAAGTTTGCCGCACTCACGACTGAACAGGTTGAAGGACTTACCAGTGGCAATATCGCTACCTTGACTGCCAATTCTACGGTCGACCCGCCAGCTTCCGCCGATTGGGATGAAGAAGCTTTCTCCGACGTTAAGGGTTGGCCGTCGGTTATCGAGTTCCATTCGCAGCGCCTTTGGCTCGGAGGTAGTTCCTCACTTCCAGCCCATATCTTCGGGTCGAGGGTTGCTGCGTTTTTTAATTATAATGTCGGTGATGCCTTCCCTGCCGATTCGATTCAGGCTGCCATCGTCAGCAAGCAGATCAATCTGATTACCGATATTGTGAGTGGCCGGCACTTGCAGGTGTTTACGGACAAGGGCGAGTTCTACGCACCACAGAGCGAAGACCGTCCATTGATACCAGAGACTTTTGACCTGCTGAGACAAACCAAGTACGGCTCAAAACCGACTATCGAACCAAAGGTATTTGATGAATCAACCCTGTTCGTGCAAGCGCAAGGGTCGGCGATTCGTGAATTTATTTGGAGCGATAGATCGAAGGGCTATACAGCCGATGCAATCTCTCTGATCGCTGAAGAGCATTTGAACGACGTGCAGGAGCTTGAAGTCTTGTATGGCGGCTATGATCGACCCGAACAGATCGCTTTCTTTATCAATGGCGACGGGACGATAACCTGGTATCACGCTGCCCGCGCTGAGAACATACGCACGTGGGGCAAGTGGGACACTCAGGGTCTTTTCGAGTCTCTTACAGTCATTCAGGATAAGCTATATGTGATGGTCGATCGCGACACTGACAGTGAATTTTTTGGCGAAGAAAAAGTTCTCGAACGCTTTGAACTGGATCTTACCCTTGATGCGGTGGTACAGAAAACAGGCGACAATCAAGACCAGTTTCAATTGGATGAAGAAATTCACGATGGGATCACGTTATCGGTGGTATCCGGTGATGTAGATTTTGATGCGGATTACTACATTGGTGAGTTTACGGTAGACAGCGCTTTTTCCGTTGTTACTACAACCCCGCTGAAGCTTGATAACGTGTCGGTTGGTTACAACTTTGAGCAGGTTTTAGAGATCATGCCCATTGAGATTAAAGACCGTGACGGTCTATCAACCGGCCTCTCAAAACGCATCATATCCGCAGACATTTATCTCGCCTCGACGTTGGCCGTGAGGCTCAACGGCAACAAGGTATTAACCTTTTTGGGTGAAAACGATCTGACAGAAAAACCCGAGGCCATTACGGGTGTTCGCAAATTCTATCTGCTTGGCTATAGTGAGCGTCCTACGTTGGAAATCAGGAACTTCATACCCTTGGCTTGCGAGGTTCTTTCTCTTGGCGCAGAGGTGGAATACTAATGGACGGTGGACTGAGCATTTACTACTACATTGCGACAGCGGCGGCAGTTGGTGGAACCATTGTCACAACACTGGACGAAATTGAATCCAACAAAGCGCGGCAAAAAATACTGGAGCAGGAGATTCGCACCAACGAGCTCAAGGCGCTCGACGCAGAGAATCAGCGTCTTGAACAGCTTCGCTTTGCTGACGACGATATACTTGCCAATGCCGGCGGCATTGATGCTTATGCGTCTGCGTCTTTGATTGCTGGCAGGCAGTTCAATTTCAAGATCGGCATGGAAGACATTCTCAATATTCGCTTTAATCAACTCAACTCTGATGCGGCTTTGAGTGCACGAATCAGTATCCTCAGAGGAAACCGCAGGGCCGCGCAAACCTCTGGCATTCTGCAAGCTTTTGCTCAGATAGCGGGCGGCATCGATGAGGGCAGCAGAATTTTTGGCGGCGGCGAGAAAAAAACGGAAACTGTCTTTTCCAAGAAATCCACAAAGAAGACAGCACATGACTTGGATGCACTCTAATGGCTAGACTACGAAGACAGGTAGGTATTACGCCGGTTCGGATGAACCTGCCAACGCCTCGCAGTATAGGCCCGGCCATCATTAAGACGGCTGAGACAGCACAACAGATTGCGGCACGACGCGGCATTCATCAGCGCACCCAGGAAGCCAACCTTGCTGCCCAAGCTATGACCTTTGAGCGTGATGGTGACGGTAATCTGACGGCGCCGAAGCTCCCATTAGGAAACAATGGCCTAGTTGCACCTAACATATACGACACGCAATACACTGCGATGGTCACGCAGCGCTATGTTCAGCAAATGAAGATCGATATGTCGGAGCAACTTAATGAAATTGCTACCAACAATCGATTTGATCCTGATGCTTACCGTGTGGTTGCTGAAAAATATTTATCAAAAGTAACGGAGATTGCAGCAGATAACGTCAAAGGCGACATTAACGTATTTGGTCAGCAGATCATGGTTGGTCACTTTAATTATATCGTGCGAGAACTTTCCGAAAGAGAGCATAGGGCATCAGCAAAAACACATGAGTTGGAGAACCAAAGAGTTTCCGATCTGGCATCCCAAGCAGCGTACTCCGGTCTTGATGCTGATTTGATTCATTCCTCGATCTTGATTGTCGAGGCAAACATACTCGATGGTATCGGTTTCAACTATTACGATGGTGCCGACGCCGCTGCAAAGAACATTAACTTCGAGGGAAGAATGGCTTTGTCTTTCAAAATGGGAGAGATCAGCCGGATGCCTCAAGGCGCAGAAACGACTGCCTTTGCAATTGAAGAATTTACACGACTCGCCGAAGGTATTGGTGATCTTCAGGTGATACGAAACGGGAAGATAACCGACGTGCCGATTGTTGAGTTGTATCCTGATTTTGAAATACGCACTGCGATGGCGGAGGAATTGATTGGCGCTGTCTTCAGGCGTGAATCTTCCAGAGAGGGATTTGAAAGCGAACAGTTCAATACACAGGATGATTCTTATGTCGGCTGGTACGAGCCACATATTGTGAGCAGCCTAGTAAACGGCACTCCAATTGATGTTGGCACGATGTTCAAATGGTTTCAGCAAGCAGAGGCCGATGAGAACCTTGCGCTGCAAACCAAGATCAGAGCGGATCTGAAAGCGGCTTATGCTACTACCGCCAACAAAACAGGCACAGCTTTTGAGCAAATATTCGCCAGAGTGCTTGAAGATTATGCTGACGGATTTACCCGTGAACTTAATAAGTGGTTGAAAAAAACGGGTCAGGTCGATAGCGATGTAAGCAATGAAGAAATGTCTAACTTCAAAGATGCTTTCGATAGATTTTGGGGTGGTTTAGATTTACCACAAACCACCGCCAGCGCAATGGTAATGGATAATTTCTACAGCCATACCGCCGGATTCGTATTGAACAACGATCCCAACAGTATGCGCAATCTGCCAATGAGTCCTGAGATCCGATTAGAGAGAGTGGAACAGTACATCGATCAGTCGATGATGGGTCGTACTGGTGTTATCGGTTTGGACTTCAGCAGCCGAATGAATCCTATCTTCAATAATCCCGACGGCAATATTGAGCAGACTAATCGAGCTTTGGATATTGCTCGCATGATGTACGAGCGTCCGGCACTGAAAAAGAATATGAGTTCAAGCACCGCCTTCGGTCGTAACGGTCAGGCTCTCGCTTACATCTTTGAGAACTATGCACCGGGAAGAATCCATGCCGGCACCGCTGCCCCTATCCTGAAGAAATTTGATGATCCCGGGTACTCGCCGCACACTGCCTGGAAGTCTTTATCGGACGATGAACGCGGCGACTTTCGAGAGAAGATGGAAAGCGCTCTGGCCTTGCGACACTTCAAGGCATTGGGCAGGGCCAACGCTCAAGGCACTGAAATATCGATGTTCAATTTTTCCAGCAGACCAGAGCTCGCTTCCGTTCCTGCTGAAATGGAGCATCTTGTTTTCAATGATATGCGATCGCGCGCAGGCTTTATCGATGCCAGCAATGATGATGCTTTTCTGTGGCACATTGAGCAGTCTGTTATTGCGGTCGCCAAGCAGCATGGCTACGTGCCTTCGGACATAGGTTATAGCCAAAACAAGTTTCCCGGCATTGGTGCTGACGATGTGTTTCCAGTTCAATCAACCTACGCATTTTCCAAGTTCGCTCCTTCAGCCTTTGCACGCTATAAGACTGCACAGGGCAACCGGGATTTTGAACTTGAAGATGCAATGAGAGAGGATTTCCAACTGATATTAAATCAGTTTAATGACGCTCAAAAAGGCACCGGCATACGCAGGTTGGTTGCCGGCGTTAATGCGGCTGTTGAGTATCTTCCATTTCAGGATGCAATCGACAAAGAAACGGATCAGATAATTCCGAGCTACCGCATAGTAATTATCAATGACGACGGCACGCCGGCCCCTTTGACCAGTGATATGTACATCGAGGGTGACAGACTGGCGATAAACTTTGAGTCAACCAGGGCGCGTATCTACAAAACTCGCAAGGAAGGGTTCATAACAGCATCCGATAAAAGGACTCTTGCTGAAATAGAGCGCAAGAAAATGGCTAAGGAGTTAGTGCTTTCTCCATGAGTAATACTTTCTTACCGATGCTTGCCTTGCCGAAACCCACCCGGTTTCAGTCACCGCTATTTCTGCAGCAACCTCGTATCTCCCAAAGCAGGGAGGAAGCCAGAGAGCGCGGCTACCTACAGGCAATAAAAGATAGTTTGATTCTGGACACGTCTGTTGGTCAGGCGACGATGATGATTGCCACGGCCAAGGCATTCAATGTCCCGGTAGCGTCAATATCGAGAAGGGTGCAAGAGGGTTACAGCCCGTTCAGAGACGATGATCTGTCTGCTTACACTCAGTTCCTCAGTGAATTTGCTGAGTCAACATCGCCCGAAGAAACGGCGATGATAAAACAGATGATCGACAACAATCGGGATCTGCGTACCAATCTTGAAGACTATGGATTCACTCGATTCTTGAGTGGCTTCCTTGATCCGGTTAATTTATTGCCTGTCCCTTTTGCTCTTGGTAAAGGATTTATTAAGGGTGCTGCTGTGGCGCTTCGACGCGGTACACCGATCATCGTTACTACCGAACTGATACGCCATGACATTGATCCGACTTCAACCAAGCTCGAGACAATGTTTGCCACCGTAGGTGGTACTGTTTTCATGGGTCTGATGGGTGGTGTGATCGGCAAGGTTCCGAAGAACACCATGACGGTTTCTGAAGCACTGGGAAAAATGACTCCGCCCCCTGGCACTACTTCTATGTTTGGTGTGTGGGGTCGCATGGGTGGCTCGCCTAAAGCGGTGTTCAAGCGCCTGCATGATTCATTGAACAGCACCGCCGGCGATGGGATGCACTTGTCCAAGTCGGTTGATCCTGACTCATTGAAGATTAAGACATTTGAACCACGCAACGTCAAAGGTAGTGGAAAGGTTGAAGATGTAGAAGTACGCCTCGATGGTGAGGGTGTAATTCTTGAAGCAAGAATAAAGGGTGACACGCTGCACGTTGTTGAAGTGTTTGTGCCAAAGGGATTACGCAAGAAAGGCATCGCTACTGCTGCCTACAAAATGATGATTACACTGGCTGAGAGTCGTGGTCTTCGATTCGTCTCTGATACTCAAGTATCCAAGGCAGCTCAAAAGCGATACGCAGGATTGCAAGAGGAAGGTTTCAGTGTCAAGAAAATCGATGATAAGAAAATCGATATTGATGATGATGGCACGATGCACTCCAAGGATGGGAAGACACCTATCTTTGAAATCAAGAAGCTCATTGATCCTGATGCCGTTCAGATTCCAAAAGGTGAACGCGATAGTTTAGCCGCGTTCGCCAAAGCCGTTAAACTACTGAAATTGGAACGAGCCGAAAATACCATTGCATTAAAATTAGCGACGAAAGCATTTAAGACTGCGACTAGAAAAGGTGGTTGGAAAACCAAACGCCAAAATACTATCAAGGAATTGCTCAAGGCGGAACAACGGATCGACTCGGATCTTCGCATTGCGCAAAGTCACCATGACGATCTGAATGTTGCCTTGGTCAATATGCTGGACGAGGCAACCATTAAAGACTGGGATCTTTTGCCGACTGGTTACAACGCTTTGCTTGGTAAGCTCGATCAATGGCCGTGGTGGGGTTTGATGAAGACTCCGTTGCGTAAACTTGCCCCGGATCTGGCAGTCAAGTATCAGTTGTTCGCCCTGAAAATGGGAGCGACACCGGGCCTGAACAACAGGGGCAACCGGCTTAATTCTAGCAGTGGCCCATCCATTGAATCTCTGACCATTATCTATACCGGTCGATGGCTGGCCGCGGTGCGCAAGGCCGACGCAATCTATCGGAAGTATCTTGGCCACGGCACAACCAGCGGGCAGATGAAAAGTTTCATTATCGATTCAGCTCAACGAGTGAAATCGAGCGTCAGTGAGATGGCCGGCCAAGGTAAGATCAAAGAAACCAGCGATGGCAAATTAACCATCGAAGAATTTCAATTCCAAATCAGCATGGCCATTGTAGACAAAGGCAAGCACTCGGTTGCTGAAGTAGCAGAGGCATCGCAGGATTTTATGCGCGTGTTGAAGGAGCTCGGCGAGGAAGGCAAGGAGCTTAATATATTTGCCGCGCAGAGATCGTTGGAAAAGAATATTTCCAGACTCGATGAGGCTGCTATCAAGTGGGGGGAGGTCAAGGAGAAATGGGATAACATTGCCGATGGTTGGGCTGAAGATCATATGCACATACCACAAAGAGTAGTCGATGTGCAGAATAAAATGGAAGGCATCCTCGATGATATTACGATTGAACGTGCAGAGATGGTTGATCGTCAGGCTGCTTTCTTATCGGCTGATATAGCCGAAGCAAAGCAGGGATTCATACACCGTATGTGGCTAGACCATGAGGTACGTGCCAAAAAAGATTTGCTTATAGAATATCTGACAAAGGAATTTACCAAGAACCCAAGCAAGGGATTCACCGAAGTACGCATTGACGATATGACATTTAAGATCGACAACGCAGATCCCGAAGCTATTGCTGCGCGCGTCAACGAAGCCTACAACTCGATACTCAAAGACGCACAGTACGGTGGCAACGCTGACTTTGTGATGAAGAATGGTGACAAAAAAGATTACTTGATGGCTAGACGAGATCGATTGAATGAAGAACTCGATGTGGAACTTGCTGGTAACAAGACATTTACTGAGAGCCGCGAAGCTAGGGAATTTATTAAAGCCATTCGAGATAATCAGATTCTCAATGATCCTGGTCAGATTGAACTACACGATGGAATCAATTTAGTTGAGCTTGATCTTCGCTTTGATACTATCGCAGTTAAAGAAGGTCGAAAGACTGGAAAGCAAAAAGTAGAGATAGTAAAAAATCCAACCAGAGAATCACTTGCGCGTTGGGCGGGACGTGAGATCGATGAAGTTCGTATCGCCGTTGACGCAGAGGGAAATTTATATGTGTGGGATGCGAGAGGGCCTGCATTGCATGATGATCTTGTTGGTGCCGGCCTACCTGTCGAACAGCATGGCGGCATAGGAAAGGATGGCGGTCACAAGGTTAAGGATCTTTTCGATATGTTTAAGAGAGAGTTTGATTCTGAATTAAAATTTAGAATCGAAGACTCTGGTAGTAATAAAACTGGCACAGAAATTTCTAACTTCATTCCGAAACTCGCTCTCGATGAAATCGAATTAAGATTGAAAGAAAGCATCGAGCTAACTGGTGCACAGAAACAAGCATCTGTTGAGGTCGCCGCCATTGATCGTAAGCTAGCTCGTATCGCAGGCGGAGACATAAGCAGCGGAGCAAGCGGCCCATTAATTTCGAGACGCCTTGATCTTGATGATAAAAAACTTCTCGAAATGGGAGTGATTGAAGGCAATGTAAATAACTGGATGAACCATTACGTTCAGCGCATTGGGCCCGTCCTCGAAACCGCAAGAATGTTCGGTGACAATCGAGCGCAAAAGCATATCGATGATTTAACAATGGAGACTTATGCGAGGGCAGGAGAAGAAACTGATCCAGTCAAGCAGGCTGCTTTGATCGATGCGGCAGACAAGGGTCGGATGCACATGAATGACTTGCGGGATATTGTTCATGGCGTTTGGCAGATACCTGATAACCCGTCAGCAATGAGTGGGCGTGTGTTGCGGGCGCTACGCAATTTCAATGTACTTGGTTCGATGGGTCGCTCAGTGTTAATGGCCTTTGGTGACATAGGTAATGTCGTTATCAGCCAGGGATTGATTCGCTCGATGCGTCAGGCTCTTGAACATTACAGTTCAGGTATCACTGACGGCAAAATTAAAATGATGCGCGATGAGGTTGACCTTGCTGGCTCTGTCTCTGAAGTTCTTCTTGGTATGCGTTATCAGCAAATGACCGAGATGGGTGGAGCAGTGGCAAACACCACTAAGTTTGAGCGAGGCTTGGCCGAAGCAGCACAGCGCTTTTTCTTATTCAACTTGCTTGGTCCGTGGACTGATATGGCAAGACGGTTTTCCGGTGGGATGCTGCAATCACGATTGATTGAGAACTCTGTCAAATGGAAGCTCGGCAAGCTCAGTGAAGATGAGAAGACAATCATGACTCGTCTTGGTATCAGTAGGCAGCAAGCCATTCAGTTTGCCGACGAGTGGCAGAGCAGTGGCAGTCTCAAACACAAGACAATGTTTATTGCACAAACAGAATCATGGGCTTCCGAGACTGCAAAGAGAGTGTTTCGTGCGGCCATGAATACAGAGATCAATCGCATGGTGCCGACACCGGGAGCAGTAGACAAACCGAAGGCCCTTTTGAAATCTGAATGGTGGAAAATTATGGGCCAGTACCGGGGTTTCTCCATTGGTGCTACGCATAGAATTATGGGTGCTGCGATACATCAACCCGGTATGCAAAAGTGGTCTGGTCTAGCCTCGATGGTTGGTATCGCAATGATGGTTGATTCCTTCAAGCGCCCTGATTACATAAAGTTACCGCTTGAGGAGCAGGTTCTTCGTGCAGTAGAACTTTCTGGTGTGACTGGAATAATTTTGGATCTGAATGATACGCTCGAACGAGCAAGCGCCGGTGCTATTGGTGTGCGTCCGGCATTGGGGATGGATATTCGAGAGAGAAATCCTAATTGGTCTAATCGGATTGGCACCATAGGTGCAGTGCCTAATCAGTTTCTTGCTTTAACATATGCAATGGTATCAGATGAGGCCACCACGGACGACACAGCCAGGGCGATTCGTTACATGATTCCATACAACAATTTGATTTGGTGGAACTCTGTTTTTAATAGAGCGCAGCGATCAAGCGTAGATTTTTTCGAGGAATAAGCAATGTCTGAAATTACAGTTCCAGCTATATCGAGCGAAGTCACATACCAAATTGTTGCCTCGAGTGCCGGCCCTTTTGTTGTGCCTTTTCCATTCACCAAGCAGGAAGATATCAGAGCGCGAAAACGTGATGATGTAACCGGCTTTGAAACGGATCTTTTTCTAACGACTGACTTCACATTTAGTCTACTCAATGCACCGTCACAGCAAGAAGGTATTGGTTTCGATGATGGTGAGATCACACTCAATAGTTCACTTGAAAATCATACGCTGAAAATCTTTCGGGATACGGTAATTGATCGGTTGACCAACTACCCAAGCACCGGGCCCTTCTCGATCTACTTACTGAACAACGAGTTTGCAAAAATCTATACCATTTTGCAGGAGCTCGAAGCGCAGAAACAAAAGTACATGACCTTACCGGACAGTGCTCTTGATACAACGGCTTGGGATGTTTCGGGGCGAGCTTTGTGTAACATCAGCGAAAGCGAGGACGACGATTGTGCTGCTACCAATCGACAGGTCGATGCCAGTGGCCCGAACTGGCTCAATGATGATGATTTAGAAACGGCTGTCGGCCCAACAGATCAGTGGAATCCAATCATTACAGAATCATCGATCAAGATTCAAGGCAAAGTTGTTGGTGATCCAGCGACGGAAAAAACTTTTGATCTGCTTAGCCATTTTTACACCACACTTCAGAACAGAAGCGGCGCTGAGGCATCCTTTTACCTTCGTTATCAATACCAGGTCGATTGTTATTCAGCGATTACCAAGATAGGTAACTCGAGTTTTCCAATACGCATTGCACCATCCAGTTCGATTCCCTTTAGCTTTATGGACATAGCACAGGATATTGATTACTTTAATGGTGACTGCACGTTAAGCGTAAGTCTTGACATTTATCCGCTCGGGCCCAACAGCGGCAATATGTATGCTGAATCTAAAAATCTGTCTGTCAATACTTCAGAACCACGATAAGGAAAAACATAATGGCTGGCACAATAACAAGGGACCAAGGCATACGTATAGGGATCAGCCAAATTATTACCTATGCTACCTTGATGCCTATTCTTTGGTTTGTTGCTCAACCAATTCTTGTCAATGCGATGGCGGAAGATATTAAACTAACAGTGCAGCAAGAATTAGCGCCAATGAACAATGCGTTCGTAGCACTATTGCAACGGGACGTGAACAAGGTGCGCAAAGATATTGCTGCACTTAGATTCCGGCAGCGTCGAGCAGAAGATTGGGATTCAGAGGATGCTTTGTATTTAGCAGATTTGGAAATCGAACTAGAGGCATTGCGAGAAGCGATGGCCGCACTTGCGGTTGAAACATGACACTCGGAGAGAAACAAGAACTGTTTGGGGAGTTGTATGGAGAGCATCTTATTTGGTTGACTGCAATGGGATACAAGTTTCGCCTGGGTGATGTGTTTGCCAAGACAGGGCATCGAGCAGGAAGTAATCATTACCTGAAATTAGCAGCTGATATCAATTTGTTTTTAGACGGAAAGTTTATTACCACAACAGAAGGTCATGGCTTGTCTGGAAAGAAATGGGAGTCACGTCACGAACTGTGCCGTTGGGGTGGTAACTGGGACAAGGACGATCATCCCGGTGAGCCGGGAGAAGACGACGGCAACCACTATTCCCTTTTGCACAACGGGAGAATGTAATGATTAAGCGGATTATTTTATTGCTAGCTATTGTTCTGCTTTCAGGCTGCGCTCAATGGCAGACTATGACGCCTCAGCAAAAGAATGTAGTAATTGGTGCGGTTGTTACGGGAATAATAATTGGGGTTCTTGTAGCTGAGGACGATGTAACTCGCCTTGTCGATGAACACGATGATTTTAGTTGTCGTGGAAACTGTAGTTTCTGAGGAGAATGTAATGGCAGTTCCATTTATAGGTGCGATCATCGAAAAGGTTATAGGTGTCGGTGGCAATATCATTTCCAAGCTG
>Ga0114950_10002132_pt1 | contig 15128 bp, 11 predicted proteins | sample N075metaG_FD_83503 | JGI IMG/M metagenome (GOLD analysis project Ga0114950, IMG submission 83503) | Deep subsurface microbial communities from Kermadec Trench to uncover new lineages of life (NeLLi) - N075 metaG | ecosystem: Environmental > Aquatic > Marine > Ocean trench > Sediment | place... | reverse complement strand
TCAGGGCGGCACTATTCATCCGGACAGCATAGAGCGATATCGTGGGTGTGTCATAGCCGTGGAGTAACGAGTTTGCAACACTTTGTAACAGGGTGAATTGGTGTCCGGCCAGCACGGGTGCTCCATCAGCTTGGTTGACTTGCCGGCGGGATCGCGGCTTCAGCCGCGATCCCGATTTTATGTCCACAGCTGGGTGACTCGGCCTGGCAATGCTTATGGCGTCAATTAGCCCCGCGGCGCCAGCGGTGTAGCCGCGCTGCAATACGGAGGGCGAGCGACGGCACGTGCGCTTTCTGCCATGCCCCGGCCGCGTAGCGATTGGCTTCGGTCAGCGTCGGATAAATATGAATGGTGTTCAGGACTTTCTTCAGGCCCAGCTTGTTGCGCATGGCGAGCACGAATTCGGCAATCAGATCGCCCGCATGCGGCCCGACGATGGTTACACCGAGGATCCGGTCGCGGCCGCATGGGGTCACGATGCGGACGAAGCCCACCGCTTCGCCGTCGGCGATAGCCCGGTCGAGATCGTCGATGCCGTAGTGCGTGACTTCGCAGTCGATGCCCTGCTCGACGGCCTCGCTCTCGGTCAGGCCGACGTGTGCGACTTCCGGGTCCGTGAACACGGCCCACGGCAGTACCGAATAATCGACGCGAAACTTGCGGAACTGGCCGAACAGCGCATTCATTGCGCAATACCAGCCCTGATGACCGGCCGCGTGGGTCAGCTGGTACGGGCCTGCGACATCTCCGCAGGCGTAGATATTGGGGTAGGTCGCCTGCAGGTAGTCGTTGACAGCGATCGTGCCGTTATCGTTCAGCGCGATGCCCAGCTCGTCGAGGCCGAGCGTCGCGGTGTCCGCCCGCCGGCCGACGGCCACCAGCACCTTGTCGAATTCGATCTCGACAAACTCGTCCGCGTCGCCATCGATGCGTTTGCAACGCGCTACTAACTGGTCACCGCGCTGCTCGAACGCCACGGCGCGATGCTCCAGCAGCAGGTCGATGCCGTCTGCCGTGAAGCTGCGCACGAGCTCGGCCGATACCCGCGGGTCTTCACGGATCAGTAATCTTGGCGACTTCTCTACCAGCGTGACGGCACTGCCGAGTCGGCACAATGCCTGTGCCATCTCGCAGCCGATGGGCCCGCCGCCGAGCACCAGCAGGCGCCGCGGCAGCGTGTCCAGTTGCCACAGCGTGTCTGACGTTAGCGGCGCGATGTCGGCGAGCCCCGGGATCGGCGGCACGACCGGCTCGCCACCGGTGGCGATCACAATACTGCGGGTCGTAATCAAGCGGTCGCCGACGCGGACCGTGTACGGAGTTTCGATGCGGGCCTCGCCTTGCACGCATTCGACGCCGAGTTCCGTGTAGCGTTCGACGGAGTCGTGCGGCTCGACGCGGCCGATGACGTCATGCACGCGCTGCATGACCCGGTCGAAGTCAACCTGCACGTTGCCGGTGTTCAGCCCGAATTCCTGCGCTCGCTTGAAGTACGACGCGATCCGGGCCGAACGGATCAATGCTTTGCTCGGCACGCAGCCGGTGTTCAGGCAGTCACCGCCCATTTTGTCTCTTTCGATCAACACGACGCGCGCCTTCGACGCCGCGGCGATATAAGAGGTCACGAGCCCGGCCGAGCCCGCTCCGATGACGACGAGGTTGACGTCGAAACGTTTCGGCTTGTCGAAGCGACCCAGCAGCCGACGGTTTGCGAGCATCGTCATGATTCGTTTTGCAAGCAACGGAAAGATGCCGAGCAGAAGTAACGAGCCGAGCAGGGCGGGCGACAGGATATCCCCGACACTCCCGATCTGGCCGAGTTGGGTGCCGGCATTCACATAGATAAGGGTCACCGGCAGCATGCCGAGCTGGCTGACCCAGGCATAGGTCGTCGTGCGCAGTCGGGTCAGGCCCATGACCATGTTGATGATGAAGAAGGGGAACAGCGGTACGAGCCGCAGCGTCAGCAGGTAAAACGCACCGTCCTTGCTGACCCCCGCGTTGATGCGCTCGACAGCCCGCGCGAAACGCCGCTCGATGGCATCGCGGAACAAAAAGCGCGATACGAGGAACGCCAGCGTGGCGCCGAGCGTGCTGGCGAACGAGACGACGACGGTACCGATGACGACCCCGAACAGCGCGCCCGCGACGAGTGTCGCGCCGGCGGCCAATGGAATATTCAGTGCCGCAACGGCGACATACGCGGCGAAATAGATCGCGATGGCAACCGTCAGATTTGCATCGACGTATGCTGCCAGCTGCTGCTGTTGGGCCTGCAGATTGGCGAGCGTCAGGAGTTCATCGAGATCGAGAACAAAGAATGTCGAGATCAGTCCGACGACGGCGATTGCGAGTAAAATTCTGGCTTTTGACATATATTACAGTTTGCCCATGGGCGGACCGCCTGCCCTTTTGTGCCTGTTCCGTGAACGATCTGTACCGGAGGAACCGATGTACGATTTCCGAAAATTCTACATCAATGGCGAATGGGTCGATCCCTTCGCAGCAAATGATTTCGATGTGATCAATCCGACCACCGAGAGGCCGATTGGTTCGATTTCGCTCGGTGGCGCCGCCGATGTCGATCGCGCGGTCGCTGCCGCCCGAGCGGCTTTCCCGGCGTACGCGGCGACCAGCCGGGACGCGCGCATCGAGCTGCTCCTGCGCATCAAGGATGCCTACAAGCGGCGCTACGACGACATCGCGCGGGCCATCACCGACGAGATGGGAGCGCCGGTGTCGTTCGCGACCAAGGCCCAGACCAGCCTGGGGCTCTCGCACCTGACCGAGATCTTGAAGGTGCTGAAGGCATTCGAATTCACTGCCGATCGCGGCGACATGCGCCTGGTACGCGAGCCGGTGGGCGTCTGTGCCCTGATCACGCCGTGGAACTGGCCGATGAACCAGATCGCCGTAAAAGTCGCTCCCGCGCTGGCCGCCGGCTGCACGATCGTGCTCAAGCCGAGCGAGATCGCTCCGCTGAGCAGCGTGATTTACGCCGAGGTCATGGCGGACGCCGGCGTACCACCGGGCGTGTTCAATCTCGTCAATGGCGACGGGCCGACGGTCGGGCAGGCGCTGTGCGCGCATCCGGAGGTTGACATGGTGTCATTCACCGGCTCGACTCGCGGCGGGATCGCCGTGGCAAAGACGGCGGCGGACACGGTCAAGCGTGTACACCAGGAACTCGGCGGCAAGTCCGCCAACATCATCCTCGATGATGCCGTGCTCGATAAGGCGGTCGCCGGCGGTGTGGCGGAGTGTTTCATCAACGCCGGTCAATCTTGTAACGCACCGACGCGGATGCTGGTGCCACGCGAATGTCATGCGCGGGCGGTGGAGATCGCGTGCAGGGCGGCCGCGCGCGTCGTTCAGGGTGACCCGCTCGATGCGGCAACGACTATGGGCCCGGTGGTCAGCGACGTGCAGTACGCGCGCATCCAGCACCTGATTCAGTCCGGCATTGATGAGGGTGCTGAAATCGTTGTGGGTGGCACCGGCCGGCCGGCCGGCATCGATACCGGCTACTTCGTCAGGCCGACCATCTTCGCGAACGTGTCGAACGATATGGAGATTGCACAGCAGGAAATCTTCGGTCCGGTGCTGGTCATGATTCCGTTCGTCGACGAGGCGGACGCGGTGCGGATTGCCAATGACAGTAGCTATGGCCTGTCGGCTTATGTCTCGGCCAGCGATCCGGACGCGGCGCGGCGTGTTGCGGGCCGGCTGCGAACCGGCATGGTACATCTGAACGGTGCGCACATGCGTCTCGACCTGCCGTTCGGTGGCTACAAGCAGTCCGGCAACGGGCGCGAGTGGGGCGCGTTCGGGTTCGAGGCGTATCTCGAGACCAAGGCGGTGCTGGGTTATGGTGGCTGAGAATCGGCAATTCTCACGTGATCAACCGGATTTGCGGGAGCCGCGTGCGCAGGGGCTGATGCAGACTGTGTGAGCGGCTTTTGTGGGCGCTGTCTGGGCCGGCAGACTCGACCGGCGGCGGTTAGGCGCCGCGCGCCGGCGTCCGGCTACCGGTCAGGTGCGGAATGCGGGGTTGGAACCGGCCGCGGTCCGCGCGAGTCTATGCTCTGCGCCTGTATTTAACCTGGGAGTCCGGTGATGAGAGACTTGTTGAAGCAATTCCTCGATCATGATATTTCACGTCGCGAACTGGGTCTTGGCCTTGCGGCACTCGGGCTGAGCGCCGCCGCCGTCGAGTCGGTCGTGGCCGACGCCAGCGCCGACCTGCCGCGTGACGGCATCATGGTCGAGGGTAACGGGGCTGAGGTGCTGCTCGAGACATTTCTGGCCGCCGACCTGAAATACCTGTTTGGCACGACGGCGACCGGCATGTCGGCGTTGTTCGATGCCATGACGGTCAAGCCCGGCGTGCAATGGATCATGTCGAGCGCCGAATCGCAGGCGACGGCGATGGCGCACGGCTACGAGCTGGCGAGCGGCGAGACCTCGGCCGTGTTCGTGCCCGGCGTCGCAATCCCGAGCACCATGAACATGTTGTATAACGCGTGGAAAGATCGCTCGTCGATGGTCGTGTTTTCCGATGCGCCGAGCAATGCGATCCCGTTCCGCAATATGTTCCAGCAGATGGAAGACTGGGTCGAGCCGATGATCCAGTTTACGAAGTCGCGCTGGAAGATCGATAACCCCAGGCACATCAGCGAGTTGTCGCGCCGCGCGTTCAAGGTGGCGGGCACCGCGCCCGGCGGTCCGGTACACGTGCGTATACCGGCCAACGTGCTCGCCGCGAAGAATCTCAAGCAAACGGTCTATCCGCAGAGCCGCTTCCGGGTGTCGGCGGAGATGCGGCCGAAGCCTGCGCTGATCGAGGCGGCGGCGAAAGCGTTTATTGAGGCGGACAAGCCGCTGATCTCGGTGGGTGCCGAAGTCACACGGGCCGGGGCCGTCGATGCACTGGTCGAACTGGCTGAGGTGCTTGGGGTTGCCGTCGCCCAGGGCTACAGCGCCTACGGCGACTTTCCGTGGCGCCACCCGCTGTGGGCCGGGTTTCACGGCCTCGGCGTGCCGCGCCGCGCGCTGGCCGGCTGCGACCTGTTCATGAGTCTTGGCCTGCAAATGCCCGGGCCGGGCATCTTCACGGCGCTGCCACCGAAGAGTGCGCAGATCATCGAGGCGCGCGTCGAGTATCAGAGCATTGGCACAACTTATCCGACTGACATTGCGATCGCGGCCGGCGTCAAGGAAACCATTGTCGATCTGACCGATGCGATCAAGGGGATGGCAACCGCAGAGCGCCTGCGCAAGATCAGCGCGCCGCGCCTGGAGGCAGCGCGCGAGGCACAGGCCAAGGCTGACGCGGCGCGTCGCGACGAGGCTCGTGAGCTCTGGGACGCCAGCCCGATGTCGTGGCCGCGTATTTCGGCCGAACTCGAACGCGGCCTCGACGAGGATGCGATCATCGTGCCCGAACTCGACTACCGCACGCCGTTCCGCTGGCTGAACTTCGACCGCGGCCAGAAAACCGTGATCGGGCAGACCACAGGTTTCGCGCTGGGCTGGGGCATCGCCGCCGCTCAGGGTGTCAAGATCGCGCAGCCCGACCGTCAGGTTGCCTGCCTGGTCGGTGACGGCGCGATGCTGTTTGGCGAGATCGAAGCGCTGTGGAGCGCGGCGCGCTATGACATTCCGATCATCATCGTCGTGTTCAACAATCGCAGCTACGACAACGAGCGTAACCGCATCCAGAGCCGCTCGCCGCTGTACTCGAAGAAAAATACCCGCGATCAGTGGCGCGACCTCACCGGCTACCTCGGCGACCCGATCGTCGATTTCACCGGGCTGGCGAGAAGCTTCGATATCCCCGGCGAGATCGCCGAGACGCCGGCACAATTTCGCAAGGCGCTGAAGCGGGCAAGAGATGTCACGCGAGAAGGCCGGCCGTACCTGATCGATGCGATCATCATGCAACTCGATCGTCGCGGTCGGCGGACCGACGTGACCTGGTACCCCGAAGTATCGATCGCGGCCGGCCGTACGCGCAAGGTCTGATATTCGGACGGCATCGGCACGGCTTGACTGCCAGTCACAAGGAGCGAGGCAATGGAGTACAAGAACCTCGGCAGCTCGGGCCTCAAGGTCTCGATCGTCGGGCTCGGCTGCATGAACTTCGGCATGATGAACGACGAGGCCGAATCGGCAAAAATCACGCACCGGGCCATGGATCTCGGTATTAACCTCTTCGACACGGCCGACGTCTACGGCGAGCGGGGCAAATCCGAGCAATGGCTCGGCAAGGCGCTGGGCGGGCGGCGTGCCGAGGTTATCGTCGCGACAAAATTCGCTGGTCCGATGTCGTCGGAGCGCTTCGACATGCAGGGCGGCTCGCGCCGCTACATCATGCAGGCTGTCGAGGCGAGTCTCGCGCGGCTGGGCACCGATTACATCGATCTGTATCAGATGCATCGTTTTGATGACGACACGCCGATCGATGAAACCGTGCGCGCGCTCGATGACCTCGTGCAGCAGGGCAAGGTGCGCTATTTCGGTTCGTCGAACTACGCCGCCTGGCAGATCACGGATGCGGAATGGACCGCACGTACGGCCGGCAGCAATCGGTTCGTGTCCGCACAGAATCGCTACAGCCTGTTGAGCCGCGACATCGAGAAGGAAGTCGTGCCGGTGTGCGAGAAATTCGGGCTCGGCATTCTGCCGTATTTCCCGCTGGAGTCGGGGCTTCTGACCGGCAAGTATCGCAAGGGCGAGGAGCATCCGGCCGGTTCGCGCCTGGCCAAATGGGGCGGCTGGGCGGCCGGGGCGTTCGCGTCGGAGGAGAAGATCGACAAAGTCGAGGCACTGATAGAGCTCGGCGAACAATACGATCACTCGCTGCTGGACATGGCGATGGGCTGGCTCGCGAACCGGGCCGCGGTGTCGAGCGTCATCGCAGGCGTGACGACGATCGCGCAGCTCGAGCAGAACGTGAAGGCGGGGCTATGGACACCGTCGGCGGAAGAAGCGGCGGCGATCGATGAGATTACCGCGCCCCCGCAGGAAAGTTTCGGGCCGCCGGCCCGGTGATCCATTCGCGACAGCACTGTGTCCGGCATCATTGTGGATGGAATCGCGGCTAAAGCCGCTCCCACACAAGCCGCTTCCCACAACCGCTGATTTCTTGCGCCGGGGCCGTGATATCCCTACAGTCCGCGCGTATGGAGTTCTCAAAGTTCGGCAAGCGGTTCTCGCGCCATACCGGCGCGCGGCAATTGATGGACGACCTCGGGGCAGCGATGGCCAGCGAGGGACCCGTCATGATGCTCGGCGGTGGAAATCCCGCGCATATTCCGGAGGTGTTGAAGTTGCTGGCCGCGCGTACGCACCAGGTCGCCAATGACCCTCGCGAGTTCCGCCGGATGGTCGCCGATTATGCGAGTCCGGCGGGGGAGGACCAGTTCCGGGTCGCCCTGGCCGCGTTGTTGCAACGCGAGTATGGCTGGCCGTTAGGGCTGGAGAACATCGTGCTGACCGGCGGCAGCCAAACCGGATTCTTCCAGTTATTCAATCTGCTGGCCGGCGAGTTCGATGACGGTTCGTGGCGCCGCGTATTGCTGCCGCTGACACCCGAGTATGTCGGCTATGCGGATCTCGGCATCGACGAGCACCTGTTCGTGTCGCAGCAGCCGCTCATCGAACACCTCGAAGACCGGCTGTTCAAATATCACATCGACTTTGAGCATCTCAAGGTTGCCGATGACGTGGCGGCAATCTGTGTGTCGCGGCCGACGAACCCGACGGGCAATGTGCTGACAGATACGGAAGTGCAGAAGCTGTCGGCGCTTGCTGCCGACCGGGGCGTGCCGTTGATCATCGACAATGCCTATGGACTGCCATTTCCCGGCATTATTTTCAGCGACGCCCGGCCGGTCTGGAATGAGAACATTATTTTGTGCATGAGTCTTTCGAAGATCGGGTTGCCGGCTGTGCGCACTGGTATGGTGATCGCGCGGCCGGAAATTATCGATGCGATGACCGGTCTGAACTCGGTCATCAGCCTGGCGGTCAGCAGTGTCGGCCCGGTATTGTTGCGCGAATTGGTCGAGACCGGCGAAATCATGCGGCTCAGTCGCGAGGTTATCCAGCCGTTTTACCGCAAGCGCGCGAACCAGGCGCTCGAGTGGATGCGCGCGGCGCTGGCCGGGTGCGAATATCACATCCACAAGCCGGAGGGTGCGTTCTTCTTGTGGCTCTGGTTGCCGGAGTTGCAGATCACTTGCGCGGAATTGTACGAGCGCCTGAAGGCGCGTGGCGTCTATGTGCTGCCCGGGCATCACTTTTTCCCGGGACTCGTCGAGGATTGGCCGCACCGGGATCAATGCATCCGCATCAGTTACTCGCAGCACACAGATGCGGTGTGCGCAGGCATCCGGATCATCGGCGAGGAGGCCAGACGGGCCGGTGCCTGAAAGGTGACAGGCACCATTTTCAATTTGTTGTGAGCAGCATTTTTTGGCTGCAGGTTTTTGCAGGGCTGCAGGTTTTTGTGAGAGCGGCTTTAGCCGCGATTCCTTAACTATTCGCGGCTAAAGCCGCTCCTACACAGGTTGCTCCTACGGGGCTGGCCCATTTTAATCCTCTTTTAATCTTATTAGGCGGTATGCTGGCCATCATTGTTTGTATTACCACAGGAGTTTGCATGGCTGACCGGAATATCATGTTCATTTTTCCGGGCCAGGGCTCGCAGTATCGCGGCATGGGCAGCGACATATACGCCGAGTTCGAAGTTGCGCGCGATGTGTATCAGGAAGCCAGCGATGTGCTCGGCTATGACATGGTCAAGTTGTCCTTCGAGGATCCGAACGACGAGATCGGTCTGACGCGTTTTACCCAGCCGGTGTTGTTGACGCATTCGATTGCCTGCCAGCGGGTGTTCGACGCACTGACCGGCGGCACTGTGACACCGTCGCTCGCGGCCGGTCACAGCCTCGGTGAGTATACGGCGCTGGTCGCGACTGGCAGCCTGACGCTGGCTGACGGCCTGCGCCTCGTACACAGGCGCGGGGAGCTAATGGGTGAATACGGCGAGGGGGGCATGGTCGCGCTGACCGTTGATGCGGAGGCCGCAGAACTGATTGCCGATATGCATTACTGCCAGGTTGCAAGCTGTAATCTGCCGGAGCAGACGGTCGTCGGCGGGCGCGATGAGGACCTCGAGAACCTGGTCGCGTATATGCGCGAGCATTTGCCGCGCAAGCGGGCGATACCACTGGCGACCGAGGGCGCGTTCCATACCTACCTGATGGTGACGGCAGCATGTGAGTTTCGGGCCGTGCTGGATGCGACGGATTTCGCCGAGCCGTCGGCACACGTGCTGTCGAACTACACGGCCGGCGCACATGATACCGATGCGGCCGGCATCCGTACGCGCCTGTTCTTCCAGTTATTCAAGCCGGTCAACTGGGCCGGGTGTCTGCAGACGGCGATCGGCCAGGGCATTAACAGTTTCATCGAGTTCGGCGGTGGATTGGGCAAGGGCGAGACTCCCGCCGGGAAACGACCGAACCTGGAAAGCATCATCAAGAAGACGTTGAAGTTATCGGGTCACGAGGCGGAATATAGCGCGGCGATCAATTGCGATACGCTCGCCGCGGTCCGCTCATAGCGCGTACCGGGGCATCCCGTGAACCCTGTCGCGGCTCAGTTGGCGAGTTCCTGCTGTCGGGTTTCCCGGGCCGCCTCGTCGATTTCTTCACTGCCGAAAATGGTTTCGGCGAAACGCGCATCCAGATCTTCGAGCCGGAGCATGCCGGTTGCACTCGTATCATTCGGATCCATGAGCGGAATCGAGCTCGACGGTCCGGTGATTGGGTCGGAGGTCGGTGTAACCGGCTTCGATAAGGTCGGTACCGGCCGGCCGGACTCCGCTTCGACGGCCGGCGCCGGCTCCGCTGAGGGCACGGGGTCGGACAGCAGGGCGGAGACATCGAAAACGCCGGTCTCGTCCGTAGCCGGAGCAGCGGCAGTCACCGGTTCCGGTGTCTCGGCAGGCGGTTGCGCCGCGGCGGCCGATTCCGTCGGCTCGGTCAGCGGCTGCGGAGCCGAGCCGAACGATTTCCAGCCCAGTTCTTTCGCGATAAGCTTGACGAGCGTCGAATTAATATTTTCCTGCTCGCGAATACACGCTTCGCTGAGTACCGCATCCATCAGCGTATTGATGAGCCGCGGTACACCACTGGCATAGCGGAAGATTACGTTGCAGACCTCGTCGTCGAGGATCGAGCCGGCATCGCCGCCGGCAAGCTCGAACTGGTGGCGAATGTATGCCTCGACCTCGTCCGGGGTCAGCGGCCGTACCCGGTAGCGGAAGCAGACGCGCTGGCGCAGGTGAATCAGGCCCGGCGCATTGAGTAATTTGTGCAGGGCGTGCGGGCCAAGCAGGATGATATTCAACTGGCCGCCCGGCTCGCCGGTCATATGCACGAGCTGCAGAATGCGCTTCGCGCGTTCGATTGTCATGCCGGTGATATCGATGACGGCCGTTACCTTGCGGTTGGCCTGGTTATGCTCGGCAATCACCTGGCGCAGCCGGTGGAGTGAATTCGCCTCGTTGCCGTCGCTCGTGTCGGCGCCGAGATCGAGTAGCAGCATATCGTACAGCAGATCGGGATTCGTCTGGCGCAGGTCGATATGAGCGACGATTGTCTGCTTCTCGAGTGTCCCGATCGCGGCGGCCACGAGTGCCGATTTGCCGACCCCGGGACCACCGGTCACGATGGCGACGGAATCGCGTGCCAGCAAGGTTTGGCGGATACGTGCAACGGCAGTCTCGACCGCCGTGTTCGGCGCAAAAAAGCCGGTTGCGGGGCCGTTCGTGAAGCTTCTTTCTCTTAATTGGAAATGATCGACGTACATGATTGAGCAGCGTCCATGTTCACTGAATTTGAAGTCGGAGTGTGTGTATCCGACGGCTTGATTGCGGTGAACGTGATCACAGAATCGTCTGCTCGGGCCAACGATTGATGATCGGCCCTATTTCTTGCAGCCGGCCAATTGGGGTCGATATGCCACATATGTGGCTCCCGCAGGCTGATCTTCCTGTGCTGCCTGCGGTGAATCCGTTGCAGGCTCGTGGCGGCCAGCAGGCGTACCGTCATATCCGAGAGCGCCGGTGCTGCGGCTATCGCGGGTTGGCCGGTTTTGGCCGGGGCTTATGCCTGTTCGAGTTCGATCAGGGTGCCGGCGAAATCCTTCGGATGCAGAAACAGAACCGGTTTGCCATGCGCTCCGTTTTTCGGTTCGCCGTCGCCGAGCACGCGCGCCCCCCGGGCCATGAGTTGATCACGGGCGGCGAGGATATCGTCGACCTCGTAGCACAGGTGATGCATTCCGCCCGTGGCATGCTTCGCGAGGAACTTTGCCACCGGCGATGCTTCGCCGAGTGGTTCCAGCAGCTCGATTTTTGTGTTCGGCAATTCGACGAACACGGTCGTGACGCCATGTTCCGGCAGCGGCATCGGCGCCGAGACCCGGGCGCCCAGCGTGTCCCGGTAAATTGCTGCCGCCGCCGCGAGATCCGGCACGACGATGGCTACGTGATTCAGGTTTCCAATCATTTCGGGTTCATCCGTGTTTTCTGAAATGTCTCGACGAGTTCCTGTGCGGCAACCCACGGTGAGATGCGACCCCTGGCGACCGCTTCCTCGAGCGTCGTGATGCGCGCGCGAATGTCTGCATTCTCGCGCAGAGCCTCGAGCAGCGTTTCCGATAATTCGCTCCAGAGCCACGCCCGGGCCTGTTTTGCTCGCGTTCGCTCGAACTCGCCGCTGGCGGTCATCGCTGCACGATAGTCTTCGACCTGCTGCCAGATCTCAGCGATGCCCTTATTATGCAGCGCCGAGCAGGTTACGACCGGCACCGTCCACCCCGGGTGACGCGGGTGCAGGAATCCGAGTGCGCTTTGATAGTCGGCCGCGGCACGCCCGGCCGCAGGTTCGAGATCGCCGTCGGCCTTGTTGACGATAATCATGTCGGCCAGTTCGACGATGCCGCGCTTGATGCCCTGCAATTCATCGCCGCCGTTGGGCAACAGCAGGAGCAAGAACATGTCCGTCATCTCGGCGACGGCCGTTTCCGACTGGCCCACGCCGACCGTCTCGACGATGACGACATCGAAGCCCGCGGCCTCGACGATGCGCAGTGTTTCGCGCGTATGACGCGTGACGCCGCCGAGCGTACGTCCCGCCGGTGACGGGCGAATGAATGCTTCGAGGCGTTGCGAGAGTTTCTCCATGCGCGTCTTGTCGCCCAGGATCGAACCGCCGCTCAGCGTCGACGACGGGTCGATTGCGAGGACGGCCACCCGGTGGCCGAGATCGATGACATGATTACCGAAGCGCTCGATGAATGTCGATTTGCCAACGCCCGGCACCCCCGAGATACCGACCCGCATGGCCTGATTCGCGTGCGGGGCCAGCAGCCCGAGTAATTGGTTTGCCGGCTCGCGATCGACCGGCCGGGCCGATTCGATCAGGGTAATGGCGCGGGCGAGTGCGCGGCGGTCTCCGCCGAGTACCCGTTCCGCGAGCGCGGCGGGGGCACCGTCTTGCCGCTTGTTCCGGGATGCGGCCACGCGCTATTCAAATTCCAGGATGGGTTGATCGACGACCAGGCTCTCACCTTCCTTGGCCAGTACCTTTGCAATGATAATGTCCTGGTCGGCGCGCAGGCTGTTTTCCATTTTCATCGCCTCGACGACGACCAGTTCCTCACCGGCCTTGACCTCGTCGCCGGCCTGCAACGCACAGCGTACCAGCAGGCCCGGCATCGGCGACAGCAGGAACTTCGACAGGTCCGGCGGTACTTTCTCGAGCATGTGCACTGACAGTTCGCCGGCGCGTGGTATGGCAACCAGGGCGTCGATTTGCGTGCCCCGATGAGACAAGCGGTAATGCAGGCCGACCCGGTCAAACTGGAAGCAGAGGGGCCGGCCGTTGATCTCCGCCCTGATCAGTGGCAGGCCCATGCGCCAGTTGCTGATGATTCGATACACGGTCTCATTGACGGTCACTTCGTAGCCACCGGCAACGACAACCACTTTGATGGCATGTTGCGCGTGCCCGGACAGCACGACGAAGTCTTCGCCGACCTTGCGCTCGTGGCTGCGCAGTTGTCCGTTAAGACGGGCTGCGCGGTCCATGTATGTGCGGTGTACGAAACCGGCCATCGCGATCGGTATGCCGGGGTCCTCAGGGGTGATATCGGAGGCGTGGAAGCCATCCGGGTATTCTTCTGCGATGAAATTGGTGGTCAGTCGGCCCGCGATAAAGCGTGGGTGCGCCATTATTGCATTCAGGAAACTGATGTTGTGCGATACGCCGCGGATATAATAGGCATCGAGCGCGTCGTTCATGTTCGCAATCGCCTGGTCCCGATCGTTGCCGCAGGTGATGAGCTTGGCGATCAGCGGATCGTAGAACATCGAGACCTCGCTGCCTTCCTCGATGCCGGTGTCGACGCGCACGGTCGCGCTCTCTTGCGGCGCGATGTAATGCACGAGACGGCCGATCGACGGCATGAAATTGCGCAACGGGTCCTCGGCGTAGACGCGCGCTTCCATGGCCCAGCCGGTCAGTGTTACGTCGCTCTGATCGATCGGCAGTTTCTCGCCGGCCGCGATGCGGATCATCAGCTCGACCAGATCCAGCCCGGTGATCAACTCCGTGACCGGGTGTTCGACCTGCAGGCGCGTGTTCATCTCGAGGAAAAAGAAATTGCGCTCCGCATCGACAATGAATTCGACCGTGCCGGCCGACTGGTAGTCGACGGCCCTGGCCAGCAAGACTGCCTGCTCGCCCATTGCCTTGCGCGTGGCCGCATCGAGGAACGGGGAGGGCGCCTCCTCGATGACTTTCTGGTGACGACGCTGGATCGAGCACTCGCGTTCGCCGAGGTAGATCACGTTGCCGTGACTGTCGGCCATAATCTGGATTTCGATGTGGCGCGGTTCCTGGATGAATTTCTCGGCGAATATTCGATCATCGCCGAAACTCGACTTCGCTTCGTTGGCCGCGCGCTCGAAGCCGTCACGGCATTCATCGTCGTTCCCGACCACGCGCATGCCCTTGCCACCGCCGCCCGCGCTGGCCTTCAGCATGACCGGATAGCCGATCTCCCGGGCCACTTCGACCGCATGATCCGGGCCGCTGATGACCCCGGTATAGCCGGGTATGGTGTGAACGCCCGCCTTCTCGGCCAGCAACTTCGACGTGATCTTGTCACCCATGCTGGTGATGGCGTGTTTGCGCGGGCCGATGAATGCAATGCCGGCGGCATCGAGCGCAGCGGCAAAGCCGGCGTTTTCGGACAGGAACCCGTAGCCCGGGTGCACAGCTTGCGCGCCGGTTTGCTTGCAGGCGTCGATGATCTTGTCGATTACCAGGTAGCTTTCGGCTGACGCGGACGGGCCGATGTGCACGGCTTCGTCAGCCATGCGCATGTGCAGCGCACCGCGGTCGGCATCGGAGAATACCGCAACGGTCTGGATGCCCATCTTGCGGGCCGTCCTGATGACGCGGCAGGCGATCTCGCCGCGATTGGCAATCAGTATTTTTTCGAACATATCTATGCGCTTATAAAGGAATATTGCCGTGCTTGCGCCACGGGTTTTCGAGTCGCTTGTCTTTCAGCATGGCGAACGAGCGACATATGCGCTTGCGTGATGCGTGCGGCATGATGACGTCGTCGATATAGCCACGCGCGCCGGCAACGAACGGGTTGGCGAATTTTTCCTGATACTCGGCGGTACGCCGGGCAATTTTCTCTTCGTCACCGATGTCTTTGCGGAAAATGATCTCGACCGCGCCCTTCGAGCCCATCACCGCGATCTCGGCGCTCGGCCAGGCAAGATTGACGTCGCCACGCAGATGCTTGGATGCCATGACATCGTAGGCTCCGCCGTAAGCCTTGCGGGTAATCAGCGTGACCTTCGGCACAGTGGCCTCGGCATATGCATACAGCAGCTTCGCACCCTGTTTGATGATACCGCCGTACTCCTGCGCGGTGCCTGGCATAAAGCCCGGTACGTCGACCAGTGTCAGGATCGGAATATTGAATGCATCGCAGAACCGGACGAAGCGGCCGGCTTTCTTCGACGAGTTGAT
>Ga0114950_10002131_pt1 | contig 15129 bp, 9 predicted proteins | sample N075metaG_FD_83503 | JGI IMG/M metagenome (GOLD analysis project Ga0114950, IMG submission 83503) | Deep subsurface microbial communities from Kermadec Trench to uncover new lineages of life (NeLLi) - N075 metaG | ecosystem: Environmental > Aquatic > Marine > Ocean trench > Sediment | place... | reverse complement strand
TGAAGCGGATATTACCGAAAAGTTGCTGTTAGGTGGTGCAATACGATATGAGGATTTCGATGATTTCGGATCCACAACTAACGGTAAAATCACCTTCCGGTATGCACTTACTGATTCGTTTGCTGCTCGCGCAACGGCAAGTACGGGATTCCGTGCGCCGACGCCAGGACAGTCCAATATCGCTAACATATCGACTGTTGCAGGCGATGATGGCATTCTGGTACAGCGGGGAACCATCTCGCCGACCAATCCGGTGGCCATCAGCAAAGGTGGTAAGCCATTGAAAGAGGAAGAGTCTACTAACTTCAGCGTTGGTTTTGTCTGGGATATTACAGACAACCTGAATGTGACGGCTGACTATTTCCAGATTGAACTGGAAGATCGTATCACCCAGTCTGCTACCAAAACACTGACTGACCAGGACATACAGAATCTAATCGATTCCGGCATAACGGGTGCAGGCGATCTCACGGAGTTTCGCTTCTTCACCAACGATTTCGATACGACCACGACAGGTTTCGATATTGTCGCAACCTACGCGTTCGACTCGTCTCTCGGTGCGACAAGCCTGAACTTTGCGTATAACCACACTGAGACTGAACTCGATGCAGCCAGTGACGTGATAGATCGGGAACGTAAAGGTGAACTGGAAGAATTCCTGCCGGAAAATCGCTGGTACCTCACGGGTACACACACCACCGGTAACTGGCGGTTCCTGGCTCGTTTGAGTTTCTACGATGAGTGGACTGATTCCAGCAATGACCCAGCTAGTGATCTCACCTTTGGTGATGAGTACTTGCTAGACCTGGAAGCAGCCTACACATGGAGCGATCGTTATACGCTCATCGTCGGTGCACAGAATGTGTTAGACGAATTCCCTGATAAAGAGCCTCGTGCGTTGACCCTGGGATACAAGTATCCTGAAGGTTCGCCCATGGGCTTCAACGGTGGGTTCTACTACACTCGTTTCCGCATTGATATGTAGAAAAGTGGTATGACAAATACGGGCTGGCTGTAAAGCTGGAACCGTACTTAAAAGGGGTGCTTCGGCACCCCTTTTTTTATTCCGGTTTCCAAAAATACAACAAGCTGGTATGCGAACTTATTTTGACTCAACAGACTTAACCTTTTACTTTTTTTACCCGGGATAATATTCGGACTATTGGCGTATCACATTCCCGGATCGATAAATTTCAAGGCTGCTCCTGTTCTTACCCGATTCGGCTCTTATCATTTCGGCCAGTTGCAGGCTAATTTGCTTATTTTCCTGGTCACCAAGACCCTCATAAACTTCCGCCAGTGCATCAAAAAACATTGCTTCATCTTTCTTCAGACGGATCGCGACATTCAATTCTTCACGAGCCCTGGCATAGTCACCATCAATCAAAGCAGACCTGGCATTGCTGTATCGATAGTAGGGGTTTTTTGAACGGTGCCGTTTTACTTTATTTGCAAAATAATTGCCCAATTTCACGTTCCCTTCTTGCAAGTAGATTCGCGAAAGGTTGCTCATTGCAGCGTTGTTATATGGATCAAATCTAACTGCCTGTTGATAGCTCGCCCTGGCGAGATCAACTCGCTTTAATCTACGTTGCGTGGCACCCATATTGTTCCATACATCAGCCATCTCAGGCTCGATCGACAGTGCTGTCCGCAGGTACCCGATCGCCGCGTCATATCGTTCTTCAATAATTGCTTCAGCTGCAAGATTATTATAGAAAATGGCGAGAGCATAATTATCGCTGATCGTTTCCATATCTTCACGAATCGCACGCTGCTGGGGCAGAAAATCCAGTACGTATCGATCGCCACTGCCAAGAATTCCTGTTGAATTGATATGCTGCGTCCAGATGAGCGTGTTGCCAGACTGATCCCATTCAGGCCGCGCCTTTACCAGGTGATACCGGGCATCAAGGCCACTGTATCGCGCCATGGCAATAAACAGATTCGTCATGGAGAGACAATTTCCTGATTTGCTTTGGTAGGTTTCTGTGGCCGTCTTCGTCTTTCCGGATTCGTACTCGATTGCGAAAAGATCTGATGAGAAAAGGATATTGCGCAATTCTCCGAGGCGCTTAACGGTGCGCCACCGGCGATCAATGCGTTCATCGACAAAAGAGCGCAGTTCTCCGGAAAGCGCCAGGATATCAACTGGCTCAAGCGGTAATGCGCCTCCCGTTAACCCGACACCGAGTATTTCATCAACCAGAACTGGCGAAGGGGTTTCTACCTGGGTCGTACAGCCAGCCAGGTATAAAAACAACAGCAAGATTGAAACTTTCTTCATCTATATGAGTTCCGCTGAACATCAATGATCGTTTTACAAGACTAATACTAAACAGGCCTTATGTATTCTAGAATAGAAATAACGCAATACCATTAGAGCGACGATGATTATCCGGAAAGTTTCCGTCATGTTATTTCTTCTGGTTACGCCTCTTGTTCAGAGCGACCTTGTCATCCGGGCTGTGGAAATTACTGCATTCGGCGTATTTGAGGAATATGGTAAAAAGTTTGAACGGGGTTACTCTGCCAGCGGTCCTGGTACTGAATCACTCGATTACGTCAGGTTTGTGAGTTTCAGCAATCAGATTCCCGGCGAACTGGGCATTAGTTTTGGTATCCAGTATGTTATCCACAGTACACCGAAGGGAAAGCCCTTTAAGGTCACCGGCGTTATTACCTATCCAGGTAAGGGTCTTGTCGCGCCGAATGGTGAGGTCTACAAAATCTCAAAAGAAGAAATGGTTGTTAAGCTCGGGGAGAAAAACTTCTATGGATTTGGTTTCGACAAACCATGGGAGATTGTGCCAGGCGAATGGAAATTCCAGATAAAACGCAACGAGGCTATCCTGGCGCAGAAAACACTCATTGTGCTTGAACCGGAACAGGCTCTCTAGCGATATCCTTCCTGCACTGGGCGTCGCGGTAGTGACCACCAGAGCGCTTCACATGCCGCTCGTAGTTCATCATCGAACTCAACGGTGAGTGCTTCAACATTTGCATCCAGTTGCTCCGGTTTCGAGGCACCGATGATGGCGGACGTGATGCCGGGTTGTGACAAGACCCAGGCAATGGCAACCGAAACCAGATTCAATCCCTTGTCCCCAACAATCGACATCAACGCCTCTACCGCGGCAAATTGGCTGTCATGCCAATATCTTGCCTGATACCTGTCTGCAGCGGTACCCAGAGTGAAACGGGTACCCTCTTCAGGGTTCTGCCCTGGCTGATACTTTCCTGACAGGAATCCACCTGCAAGTGGATTGTAGACGAGCACACCCGTGCCTGTTTCACGACACAGGGGTAATAGTTCAGGTTCAATATCGCGATACAGAATGTTGTATCTTGGCTGAACGGAAACGTATCCGGTGACACCGAGTTTATCGGCAGCCCTGAGTGCCTCCCCTAGCCGCCACGCAGGATAATTGGAACACCCAATGTACCTGACTTTTCCCGATGTCACGAGATCTTCGAAAGCCCTTAACGTTTCCTCTATTGGCGTGAATGGATCAAACCCATGAGCCTGGTAGATATCGACATAGTCAGTGCCAAGCCTTCTAAGGCTGTTGTCAATCGATTCCATAATATGCTGGCGCGACAACCCCCAGTTGTTGGGGCCGCCTCTCGTGGGCGCAAAACACTTGGTCGCAATAAGCAGTCGATCGCGATTTTTTTTCTCCTGCATCCACCGCCCGAGTATTGCCTCGGTATCACCAATGGTATGCCGGGTACCGCCCAGTGGATATGCATCAGATGTATCAAGAAAAATTAAACCCAGATCGTAGGCCTTATCCAGAATGACTTTCGATTTCTTCTCTTCGACCTGCAAGCCAAAAGTCATCGTTCCCAGGCAAAGGGCTGGAACCTCCAATCCATATTTCCCTAACCTTCTCATTTCCATAGCGTCCTCTCCAATCAATGACATCAGGTTTATAATAGCTTTCTGCAACAATATTCGAAAGACCATTAAATTTGATTCTTTAGACTCTTCCCGCAACATGCTAGATTGCCTCACAAGCGAACTGGAATAGCCTCATTGAATCAATCATTGTTAGACGAAATTCTTGCAGCAGGGCTCAGCTCTGGTGGAGACACATCTTTGCCTGAAACACTTGTCTGCTCGCTGAAGGAAGAAAATTATTTCACCCTGTTGCTGCCAGCAAAACTCGGGGGGAAGCAGATGAATTACCCTGAGTATATTCGACTTGTTCAGGCGGTTGCAAAAGCAGATGGATCCACAGCCTGGTGTGTAAACCAGGGTTCGGTGCTTTCGACTCTGGCCCGGTTATTGCCAACTGCTGTTGCTCAGGCAATCTGGCATTGCTCTTCTGTCACGCTCGCCAATGGTCCTCCGGCGAAATGCCATTCCACCGAAACTGAAACCGGATATTCACTAACCGGGTCATGGACTTTCAGTAGCGGCATCAATCATGCAGATTGGTTGCTCGCTATGGCACCGGTAAAAGGAAAGACGGCAACCAAAAAAATCCTGTGGCATTTGTTACCCAGGCACGAAGCAAGTATTGGCAAAGCCTGGCAAGTCAACGGACTCAAGGCCACTGGAAGTTTCGAATTTTCTGTCGCCAATTTAGAGATACCGACCACTCACGCGATCAATGTCCAGATACACGAAGAGGATCCGCCCTTGTACCAGATTCCATTGAATCTGCTGTTCGCCTGCGGCTTCGCTGCTGTCGCACTCGGTGTTTCAAGGTCTGCACTCGATTGCGCCATTGAAAAGCTTCGGCATAAAGTAAAACGATTTGAAAAACAGACCATGAGCGAAGATCTCTTAACCCAATCCAGCGTAGGCCGATCTGAAGCATTGTGGCAGTCAGCAGATGCCTATCTTCATCATCAGGTTGATGCCGTCTGGCAATCGTTAAGCAAAAACGGCTATTGTTCATTCGATGACAAAATAAAGTTGAGGCTTGCCGCAACCCATGTAATTCGTCAGTCGAAAGAAGTCACGGATCTGGCTTATGATCTCTGCAGCACAGATAGTATTTTTGAAGACCAGGAAATCCACAAACGATTTCAGGATATGCACGTTATCACGCAGCACTTGCAAGGACGCCCGGAAATATACAGTCTTGTCGGAAAACATTATTTGGGCTTGCCTGCACACTCACACTTGATCAGTTAGTATGGATTCAGAAGTTATGCGTTGTCTCCCGGCATTCAGGAACCTGTGACAAATCAAATTAAATCCAGTGGCATTGCCACCACATCACTTGCTGCAATAGGCGAGGCAGGTGCGGAACACCTTTCACTCGGCGTGATCTGGGCATATTCCTTACCACGGATTGCTTTTGGCATCATGGGCTTGCTATTTGGCACCTATTTGATGAAGTTTTCGACAGATGTGCTACTCATCGCCCCCGCGGTCATGGGCTCCCTGATCGCAGCATCGCGACTCTGGGATGCAGTTTCGGATCCATTAGTGGGTTATCTCTCGGATCGGACCAATTCCAAATACGGTCGTCGTCGCTCCTGGATGTTCTATGCCGCAATACCCATGGGTATTGGCTTAGTCATGATCTGGTCACCTCCAACATTTCTTGAAGACTACGGTGTCATTATCTGGATGGGACTCGCCCTGTTGGTATACGAAACAGCCAGCACCGCATTCTTTGTTCCCCATGGCGCCATAGGTGTAGAACTAACGCCTAATTACCACGAACGTACCCGCCTGTTCGGGTACGCGCACATGATCGGGGCAATTGGTTCAATTCTGGGACTAATCTCACTGCAATTTATGAATATGAGTGAAGACAAGAGAACCTTCGCTCTCCTCTTATCACTGTTTGCAGGTTTCTGTGTTACAAGTATTGTTTTATGGTCCACACGAATCCTGCCGGAACGCCGTGATTACCAGGGACGCGGAGGGAAGAATATTCTGGGATCATTCCTGGATGTGTTCCGCAACAAACACGCATTGCTTCTGCTAGTTGTCTACGCTATAGAAACTTTTGGCGCAGCCAGTGTTGGAATGTTAGTACCCTATCTGGTCGAATACGTTATCCCCATGCAAGCGATGATGGTTCCGATCTTACTGACCTACACTTTACCGCAATTTATATTCACACCCATGTGGATGAAACTAGCGAGGATATTTGGCAAGAAGCGCCTCTGGGCATTCGCCATGTGGCTAAATGCAGCAACATTTTTTTGTTTCTTCCTGATCTTAACCCCCGGTGAGACTTCGATCTGGGTATGGATACTCTCATTCGCATTGGGTTTCGCCGCAGGTTGCGGCGCCGTCGTTGCACCCTCAATACAGGCCGACATCATTGATTATGATGAATACCTGACCTCAGAAAGAAAGGAAGGTGCCTATCTTGCCGCATGGAACCTGGTTCGCAAGAGTGCCGCCTCTGTCACCGCACTCGTCACCGGACTTGTTTTGCAATATACCGGGTTCGAACCGAACATCGAGCAAACAGAACAAACCCAGAATGCCATGCGCGCCTTATTCGCATTGTTGCCTGGCATTTGTTATACAGTTGGTGCCCTGCTTTTCTTCCGATTCAATTTTAACGAAAAAGAACACGAAGAGGTGCGACAAATATTAGCTGAAAGACTTATCAGTGATTCCCGGGAATGAAGATTATCACTCTCCAGTAGCCGCTTGCTGAAGTACCCGGGTTACAGCTCTTTCTTCCTGTCTTCCTGAATCCAGGAAAGTAAAATACCCTTAATGGCGGTGACGGTTGCCATGGGTTCATCAAACATAAAATGATGATACGTACCCGGGATGATGAATATCGGCAAAATTCCGTTGGTGATCTCAGCCATATATGGGGCACTCAGCGCACCATCATCTGTACTGTGCTCGCCCAACACAAGTGCGGAACGGCAAGTGAGGCTGATAAATTTATCACTCTGCTCAGAACCCATTTCCAGATGGTCAAACATGCCCGGATCAAATTTCCAGGTCCAGCCACCTTCTACCTGACGCAGCGATTGCCGACCAAGGTAATCTACGACGTACGGATGCTGGCACGGTTGTTCAGGTACTAATCGAAATCGCTTCAACGCGACATCAAAATCTTCATAAATCCTGGTTGGCCGCACAGGTTCGTCTCCACGCTCTTCCGCTTGCCTTCCCCACTCTGTATATTCTTCCGCGGGGCGCACGGTGAAATCTCCAAATATTATTCCGCCCAATTCCTCTCCAAAATAAAACCCGGTCTCTAAGGCAACAAAACCACCAAAGCTATGGGCCACAATGAATGGGCGATCTCCCAGTTGCGCAGCATCACACACCGCCTTAACTTCTTTCGCGTAAATTTCACCGGAATATTTTTCACGCCATTCACTATCGCCATTCCCCGAGAGATCGATAGCCGCAACGCGGAATTGGTCGGCCAGAAATGGCGCGACGAATCGCCACCATTCAAGGTTGGCATTGCTGCCATGAATCATCACAATACCCGGATTCCCGACTTCACCCCAGGTCGCGTAGTGAATATTGCAACCTTCAACCAGCACTTCCCCATCGTCTCTGCGCGCGTCAATGGCACGTTGAAACCATTCCGGTTTGTGCGGATTGTTTATTTGATCATTCGTCATTAAAACTCCACAGGAAATCAAAAAGCTAAAGCGCGTGAATGTATCACATTTGCAATTGAGCGCCGAAATGATATTTTTATGTCCACACTTTCAGGATTCACAGGATCAATCATGGGTAAATTAGACAATCAAAATGTTGTTATCATCGGTGGCACCTCGGGCATTGGACTCGCCACGGCTCGTCTTGCACAGGAAGCAGGCGCGAATGTGCTGGCTGCAAGTCGATCTGGAGAAAAAGTGGCTGCCTGTGCAGCTGCTCATCCGGGAATTCAGTTTGCCCAGGTGGACACCCATGATGTTGCTGGTCTTAAAGCCTTGTTTGAGAAAGTTAGTTCCATCAATCACATTGTCGCCGCAGCCACCGGTGCCAACCGCACAATGTTACCCTTCATGGAGCAAACCGATGACCAATTTCGTGAGGCCTTCAATAAATTCTGGGGGTACACCAATGTTGCCAGGCAGGGCGTCCCTTCCCTTGTTGACAACGGGTCCCTGACTTTTATCAGCGGCACACCAGCCAGAAAGTGTAACCCGGGCATGTCCTCGGTTTCCTGTACCGGCTGCGCCGTCGAAGGACTAACGCGGGCTCTGGCATTGGAACTGGCACCAAAACGGGTCAATGTCGTGGCGCCAGGAATCACAGACACGGCGATGTTTGACCGCTTAGGTGACAACAAAGAAGCTGCTATTGCAAATATGGGGAAAAATATCCTGCTAGGTCGGGTCGGGAAAGCCGCAGAAGTTGCAGAAGCAATTTTACTGGTCATGACGAATTCCTACATGACAGGAATAACAATTGATGTCGACGGAGGCGTTCTCTTACCTTAACAACTTCGTTCAACCGAGTTGTACTTGTGGGACACGCTAATGCTGTAAATCACCGTCGGCTTTACTAAACAGACTGCAGGTTGTTACGACGAAAAGTTGTATTAATCCGCTTAAGTCCGAATCGCACAAGGTAACTCGGAATCAAGCAATTAATTCCATCTGCTTCTGGTTAATCAAGTACCTGTCTCGTAAAAACGGCGTTATCTCGTCGGCTGGCAGGGCGCGGCTGTAGTACCATCCCTGGATGTAATCACAGCCACTTCTCCTCAAGATCTCTAACTGGGATTCCGTTTCCACTCCCTCTGCAATAACCTTCAGATTCAATGTCTGGCCCATTGCAATTATCGCTTGGGTAATCGCTCGATCATCCGCACTTTCTTCAATATCCTGGATAAAGGAACGATCAATCTTCAGTGTGTTAAGTGGAAACCGCTTCAAGTACTCAAAAGATGAATAGCCGGTCCCGAAATCATCAAGACTGATGAAAAGACCAAGATCTTTTAACTCCTTGAGCATTCGGATGTTGTGATCAACGTTCTTCATCGCAATCCCCTCCGTTATTTCTAACGACAAAGATGATGACGAAACCCCACTGTCAATAAGAATTTGCTCTACCAGCCTTGGTATATTATTTTCAAACTGCCTGGCAGACAGATTAACTGCCACCCTGAAATCGTCGAATCCGGCAGCGTTCCATTTACTTATCTGTTTGCACACCGTACGCATAACCCATTCACCAAGAGGTAATATCAATCCGGTTTCTTCGGCAATTGGAATAAATTCTGCCGGGGAGATCATTCCCTCAACCGGATCCGGCCATCGCACCAGAGCCTCCATACTGGATAACTTACCCGTTGCAAGATCAACGATGGGCTGATAGTAGACTTCGAATGTTCCATCCAGAATGGCTTTTTGTATTCCGGATTTTCGCTTGAGAAATTTCTTAACATCCTTGTGCATTTGATTGTCAAATACGACATAACTACCTTTGGAATCCAACTTTGCCCGATGCAGTGCAGTGTCAGCGTCCCTGATCATTTCATCTGCAGTGTTATATTTTCCATGATCGAGCACAATGCCCACACTCGCTGAAATATTGACTTCAGTATCTCCCAGTTGAATGGGTTGTTCGATTGCGTACAGAATACGCTGACAGGCAAGTATCGATCCAGTCACCGCGTCTACAGGATCGAGCAGAATAGGAAAAACATCACCACTAAATCGCGCAACAGTGTCATCAGGCCTGATCGTGGTCTCTATCCTGCGTGCAATTTCGTTAATAAGGTAATCACCTTGTTCATGACCGAGGCCATCATTTACCACACCAAATCCGTCTAAATCCAAAAACAAAACAGCAAACTGTTCTTTCTTTCCCCGTTTTCGGCGGTTTAATGAACTATCAAGCCTGTCAACGAATAGCGCCCTGTTGGGTAATTCTGTCAGATCATCAAAGAATGCACTCCGGCGAATTTTTTCTTCATAATGTAGTTGCTGACTGATGTCACGGAAGGTAATGACGATAAGATCAGAGAAAACATCCTCGAGCCGATTGACGCTTATTTCAATAGGCACTTGTTCACCATTTGGCTTAGTCAATATCTGCCGGGTACTAATAAGAGACTCTTCTGCAAACAGAACATCCAGGTCATCAAATGAAATTGCTGCTTGATCTACTTCAAACGCCACCAGTGGCATTATCTCGGATAGTGATGCTTCTGACGCGCTGGGCATGGACCAACCTGTAATAGATTCCGCTACCGGGTTAAGCAGATGAACCTTGCCTTGTTTACTTGCTGCAATAACACCGTCACTTACATTCGTCAGCGTTGCATCCAGGCGCTGCCTGGTTTCTGAAAGAACCTTTTCGGTTTTATGTTTGTAGAGCGCTATCTCAATATTGATTTCAAGTTCGCGATTATCGAATGGCTTTAGCACGTAGCCATACGGATCCGATATTTTTGCGCGCTCCAGTGTTTCTTCGTTTGAGTAGGCTGTGCAGAATATGATTGGAACGTTGTACTGCGATCGAATTTCCAAGGCTGCATCGACGCCATCTATCTCATCCTGCAGGTTAATATCCATGAGGATCAGATCAGGCAACAAGTCCAGCGCCTTGGAAATCGCCTCCCGGCCCCTGGACGCAATCCCCACCACGTCGTACCCCATTCGTGTCAAACGAGACTGGATGTCTCGTGCGACGAGCACTTCATCTTCGACAACTAATATTGAGTTAGTGGGCATGTTTCTCCTTTATTGGAAACCTTATTTCAAACCCGGCACCCTCAGTACCAAAAGTTCTTATTTTTCCATCCAGTTGTTGAGTGAGAATGGAAACAATCTCTATACCCATTGAAGTGGCAGTTTCGAGTTGAAAGTCTTCAGGTAAACCACAGCCATCGTCCTTTATCTCCAACACGTAATTACATTTAGTCTTCGTCAAGGCGATAGAAATAGTGCCAGTACCCTCACGACCCTTAAACGCATGCTTCAGGGAATTGGATATAATCTCGTTGATAATCAACCCGCAGGGCACGGCTGTTTCCAGGTCAAGGGCAACGTGGTCCACCTGTATATCCAGTAATATGCTGACCCCGGGTACAGAATAGAAACGGCAGAGACTATTAGCCAGCATGTTAATGTAATCTTCAAAATCTATTTCCTGCAAGTTTTCCGACTGATACAGGTTTTCGTGTATCAGGGACATGGACTTGATCCTTTGCTGACTCTCACCCAGCAGGTTCGAAAAGACCTCATTACCAGCAGTTTCTGCCTGTATGTTCAGCAGACTGGATATGACTTGCATATTGTTTTTTACACGATGGTGAACTTCTTTTAGCAAAAGCTCCTTTTCTTCCAATGAGTTTGCGAGATCTCGCTGGGTCGCCTTGTTCTCGGCGATTTCACGCTCAAGTGCACTGGTTCTTTCAGCAACCAGAAACTCAAGATTTCGGCGATGATTTTCCAGTTCGGCTTCGGTCTTCTTACGAAGGGTGATATCTCGTGAGATGGAAACGTATGCAGACCCATGTTCGCTTAGTTCTCGAACCGCAGCAATCGTGACTTCTGTCGTTAATGATTCACCATTATCTGCTACATAGGTAACTTCACCATGGTAACGTCCATGTTCTTCCAGCGCCAGCAGCGCTTTCTCTGAATCCTCTTCATTTTCAAACACCACAGAAACCAGTGACCTGCCAATCGATTCAGCCGGAGTTTGGCCGAGTATCGACCGCGTAGCGTTGTTAGCATAAAGTAACCTTCCCCGATTATCCGCAATCAGGACACAATCGGTCGCTTCTTCCAGCGATTCAATGTAGAGCTGTAATCTTTCGCTATAACGCTTTTCCGCCTCTCTTTGTTGTCGATGTGTATAGACTTGCAACAATTGATAGACGAGTGTGATCAATGCCGCAGCGTACAGGAGGTACGCCCACCAGGTCGCCCAGACAGGTGGGTGGACGATTAGGGTAACTTTCGTCCCTTCTTCATTCCAAACACCATCGTTGTTGGAACCTTTCACTCGAAATACATAGGTTCCTGCATCCAGGTTAGTGTATGTTGCTTGCCTTACAGTACCGGCATCAACCCAATCCGGGTCGAAGCCTTCGAGCATGTATTTATACCTGTTTTTACGGGGAGCCGTATAATCGAGTGCAGCGAAACCAAAGCCAATGACAGAATCTGTATATTCAAGTTCAATCAAACTTGTACGATATATTGCCTTATCCAAATTGAAGGTTTTGTTAAACTTGCTGAAGTTGGTTAACCTGATGGGTGGAACATAGTGGTTTTGAATGAATTGTCCGGGATCAAAAGCGTTGAAGCCATTGTTACCACCAAATATAAAACGCCCATCGGTAAGTTCCAGGTAGGCACCGCTGTTAAAATCATCACTTTGTAGCCCATGAGTTGAATCATAGAGTTTGAATATCCCGGTTTCCGGCTCAAGAACTGATAGTCCCTTTGCCCCGCTGATCCAGATTCGTCCTTCCTTGTCCTCGAGCATACCCCAGACCGAATCACTGGCCAGCCCATTTCGCTTGCTATAACGCTTGAACTTGCCGGTTGCGGCATCATATCGATTCATGCCTCGATCACGGGTTCCAACCCATATCGCCTTGTCGGTCTTGAGCAACGACATTACATTGTCACTGGAAAGACTGCCTGAGTCACCGGGAATGTGGCGATAGCTTGATGTATCACCCGAGTCAGGATTGAGAACAGTGACGCCTCCACCATCCGTTGCGATCCAGAAACGGCCATCTGATGCTTCGAGGATATCCAACGTTCGAAGTTCATCGAATGCGCCATAAGGGTTCGAATCATCCGGAAACTGTTTAAACTTGCCATCTCCAAGATAACGATTTACACCGCCACCATAAGTTGTCAACCAGATCTGCTGTTTACTATCTTGAAAAAGACTACTGACCGCGTTGGACGAAATACTGCTCGCATCACCTGGATCTGAAACGAATGTCCGGATAACCCGATTAGCTTTCAGCAAACTAACACCACCACCCATCGTACCCATCCACAACTCACCATCATTCTGCATGAGTGACATAATACGGTAATCGGACAATCCCAGTTTCTCAGTCGAGACGGTTTCCAGTTTACTTAAGCCTGCATCCCAGAAAAGAAGACCCTGGAAGGTACCAATCCAGACGTTTCCGTCAGTTGCTTCGGCAAACGATGTAATTGAAATACTGGACAATCCTGTTGGATTAGTTCCCTGCTGCTTAAAGTGAGGAAAAGTATCAATATTGGCATTCCACTTATTGATACCGTTAATCGTGCCAGCCCAGATCACTCCACCATGATCCTGAAACAGACTGAACACTGAATTGTGACTGATACTCCGGGCATCGGTCAGATCTGCAACGTATCGAATAAATTTGTTACTACCAGGTAGCCAGAGGGATAACCCGTTCGCAGTACCCGCCCAGATCTCTCCACTTTGATCCTTGAACAAAGTGAATACAGCTTTCGAACCAAGGCTGGTTACATCATCGCGGATCGACACGATTCTCTCCCAACTTTCAGCCATCGGATTATAAATTGAGATACCCGCGTTAAAAGTGGCAATCCAGAGTCGTCCTTCATCGTCTTCCAGAATTTTACGGACGTTGTCACTAGAGAGGCTTTGTTCATCTTCCGGATCGTGGGTAAAGTGAATAGCTCTTCCAGACACTGGATCCAGCTTGTCGAGACCTCCATTTTCTATACCAACCCAGATCGTTCCATCACTACTCTCGAGTATCGTTCTTACATTCCCCTTTCCCAGGCTGTTGCGATTGGTAACATCATGTCGGTAATTGGAAAGGTGTCCATCCCTGGACAATCGGCACAAGCCAAGGCTGGTCCCTATCCATACGTCACCCTTGCTGTCTTCCAGCAGTGCAAATACCTTGATTTTGTTACCCTCTTCACCCTCCTTGAGGTCAACTAAAGAAAATGTTCGGTTGGATTCATCAAAAAGATTCAGGCCTGCATCTGTACCGACCCACAATCTCCCTTGTGAATCAGCCAGCAATGACCTGATTTGGCTGTGCGAGAGTGAAGCATCATCGCCCTCCATATGGTAGTAGGTCTGAAAATCATAACCGTCGAATCGATTCAATCCTTCCTGGGTCCCAATCCAGATAAAGCCATATCTATCCTGGGTAATCGCAGCCACCTGGCCTGTGGATAAGCCATCGGCTGTACCGATGCGGTCAAAGAATACATTCCTATGTTCTACCAGTTTGCTGTTTGTACTGGCAGAGGAGGATGCTGAATTCATCAGCAACAAACCGTAAATGACAAAAGTGAAAATCTGGTGTTTTAATGAACCATATTTAGAATAAGTTTTAAAACGAGCGAAGGAGTGACGAGTACCCCATCGTTCCTCTCCCTGCTTACATGCTGGCCGGTCCGTCGGACAGTAACCCTGAAACAGATAATCCAACCTCACTACTACTCCCGCTTAACCCAGCGATGTACAGACCAGTTATTAAGATTCCAATAAAGAACACGAATATCCCGGGGAATCACTCCCCAACCGGAAAAATCATCGGCATTGCAGTTCCAGTTAATGATCACATTCTCCTGCTATACAACCCGGTCTTTGTAATAACAAAAACCGAAACCGCAACATTAAACAACCAAAAAAACAGCCTGAGAAACTTCCTCAGTTTAGTCAGGCTTCCCTGAAGATGAGCGAGGGAACGACAATTATCTCGCCGCTCCCATCCCTGCTCCCAAGCCCGGCCGTTCCCTCAGCCAGCAAAACCACATCCCATGACCCCGGATTAAACTTACCTCTTCCTTACCCTGGTAATATGGAGATGTTCTTACATCAGTCTTTTCCAAAAATGAGCGAGGGAACGACGGACTATCCGTCGTTCCCAATCCCTGCTCCCAAGCGCCAGTCGATCCTTCGACTAGAAAAACTCAGAACGATTCCGGATTGTCATCTACTCCTGTTCAACCCAACGATTCACGGACATATTTTCCATATAACCAGCTGATTCAGAGTTGCTATTACCCCAGTAAATACCTGCTGTCTCGGCATTGCCATTGCCCCAGTAGTAGCCATTACCCCAGTAAATACCTGCTGTCTCGGCATTGCCATTGCCCCAGTAAATGCCTGCTGTCTCGGCATTACCATTACCCCAATAAATGCCATTGCCCCAATAGTAGCCATTACCCCAATAAATGCCATTGCCCCAATAGTAGCCATTA
>Ga0114950_10002130_pt1 | contig 15141 bp, 12 predicted proteins | sample N075metaG_FD_83503 | JGI IMG/M metagenome (GOLD analysis project Ga0114950, IMG submission 83503) | Deep subsurface microbial communities from Kermadec Trench to uncover new lineages of life (NeLLi) - N075 metaG | ecosystem: Environmental > Aquatic > Marine > Ocean trench > Sediment | place... | reverse complement strand
GGCCCGCTCGAGGGCGCGCAGGATTGCCTTCCGCTCGGCCGCATCGACACTCGCGCGCAGGTTCAGCGGCGTTTCAGCGGCAGCCCCGGTATCGCCCTCGATAAAGAGGTCATGCTCCTGGATCTGCGATCCGCTCGCCAACGCGACCGCGCGTTCGATGATGTTGCGCAACTCGCGCACATTGCCGGGATAGTCGAGGGTCAGCAGGCGCTGTTCGGCGGCGGTGGCGATGCCGGTGACCGGGCGGGCCATGCGCTCCGCATGTTCGGCGGCAAAGCGCCGGGCGAGGAACAGGATGTCCTCGGGCCGCTCGCGCAGCGGCGGCACATGGATCCGGATCACGTTGAGCCGCCAGTAAAGGTCGGTGCGGAAGCTTCCCTCGGCGATGGCGGCCTCGAGGTCGACCTGGGTCGCGGTGATCACCCTGACGTCGAGATCGACCGAGGCCGCCCCGCCGAGCCGCTCGATCCGCCGCTCCTGCAGGACGCGCAGAAGCTTGACCTGGGTCTCGACCGGCACCTCGGCGATCTCGTCGAGGAAGATCGTGCCGCCCTGGGCAAGTTCGAACCGTCCGATACGGCGCCGGTCGGCGCCGGTGAAGGCGCCCTTCTCGTGCCCGAACAGCTCGCTCTCGACCAGGTTGAGCGGCAGCGCGGCGCAGTTGATGGCGATGAACGGCCCCCGCGCACGGGTGCTATTGCGGTGGATGAAGTTCGCCACCACCTCCTTGCCGACGCCCGACTCTCCGGTCAGCAGCACCGAGCTGTCGATATCGCGGATGCGCGCGGCGACCTCCTCGATCCGGCGCATCGCGGCGCTGCGGCCGAGTATGCCCGAGCCCGGCGGCGCGGGATTGCCGTCCGGTCCGATCAGGGGCGCCGCGCGCAGGTCGCGCGCGCGCTCGACCGCCCGGCGCGCCTTGGCCACGAACTCGTCGAGATCGAACGGCTTGGTGAGGTAGTCGGCCGCCCCGGCCTTGGTCAGCGCCACCGCGTCCTCGACCGAGATGAACCCGGTCATCAGGATCACCGGCACCCCGGGATGAAACCGGCAGACCTGCTCGAACAAGGCCCGGCCATCGCCGTCGGGAAGCCGGATGTCGGTCGCCACGAGGTCGAAGCCGCGCTGTTCCAGCAGCGCGGCCGCGGTGGTGAAATCGGCGGCGGAGACGGTCTCGAAGCCCTCCATGCGCAGCCGGTCCTCGAGCGACACCCGGATGATCTCGTCGTCGTCGACAACGAGAACCGTCGGCGCGCCGACCATGTCGGCGTCAGGCGGCACGGTTCGCATCCTCCGTCTCCACGGCGCGCGAGAGCGGCAGGGCGACGGTAAACCGGGCCCCCTCGCCGGGTGCGCTATCGATCGAGATACGCCCGCCCATGCGCTCGATCAGGCGGTAGGTGATCCAGAGGCCCAACCCGGTCCCGCCCTGCCTGGTCGAGTAGAAGGGCTCGAAGATATGGCGCTGGGCCGCCTTGTCCAGTCCCGGCCCGGTATCCGCGACCTCGATGATCAGCTTGTCGTTCTCCCGCCTTGTGCCGACTTCGAGCCGGCCGCCATCGGTCATCGCCTGAACCGCGTTGCGCGCCAGATTCAGCACGATCTGGTGCACATGCGGGCAGGTGCAGTCGACCGCGGCGCCGCCGAGTTCGTCGATCCGGACCCGCCAGTCGAGCATGATCGGGCGGTCGCCGATCTCGGATCGCACCAACGCCTCGAGATCGACCATGCAGCCCAGCTTGCAGGGCCGGGTGCTGCGCTCGCCCCGCAATTCGCCCAGCAACGCCTGCATGGTCGCGGAAATGCGCGTCAGCCCGGTCTCCAGAAGCGGCACGTATTTCCTGACCAGCGCCTCGTCGCCGGGCCGTTTCCGGAGCATGCTGACGCAGTTCAGCATGCCGCCCAGCGGGTTGTTCACCTCATGCGCCAGACCGGCGGCGAAGCGGCCGAGCCCGGCCAGGCGCTCGGCATTCGCCAGTTCGCGCTCGAGGCGTTTCTTCTCCGCCAGTTCACGGATCATCCGGTTGAATTGCTCGGCCAGATGGCCGACCTCGTCGCGATCGATCACCGGCACCGGCCGCGCCGCGTCGAGGTCGCCGCGGGCCACCGTATCGAGCCCGTCGGAGAGCGCCCGGAGCGGCGCCACCATTCGCCGCGAGGCGAAGGCGCCGAGCGCGCTGCCGAACAGCGCAAGCCCGAGCGCGACGGCAAGGATGGTCATCGCGTCGCGGCGCAGTTGCGCCTGAAGCGGCGCCGTCGAACTGCGCAGCATGAGCACGCCGATGGTGGTGCCATCCATGGTGACCGGGATGATCGCATCGATGTATCCGCGCACCCGCAACGCTTCCGGCACGACGTGCGCGGCCGTCGATGACAGTGCGTGCGCAAGCAGCCGCGCCTCGGTCTCGTCGCCGGCGTTGAACGGCAGGCCCACCGGATTGTTGGCCGGATCGACATGGGCGAGGACCTTGCCCGCCGCGTCGAGGAATACCGCCTCGTCAACCAGCGGCTCACCGGGGCCTTCGGTACTGCGCCGCGCAACCTGCTCGAGCGACCGGTAGAGCGACCACACGTCATTGCGCAGGATCGCCTCGGCGGCCGTGGCGGCGGTGGTCTGGGCCAGCAGCAGGGTCCGGTTCTCCAGCGCCTCGCGCTGACGCGCCGAGTCGTGATGGATGATGACGAGGCCGATGGTGAGCGCGGAACCCAGCGCCACCAGGGTGATCGTCAGCGGCACCTTGGTCATCAGGCTCCAGCTTTTCGGCCGCAGGAGCTTCATTCGCCACTCGCCTCCGCCGTTCTCGGCTCTCCGGCCGCCTTGCGCGCCACCTCGCGGATCGGATCGTAGAGCGCCGGCGAGACCACCGCGAACCCGTCGAGGCTCAGACGCTCGAGCAGATGCACGCCCTCTGCATCCGAGCTCATGCCGACCAGCACGTCGCGCAGCCGTTCGCGAATCGCGGGCGGGAGGTCGCGGCGCGCCACGATCGGCGGAAATCCGAATTGTTTCGAGCGCTGGATGACGCGCGTGCGGGCGGCGTCCGGCGAGGCGGATTTTCGCATCACCTCGTAGACATAGGAGTCCACGGCGCCGCCATCGGCCATCCGCTCGTTGACCGCCATGACGGTCTCGGCATGGCTGTAGGTGAAGAAGCTGAAGCGGAAGAAGCGATCCGGGTCGAACCCGGCATCGCGCAACGTCGCCCGCGGCACCATGTAGCCCGAGTTCGAATCCGGATCGGAATAGGCGAAGACCTTGCCCGCGAGATCCTCGAACCGCTCGGCGGGGCTGTCCTCGGGCACGATGACCAGCGAGCGGTAGAGCGGCGCCCCGGCATAGACCGGCGCCACCAGAAGATCGAGAAATTCCGGCGACCGCCGCTTGACATAGGGGTAGCCGCAGATCCAGGCCGCTTCCAGTTCGCCGCGGCCCAGCAGGTCCATGATATCGGCATAGGTTCGGCGCTGGACGAACTCGACCGGGCGTCCGAGGCGCAGCGTCAGGTATTTTTCAAGAAGGTTGAAGGAGTGGAGGTTTTCGCGCATCACCACGGCGGTCAGGCCAAAACGCAACTCGCCGTCACGCCCAAGCGCGTCGATCGGCGCGGAGCGTGCCGCCGCGGCGGCGAGGGTTGCCGTGAAAATGAACCGGCGCCGGTCGAGCATCGGCGCTGGATGTCTTTGACTGGTCATCTCCTGTCTCGCGCGCATCGGCCGGTTTCGGGATCGAACCGCGCCCGATGCTTGCCTCCCATGTTGCCCCGGAAATCTACCACGATCCGCTCGCGGCGACGATGCGCGCATCAGCGCACCCCCCTTCTCGGCCCTCGAAGAGCTGTGCCGTCAGCCCGGCGGGGTGCTGCCGCCGCCTCATGTGGCCGCGGTCTCGGCGGCCGCTTGCGGCGGGCTCAAGGCGGCCCGGACCGCCTCGGCTTCCAGTTGCGCGAGATCGGTCTCGGGCGCCACCACCGCCGCCAGACCCGCCTCGGACGCCAGGCGTTCGAAATGGCGCACCTCGCAACCTCCGCCGGACAGCCAGATCGCCATTTGCGGCGCCAGCCGGTGGGCCTTGCGCAGCATCTCGATCGGGAACCCGCGCCGCGCCCCGGCGGCCTCGATCCCGTGCAGCCACACGGTGTCGAAACCGAGCGCCGCGGCGCGGGCGAGCCAATTGGCGAGCGCGATCTCGTGATCCCCCTCGAGCACCAGGAATTCGGCCACCGATGCCGGGTCGAGGCGGTAGGTGCTGAAGCCCTCGCCCGGGCTTGCGGGTCTGAACGAATAGCGGTTCGACCCGCGCCGGACCTCGGCCCGCGGCACCACCCGGATCCCGGCCCCGATTCCCACATCGCGGTCGCGGAGAGCCGCCGCCCGGTCCAGCCCGCCATCGGCGACCCAGATCGTCGCCGGCCCCGGCGGCCGGTCCGCGCCGGGACAGCGGCGGATGATCTCGCCGTCCAGCGCCGCGTCCTCGGCGATCTCCGTCCCGGCCGGCACGACCATGCCATCGGCGCCGCCGCAACCGGACCCGGTTTCGACGAACAGCCTCGGGCGCTCGCATTCCACTGGAGGGATATCGGATTCATTCGTCATTGATCAGCTCCCAGATCGTCCGCTCGCCCTCGGCGCGGCGGCGCATCGCGGCCCGTTCGCGCTCCAGCGCCGCGCGCACCGACCCGGCAAGGCGGGCGAACGCCTGCCCGGCCGGCCCGTCCGGCTCCGCCGCCATGACCGGCACGCCCTCGGCCGCCCGCCGCGCCGCCGCCATCTCGACCGGGATCGCGCCGAGGTCGGCGACATGCATCCGGCGCGCGACATCGACCGCCTCGCCGGGATCGAACAGCGCCTGGCGCTCGCCGCAGCAGGGGCAGATGAACTCGGCCATGTTGCGCACGATGCCGAACACCGGAACGTCGTGCTCGTGGAACAGCGCCACCGCGCGCTCGGCATCGACGGTGGCCAGGCGCTCGGGCGTCGTCACCACCACCACGCCGGAGACCGGGATCTGCTCCAGCACGGTCAGGTGCACATCGCCGGTGCCCGGCGGCAGGTCGGCCACGAGGATGTCGAGACCGGGCCAGGCGACCTCGCGGAAGAACTGCTCCACCGCCTGCGCGACCAGCGGCCCCTTCCACGCCACCGCCTGCTCGGGCGGGATCATGTCGGCGGCCGAGACCAGGTGCAGACCATGCGCCAGGCGCGGTGTCGCCAGGCCATCCGGGCCCAGCTCAGGCGCCGCGCCGGCGCCGGCCAGCCGGGCGATCGACGGGCCGCCGAAATCGAGATCGACGATCCCGATCCGCATCCCCTCGCGCGCCAGCGCGACGGCCAGGTTGATCGCCACCGTCGATTTGCCGACGCCGCCCTTGCCGCTGGCGACCAGCACGATCTCGCGCACCCCGGCGACCGGCGCCGGGCCGGCCTCGGCGAGGGTCTCGCTCACTGCAACCGCCATGGCGCACCTCCCGTCATGCTGGCCGTCATGCTGGCCCTCATCTCCAGCGCCAGCGCCGGGGCCAGTTGCCCGGCGGCCTCGATGATCCGTTGCGAGAACGCCGCCCCGGGCGCGGCCAGCACCAGCGGCGTGCCCGATTCCGAGGCCAGCAGCACCTCGCGCAGGAACGGGATCCGCGCCAGGACCGGCACCCCGGTCTCGGCCGCCAGCGTGGCCGCCCCCCCGGCGCCGAAAAGCGCATGCTCGGCGTCGCATTCGCGGCAGGCGACCGTGCTCATGTTCTCGATCAGTCCGAGGCAGGGGATCGCGATGTCGGCGAACATCTCCATGCCGCGACGCACATCGTCGGTCGAGAGCCGGCCGGGCGCGGTGACGGTGACGACCCCGGCGACCGGCACCGCGCGGGCCAGCGCCAGATGCACATCCGAGGTTCCGGGCGGCAGATCGACCACCAGGACATCGAGATCGCCCCACTCCACATCGGCGATCAGTTGCGGCAGCCCGGCATCGACCAGCGCGCCGCGCCAGGCCAGCGCCTTGCCCTCGGGCATCAGGAAACCGAGCGACATCACCTTGATCCCGTGCGCCTCGAGGGGCGCGATCCTCGTGCCGTCCGCAGTCGTCCCGGCGCGGCCGGAGACCCCGAGCAGCAACGGCGCCGACGGCCCGTAGACATCGGCGTCGAGCAGTCCGACCCGCATCCGGCGCCCGGCGGCGCCGTGCGCCAGCGCGACGGCGAGATTGACCGCGATGGTCGATTTTCCGACCCCGCCCTTGCCGCTGTGCACCGCCAGAACGGCGCCCGGCGCCCGCGCCAGCAGCGAGGCGAGCGGCTGCGGCCGGGGCTTGACCACCACCCGCTCGACGCCCGGCACCGCGCCGACGACCTGGCGCATCACCTCGGCCAGCGCCTCGCCCTGGTCGGCATCGACCAGCGCCGGGTCGATCAGCACCCGCACCGCGCCGGAAGTGGCGGCGACCGCCGCGACATGGCCGGCCGAGACCACGTCCGGCCCGCCCTCGCCGACGGTGATCCCCGACAGCGCCAGCAGCACGGCGGCTTCGAGAGTGTCGCCGGTGGTGTCGATGTCCTTCATCGTGCCGCCTTCTCCTCCAGATACGGCGATATAGGCCAAGACCGGCCGGACCGGCCGGCGCCGGTCAGATACCCAGCATTTCCAGCCATTCCTCATCCATTTCCTGATCGTTTTCGCAGGTCGGGCAAAGACCGCGCCTCGGATCGGCGGCGGCGAAGGGCGCGCCGCAGGCCGGGCAATGGCGTTGCGCCCGGGCATAGAGGAGGGTTCGCCCCGCGCCGGCGGCCCCGACCCCGCGCAAGGCCCGGGCCGCGATCGCCTCCATCGGGCAGATCTTCAGACACAGCGTGCAGTTGGTGCAGAGCGCCGGGTCGAAACTGACCGCCCGGTGGCTGGTGCTGCAATCGCCCTCCAGCGCACCGGTCGGGCACAGCTCGGCGCAGATCAGGCAACCCGAGCAAGCCTCCCCGATGGTGCGCCCGGTGGCGCCCACCGGCGCGCCGGGCCGGAACGGAAGAGCGCGGCGGCGCGCGGCCAGCGCTGCCTGATAGGATACCGGCCGTCCCGGCGCCACGTCGTCCGGATCGCCCGAGGCGGCCAGTTCGTCGAAGCTCGGCGGCGCCATTGTCGGTGGCGTCAGCGAACGTATCGCGCGGCGCAACAACGCCCGGCGCCGGACCGCGCGGCCACCGGCGCCGGTTTCGCTCTCCGTCTCGGCGTCGTCCCGCGCGACCAGCACCCGCGGCGCGGCCTCGCCGAACCATTTCGCCAGCGTCCGGGCGGCCGCCGCCAGCGCCGGCCGCGCATCGCCGCTGGGGCAGTCGCCGCAATGCTCGGTCCCGACCGGCACGATCACCTCGGCGCCCTCGGCGAACAGCGCCGCCATGAGCCGCGCATCGAGCATCTTGTGGCACGGGATGGTCGCGTCGGCGCGCGACGGATCGGCGGCGCAGGCAACCTTGCAGCGGCCATTCGCGACTCCGGTGGCGAGCAGTTGCTCGGGATCGAACCGGGCGTGGCTGATTGCGCCCGCGGGGCAGGCCGGCACGCAGGCGCCGCAGTCGGTGCAGCGGTCCGGGTCGATCTCGACCTTGTCGGGTCCAAGGCTGATCGCCCCGGCATGACAGGCCCGCCGGCACAGATCACAAGCCTCGATCCGGCCGCGCAGGTTGATGCAGTAGCCCTCCGAGACGGAGACCGCCCCGGCCGCCACGTTGGCGCCCGCCCGGGCCGGAACCTCGATCCGGTCCGCGCATGTCATTGCAGCGTCTTCCGGGGCGCGCCGCTCCCGGCCTCCTCCGCCACGGCGTTCTCCCCGGCCGGCTTGCGCCCGAGCCAGGCCGCCAGCGCATGGGCGGTGACCACATTGGTGGCCAGCGGCACATTGTTCAGATCGCAGGCCCGCAGGAACGGCGCGATGTCGGGCTCGGCCGGGTCGCTGGTGAGCGGGTCGCGCAGGAAGATCACCGCCGCGATGGTGTTGGTGCAGACCAGCCCGCAGAGCTGGATGTCGCCACCCTTGCGCGCCGGGAACAGATGCATCACCTCCAGCCCGGTCTCGCACTCCAGCGCCTCGCCGGTCTCGGCGGTCGACAGCAGGCGGTAGCGCTCGAACGTCGCCATGTGCCGGCGCATCAGCTTGACCAGCCGGGCGGTCATTGCCTGATGGGCGATCAGAATGATGGTGCGCATCGCCGCCTCACTTGCCCACCGCCGCGGCCAGCGGGCCCACCGCCGCGGTCTGGCGTTGTGCGGCCAGATCGCGCACCGCACGATCGTAGAGGCTTGCATGGGCAGCGGCGAGACGCGCCACCTCCCCGGCAAAGCCCGGGCCATGCCCGAGAGCGTCATGCATCGCGGCCACGGACCCGGGGTTTCGGGCCAGACGCACCAGGACATCGACGAACGCCCCGGCATCGGCATTGGCCACGGTCAGCCCGTGCTCGCCCTCGACAAAACGCGTCGCCTCGACCCGGTCGGTGCGGAGCACCGGCTTGCGGAAGGTCGCCGCCAGATCGAGGATCGGGCTGCGGCAGAGCTTGGCGTAGGGCATCGTCACCAGATCGGTCGCGGCGAACAGCCCGCCGACCTCGTCCGGCTCCAGATAGCGCCCGATGATGCTGATCCGGACCCGGCGCCGCGCCGCGGCGATCACATCCGCTCCGATCGAGCGCGCGACACCGGCGCCGGCCAGCACCAGATGCAGGTTTTCCGGGCAGTCCCGCCCGGCCAGCGCCCGCAGCATCGGCTCCAGGCCCTTGCGCTCGCAGCCATGGCCGAAATGCAGTGCCCGGATCTCGCCGGGCCGGCGCGATGGCGCTTCATCGGGCAGGCGGCGCGGCGCCCGCGGGTGGGCGATGATGTTCGGGCTGCCGGTGATCGTCGTCATGTGATCGAGATCGACGCCGAGCATTTCGTGGGCCGCCCACATCATGTGCGCGTCGCGGGCGATGATGCGGTCGAAGACCCGGTAGAGACGCCGGAACAGCGGCATCGTCATCCAGCGCCCGCGATGCGGCAGAAGGTTGTGCGGCGTATAGAGCACGGCCACCCCGCGCCGCCGCGCCCGGTGCACGTAGAGCGCCGCGCCGACCGGATCGGCCAGCCACTGGAAATGCACCACATCGGGGCCGAAGGACCGGGTCTCGGCCATCGCGTCGAGCCACCCGGCGATCCCCGGTCGCAAGCTGGCGCGGCGCTCGAAGGGCGCCGGCCAGCCGGCCAGCTCGTCGCGCTGCGCGGTCACCAGGCGCACCCGCCGCCCGGCCTCGTGCAGCCCCAGCGCCAGCGCGTGCGCGTAGTGGCTGAGAAAGCCGCGCCCGGAGCCCTCGACGATCAGGATCTTTTGCGCCTCATGCATCGCCGCGCTCCCTAGAATCCCGACGCCTTGCGGAACTCGTGGTCGGATTTCGGGCGCACCAGGGGCCGCTTGTTGGCGGCCACCAGGCGCTTCAGGGTCTTGACGTCGGCGATGGCGCTGGCGTCGTGCCACACCGTCTGCTCGACGAGATCGAGGATCGCGCGGTAGAAGTCGTGCCGGGCGCAGGCGTGGGCGCGGCGGCACCATCCCACCGCCCAGGGGCCAAGCTGGCGCAGTCAGGAACCCGCGCGCGCCGCGCGCGCCAGGCGGCGGCGGCATCGGCGTCCCCGGCCCGCAGCGCGTCCGCCTCCAGGTTCAGCAGGCGGCCGACAAAGGCCAGCATCACCCCGATATGGTCGGCGAACTCGCCACTGTGAACGCTGCGGAAGGCAAACCCCGCCTCGCGGTAGGCGGCCGCCGCGATGTCGGCCTGGGTCTGGAACAACCGCCCGGATTCGAACACCGAGCGGAACGGGCTTACCGCCCCGGGCGCGACGAACAGGCTGGCATATTCCTCCGCCAGGGTATCCAGGACTTGCCTCTCCGGAGCGTTCATGACGTCCGCGCCCAGCTCCAGCCCAAGCTCGCCGATCACCTCGCCGAGCGCGCCGCGAAGGATTCCCAGCAGCGCGGCATCGACCTCGCCCTCGAGGCAGCGCCCAAGCAACGTGTAGAGCCCGGACTGGGCCTCGAGAACCTGCACCATTTCGCTGACCGGGGGGGCCTCCGGCAGTGTGGTGATTGCGTCCTCATGCATGAGATAGCCTCCTGTCAGGACCCCCCTTGGCCGGCGCCACCCCGCGGGGGGTCACGGTTGGCGCCGGCCTCCGGGGGGGTCAGTGACCGCCGCCGACGACCGGTTGCGGCAGGTTGTTCCAGTCGACATCGACCTCCTTGTGGTTGGCGCGGTGCCGGTCGCCGAGGTAGGCGTAGCGAAGGGTCTCCTCGTAGTCCTTCATCGACTGCTCGACACTGGCCTCGACATCGCCATAAGCGTCGCCCTGCTGGGCCGGCGTGACGGTGACAACGGTGTCGAACCAGGCCTGCGACCCGCCGATCGGATCGACCGAGAGCCGGATGATCGGGTTCGGATGCACCCCGCGATCATCCCACCAGACGTTGTTGGTGATGTCCGGATCGCCGCCCAGCGCCCACTCGGCGTCGGGATCGCGATGCTTGAGGGTCGCCAGCCGGCCATAGGCGGCGTGCCCGCAGGCGGTCGAGATCGAGATCACCTCGGGGTGGATCCCCTCGGTGACATGGGCCCGGGTGACGATGTATCCGAGCGGCGAGGCGACGCGGATCAGATCGCCGTCGCCGATGCCCAGCGACGCCGCGGTGCCGGGGTTAATCCAGGCCGGGTTCTTGTGGTAGATCTCGGCCAGGTATTTCAGCGACGCGGTCCGGCTCTGGGTGTGGACGTTGACCTTGTAGGTGCTGAGGATCAACTCGCCCGGCTTCTTGTCCCGCGACGGCAGTCGCTTGTAGACCGGCAGCGGATTGAAGCCGTAGGTGCGATAGCTCTCCTTGTAGAGCTCGATCTTGCGCGACGGGGTGCCGAAGCCGACATGGTTGCGGCCGCGGATCCGCACCCCGATGGCGTTGCCGTCCTTGCGGATCGTGCCCTGCTCGTCGACCTCGGCGCCGATCATCGCGGAGGCCGGCACCGGGCTCAGGTAGAGCCCGTATTCCGGTTCCACCTCCTCGCCGTTGGCATCGACGATTCTGGCGGTCTCTTTGTCGACATCGCCGTAGACCGGCCACACGCCGACCTTCTTCATGTGCTCCCAGCCGCCGTCTTCCTTGAGGCCGGGGATCGGGTCGAAGTGCTGCTTCATCCAGTCCTCGACCGAGTCGAAGGCGAAATAGCGCCGGATGCCCAGCGAGCCGTCCAGATCGACCTTGTGGATCACGTCGATCAGGGTCTGGCGGAATTCCTGGGTCTGGCCCAGCGGCGGGATCACCGGCTGGCGGATGCTCAGGCAGGGATAGAGCCCGCCCGGCATCGATTCCGGATCATGCCGCTCCAGATAGGTGACGTCCGGAATGATCAGGTCGGCCAGTTCCGTGGTCTCGGACATGTAACAACTGAACGAGGTCAGGAACGGCACCAGCCCCTCGTCCTTCAGGAACGCCTCCCAGACATGGCTCGAGGGGTAGGTGTAGACCGGGTTGTCGTAATAGCTCATCCAGACCGACACCTTGGCCTCGCCGCGCATGATCATATAGGGCGCGTTGGTCGAGACATGGTGCGAGGCCAGCGGGTAGAGCGGCGGCGCCGCGATCACGCTCGGCGCCTCGCCGGCGGGCGGCTCCGGCTGCGGCTGCGGCCAGCCCATGCCGCGCGGCAGGCAGTAGCCGCCCTTCTTCTCGACATTGCCGGTGATCACGTTGAGCATGTGGATCGCCGCCTCCTGATAGGCGCCCCAGAGATGCTTGCAGGGGCCGCGATAGGAGAACGTCGTCGCCGGCTTGGTGGTCGCGAACTCGCGCGCGATCCGCCTGATGTCGGCCGCCGGCACGCCGGATTCCCCCTCCGCGAATTCGGGCGTGTAGGGTTTCAGGTGCGCGATCAGCCGCGGCACCGTCACGTTGGTCCAGTCGCGGACAAAATCGGCGTCATACAGCCCCTCGTTCATGATCACATGCGCCATCGCCAGCGCGATCGCCGAGTCGGTGCCGGGATAGGGCGCGAACCATTCATGGGAATAGCCGGCGGTGTTCGACAGCCGCACATCGAAGGTGACGATCTTGGCCCGGTTGCCGACCACGCCGTCGACCAGGCGCTGGGCGTTCGGGTTCATGAAATAGGCGGCCTCGAGGATGTTCGAGCCAAAGTTGAGGATGTATTTGGTGTTGGCCCAGTCACAGGACTCGATGTCGGGCCCCCAGGACGGCTCCAGCCCTACCTTCTTCGACGACTCGCAGATGTTGGTGTGGTTCAGGATCGCATTCGAGCCGAGTGCGTTGGCAAAGCGATGGACCGCGCCGCCGGTGCGGTTGCGGCCATACTTGAACACGATCTCGTTCAGGATGCCGGGATCGTTCGCGCCCCGGGACCGGTCGATCACCTCGCGCAGCTTTTCGGCCAGGATGCTGGTCGCCTCGTCGTAGCTGATGCGCTTCCACTTGCCCTCGCCGCGGGCGCCGGTGCGCATGAGCGGGGTCATGATCCGGTCGGGATCATAGACATGCAGGTAGCCGGCATTGCCCTTGGCGCACAGCTTGCCCCGCGTGTTGGGGTGCTTGAGGTTGCCCTCGAGCTTGACGATGCGGCCGTTCTCGATCATCGCCACGCCGCCGTCCTCGATGTTGCAGGCCATGCAGGTAAAGGGCACCGCCTTGCGCTGCTCCCCGGTGACCGGGGAAAAGTCCGCGCCGCCAAGCCTCTGCTCCATCGCCACCAGCCTGGGACTAGCCAGTGCGGCGCCGACAGCGGCGGCGGAGGCGCCGAGCTTGAGGAAACCGCGGCGGTCGGTGGTGAATTTGTCGTGGATACCCATCGTGTTGCTCCTTGTCAGCGGTGCGCCGCCGGTTATTGTCAGTAGTAGATCTGCGGGATCTGGCCGGCGTAGAGCAGCACCTTGCGCAGACTGTAGGCGCCGACCGCGCCCATCACGGCCGCCAGCGTGACCATCCTGGGGCTGGCCGCGAACTGCATGGCGGGAACCAGCATCGGCCCGAACACCAGCACCAGGGGTATCAGCACCCCGAGCACGAAGCTCAGGCCCCAGAACTCAATCGCATAGTCGGAGTTGATCACGTCCCAGGCCTGTTGCAGTTCCGCCGAGCCGTAGACCATGGTCATGATCAGGCCGAGGATCAGCCAGAAGGTGATGCCGAGCGAGAACGCCAGCACATACCGCAACAGGCGCGCGGCATCGGCTGACGGCCCGCCCGTGAACGCCATCGCCAGCGCCACCACCGCGGCGCCCGAGGTGATGGAGAGGATGACGAACAGAATCGGGATCGTCGGGTTGGCCCAGATCTCGCGCGCCTGATTGACCATCAGGTCGAGGCCGGTGTAGAGCGGCATGCTCAGCGCCAGCAGCACGCCGATGATTCCGGTCCACCGGAGCAGCTTCCGGTTTTGCTTCAGCAGGCCGTAGATGAAGCCCGCGATGCACAACCCGAACAGCGGCAGGAACACCGCGCCCCAGGACAGCGGCGAGGTCCAGCGGAAGTACAGGATCGGGTAGAGGAACCGGCTCGGCTGACCGAGATCGAGGATCAGCAGCGGCACGCAGATCGCCAGCAGCACGAGCGCGATGATCGCGCCGGTTTTCTGGAACTTCGCGAAGGGTGCGGCCACGGCGCCGAACACGTTCGGAGCCGCGGCGGTGGTGAACACCATCCCGGCGGTGCCGATCAGGAAGAAGTAGGCGGCGATCGACGCGCCCCACGGCGCGATATTGTATTCCATATATTCGAACATTGTCGCCTCCCTCTCACAGCATGCCGGCAAAGAAGCGGCTGCCGTTGTTGTGGCGATAGAACGCCGCGGCATCTGCACGGGCCGCGTACGAGACCGGTGCGCTTGCCGCCTGCTCGACCGCAACGCGGTCGGGCTTGATGTAATAGACCTGCGGCCGGGTGCCCTTCTCGGACTTGAGCGTCACGGTCTTCTGGGTCGCGACGATCCTGGCCACCTCGCTGTCGGGGTCGTTGACGTCGCCGAAGATGCGCGCCCGGCCGAGGCAGGTCTGCACGCAGGCCGGCACCAGGCCCTGGGCGACCCGGTGCGCGCAGAAGGTGCATTTGTCGACCACCCCGCTGATGCCGACCCGGGTGCGGCTCCGGGGCAGCACGAAGCGGGCGTTGAAGGGGCAGGCGGCGATGCAGGTGCGGCATGCGATGCAGCGCTCGTAGCGTTGCAGCACGAAGCCGTCCTCGTGCTTGTAGGTCGCCCCGGTGGGACAGTTGCGCACGCAGGGCGGGTTGTCGCAGTGATTGCACAGCCGCGGCATGAAGTTGCGCCGGGTGTTCGGGTAGGTTCCGGTGTCCTTGACCTTGACGATGGTGCGCCAGACCCCCAGCGGCACGTCGAACTCGGCCTTGCAGGCGGTCACGCAGGCCATGCAGCCGATGCAACGCCTCAGATCGATCACCATCGCCCAGCGCTTCTTGCCGGGCACGCCATACGAGGGTTCGGCCTGCAGGCCCAATGTGGTCATGGGGTTTCCTCCTCTGTCCGGCCGCCAGCTTCGCAGCCGCGCCAAAGCATGCTCCGTACGCGCTCGAGAATTAACTAAGCATTAATCGTGCCAGAAAAATTTATTCTCGCTAATTCAGTAGGTTAAGAAAGTTTTGAACTTTCGCTCCACGCACAGGGCATCACGACCGGCCAATCCGTTACCATGCGGTAACATTCCGGCGCCGGTTCCCGTTGGGGAGAATTAACGAGGATTGTCCGATGATATGCGCCGAACTGCCGCGCCAGCCGTTACCATTCGGTAACAGGCCATCGGCGTGCCGCAGCCCGGCGTCCACAAGGGGCTGAAAGGAACGCCGTACCGTGCCAATCGGGCGCTGGCGCTGTTGTTCAAGCCCTTCAACTCGGCGGATGTATGGGGCTGGCGCCCGGGCGGATCAAACCCGTGCCGACACGTCCGGAAATACCGGGAGGAAACGCGCGAGCGGTTCCCTGGATAGTCTGTTGATGACCCAGACCGTGTAAAAACGCACGTTTGGAGTATACGTCCTCGACGATCGGGAGGGGGTATACGCGCCCAGCGGCAGCCCAGATCGCGCGAGGCGCCTTAGCTGGACGGCACTTGTGCGTCGTCGAT
>Ga0114950_10002127_pt1 | contig 15169 bp, 7 predicted proteins | sample N075metaG_FD_83503 | JGI IMG/M metagenome (GOLD analysis project Ga0114950, IMG submission 83503) | Deep subsurface microbial communities from Kermadec Trench to uncover new lineages of life (NeLLi) - N075 metaG | ecosystem: Environmental > Aquatic > Marine > Ocean trench > Sediment | place... | reverse complement strand
GACCAGTCTTAGCTTTGATTTGCCTTCGAAGTCGCGGAGAAATTCAGCGGCATGTTGCTGACGGTCACTACGGTTAAAAGCCAATCCTTTGCGGATTGCTCGCCATTCACGGTGTTTTAGACCGGCTATGGGATGTGGTTTGAGCCCCTCGGTTTCAGCCTGGGTGGCTGGTTTGGACTCAAATGGGTGCTTGCCCGTGAGCAGCTGGTAGATGACGATGGCTACCGCATAGACATCATCTGCGGGATGAGGGTCGGCCCCGAAAAACATTTCTTTGGCCGCATATGAAGGGGTCAGCGCACCCAGTTCACCAGCATCGAATTGCGTGACGTCGGATGGTTCAGACTGGGTGTCCGTGGTTGGCGTTGCACGGGCGATACCGAAGTCGAGTACTTTTGGATTGTCGTTGTCGCCAAGGAAAACATTACCCGGCTTGAAATCTGAGTGCACGATGCCTTTGTTGTGCGCGTAAGCCAGACCCAGGCAGATGCCACGCACTATCGGAGTGACACGCTTCGGCGGCAGCCCGTGAGGGTGGTCGTCGATGCATTCGTCCATCGGACTACCTGCCAACACCTCCATCGTGAGGTACACCAGGCTGCCATCGCGATCGAAGTCGTAGACCGTGGCGATGTTCGGATGTGCCAGGGTCTGGGCTTTTTGCGACTCTCTCTGCAACGCCATGATCATGCGTTCATCGCTTTGATAAGCGACAGAGAGAGATTTTATCGCCACATAGGGTGAACGATCGTGGGCTTCCTGCTTGCGCAGGTCGAGCGCCCGGTAAACGACACCCATGCCACCGCGGCCAAGGATCTTGTCGATGACGAAGCGGTCTTTGAGCACGGTGCCGATTGCCAGATCGGCATTGGGCGCTGATTCAGGTTCGGTGTCGGTCTGCGCCGTGCTTGCTAAGCGGGTAGCGTCCGGATCAGCAAGCAGCGTCGCATCATCGTCTTGAGAGACGAGCTTTGTCGCATCCGGGTCATTGCGATCGACAAATTGCGTGGCATCGTCGTCATCGGGTTTTACATGTTCTGGCATTTACTGCCTCTAAACGACTCCGTAGGCGATCATTGCGTCTGCGACTTTGATAAAGCCCGCAATATTGGCGCCTTTTACGTAGTCGACGTAGCCGCTATCCGTCTCACCGTACTCGACGCAGCGCGTGTGGATATCACTCATGATAGTGCGCAGAAGCTCTTGCAGTTCCTCTTCTTTCCAGGTGATACGGGCGCTGTTCTGGCTCATTTCCAAACCGGAGATCGCCACACCACCTGCGTTGGCCGCTTTGCTCGGCGCGAATAACACCTTGGCGGAGATGAAGTCGTGGATGCCGGATTGCTCCGTCGGCATGTTGGCGCCCTCGGAAACAGCATGGCAGCCATTAGCGATCAACGTTTGCGCTTCGGCTTGGCTGATTTCGTTCTGCGTGGCACAAGGCAGGGCAACGTCTGCGTTTACGCCCCAAGGTCGCTCACCGGGGTGGAAGGTGGCATCAAACTCCTCGGCGTATTCTTCGATCCTGCCGCGACGATTGGTTTTCAGGTCGATGAGCCAGGCGAGGCGTTCTTCGTTGATGCCGTTCGGATCATGTATGAAGCCACCGGAGTCTGATGCCGTTATAACCTTGCCGCCGAGCATGTTTATTTTTTCGATGGCAAATGTCGCGACATTACCCGAGCCGGATACAAGGCAGGTTTTGCCTTCAATGTCCTGGCCTGCATGTTTCAACATATCCTGCAGCATATAAACGGTACCGTAGCCGGTGGCTTCAGTACGAATGGGGCTGCCGCCATATTCACGACCCTTGCCGGTCAACACGCCGGTGAAGCGATTAGTCAGACGTTTCCACTGCCCGAACAGGTAGCCAATTTCCCGCGCGCCGACGCCAATATCACCGGCGGGTACGTCGACGTCCTCGCCGATATGACGGTGTAACTCGATCATAAAGGATTGGCAGAAACGCATGATTTCGTTATCCGACTTACCCTTGGGGTTGAAGTCAGAACCGCCCTTACCGCCACCCATAGGCAGACCGGTAAGGCTGTTTTTGAAGGTCTGCTCGAAGGCCAGGAACTTGAGAATGCTCTGATTCACCGAGGGGTGAAAGCGTAAGCCCCCTTTGTAGGGACCGATCGAGTTGTTGTTCTGCACTCGGTAACCGCGGTTGACGCGGATGTTGCCATTGTCATCTTCCCAGCATACGCGGAAGATAATGATGCGGTCCGGCTCTGCCATGCGCCGCAGAATCTGTGCTTCATGATAGATTTCTTTATCTTTAATATAGTCGAAGACGTTTGCAGCCACTTCGTAAACTGCTTGGTGAAATTCCGTTTCCCCGGGATTTCTCCTTTTGAGGCCGTTCATAAATTCGTCTAAATTGACGTGGTCCGATACCGCCATGTTCATCCCCTTGTTGTTTTACATTTGCCACCGATTTGCGTGTCTTTATGATTAGAACTGACAAACCGGCCTGCCGAGTCTACTCAACCCTTTGCCATCGTGACAGGGGGTAATTCACTGGCTTGTTGTGTTTACTTTGATATCTTGGTGCCTGGTGTGAGGGGCTAGGCTGGATGTTCGCTTCTATCGGTATATTTTTGGGTTTGCTGGCGGCTGCTTTTGTTGCATGGCCGTTGCGTTCCACCGCTCAAAGTACGACCCGGCATGATGACGTTATGCGTGCCTTGTACCGGGCCAGAGTTGATGAGGTAGAGGCGGAAACCGACGACGCGGTACTGCTGGAGGAGTTACATAGTGAACTCGGGGCGGTGTTGCTGAGCGAACAAGTGGCAGAGCAGGCCCCGCCGCTGACATTGACGCCGTCATCTCGGTGGTTAGTGGTTCTTGCGTTGATCATTCCTTTGCTGGGTGTCTCTTTGTATCTGCAGGTATCGACTCCCGGCTTGCGCACCATACAAGGTGCCCAAGCTGTGTTGAGCGCATCTGCGGATGACATCGCTGAACTGCAGTCCTGGCAGATTCGGTTGTCTGCATGGGTCGCGGATCATCCGCAAGACAACAACAGTTGGTATCTGCTCGGCCATGCTTACTTGAAACTCGATCTCTTTGCTGAAGCGGCGGAAGCATTTGCGAGCGCCAGCAATATCGCTGGCGATGACCTCAATGTGTTGCTCTACTGGTTGCAAGCTCGTTATCTGCGCGACCGCGGCATACTTGATGAGGTGAGCCGAAGCCTGGCAGATAAATTGCTCGCTGAGCACCCGAATTTTCCTGTGGTTTTGGAGATGCTGGCGCTGGATGCGTTTCGTCGCGAAGACTACCCGGCATCTATCCGCCTCTTGCATCGGGCTTTGTCGAGCACCACGGATTTGAATCAGCAAGGGATATTCGCCACTGCGATCGAGCAAGTACGTAACAACATTGATACCCCGCCACCCGGTGTGACGGTCGAAGTTTCTGCGCCTGACGGGGTGCCGGGGGAGGCAACTGTGTTTGTGATTGCCCGGCCGGTAGGTGGCGGCATGCCATATGCGGTTGTGCGACGCTCAGCGGGCGCTGTACCGTTTTCAGCTAGATTGGATGATCTGGCGAGCATGAGCGAAGCGCGTTTGCTCAGCTCTGCCGAGGCTTTTGAGGTGGTTGTACGCCTAAGTCATGCCGGTGTAGCGGTTGCCCAGCCAGGTGATTGGCAATGGCGGTCAGACGAGCTGACTCTTGGCTCGAGTGAGTTGCCTGTTTTACGAGCTCAACTTCTCCCGCCGTAGCGTCTTTTTCGGTACTAAATCCAGCGAAAACAATTTGCGTAGACCTGTATGTTTCTGGGTGAAAGTCAGGCTAGAATGGGTTCGGGAGTGTTGGGGGAGCAGACTCAAATATTGAGTCTTGAGATGCATGGACGAAGCCGAATTTGAAGTCGCAATAGTTGGTGCTGGGCCAGGCGGGCTGAGCGCTGCAGGGCGGGCACAATTTCATGATAGTGAAAGTGGTGCGACGCAGCCATCTTATGTCTTGTTAGAGGGCTTTTCTGCCCACGCCAAAACCATTCAGCAGTACCAGAAAGGCAAGTACGTCATGGACGAGCCAGGATTTCTGGCGTTGCGTAGTGATCTGACTTTCGTGGCGGGTACGCGTGAGGCGATTCTGGATTCGTGGAGCGATACACTGGCAGGTCAGGGTATCAACATCCGCTATGGCGCAGATTGCACGGCGGTAAACAAACAAGGCGATCATTTTGAACTCATTTGTGCGGACGGCAGTCAGGTCACGGCCAAGAATGTCATCCTCGGCATGGGCACCGCAGGCAATCCGCGCAAGCTGGGGGTTGCCGGGGAAAACCTGGAGCGGGTTCAATATCAACTAGACGACCCGGACGAATATAAAGACGAAGTGATCGTCGTGGTCGGGGCCGGTGACGCGGCGATTGAAAATGCCATCGGCTTGAGCAAGCAGAACCAGGTCATCATCGTCAACCGTCGCGACGAATTCAGTCGAGCAAAAGACGGTAATCTCAACGCAATCCTGGCAGCGATCAATGATGCCAAAGTAGATCTGTCTTGTTTGTATGAAACCAACATCAAAGAAGTTGTTGAGAATGCAGACGATCCGTTTCCGATAACGATTGTGTTCGAGACCCCGGAGGGTGAGACCAGTGTTCCCTGTCATCGCGTCATTGGCCGTTTGGGTGGCATTCCACCTCGCGGTTTTGTTGAAGCCATTGGTGTGGATTTTCCAAACAAGCGACCAGACGCCATACCTGAACTCAGTGCGACTTATGAGTCGAACGTGCCGGGGGTGTATATCGTTGGTGCGCTGGCGGGTTATCCGCTGATCAAGCAAGCGATGAATCAGGGTTACGATGTCATCGAATTTATTCGCGGCAACATGATTAAGCCGGCGGATCATCCGCTGCTCGAATATCAGTTTCATGTCATGCCTTTCATGCGCGAAGTGGATGAGCTGTTGGCGCTGTTTCAGCAGCGCATTCCTATGTTTCGCGAGCTCAACACGCTCAACTTCCGCGAGCTTGTTATCGAGAGCAACATTCTCATTTCTTACGCCGCCGGCCCGATGCAGGACGAAGCGCAAGCCAAGCTGGACGACCTGCTAACGCAACTGCAGGGCATGGACCCGCTGCCGCGAACGTCACAGATCATTGCTGAAGGCGATTATCTGTACCGACAAGGAGACTATGCCACTTCGTTTTTCACTATCGTTGAAGGTGAGGTGATCATCGAGAACGCCAGCGGCGAAGTGAACCGGAAACTAGGGCGCGGTGAGTTTTTCGGTGAAGGCAGTTTGATTTCAGGCCAGGCTCGCAGAGAAAGCGCCAAAGTCGGTAGCGGTTGTATTCTGGTTGAGAGTCCACGCCGAACCATGGTCAAGCTGATGAACTCCAATGAGGAAGTCCGCGCTGGCATCGACTGGATATTCATTGTGCGAGAGTTACAGCGCCACTTTGCGCCACAGGCAACTTTCGCCCAGCTGCGTGATATCGCCCAGACTACGCCCATCAGGGAATTCAAAGCAGGCGAGCTGATTTATAACCAGGGTGATGAGGGCGCCTCAATACATTTGATAAGACGCGGGTCGGTAACACTCAGTCGCAATACCAGCGATCAACCGGTGATGGTGGGCGAGCTGCGTTCTGGTGAACTGATCGGGCAGATGTCGCTCATGGGTGACCCTTCTCGACGAGAAACTGTGGTTGCCAGCGTTGCCACCGAGACCATCGAAATTGAACGTACGCAGTTTCTGGCTCTGGTCGAATTAAACGACACCGGCATTGAAGACCTGCAGGCGCGGGTCAGTGCGCAAGCATTGTCTTTGTCGCAGATGGAAGTGCGCACGGAAACCACGGACATCATGAAATTTTTGATGGCCCAGGGGTTAGGCGAAGCAACCAATACACTGATCATTGATGAGCGGCTGTGCATCGGCTGCGATAACTGTGAGAAAGCCTGTGCGGAAACGCATGATGGTATTTCGCGGTTGAAGCGCAGTGAAGGCGCCAGCTTTGCCTACATTCACGTACCGATCTCGTGCCGGCACTGTGAGCACCCGCATTGCATGAAAGATTGCCCGCCGAATGCGATTAACCGGGGCTTAGACGGTGAAGTGTTTATCGACGATACCTGCATAGGCTGTGGAAACTGCGAAGCAAACTGTCCCTACGATGTCATCCGCATGGAATACCCAGCGCCAAAGAAACCTGGTTTGTTTCAGTGGATGTTTCTAGGCCGCGGCAGCGGACCAGGAGAGGAAATAGGATATACCCCGGAAGAGTCCGCTAAGGCCAGTGGCAAGCGCGCAGTGAAGTGCGACGCGTGTATGAACAAGCCGACCGGGCCTGCCTGCGTTGCCGCCTGCCCGACCGGCGCGGCACAGCGTCTATCGCCTGATCAATTTATCAGGTTGGTGGAATAGTGTTCGAAAACATCTTTCGCTATCAAAACAGCCGTTACCTGTGGTGGTCACTGGGTCTGATCGTAGTTTGTGTGGGGATATATGCTTCGCACAACGCCAGTAACCCACCCAGTGGCAGTACCTGGCAAGGCTATACGCTGGGTACCGTGGGTGCATTGCTAATCGTCTGGCTGACATGGCTAGGTGTACGCAAGCGCAAGTACAGTTCCACCTGGGGCACTGTGCAGGGCTGGACTTCTGCTCATATTTACCTCGGCACCTCGGTGTTGATCATCGCTTCGCTGCATAGTGCTTTGGAGTTTGGCTGGAATGTTCACACTGCGGCATATGTGCTGATGTGCCTGGTGATTTTCAGCGGTTTTTACGGGCTGCATGTCTACATTAACTATCCGCATAGCCTCTCGGATAATCGCATTGGCGGTTCAAGACAATTGTTGTTTGCTGAGTTGTATGACCTCAATACTCGCGGCTTGTCGTTGGTGCCAAATTGTTCAGCAGATTTGCAACGCATCTTGTCCAGCAGTATCGAACGCACTGCCATTGGTGGGGGAGTGTTCAGTCAGCTCAGCGGGCGAGACGGTTCTCTGGTGACTTCTGAGACAGGCAAACCAGTCGCGAATCTAGATCAACAGTATGTTATTGACGTGGTCGCCCAGCGAATTCCCAAAGCGCAACGGGCGCAGGAAGCAGTTGCGTTGGAAGAAATGTTATCGCTGCTGTGTCGGCGTCAGACCATACTGCGCCGCATCCGCCGCGACATCCAAATGGAAGGTTGGTTGCGCATCTGGTTGTTCGTGCATATACCATTAACGGTTGCTCTGATCGTCGCCCTCATCGTGCATATCGTTTCCACGTTTATATACTGGTAACTCGATGGAATTGCTGCTTCGGGAATTACAGTCGACGACCGGATTCGGTGAATTCATCGACCGGGAACTCTCGGGCGATAAGATCACGTTGGGCTGCGCCCATGACCAGTTAATTCAACTTCTGGGCACAGACATACAGGCGCGCCACGCTGTGTTGAGCAAAAGCGGCTCAGGCATGCGCATCAAAACCACTGGCAGCCATACCGTGGAAGTCAACGGTGAGCGTACCAGGTCTGCCACGCTGAAGGTCGGTGATACGCTGAAGGTCGGCGGTCATACCTTGGTGCTGAGCGAGCCGCCATCTGGATTTGATGCCGCCATGGAGTTGACCCCGGATAGTGAGGTCGATGCGGCGTCCTTCGAGCACGCTTTTCAAACCAGCCTGACGGATACCTGGTTGTCTAAACGCATCCCTGCCTGGGGCATCAGCTTGGTTGTTTTGCTGTTTGGCATGCTGATACCTGTTTTTCTCTTGTTTGATGGCGACGATGCCACGCCCGATCCTGAGTCAAGCGTTTTCACCGACACTTTCTGGAGCAGTGGCCCTTTGCATCCGGCACACCAACAGACTATCGGTGAAGAGTGCAGCGCCTGCCATAGTGTGCCCTTCCAACGTGTGCAGGACGAAGCCTGTACCGCTTGTCACAATAAAACCGAAGATCACATTCCAACCGGGCATTTCGTCACGCAGAACATGCCTACGGAGCGTTGCGCCGTTTGTCACGTTGAACATAATGAACCGTCGTTTCTGATCGTGAAGGCGGATGGAATGTGTGTTGATTGTCACGCCGATCCTACTCAACTGAGCGATGGACCCGGGCATATGCGTGCAGTTTCCGGGTTTGACATGAACAGCCATCCCACCTTTGAAGTGGCAATGCTGAAACCTGAAATAAAGAAAGCGGGTACCGGGCTGTCCTTTTCCTGGTCGATGTACGAGGCCTTGTTAGAAGGCGCGCAGGAGACGTCAAATCTCAAATACCCGCACGACCTGCACCTGGATCCCGATGCGGTGCAAACCGTCAATGGCGGTCGTGGTATGCAGTGCGCTGACTGCCATACTTTGAGTGCAGATAATGAGCATTTCGAACCCATTTCCATGGAAGCTCACTGCCAGAGTTGTCATGAACTGACGTTTGACGATTCTGCGCCGCAGAGACAACTACCCCATGGTGAGCCGATAGAAGTGGTGCAGATGATGGAGGGTCACTTTGCGCGCACATTTGCAGATCCCGCTAAAAAAGCGAGCCAGCAGTCCCGTCGCCGACGCCCGGGTCGAAGCTCAAGCAGCAGTCAGTGCACGGCTGGTATATTTGAGTGCGCCATGCAACGCACACGGACGGAAGTCACCAATCAATTTTCAGTGAGTGGCTGCATCACCTGCCATGAGGTGGACGACACTGGCAGCGACGATCTGTACACCCGCTACCAGGTGTATCCAGTACGCCTGTCGCATGACTTTATGCCCACGGCGAAGTTCGATCATCGGTCCCATCTGACACAGAAAGATGCTCAGGGAGATGATGCTTGTTTGAATTGTCACGAGGCCAAGACCTCCAGCGTCAGCAATGATCTGCTGATACCCGGCCTGCGCAACTGTAATCAGTGTCATTCTGACAGCAATACCTCGGGCACAGTGCCTCTTCAGTGCATCAGTTGCCACCAATTCCATCCGTTAACAGCCGAGTCCACCAATTTTCTGGAGCGCAACTTATGACCCGCTTTACCTCGCACCGCCTACTCGCCAGCGTCTGGCTATTCGCCAGCGTTGTTTTGCTCTCGAGCTGTGGCGGGGGCGGCAGCAGTGGCAGTAACAAAGGCACTGACACCACGCCTGGGCCGTGTTCCGGCAATTGTGCGGTGGCAACGACCAAGCTGACAGTCAGTGATGTACAAACCGTCATCGCCCAGGCCGTCGCAGAGGCAAAGGCGCAAGACGTGAATGCCACCATAGCGGTCGTGGACCGGGTTGGTAACGTGCTCGGTATCTTTCAGATGGCGCCACAAACGATTCTTATCGCCACCGAGGTCGATGAAAATGGTGCAGCGGTGATCGATGGTGGGCTGGAAGGTATTAATCTACCCAACGACGGGGTCGATGCGGCAGCCGCTATAGCCAAGGCGATAACCGGCGCTTTTCTTTCCTCCGAAGGCAACGCCTTTACCACTCGCACGGCCAATCAGATTATCCAGGCGAATTTCAACCCGGGCGAAACCAATCAGCCCGCCGGACCGCTTTTCGGGGTGCAGTTCAGCCAGTTGTCTTGTTCTGATTTTTCCCAACGCTTTAATGGCGTGGGCCCCGATGTTGGACCCAAACGGTCGCCGTTAGGACTGTCGGCAGATCCAGGCGGGTTGCCGTTGTACAAGGGTGGCACGGCTGTCGGTGGGGTCGGCGTTATCGCCGATGGGCTCTATACCATTGATCCTGTGATCAGTGATTTCGACCGGGATGTGGATGAGTTGGTGGCCATGGCCGGAACCTTCAGCTATGCCGCACCGCTTGACCGTCGCGCAGACCGCATAACCGTAGACGGCAAAACCTTTCGCTTCGCGGATGTCGACTTTGGTGATTTGAAAAGCGACCCGGAAGCAGCCCCGGCTTATGCCTCACTTACCTCGGCAGACGGCATACTGTTTGCCTTGCCGGGTTATTTCAGTGGCACCATCGCCGACGGTACCGCATTTGGTGAAATAGAGTCCGGTATACGACCAGACAATGACGTCAATTACCCTGGCCGCGATGCCTTTGTTTTTGTCAATGCGGCTAACGCATTACGTTATCCACCCATCGCGGGTACCGACGCAGGGGTGCTGGGCGCTGATTCGCTGACTGCCACAGAAGTGCGCACGATCATCGATGAGGCGTTGGCGATAGCGAATAGAGCCAGAGGCCAGATCAGGCGCCCATTGGGTTCGCAAGCGCGCGTGACGGTGTCAGTTGTCGATACTTCAGGCGTGATTCTCGGCATGGCGCGGAGCCGTGACGCACCCGTATTCGGCGCAGACGTCAGCCTGCAGAAGGCACGCACGGCCACACTTTTCTCCAGCGCCGGTACAGATGTGTTCTTACGCAACCTGCCCGATGCGCTGTATGTGGGCTCTGGACGGTTCAGCGTCATCGGCGACTATGTTGATGCGGTGCAGGCATTTCTTGGTAATCCGAATGCGCTGGTTACCGGAGAGATCGCATTTTCTGACCGCGCTGGCGGCAACTTGTCGCGACCCACCTACCCGGATGGCATCAGCGGTGCACAACCCGGACCGTTCAGCAAGCCACCCGGTGAGTGGAGCCCTTTCTCCACTGGCCTGCAGCTTGACTTGTCTCTGAATGCGATCCTGCAGCACATTCTGTTTTTACTCGGCGCGGCGCCGGATGTTGGACAGAACTGTGCCGGGGTGGCGCTGGCAGCAGATCTGTCGTTGCTGCCGCCAACTGTCATCAACCTCAAGGCGGCCAATGGATTGCAGATCTTCCCGGGCAGTGTGCCGATCTATCGTGGCAATACGCTGATTGGTGGTATCGGCGTGTCGGGTGACGGCATTGATCAGGACGATATGATCTCTTTCTTAGGTTTACACAATGCCGGCGTTGCGCTTGGTGGCGCGGTCAACAATGCGCCGCCCGAGATTCGAGCAGACCGCTTGAAACCACAGGGTGAACGTCTGCGCTATATCCAATGTCCCCAGGCTCCATTTCTCGATAGTGATGAAACCAATCCCTGTGAAGGGAAATGAAGAGCCGGCTTATGAAGACCAGCATATGAAGAACAGGAGCGCCTGAGGCATGCGAACCAAGAACTGGATCCAAACAGCAGGATTTTCAACCGTTCTGGCTTTTCTAGCAGCGGGTGGGACAGCGTTGATGACGCCATCTGTCACCGCTGCCGAAGCTGAAGAGATTTGCTATCAAGATAATTCCGGCAGAGTGGTACGACGCCGGCGGCCGGGATTTACCCGCATTGCATGTCCTGGTTCCGAAACTGAAACCGAGGCGGTCGCTGAGGGCGATCCCCAAGACGCTGACTACCAGCGTCGTCGCGGCACTGCCAGGTTGGAAGACGAATCCCTGTCCGATCCAAGTTCCATGCGGGCGCGTCTGGCAATCAGAGACCCGATATCACCCATACCGATGCCGGACCCGTCGGATTACCCTGCCAGTGTGCCGATGCCGGACCGGTGGCGCATTATTGATGCACTGGGGACATTTCCGTGGTATGACCCCTATAATCGCAACGTCTTAAAAGGCGATAAACCGGTCACCGGCGAATGGTTTTTTAACACCACCATCATTTCCGATACAGTCTATGAAAAGCGTGAAATACCTACGCCGGTCGGTTCCAGCAGCACGGGAAACCCGGGCCAGATTGATATTTTTGGCAGCAACGACCAATGGCTGGTCAATCAGAACCTGGCGATGGAGTTCGTCTACTACAAGGGCGACACCGTGTTTCGGCCGCCGGATTACGAATTCCGTTTTACTCCGGTCATCAATTACAACTACGTGCAGCTCGATGAGATACAGGGGATCAATGTACGGCCATCACGCAATGATTCTCGTCGCGACGATCATGTCGGCATACAAGCGGCATTTGTTGATAAGCATCTGAGAAATGTTTCAGAGCGCTTTGACTTCGACAGTATCCGCGTAGGCATCCAGCCCTTTTCGTCGGATTTTCGCGGCTTCTTGTTCCAGGATAACCAGCTTGGAATTCGTCTGTTCGGCATTCGCAACAACAACATATTTCAGTACAACCTGGCCTGGTTTCGTCGTCTTGAAAAGGACACAAACAGCGGCCTGAACGACCTCGGTAAGAGTATCCGCAAGGATGATGTGTTCCTTGCAAATCTGTACTGGCAGGATATGCCGGTAAAAGGTTTCGTATCCCAGTTTTCTGCTTACTACAATCGCAATCGAGAAGATGATTTTTATTTTGATGAGAACGATTTCATCCAACGACCTGCCTCCCTGGGCCAGGAACGCCCACGGGACTACGACGTCTTTTACCTGGGTTACAACGGCGATGGTCACTTCGGCCGGTTTAATCTCACCACGTCGGTTTACGCCGCTTTTGGTAAGGAAGACAGCAGTGTATTTACCGAACAGGAAACCGACATAGAAGCAGCCTTCGTTGCGATTGAAGGATCGTTGGACTGGGATTGGATAAGACCACGGGTATCGTTCTTGTGGGGCAGTGGCGACGACGACCCGTTTGACGATAAAAGCCAGGGGTTCGATGCTATCTTCGAAAATCCACAGTTTGCAGGCGCGGATACGAGTTATTGGATTCGCCAAGGTGTGCCGCTAATTGGCGGTGGGCGGGTTGCTCTGTCGAGTCGTAACGGCATTTTGAATTCCATGCGTTCCTCTAAAGAAGAGGGCCAGTCCAATTTTGTTAACCCTGGAATCTTGTTGATTGGAGCCGGGGTTGATATGGACATATTGCCCTCCTTACGCGTTGCTCTGAACTGGAACTATCTGCGCTTCGATACCACTGAGGTTTTGGAAGTGGCACGCAATCAAGCGGACATTGATGAAGAGATTGGCCATGACGTATCGATTGTGGCGACCTACCGGCCATTCATGACACAAAATATCGTGATAAGAGCGTCCTATGCTCGCTTGATACCTGGTAAAGGCTACAAGGACCTGTTCCCCGATGAGGACAGCGACTACTTCCTGCTCAACATATTGTTGACATTCTAATGGGGATAATAATGACCAATAGATCCGCTAGCAGACGTTTGTTCTGGGTTGTCCTACTCGCGGCAGTCGCTGCGATGTCTGGCAACGCGGCTTACGCTTCGGACGCAGAAGTGGCGGTTGAACGGCATTATGTCACGGTCCCTGATGCGCCGAAGAATCAGACTGCTGCCCAGGTCACGGCCGCCAGCGAAGGGTGTGTGTCCTGTCACACGGCATCAGATGCAAAGACCATGCACCGTAATCCAGCGGTGAAGTTGGGTTGTGCCGATTGTCACGGTGGTAATGCGAACGTCTTCAATCCGACGCCCGGCCACAGCGCGATTGATAGTCATAGCTCAGATGGGCATGGTTCCGCAGGTGGTGCCTATGACGACGCCCGGGAACAGGCCCACGTGCTGCCAACCTATCCGGGGTCATGGCACTATCCCCACGCGGCTAATCCTGAACGGACCTACACCCTGCTCAACAAGGAAGCGCCGGAGTTCATCCGCTTTGTTAACCCCTCTGACTACCGTATTGTCGATGAGGCTTGTGGTGCCTGTCATCAGCAGATCATTGAGGCCAGCAAGCGGAGTTTGCACAGCACCGGAGCAATGTTGTGGGGTGGTGCGGCGTATAACAACGGTATTTTGCCATTCAAAGACTATATCCTCGGAGAGTCCTACAACCGCGATGGTTACGGCGTCGTTTTAAAAGGCCCTGTATTGCCGGACGAGATAAAGAACGCGGCGTATTCAAAAGGCATCATTCCCCAACTACTGCCGCTGCCGGCCTGGGAAACGCTTAATCCTGGGGATGTGTTCAGGGTCTTTGAACGGGGTGGTCGAAACATCTCCAATCTGTTTCCTGAAACCGGCACACCCAACGCGCTGGGATTGATGCAGCGGATTGAAGAACCGGGCAAGCCGGATCAGAAACAGTCAAATCGCGGGCCGGGCACCGGTGCTCGGGTGTCGATTCCAGTGCTCAATATCACCAAGACGCGTCTGAATGATCCCGTTCTATGGTTCATGGGTACCAATGACCAACCGGGTGACTATCGTAATTCCGGTTGTGCGTCCTGTCACGTTGTCTATGCCAACGATCGCGACCCTCGACATTCAGGACTCTATGCTCAGCATGGCCACGAGGGTAAGAGTATTACCGTCGACCCGACCATCGATAAGAGCAAAAGCGGTCATCCTCTGAAGCATGAATTTACCAGGGCGATCCCCACCAGCCAATGCATGATTTGCCATATGCACCAGCCGAACATGTTTATGAACACGTACCTGGGTTACACCATGTGGGATTATGAGTCTGATGCGCCCTTAATGTGGCCGAAAGAACAGCAATACCCAACAGTTGAAGAGACACGCAAGATACTGGATCGGAATCCTGAGGGTGCCTCACCTAGAGGCAAGTGGGCCGACGTGGAATTTCTCAAGGGTGTCTCCGAACTGAACGATCAGACCAAGGACACAACTTTCGCAGACTATCATGGCCACGGGTGGAATTTCCGCGCCGTCTACAAACGCGACCGCAAAGGTAATTTGCTGGATGCCGAAGGCGAGAAGGTCAGTGATACGGATCCAGACAAGTTTGATAAAGCTGTTCACATGTCATCTATCCATGTCGATGTCGGCATGCATTGCGTTGATTGTCATTATTCCAACGACAATCACGGCAACGGGCATATTTATGGCGAAGTGGCGTTGGCGGTGGAAGTTGACTGTAAAGATTGTCACGGCACCTCACAAAATTATCCCAATCTGTTCACTTCAGGGCCTGCGGCGTTGGCCGGTGGCTTAGACCTGGCAGCCCTGCGAACACCGGATGGACGCAAGCGCTTTGAGTGGATAGGCAAATCGTTGTTTCAACGTTCCATGCTGGACCCAGAACTCGAATGGGAGCTTTCGCTGGTCAAAGACAGCGTGAACCCGGAGCATGCAAGCTATAACGCGAAGGCAGCCAAGGCCAAACTGATGAGCAAAGACACGTCTCAACAGAATTGGGGCATGGAGGTTGCAGCGAACGACCTGGCGCATTCCTATGACGATATGGAGTGCTATACCTGTCATACCTCCTGGACCACCAGCTGTGCTGGCTGTCACCTACCGATTGAAGCGAACTGGAAAACTGCACGGCACCACTATGAAGGGGGTGAGACGCGTAACTTTGCGACCTACAATCCGCAAGTTGCCCGCGACCAGATGTTCCTGCT
>Ga0114950_10002125_pt1 | contig 15179 bp, 14 predicted proteins | sample N075metaG_FD_83503 | JGI IMG/M metagenome (GOLD analysis project Ga0114950, IMG submission 83503) | Deep subsurface microbial communities from Kermadec Trench to uncover new lineages of life (NeLLi) - N075 metaG | ecosystem: Environmental > Aquatic > Marine > Ocean trench > Sediment | place... | reverse complement strand
CGTGTCGTAGCATGCTCTCTCTGAACAACGCGCGCCCAATCTGGAGCATGAGGTCGTGATCTTCTCGGAATCCAAGAGAGAGAACGCGATCGAAGTATTGCAACGCCGTCGACCGGTCGCCGAGCTTGAGGAGCACCTCGCCCAATCCAGCGTGCGCCTCCTCGTTGTTTTCATCGAGCGCAAGCACCTCTTCGAAACTGCGCCGAGCCCAAGCATACTCCTCCATGCCTAGGTAGGCATAGGCAATACCCAAATGGAGGTCAGGCGCGAAAGGGTACAGCGAAACACCCTCTTTGAGAACATTGAGGGCTTCGTCATACCGTGCATCTGAGTACAAATTGTGGGCGCGTTCCGCGTAATCCTCAGAACTGAGGAAGGGGTCCGACACTAGCCGGGCCTCCGGTGGAAGTCTGGTCACAATACAACGCAACCGCAGATCGCACAAGAGGTTGCGCCACCCGCCAATGCGCGAGCCCGCCGATCATCAAGAAGTTCTGGCACCCGGCAGCATACCGAAACTGCCTGGGAGGCGGGCTCCCAACGACCTGGGAGCCGCGGTAATGCTAGTTCATCTTGTTCACGGACAACTGCTGGAAATGGATTTTCCAGGCATCGTCAGCAGTATCGCGAATCCAAAGGATCGTGCCTTTGCCCGGCAGGACCTCGCGGTTGCTGTCTTGGCTAATCACATCGGTGGAATGCGCAAACGTCGATAGCGCGGTCCGCGACCCGAGCAACTCGGTCCTCTTCTGCGACGTCACGAAGTTCATGTAACGCGTCGCATTGAGGAAATTGTGCAACTCCAGTCGTTGCCCATCAAACCCCTTGGCGACGGTTCCGTCGGGCCAGAACACCACCAATTGATCATGTTCGTGGTAATACGCTAGGATCTCGTCACGGTTCCCGCTGTTCATGGCCGTTACCCACCCGTCGAAACGCGCGGTTACGGCTTCCTGAAATTGGATGCGCTGCTGCCTCGTCATTTCCGGCGGCTGACAGGCTAACACAGCCGTCAGTACCAACGCTGACAGCACTCTACACTTCGGCATGAGAACCTTCCTTTTCTTCAACCCGTACACGTCGGTAAAGCTACTGGTCGGACCTCTTGCGTCAATCCGGTGTGGGGCATAGCGTACCCGCCGCACCACCCGATACGGTGGTCCGGCAGAGTGATTGGGTGGACTGGGCGTGCCCGTGGGTAGACTAGGCTCATGAGTCCAGTCTACCTTTTCCTTTTTCCACGGAGTCACCGATGGTAGGAATACCTTTCGCCGTCATCGCCGCACTGACTTTACCGCAGGCCGGCCCCCAACAAGATGACCCGAGGATTCACGATATAGTTGCCGCGGTCTCAGCGGATCGTATTGAATCCGACATTCGCACGTTGGTTGGATTCGGCACTCGTAACACACTGTCAGATACGCTTTCACCAACTCGGGGTATTGGCGCTGCTCGCCGATGGATCAAGGCGGAGTTCGATCGTATCTCAGCGGCGTGCGGTAACTGTCTAGACGTGTTCTACCTGGGAGAGACCTTCGAGGCCGGAGCCAGTCGGCTCCGAGACGATCAAGACACGCGAATCGTGAATGTGATAGCTGTGCAGCAAGGCACGACCGATCCGGGTCGGTACGTCATCATGGCCGGTGACATCGATTCTCGGATATCCAGCGGGTCCAATTTCACCGACTCCGCCCCCGGAGCGAACGACAATGCCTCCGGAATGGCCGGGACGATCGAAGCCGCCCGTGTGCTCTCCCAACATCGTTTCAACGGATCCATCGTCTACCTCGGGTTGTCGGGCGAAGAGCAGGGGTTGTACGGAGGCGGAACGGTCGCGCGGATGGCGGTCGACAGCGGGTGGAACATCCAGGGAGTGCTCAACAACGACATGATCGGTAACATCGAAGGTGTCGACGGTGTCGTCGAGAACAGCACGGCACGAGTGTTTTCCGACGGGACCCAACCCCTCGATGTCGCGATATCGCGATTGGGAGGTCCCGACCTCTTTCGGCGCGCGCGCGCGAATGAAACTGTCGAGGTATCGGCGGCCGAGCTAGTTCGCCTGCAACGATTGGTAAATACTTGGCGTCGACGCGGCGGAGCCGTCGACGGGACGTCTCGACAGCTTGCGCGTCACGTAGATCGGATGGCTGACATCTACCTCCCAACGTTGGACATCATCATGATCTACCGGCTCGACCGATTCGGTCGCGGCGGGCACCACACCCCGTTTGCCAACGAAGGGTTCCCCGCCGTCCGCATCATGGAAACCCATGAGAACTACACCCGACAACACCAGGACATCCGGGTGGAGGACGGCGTTGCGTACGGTGACGTGATCGATGGGGTGAACTTCGATTATGCGGCGAAACTCACGGCATTGAACGCCGCGGTCCTGGGATCGATCGCGGCGGCACCGAGACAACCGCAGAATGTGAGCATCACCGGTGCCGTTCGGCCAGCCGCCTCCATGGAATGGGACCCATCCAAAGACGCTTCGAACGTTGCCGGCTACCGCGTGTACTGGCGCGCGACGGACTCCCCAACGTGGGACAACAGCCGTTGGGTCGGGACCGCAACCGAACATCGGTTCGAAGGCCTGGTAATCGACAACTTCTTTTTCGGAGTGGCAGCGGTCGGTCACGATGGAAACGAGAGCGTGATCGCCTTTCAGAGTTCCGGCAGGTAGGTGTCGAATCTTTCGTCGTACCACAAACGACTCTTTGTCTTTCTGAGCGTCGCGACGTTCTTCGAAGGGTACGACTTCATGGCCCTCAGCCAAGTTCTTCCGAACATCCAATCGGAAATGGGGTTGTCCGAGGCTGCACTCGGCAACCTCGTTGGCGTCATCAGTGCCGGGACCATCGTGTCCTACGTCCTCATTCGGATGGCTGACAAGTGGGGCCGGCGCAGGGTTCTCACCATCACCATTTTGGGATACGCGCTTCTGACCTTGATGACGGCGACGTCGCGTGGCCCAGTGGATTTCGCAATCTACCAATTCACGGCCCGGATCTTTCTCATCGCCGAGTGGGCACTCTGCATGGTATACGCAGCGGAAGAGTTCCCCGCTGACCAGCGAGGGTTCGTTCTCGGACTCATTCAAGCGTTCAATTCGCTTGGCTCCATCACCTGCGCTGTGGTTGCCCCGCTACTGCTGGCTACACCGCTGGGGTGGCGCAGCGTCTATCTGGTCGGGGTCATTCCACTACTACTCATCGCCTACGCACGTCGCGGAATTCGCGAAACGAAGCGCTTCGAGGAATTGCAGCAAGCTCGGGCCGGTAAGACGCACTCCATGTTTGCGATCATGCGATCGCCGTATCGGACCCGGGTCCTTCAGCTGGCACTCATCTGGGGACTCACCTACCTCTGCACCAATACGGCCGTGCTGTTCTGGAAACAGTTCACGGTAACGGAACGCGGCTTCACCGACGCCGACGTTGGCAAAGCGATCGCCCTTGCTTCGGTGGGTGCCCTGCCGTTCGTCTTCAGTATCGGCAAGCTCCTAGACAAATGGGGCCGCCGGAAGGGCGCGGTACTCATTTACGTTATTTGCGGCGTCTCCGTCGTGCTTACGTACCAATTGCACAACTTCTGGTTGCTGACAGCGAGTCTCATGTGGGCGATCTTTGGCGCGATTGCGCTCCTATCTCTGCTCAATGTGTACACTACGGAACTGTTCCCTACCGACATGCGCGCAGATGCCTTCGCCTGGGCGAACAACCTTCTGGGCCGAATCGGCTACGTACTCGCCCCCGTTTTGGTTGGGCGCGCTGCCGCACGCATAGGGTGGGGCAACGCGGTATCACTGACCGCCATTGCCGTGCTCATGGCGTTGATTCTGATTCTGTGGTTCCTGCCCGAGACGGCAGGGAGGGAACTCGAAGAGACGTCAGCAGTCTAGGAGCTGGCCCGTACTGAGGTGGAAGACGTATCCTTCACTGCGAGACGCTACGACCCAATGGCAATTCCGCTCGAGACCGTTCAAGAGGCGCTAGCCGGCAAATACCAGGTCGATACCGAGATCGGCCGAGGTGCGATGGCTACCGTATTCCGGGGACGTGACGAGCAGGATCGCGACATCGCTATCAAAGTTCTCCGTCCAGAGTTCGCGGTTACCATCATTGGCGACCGTTTCCACCGCGAGATCGCCATTCTCACTCATCTCGGGCACCCCAACATTCTCCCGATCTATGAATCAGGTGAGGCCAACCGTCTCGTCTATTTTACGATGCCGTACGCGGGCGGCGGCACCATCCGCACCCGCATCGACACTGGCAACAGTGGGATGACTCTCGAGGAAACGGCACGGATCGTCACCGAGGTCGCGGCCGGGCTCGACCATGCACATGCGGCCGGGGTCGTCCATCGTGACATCAAACCCGAAAATATCGTATTCGACCAGGGCAGTGCGGTGATCTGTGATTTTGGTATCGCCCGCGCGGTGATGTCGGCGGGTGGCGAACGGATCTCCACGAGTGGGCTAGTGGTCGGGACACCGGCCTACATGAGCCCCGAACAGGCATCCGGGCTCCCCGAAATCGACCACCGAGCCGACATCTATGGTCTTGGGTGCGTCGTCTATGAGATGTTCGTGGGAGAGCCGCCGTTCACGGGCCGGTCCATGCAGACGATCATGAGCAAACAGATCAAAGAACCACCTCCGTCCCTATGCGTCGTGCGGCCCGACCTGCCGGATCAGGTGGAAGCCGCAGTCAACACTGCGCTCGCGAAAGCGCCTGAAGATCGATTCCCAAACGGTGCCGAGTTTGCGGCGGCACTGCTGCGAGCCTAAGAACCAACACTGGACGACGTGCCCGTCCCGATCAACCCTGCGCGACGATCCATGCGCCAGCAACGAGATCCTGAACGGCGACACCTACGGATTTGAAGATCGTGGTCTGGCCCCCACCTGAGGGCAGTTTGACCCGCTCGTTCACAAGCTCCCCAATCTCGATTAGATCGTCTTCGCTCTTCACCCCGGCATCCAGCGCTCGGATGATTTCACCAGCCTCAGCCAACGCCGCAGGCCGGTGATCCACCACGATGACCGCGGATTGCAAGAGATCGAGATCGAGTTCCTGCATGGTGGGCGCAAACGATCCCACGGCGTTCACATGAGCACCAGCCTTTACGTCCACCCCCCTCAAGATGGGGACAGTCGAGTTGGTAGCAGTACAGATGATGTCAACTCCGTCCACGGCGGCTGATACGGAATCGGCCACTTCAACAGTCACATTTGCCAACCAATCCGCGCCGCGAACGTCGGCGACCATACTCTCGGCACTTGCGGTCGAGCGAGCGCACACAGCCACCCGACGAACATCACGAACCGCACACACTGCTTCCAGTTGGGTCCTGGCTTGGGCCCCCGCCCCGACAATCGCCACGGTCGACGCATCGGGTCGCGCAAGCAAGTCCGTGGCGAGCCCACTCGCCGCACCCGTCCGAATGGCCGTGAGCGATTCTCCGTCAATGAGCGCCACGGGTTCACCCGTCTCATCGTCGAGCAACACGACAACGGCGTGGATCGTAGGCTTCCCCCTTTCGCGATTACCAGGGAACACCGATACGATTTTTGCACCCAGACCAAAGCGTACGTCACAACGACCCGACATCACCAAGGTGACCGCACCGTTGTCGGACGGCACGACGGCCCGCTGTGGCATTTGCACCCGGCCGGCCGACAGTTCGCCAAATGCGACGCGCATCGCGTCGATCGCGTCGGCCATCGGAAGTGCTGCGCGGACTTGGCGTGCCGTGTAATATCGAATATCGCTCATAACCCGGCGCGGGATTCTGGCCGCCCTAACATTCAGTCGCGATCACCCAACCGCAACGGAGCGTTCATGTTCACTTTCTGCCGCGCCCCCCCTGAGAACGTAGACGCGGTCCGCTCACCGCGGAGCCGCAAAAAAAGCCCCGGGGCGTTGCCCCGGAGCCTTCTTACCATGTGAGCGACTGGATACGCTATGAGCGTGTTGCAATCAAGAGGAGTGTGGCCGGAACCGCTCCGGCCCCAAAGTCGAAATCTATGCCGCTACTCGCTGACAGCGTCAGCTGGTCACCTGACAACGTGAACGTGTCAAACACGAAAGGCTCTTCCGGCAAAAGCTCAATCGTACCGGCGGTTACGGTATCGGACACGGTCATCGTCAGCGTCGATCCAGAAATCGTAATGGTGCCACTGAACGATACCGCGGGCGGCGCCAAGGGGTTGAGCAGCGACGCTGTGAAAGATCCATCGGTCGCAATGTTGACCGTCAACTCCCCAGTCAGCGCAATCAGATCGAGCGAAGAGTTCGGTGGGTCGATCATCGTGTACTCGAACTTGGTTGCCGTGTAATTGCCGGCAATGTCCGCCACCGTGATGCCACCATTCCCATTCCCGTTCCCGGTATCAGTCGAGTCACCGCAAGCGACAGCGATACCCGAAATTGCCAGCAGAGTCACAAACTTCCGAAGCGCCTTCATGGTGTTCCCCCTCCACAGTGATCTATAAAAATCGAGATTTCAACTATACCGCTTTGCCCGGTCCGGTCAACTTGTAGCTGGAACGGGGCCGGTACATTCGGTTATCATCTGCACTCCATATCTCGCAGGCACCGGCCATTATGCTCGCACACCTCCTTGCCTTGGCAGCAGTCGCCGTAACTACCCAAGCCGATAGTACTTACGCGTTCGTGGGTGTTTCCGTCATCCCGATGGACCGAGACCACATCCTCGCGGATCAGACGGTGGTCGTGCGGGATGACCGGATCGTGGCCGTCGGGCCCGCGGGTACCGTCGATATCCCGACCAATTCGGTCCGGATAGACGGGAGCGGAAAGTACCTGATGCCGGGCCTAGCCGAGATGCATGCCCACATTCCGGGGTCGATCGCCGCTGCGGAAGAGGTGTTGTTCCTCTACGCCGCCGCCGGTGTCACCACGATCCGAGGCATGTTGGGGCGACCACTGCATCTCGAGCTCCGGCAGCAAGTGGCTGCCCACCAGGTACTAGGCCCCCGAATCTGGACGTCGTCTCCCTCCATAAACGGAAACACCGTTCCGACCCCTGCGGCGGCCGACTCCGCGGTCAGGGCCTCGAAAGAAGCGGGCTACGATTTCTTGAAGATTCACCCGGGGCCAAGCCGTGAGTCCTTCGACCAGCTCGTCGAGACCGCGGCGGCGCTAGATATCACCTTTTCCGGCCACGTACCGGCCGACGTGGGAATCTTCCGAGCCATCGAGGCACAATATGCCACGATCGATCATCTCGACCAGTACATCGAGGGATTGGTGTCGGATGATCCGCCCAGCGCCAACCTCCAGGGCGGATTCTTCGGGGCGTCGATTGCGATGCAGGCTGATGAAAGGCGAATCATCGAGTTGGCGCGGATGACCAAGGAGGCGGGCGTGTGGAACGTGCCGACGCAGACGCTCGCCGTGAGTTACGTGACCACGGAGTCGGTGGAATCCATGGCCCGGCGACCCGAACTCCGCTACATCCCGCTGCGCACGCGTAAGCTGTGGATCCAATGGAAGGACGATGCCGTGAACAGCGGGCCCGACGCAGGCACCATGGCACGCTACCTCGAACTGCGCAACAAGCTGATCAAGGCGCTCCATGACGTAGGAGCGGGGCTGCTACTCGGCTCCGACGCACCGCAGGTCTGGAACGTGCCGGGTTTCTCGGTTTGGCGGGAACTGCAGGCCATCGTCGATGCTGGACTCACCCCGTTCGAAGCTCTGGAAACAGGGACCGTGAACGTCGGGCGCTTCTTCGGAGTCGAGAACGACCTCGGGACCGTCTCGGTAGGCAGGAAAGCCGATTTGATACTCTTGAACCAGAATCCGCTCGCGGGTGTCGAGAACGTCGGGATACCCGCAGGCGTCATGCTCGACGGCCAATGGCTATCGGGGGAGGAGATTCGCACCCGTCTCGAGACGATCGCAGCCAAATACGAGAATTGACACACCAGCGGGAACCCAATCGGGGTATTCCGTGGTACTAGAAGGTGTGGAACTTCGTGACCTCCAGCGATGGGGCCCCCTCGCACGAAACGGCGACGTATTCGAGTTTGGAACCGTTCGGGTAGATCCATCAGCCCGCTCCGTCATTCGCGATGGCGCAACAATCGCCCTGACTCCAAAGGAGTTCGATCTTCTCCTCGCTCTCCACGGGCGCGATGGATGCGTCATGTCTCGGGTCGATCTCCTTCAGGAAGTGTGGGGCTACAACTCCAGCGTCGTGAGCCGGACGGTGGACACGCACGTGGCTGAATTGCGTCGAAAACTCGAAGCCGATCCCTCCAGACCCCGGCACATTCTGACGGTCAGGAAAATCGGATACCGGTTCGCAGCGGGGTGAGCCGCTAGGCGTTCGGGGTAACGATCGCCTTGGTGACGTCGAGCGCAGCAACGTCTGCTAGTGCTTGATTGGTTTCATCCAATCCGTAACGCGCCCCGATCACACGAGCAAAAGGCAATTCGTGTTTCTGCAGCAGCGTCAGCGCGCGTACCACGTGCCGGAACGCGGTACCCCATTGCCCACGGACATTAGCGTGTTTCAGGTTGATATCGAGATGCACGTTGATCTCGACGCTACCAACATCGGTGTAGTGGCCTGCGATCACGTAGGTACCACCGTCGCGTAGTAACTGGAATCCCTCCGGAACGGCCTTGGGGTTGCCGGCCGCCTCGATGACGACATCAGCACCCCGCCCACCCGTTAGTTCGCGGATTCGTTCGACGCGCTCGGCCGGTTCCGTATCCTCGATCGACAGCACCACGTCGGCTCCGAGTTCCGCCGCGAGTTGCAACCGCGATTGCGGGGCTCCGATGGTGATGACGGTTCCCGCTCCCCGCAACCTCGCGAACGCAGTGGCGCTGAGTCCGACCGGTCCCGCTCCTTGGACCGCCACCACATCGCCCATCTCGAGCGTGCTACGTTCCACAGCACCGAATCCGGTGAACAATCCGCACCCGCCCCCTATCACGTCGTCCGCTGCAACGCCCGCGGGCAGTTTGACCACGCGTACTCCCGGCTTGAGATAGATCTGCTCCGCCCAACCACCTAGCAGGCCATCTGCCACCGAATACGTGATGCCATAGACCTTGCGGTGCGGGCATCTGTTGGGTTGGCCGGCCACGGCACAATGCCAGCACTCACCGCATACCTCATGTACGTCGTAGAACGTGACAACGTCACCGAGCGCCAGGGAATTGCCGACCGCATCGACGTCAACGCCCCGAGATTCCAGTATCCGTCCTACGCTCACGTGTCCCGGAATGATCGGATAGGGAACACCCGCAAGCCGCCCATGATGAAGGTGTACGTCCGTACCGCACACCTCGCTTGCCACTGTCTCTAGGAGAACAGCCCCCTCTTCCAGATCGGGCGCCGGGAGGTCCCAGACCTCCATCGGCGCACCGGGCTTGGTCATGACGGCGGCGCGCACAGTCATGTGAGGATAGACACGAGGTACACGATCGCGGTCCCCCCCAACAAGACCAAGCCGATCCACGAAAGCCACAGCATCCCTTTGCCTGGTCTGTGCTCCACCGGGACCGCATCGGACTGCACGGCTCGAAGGTTCAGATAACCGAGCACGGGCGCGGTAAGAAAGGAGACAATGGTGGCAACGTCGATCATTGCCGTAAGACTTGACACAAAAAGTGCCAGTACACCAACGGTGCCGACCCAAAGTCCGAAAATGGAAAGCCAATAGATGCGCGCCCCTGCTTGCACCGGTTGGTCAACCGGGACCAACAACCGCTGGACCGATCGCTCGATCCCTCGCGGAAACCCATCTATTACAGTGAGCGACGTCGAAAGCATCGTCGTCACCACGGCGACCATGACAACGGGACGCATCCATTCACCGAGCGTCGTCGAATATAGGTCAACCAGCTGCGTGGCGAATGCCATTCCCTGAGGAGAAAATGCTTGACCCGAATCGTACATGACGCCCGCGCCGAGGACGAGAAACGCGAACGCGAAGAATCCCGTACCGAAGTATCCGACATTGAAGTCAAGTCTTGCATCAGCCACCGAGACCCGGGTTCTCGTCACTTCGTTCTTGGCCAGCGTCCAAAGGGAACTCCAGATCGAAATGTCGATGGCCGATGGCATCCAACCCATCAAAGCCAGCAGAAACCCGAAGGGCACCAGCGTCCCCACAACGTCTCCAGGCCAGAGTCGGAGCGTGCTAAAATCGGCTCTGGGAATCGTGACTACGGCCGCGATCAAGGTTGAGACAGCCAGTAGCACCAATACGACTTTAATCGTCCCATCAAGCAACTTGTAGCGCCCCGCGAACAGCAACGTCGCGCACCCGCCCACCACCAGGGTACCCACAACGGGCAACGACCAGGTGAGCCCGAACACGTAGCTCAAGAGGAACGCCGTAAAGGCCACGATGGCGGCCTGCACGATTAGGCCGGTGGTGACGGTAATGAAAAGGTAGAGCCACACTGCCCACCGCCCGATCCGGGCATACCCTTCTACTAGGCTCTCACCGGTTGCGGCCGCGTACCGCGGACCGAATTCGAAGAACGGATATTTCAAGACGAGGGCGAGCAGGATCACCCCAGCAAGCGCGAAACCCGCAACGGCGCCGGCCCGGGTGGACTGCACGAGATGCGAAACGCCGATGGCCGCGGCTGCCCACAGGAGACCCGGCCCGAAACTGGTCCAGAATCGGGATTCAAGCGGCGGGTTCATTGTAGGGGAAAGGATATCGCCCGGTGGGATAGTGGGATAGTGGGATGCTCCGTATCCCGCCATCCAACTATCCCACCGCGGTTACGCTCGCCCTGAGCAGGTCGCGGTTGAGTCTTGCGATGAAATCCACGCTGATCTCTTTGGGGCAGGCCACTTCGCACTCACCATGGTTCGTACATCCGCCGAAACCAGCCTCATCCATCATCGACACCATCGTGAGGACGCGTTCGAACCGTTCGGGTTGGCCCTGCGGAAGCAGACCAAGATGAGAGACCTTTGCCGCGGTAAACAACATGGCGGACGCGTTGGGACACGCCGCAACACAGGCACCACATCCGATACACGCTGCCGCGTCCATCGCCAAGTCTGCCCTCTCCTTCTGAATCGGGATGGCGTTCGCGTCGGGTGGGCTTCCAGTCCGGACGGATATGTATCCTCCAGCCTGGATGATGCGATCCAGCGGTGACCGATCGACGACTAGGTCCTTCATGACGGGAAACGCCCTGGCACGCCATGGCTCAACCCATACCTCGTCGCCGTCATTGTACTTCCGCATGTGCAACTGGCACGTGGCGGTACCTCTGGATGGGCCGTGTGGTATTCCGTCGATGACCAGTCCGCATGACCCGCAGATCCCCTCACGACAGTCGTGCTCGAACGCAACGGGCTCTTCGCCCTTCTCGGTGAGTTCTTCGTTCAGCGCATCCAGCATCTCGAGGAACGACATATGCGGAATCGCCGTCACCTCGTACCGCACAAATGCGCCCACCGCATCCGGTCGGGATTGCCGCCACACATGGAGAACCAGCTTCATTACTTGTAGCTCCGCTGCGAGAGGGGCACGTACTCGAATTCCAGGTTCTCCTTGCGCAACATGGGCTGTTCACCTACGCCGTTGAAACCCCACGCGGCGACATATGCGAAGTCGTCGTCGTTGCGGAGCGCTTCTCCTTCCTCGGTTTGGAACTCCTCTCTGAAGTGCCCCCCGCACGATTCCTCCCGGTGTAGGGCATCGACACACATCAACTCCGCAAACTCGAAGAAGTCAGCGACGCGGCCTGCTTTTTCGAGGGTCTGATTGAAATCCTCGTTGCGCCCAGTGACCCGCACATCGCTCCAATACCGTTCCCGGAGTTCCGGAATCTTCTCCAACGCCGTTTGGAGACCCTCGCGGGTGCGCGACATGCCGCAATAGTCCCACATAATCTGCCCGAGTTCGCGATGGAAAGAGTCCACCGTGCGGCTGCCCTTGGCATCCAGCAAACGCTGCGTTCGGCTGGTGACCTCGCGCTCGGTGCCAGCAAACTCGGCTGGTTCGGTGGTCACCCGATCCCGTCCGTTTCGGGCCAAATAGTCACCGATGGTATAGGGGAGGATGAAGTAGCCGTCGGCCAGTCCCTGCATCAGTGCGCTCGCTCCCAGGCGATTAGCCCCATGGTCCGAGAAGTTCGCCTCGCCGATCACGAACAACCCCGGAACGGTACTCATGAGGTTGTAGTCGACCCACAGCCCCCCCATGGTGTAATGCGGCGCCGGATAGATGCGCATCGGAACTTCGTACGGGTTCTCACCCGTGATCCGTTCGTACATGTCGAACAGGTTACCGTATCGTTCGGCAATCACGTCGCGCCCAAGCCGCTCGATGGCGTCTTCGAAGTCGAGGTAGACACCGTTCTTCAATTCACCCACACCGCGATTCGAATCCACAGCCTCCTTGGCGCGCCGTGAGGCGATGTCTCGCGGAGTCAGATTACCAAAACTCGGATAGAGCCGTTCGAGATAGTAGTCGCGCTCGCCCCTCGGAATCACTTGGGCAGCTCGAGTCTCACCTTCCGCCATTGGTACCCATATCCTACCGTCGTTCCTCAACGACTCGCTCATGAGCGTAAGCTTGGACTGGTAGTCACCGCTTATCGGAATACAGGTTGGATGAATCTGCGTCAGACACGGATTGGCAAAGAGGGCGCCGTGTTTGTGGGCTCGCCATGTCGCTGTGACGTTGCATCCCTTTGCGTTCGTGGAAAGGAAGTAGACGTTGGCATACCCACCCGTGGCAAGAACAACGGAATGGGCCGCATGGGATGATATGGCGCCCGTCACCAGATCTCGGACCACTATGCCCCGAGCATGCCCGTCCACCACGACGATATCGAGCATCTCGGTACGCGGAAACATCTGGACCTTGCCGAGACCGATCTGGCGCGCCAGTGCCTGGTAGGCACCGAGCAACAACTGTTGGCCGGTTTGACCGCGCGCGTAGAAGGTACGGGAGACCTGAGCGCCGCCAAACGAGCGGTTGTCCAACAGGCCACCGTATTCCCGGGCGAACGGGACGCCTTGGGCCGCACATTGGTCGATGATGTTCGAACTGATTTGTGCGAGTCGATAGACGTTGGCCTCGCGCGAGCGAAAGTCCCCACCCTTCACCGTATCGTAGAACAGGCGCCAGACACTGTCACCGTCATTCTGATAGTTTTTGGCGGCGTTGATCCCACCCTGCGCCGCGATGGAGTGCGCCCGCCTAGGACTGTCTTGAAAACAGAAGCACTTGACGTCGTACCCAAGCTCCGCGAGCGAGGCCGCTGCAGACGCGCCCGCCAAGCCCGAACCGACCACGATGATGTCGTATTTTCGCTTGTTGGCGGGGTTCACCAACTTCAACTCGAAGCGCTGCCGGTCCCACTTCTCTTGGATCGGACCCGACGGAATCCTCGATTGGAGATCCATATCCGCCACCCTAGGAAAGAATTCCCGCAAAGAACGAAATGGGCACCGCGAGGAACCCAACTGCGATCGCGAGGGCGAGACCCACAGCCAGAGGACGCCGGTAGCGATTGTACCTCGGGTGATTGAGTCCCAGCGTTTGGAAGGCGCTCCAGATACCATGAAAGAGATGAAATCCAAGCGCTATCATGGCAAAGACGTACACCCCTGCCGTGAGACTCGACTGGAAAGCCACCTGGAGGTTGTGATAGATGGCCCCATGTTCGAAATCTGGGTGGATCGTGCCAAGGGTCAGGTGCAGTATATGGAAGATCACGAATACAAGCAGAAAAAATCCACCGTACCGCATCGTACGGGAGGCATAGGTAGAGGCCTCCCGATCGAGCCTGCGACCATAACGTTCGGGACGAGCGCGCCGACCAGTAAGCGTCAATTGGAACGCGGCAACGACATGAATTACGAAAGCCAGAAGCAGGCCGCCCCGCACCAGCCACAACGCTTGGTTGTGACCGAGCATTGGACCGCCCATTTCTCGGAGGAACGCTCCGTAGGCGTCTATTTTCTCAGCGCCCTGGAAGACCTTGAGATTACCAATCATATGACCAAGCACGTAGCCGACGAGAATCACTCCCGTCACGGCCATCATGATCTTCTTGCCTATGGTGGATTTATAGAGTGTCACAACCCGCCGCATCGCGTCCCCGTTTTGGTCGGAGCCCGTTGGATGATACTCAACTCGAAAGAACGACAGAAGGGCGGACCTGCACATCGTACGGGAACGAGCACGCAGCCGGTTTGGACCCCCGTTGCGAGACCCGATGGCATGAACAACCTTGATGGTATGGCAGCACGCACGGCAAAGCCGCCCGACGCGGTGCGCTTGGACAAATGGCTCTGGGCCGCCCGGTGGTTCAAGACAAGACCGGTCGCCACCGAGGCTATCGATGGAGGCAAGGTGCACGTCAACGGCGTTCGGGTGAAGCGTTCGAAGCTCATCCACGTGGGAGACGAGCTTCGTATCACGAAACCACCTTACGAATTCACCGTCGAGGTTACCGGACTGAACGAGCACCGCCGATCGGCCAGCCTGGCTCAGACACTCTACCGGGAACACAAAGAAAGTGTCACGATACGGGAGAAGCTGAGCGAGCTGATGCGGAATCAACCAGCCATCACCTACCAGCGAAAAGGTCGCCCGACGAAGAAGGATCGGCGTCGGATCGACCGGTTGAAACATGGCTGACCCCACCACCATGCAGGCCATGGTCCTCGGTGGAGCAGGACAATCGCTCGAGCTGACTCGAGTGCCACGGCCGGCTCCCCAAGACCGGCAGGTCCTCATCCGGATCGGGACATGCGCCGTCTGCCGGACAGATCTCCATGTCATGGACGCCGAACTGCCTGACATACCGTATCCCATCATTCCGGGCCACGAGATCGTCGGCACGGTCGCAGAGGTCGGCACCGCGGTGAACACGATCGCCGCCGGGAACCGTGTCGGCGTACCATGGCTCGGGTATACCTGCGGCGAATGCGAGTACTGCCGTCAGGGTCGAGAGAATCTCTGCGATGAAGCGAAGTTCACCGGCTATCAGATCGACGGCGGATATGCCGAGTATTGTGTGGCGGATGCGCGGTTCTGCTTCCCGATGCCAGATCGATACACAGATGTCCAAGCGGCGCCGCTCCTTTGCGCCGGGTTGATCGGCTATCGATCTCTCAGGATGACCGGAGACGCGCGGCGT
>Ga0114950_10002120_pt1 | contig 15188 bp, 11 predicted proteins | sample N075metaG_FD_83503 | JGI IMG/M metagenome (GOLD analysis project Ga0114950, IMG submission 83503) | Deep subsurface microbial communities from Kermadec Trench to uncover new lineages of life (NeLLi) - N075 metaG | ecosystem: Environmental > Aquatic > Marine > Ocean trench > Sediment | place... | reverse complement strand
TGTTGCACGACTATACGCAGCACCTCCAATCGTGCGTGGCGTTTGTCGTTTGCTGCGATCAGGTGCCAAGGTGCGTAACTGGTACTGGTGTTTGAAATCATGTCACGCGCTGCGACTTCGTATGCGTCCCACTTCGCACGATTACGCAGATCTTCTGCTGTCAACTTGTACTTTTTATAAGGTGTTCGCGCTCGTTCTTCAAAGCGTCGCGCCTGCTCATCGGCATCTATTTGCAACCAGAACTTACACAACACCATACCGCTGCCAAGTATCGTGGCTTCGAAGTCATTAATTTCCCCGTAAGCACGACGCCATTGCTCTACCTCGGCAAAACCCTCCACACGCTCGACCAGCACTCGTCCGTACCAGCTTCGGTCGAATATCGTGGTTTCACCACTTCGAGGTAAACGCGACCAGAAACGCCACAGGTAATGATGCGCCCGCTCCACTTCATTTGGCGCCGATATCGGCATGACCTTAACGTGTTGTACTGGTAGTGCAGCCACCAGACGCCGTATGGCGCCGCCTTTACCCGCTGCATCAACGCCTTCAAAGACAAACACACAACCTACACCGGCTTCGTTGGTACGGTGCGAGAGTCGATTCAGCCGAGCCTGTAGATCAGCCAACTCAACCTCATAGTGTTTGTCAGTGACGCTGGCCTGCAGATCTATCTGATCCAGCAGTGAACGCCCTCCCAGCGGGTCGGTTGCAGGCGCTCGTGTGGGTTTTTCCGGCGGCGACGACAATCTGGGTTTCAGTGCCTGGGCGATCGTGCGCGCTACGCTCAGATTGCAGTAGCGCGAATCGGTACTCTCAATAATATGCCAGGCAGCCGTAGTCGTGCTTGTGCGCCGCACGAGGCGCTCCAACAGTTCAACTGCCGCACCATATTGCTGCACAAATTCCCAATCGTACTGGGCAATATCCCAGTGCGTGTCTGGATCGTCTGCAGCCGCAGCAAGGCGGCCCTTCAATACTTTTTTCGGCAGATGCAACCAGAATTTGAGCACCAAGGTGCCATCATCCACCAGCATCTCCTCGAATCTGCGTTGTTCATCCAGCGCAGCGTCGAATTGAACGTGGGTCCAATCTTCCTCTAAAGCATGCTGTATCGTGGCAGCAGGCCAGGCACCAAGGAACAGACCGATCCGTCCGACCGGGGGCAAACGACGCCAGTACTTTTTAAACCGCGGACGTTCTTTATACTCCGCCTCATCAGTAGAAAACATCACGTGGGCTTGCAGGTAACGGGCGTCCATCCATTCGTGCAGTATCCGCAACACTTTCACGACGCCAGGGTGGTCATCACCAGTAATCAATACCACCACAGAAAAGTCACTGCTGCGCAAATCGTACTGCAAATTCAGCAACTCAAGCCTGAGCGCCTCTATCTGCCTGTCATAGTCATCCTTGCTGACAACGTTACCGGTTTCTGCTGCGGCGAAAATATTTGCAGGTTCATTCATATTGAAGAAACTGTCCCATATTTCAGTAGGTCCTGACAATACTTTGGCGACACGCATTCGCTTGACGATTTTTGCCGTTCGCGCCAATCTGTTCAAACGCGCATCAGATTCAAAACAGTTAGAGGCAGTTATGTCTGAAGATACTGAAAACATCTCCGTCGACGATCACATCCAGACGCTCAACCCAATTGTGGGCGTGAATATGGAAGACCTGGCCAAAACCGCTGCCGGAGTGTTGCAGGCTGCGCTGACGCAGCCAACAGTGGCTGCAAAGCACATCATGGCGTTCAACGCCGAACTCATCAGCGTGATGTTCGGCACCTCGAAACGTGAACCCGCACCTCGGGATCGTCGCTTTGTGGATGATCAATTTACCAGCAATCCCCTGTATGCAGGCATGGCGAAAAGCTGGCTGGCATGGCAGTCGGTAGTGAACGACTGGGTCGATGATATCGGCTTTGAAGGCGAAGCGCTGGAGCGCGCACGTTTCGTCGCCTCCTTGGTTACCGATGCGATGGCGCCCACCAACTTTCTGCTGGGCAATCCTTCAGCCCTTAAAAAGGCAGTGGCAACACGTGGCGGCAGTCTGATCGCCGGCTTGCGCAATCTGATCGACGACATGCAAAACAACAACGGCATGCCTAGTCAGGTAGACAAATCAGCGTTCAGCGTGGGTGGTAATCTCGCCAACACAACTGGCAGTGTTATTCACCGCGACGACATTATTGAACTGATTCAATACCAACCCCGTACGGACACCCAGAATACGCAGCCGATACTGGTGGTGCCACCACAGATCAATAAGTACTACATCTACGACATGTCACCAGAGAAAAGCTTGGTGAAATACTTGCTCGAACAAGGTTTTCAAGTATTTGTGGTGTCCTGGCGCAATCCCAGCGCGGAACACCGCTCCTGGGGTTTAGATGATTACGTGACCGCTTTGGAAAAAGCCATCGACGTCACCCGGGATATCAGTGGCGCAGACGCAGTGAACGTTGTCGGCGCTTGTGCCGGTGGTATCACTCTGGCGGTGACCCTCGGTTATCTGGCTGGCCAGAACAAACTCGAAAAAGTCGCTTCGCTGACATTGATGGTGAATGTGCTGCAGCCGGCGAATGAAGATTCTGTCATCGGGCTGTTCACTAACGACGAAACTATAGAGACCGCGCGCAAGCGATCTGCAAAGGCCGGCATTCTCGACGGCAAGGACACCGCCAGAGTGTTTAATTGGATGCGTCCCAACGATTTGATCTGGAATTATGTGGTGTCTAACTACCTGCACGGCGAGTCACCACCCGCCTTCGACATTCTTTACTGGAACAACGACACCACACGCTTACCGGCACGTTTGCACAGCGACTTTCTGGATGTGTTCAAAGACAATGTATTGTCGAAACAAGGTGCGCTGAAAATCAACGGCGTGCCCATCGACCTGGCCAAGGTCACGGTGCCGGCGTTCATCACCGGCGGGACCACAGATCACATCACGCCGTGGCAGGCATGCTACCGCTCGACTCAGATTCTCGGTGGCGAAACCACTTATATACTGAGCACGGCCGGTCATATCCAGAGCTTGATCAATCCCCCAACTTCCTCCAAACGAAAGTTCTATACCAATGCAGATACCCCATCGGCAGCGGAGGATTGGCTAAAGGGCGCAGAAGAACATGCAGGCTCCTGGTGGCCGTTTTGGACCGATTGGCTGAATACTCAGTCTAACGAACAGGCTACGGCACCCACCGGTTATGGCAACGACAACTACCCTGAGCTTTGCCCCGCGCCGGGCACCTATGTATTGGAGTAGCGCCAGAGATGCCGACGCTGAGTGAAAGATACGAGGACATAGCCGGTCATCGCCTGCGCATTGTCGGTGCATTCGACCCAGACGACGCAGAAATTCGGAGTCAAACACCGCTGTTGATTTTCAATGGCATTGGCGCATCAGCGGGATTGTTACGCCCACTGATGGAGCGCCTCAACGTACCTTCTTTCACCTTTGATCTACCCGGCGTCGGCGCGTCGAAAGCCAGTCGCATACCCCGTCGTATGCGAGACCTGGCACGCCTTGCCAGTCAAGTACTGGACAACCTGGGGATACAACAGTGCCATATCATGGGCATTTCCTGGGGCGGCGGCTTGGCGCAACAGTTCGCGCGGCAATATCCGCAACGTATCCAGCGATTGGTCCTGGCTGCGACTTGTACCGGTCAGCTTATGGTGCCACCCATGCCTTCTGTGATGCTGCGCATGATGACCCCCTTGCGTTATCTCAGCGCGTCTCACTTTGTGAAGATTGCGGGAGATATTTACGGCGGGGATTTTCGTCACGACCCGGAGCGCGCTAAAGAACACGCCAAGCACATGACGCCACCGTCCATGGCGGGTTATCTCAGTCAACTCTATGCGTTGGCAGGTTGGACCAGCCTGTTCTGGTTACATGAGATAAAGGCACCGGCGCTGGTCATGGCAGGTACCGACGATCCGATCATCCCCATCGTCAATGCGCACATTCTCGCCAAAGGGCTGGCCAACGGGCGCCTCAACACTTACGACTGCGGTCATCTGTTCATGCTGACCCGGGCTGACCAGGTTGCGCGAGATATAGATGCCTTTCTAAACGAAGGATAAGCGGGAGAGGTGAGACCAAGGAACGCCATCAGAGGCATAGTTGATTCCATGTTTGAGCCCGTTTTAACCACCTACTTCTGTCCAAAGACTGGTTCACGTTTCTCTACAAAGGCCCGCTGCGCTTCAGTGGCGTCAGCTGAACGCATGGTCTGCCCTTCCAGTGCTAAGGACAAAGACAGCACCTGATTGGATACATTGCGTATATAGGTATTGATAGGCACTTTGGATGCGCTGATCGCCGCCGCGGGACCCGCTGCCAATTGGTCAGCGCAGGCCATCGCTTTGTCCAATATCTCATCATCTTCGACCAGAAAATTAACCAGCCCCATCTCCATCAAGGCCTCACCGGTCAGCCGCTCACCGGTCATCAGAAACCATTTTGCTCTGTTAACCCCCATCAGCAACGGCCAGATCACCTGACCGCCATCGCCCGCGCCGATGCCCATTTTGACATGGGTGTCTGCAATCACCGTACCCTTGCCGGCCACGACCACATCACACAGCAACCCAATGGTCGCGCCCAGACCCATGGCATAGCCTTGCACCGCGGAAACGATTGGTTTACGTAACTCCAATATGTGATCGACGATCTGGCGACCTTCTTCCAGGCTCAAACCACCGGCCTCGGAATCTCCGCCAAAGTCTCCGCCGGCGCAAAATGCACGCCCGGCTGCTGCCAACACCACGACCTTGACGTCTTTGTCAGCCTCGGCATCGCGGGTGAACCGGGCAAGTTCGTGGTGCATCGCAGCATTGACCGCGTTCAAACGTTCCGGCCGGTTGAGCGTAACCACGGCAACACCGTTGTCACGCTTGTCGATCAACATGGTTTCATAATTTTCTTGCTGTAATGACATCTGCTATTCTCCTCAAGAGCGGTGGGACCTGGTAGAGCCTAGAGCAGATTGTCCTCCGCTGACAACCAAGGCGAATCGATTATGAAAAAATCTGGCGCTATACGAGGAAAACTTCGCATTGGAGACGATTGGAATGCGATCACAATAATTGCCCTGTCACAGACTAACCCCTTAAAAGCAGTCGCTGAATTCGTCGAAAACAGTATCGATGCTGGCGCAAAAAACATCGAAATTATTCGTGGCCGTGAACAAGGCGAGCCTTATCTACGGGTGCTGGATGATGGCCAGGGCATACCACGAAACGAACAAGGTGTACCGGACTTTAAGTACGTGGCAACCCACATCTGTGATTCGATAAAACGACAGCTCAAAGTCAATGGCGTTAAAGGCTTGCAAGGCGAATTCGGTATTGGCTTGTTAAGCTTCTGGACCGTAGGTGAAGCGTTACTTATGCGGTCCCCTTCCGCTGATGGCAAGACTTACGAAATGCATATGGCAAAGGGGGACCCCAATTATGAGGTCACCAAGAGACGCACCCTATTTTCTGAAACAGGAACAGAACTAACGATCAAACCGCTGCTATCAGGACTACGGCACTTTTCGGGAGAAAAAATCCAGTGGTACCTGGCCTCAGAACTTCGCGATCGCATTCGGCAGTCTGGTGTAGCAATTACGATTACCGATCGACAAGCACGCAAACAATTTATAGTCGAGCCACGAAAGTTCGATGGTCGCTTGTTACACGAACTCGAACCCCCCGAAGCTGTTTACTTGGAGTTGTATTTATCTGAACCATCCGCAGAAAACCGTGTTAGTTTATACCGCTCCGGTACTCGAGTACTGCCAGATATTACTGACCTGGCGTCCTTTGCACACGCTCCATGGAACAGTCCTTACCTGCAGGGCATTATCGACTACCCAGAGCTCAACCTCACACCCGGCACCCGCCTTGGCGTCATTCAAGATGAACACCTGGCATCTCTGAGCCAATCCCTGCAGCCGATTGAAAGTGTTCTTACGAACGAAATCGAAGCGCAACGTAGCGCCGAGGAAGAGCAGGCCAGCCAACAGATTCTCCAGACTATTACACGCGCGTTCCGTGAGGCATTTCTTGCCTTACCTGCGGAAGATTACGATTGGTTCGACTTGTACGGCAGCGGCGCTGCCAAGCCAGGCCGGGCACTAAAAGTGGACAAAAGTCAGGAAGATGTGGAGCTACCTGACGGCATCGAGGTAGAACAACTACCACCCGCTGATGACCTGGATAGCCCGGAAACAGCTCAAAAGCAGTTTTTTGAATATGCGGGGCCCCTGGCTAAGGTGCGTATCTCACCTCTCTCCAGTGTCGTTAAAGTCGGACAAACCCGTACCCTACGCGCCGTAGCCCGAGACCAGCAACGCAGACAAATAGACCGCGAAGTACTCTATCAATGGCAAGTGATAGAGGGTGCTGGCGTTCTTGAAAATGACGATGCTGAGATTGTAACTTTCAACGCCCCGATAGAGCCGGGTTTGGTACGTTTGGGGCTGACCGCCACCGAAGGAACACTGGTCTGCGAAGCTGAGGCCTTGATCACAGTCACCGAAACATTGGTTGAAACTACGCGCGCCCAAGATAGTAGTTCCAACCAGGGACTGCCGGCCTATTCGTTCCACCGAGCCGCAGGTGAACTATGGCGATCCCAGTTTAAGACCGAGCGCAATCTGATCATCATAAACAGCGGTCATAGAGACTTTGTCTACGCATCACGAACCAAGGCATTAAAGCTACGCTACATCTGCCGACTTTTCGCAAAGGAGCTGGTGCTGAAAAATTTCCCTGGATTGCGTCCAGACGAACTCCTCGAACGCATGCTCGAAATCTCGATGTACACTGAAGAAAATCTTCGTTGAGTCTGAGTAAAAAATGACCGATACCAACCAGCCTATGACCGCCATGGTCGAATATCAGATCCGACCTGCCACAACGAGCATGGATGAATGGCTCACCGAGTGGAATAAGCGTGCTGAAGACGCCCTCGACTTCGAGCCTGAAACCAGCGCCTACGCCGCCGCGATCAATCTGCAAGACGAAAGCAACGTGCTGGTCTTTGAGCGCTACGAGCAGGGTAGCCATAGTTTGCAGGCGCATATCGAACGCCCCGCCCACACTATCCTTACAGACACCATGGGCGCGCGTAACATGACCAAGCGGCGGGTTATGAGTACACGATTCTATGACTTGCCGGGGTTCGGTTGGTGGCAGCGGCCACAGCCTGCACCTGCCGCCGGTACCATTATTGTGATGCTGGGTTTTCGTTTCAAAGATGACGCACAACGTGCAACTTATGTTGAACTGATGGCCGATCATGAAGCGTATTGCTGGGAAAACGAGCCCGACACCCTGATTTACAGTGCCGGTATCGCTGCAGCTGATGCAGACCGCGAGCTTGACCTGCTGCGCGGTGATCTGGTGTTTGTAATGGCCTGCACAGACATGGAAGCGATGGACAAACACGCGAACGATCCGCGGCATCTGGCATTGGGGCCACTGTTCACCGAAAACGGTATCGACCTTGAGCCGAAGTTCATGCGCACCTACCGAAGCACTGGGCAGGGATATCTCTGGCGATAACGACCTTGTGTTAGGCTCATGACCCCACACAATAGTCGGGGGACAAATTGTGTATTACAGATTTTTAGCGTCCATAGTCTTACTTGTGACTGCTGCAACCGCGCAGGCAGCCTCAATTGAAGCCACTATTGACCAAGGTACCTTAGTCGGCTCAACAACCAGCGGCATCGCTACTTTCAAAGCCATCCCCTACGCAGCGCCACCCACCGGCACGCGACGTTGGCGGGCACCCGAGCCACCTGCAAACTGGTCTGGTAAACGCCTGGCCACAGATTATTCCGCAGTGTGCATGCAAACCCCCTACGCCGGCGGTATGTTTTCAAGCCCATTACGTCCATCCAGTGAAGATTGTCTGTACCTGAACGTGTGGACACCCACTCTGGAAACCAATGCAAAGCGCGCGGTGATGGTGTGGATTCATGGTGGCGGGCTGACCCGGGGTAGTGGTTCCACGCCGACCTATGACGGCACCGAACTGGCTAAAAAAGGCGTGGTGCTAGTCACCATCAACTATCGCCTGAACACATTCGGCTATCTGGCACACCCGCAACTGTCAGCTGAGTCTGCACAAAAAGTCTCTGGCAACTACGGCGCCCTGGACCAGATCGCAGCCCTGCAGTGGGTGTCAGAAAACATCGAAACCTTTGGCGGTGATCCGGGCAACGTGACCATCTTTGGTGAGTCCGCCGGCTCCTGGGCCGTCAATCAAATGGCCGCGACACCGTTGGCCGCAGGATTGTTTCACAAAGCAATCGGCCAAAGCGGCGGCCACTTTGCTCCCATGTCTGAGTTAGGCGCGCCGGGTTTCACCGGTAGTTCCCACTATGACAAAGGCCAATCGTTCTTAGACGCTGCACAGGTAAAGTCTATCGCCGAGTTACGTGCCATGTCTGCCAGTGATGTGCTGGCCGTGTTCGCTGGCAGCAGTTTCCCAGGACTATCCCAGCCCACCGTCGATGGATACGTGTTCCCCAACCACATCGCCAACCTGTTTGAGGCGGGCGAACAAAACAATGTGTCGCTCATTGTCGGCTCCAACAAAGACGAAGGCGCAAACCTGACCATTGGCCGCCAACCGAAATCAGAAGCAGCCTTTCGAGCAATGATGACCAAGCGCATTGGCGGCCTGGCGGAAGAATTGCACGAAGTTTACGGCACCAGTGACGACTACCTGCAGGCCTTCCTCGATTCTTATCGAGATGGCTCGTTTACCTGGCAAATGTACCGCTGGGCAATGTTGGCATCCGAGAAAACCCCAGATGTATGGCGCTACTACTTCACCCACACACCACCGGGTAAATTTGCCGCCATGGGCGCTTATCATGCCGCCGAGATACAGTACGTTTTCAACAACACCGCCAAACTGGGGCAGTCTGACAAGACCGCAAACGCGCTGGCTGAATCCATGTCCGACTACTGGGTAAACTTCGCTAAGCTGGGACAACCTTTTGCAAACTCAAAAGATGCACCGGAATGGCCGCGCTTCTCTGCCGAAAGCCAGGCGTATATGGAATTTGGCGACGAAGTCATCGCGAAAACCAATCTGCTTGATGCCAACATGAAGGTCATCGACAAGATGATGGAACAACGCTGGCAGACTGCTGGCGGCGGCAACTAACTAAACCAGGAGAACGAAATGAGTGGCTATTTGATTACCAACTACAACATCACGAATATGGAAGGATATCAGCAGTATCTTGCCGCAGTAGGACCCACCATCGTCAGCCATGGCGGCGAGATATTGGTTGCCGGTGAAGGCAGTGAAGCCGTTGAAGGTGAACCGGGTGGCGTCACCGTGGTACTTAAGTTTCCATCAAAAGATGCGTTGCGCGGCTGGTATGATTCACCAGAATACCAGGCGATTATCCATCTTCGTACCGACAATACCGAGGGCAGCTTGGTGTTTGCGGAACAATTTGTGATGCCGGGTTAGACGACGCTTAGAGAACACCGAGCATGCCCAATTTGCGCATCGGAGTCTGTTACGATTTCCGCAACCCGCCGGATTCCGGTGCTTCGGATCAGGTGCTGTATGCGGAAATCATGGAGCAGGTGCAATGGCTGGATCAGCTTGGTGCAGATCTGGTCTGGTTCACCGAACACCACTTTGTAGAAGACGGCTACCTGCCGAGCTGGATTCCCGTAGCCGGTGCCATGGCCGCAGTGACACAACGCGTACGCTTCGGCACAGACATCTGTCTCATGCCATTCAACCATCCCATCCGCCTGGCTGAAGACTTAGCTGTGCTGGACAACTTATCCGGAGGCCGGATCGAAGTGGGGTTGGGTATGGGTTACGCACCCCATGAATTTCGCGGCTTCGGCTTCCCGGTCAAGCGCCGCGTATCGTTAATGGATGAAGGCATCGAGGTACTGCAACGCTGTTTTACCGGCGAGCGCTTCAGCTACCACGGCAAACGCTATCACTTCGACGACGTCATCATCACGCCGGGTTATGTACAGGAAGGCGGACCGCCGCTGTGGATTGCATCCATGTCCGAGGCGGGTGCCGCTCGCGCCGCACATTACAACGCTCATTTCCTGCCTCAGGGTTTGAAGAAACGTTCCTTCGACCCCTGGGTAGACGCACTGACCAGTAGTGGTCGCAATCCCAGCGATTATCGAGTCGGTATCATTCGCAGCATCCTGGTTACCGACGACGCAGGCACAGACTGGAACCTGGTGCGCGCGGCAGAGCGATATCGCATGGAACTGTACAACCGGTTCTTCAAAGAAAGTGGCGAAGGCATGGGTGAACGCGGCGAACCCGTACCGCAGACCTGGATCGTCGGTGACGTCGACCATTGTGTTGCCGAACTGAAAAGCTTCATCGATACCTTCGGCATAACCGATATTGTCAGCATGGCGGTGCCGCCAGGACTGCGCGCGGAGCAGATGGCACCCAGTCTTGAACGTCTGTTTACCCAAGTCGCGCCGCGGCTCAAGGCGGAACTGGGACAAGCCTGATGCCGGCGCTGGATGACCGATCCCTGGGCTGGCTACGTTACCTGTACCGCAAATCAACGACGCCGGATAATTGGCAGCGTGATGGGCAGCCGCACCCCCATTGGGATGATTCCACCGGCGAACCGATGACTTCATGGCACCGCTTCGATCTCATCGACTCCAGTTACGCTATCGCTTTGATGAGCGATCGCACTCCGGCCTGGCGCGAGGTGTACAGCACCATCCTCGACGAATTGGTGCGCCGACATACGACTTGGTGGAGTGCATCGGACTGGATGACTCAATTTGGCAACGATCCCGATCGCGCCACTTACCCCGATCGCTATCGCGCTCTCGTGCCAACCGCGCACTGGGGCGACTACGATGTGCCCGGCTGGACCGCCAACGGCATTGAGCCCTACGGTGTGCAAGCCGACCCGATCGCAGCCGACGGCATGCTTTTTTACAAAGGCTTTTTCACCTTGCTGATGAGTTTGCACCGCTATGTTTCTAACGATGACAAATGGGACCAGCCATTCGAGATGATAAACGACGGCGCCAATACATTCACCTGGAGCCACTCCCGCGTGGCGGCGCATTTAGCCGCACAATGGAACAATTCTCAGATCGGCTGTCATTGCGAGAACACTAAAGTATGGCCCTACTGACTCAGCGGTGCGGGCCTCGGTCTGAGGCTCTACGACCAGATGTTTGAAACTAACCATTACCGCGCTTTCGACAAATGGTGGCGGTACGCCGAAAAGAACTATCTCTCTTCGAAAGAAGGTAAACCGGTCGGTCTCGATTTGTACTACGACCCCACCGTAGACGAACATGTTCTTCATGGAATCGTCGGTATGATGGCGCCAACCTGGTATTTCGCGCCGCAAAAACACGAAGTCGCGCTGGCCGGTTGGCATGCAACAGCGATGCTCAGCAGGGTATTCGATGATGCGCCGATGACCGGCCTGGATGAACCATCCAAAGTCACTTCGTTGTTGCAATTTGCTGGAGAATTTGCCGACGCCGCAACCAAAGAGCGAATCTGGGCTGCTGCGGACGAACATATTCAACCGACCTGGGACAGCGACAAGGGAGAGTTCACGTTAGGGTTTGGCTTGAACGAAGCCCACCCACGGGGTCAGATGAATGCGCGAGCCATGGCCGGTTGGGTGTGCACGCCAGGTGCCTGGTCGCGACTCTTCAACGAGCCCAATCTCACCAAATTCGACGAACCTACGGTAGACGGTGTGGACTTTCCGTCGGTGGCGCTTAGTGAAGCCCGATGGGATGGCAAGGCGCTCCACATCGCGGCGCACCCACAGAACGCAGCGATGCGCGGCAACACCAGCACCATGCGCATCACCAACATTGACTTAAAAGTTGCCTGGCAGATGGTCCCGGCAAATGGTCAGGCCGTGACACTGAACGTCACTGGCGATCATATAAACGTAGAACTGGTGGTCGATAACCGACCTGTGATCATTCGACCTTGCTGACGACGCCAGTGACTACGCTATTGCGGGCACGCAACGGAACAACGTGTGGGACACACCAATATTGTCAGTCTCGGTCTCGATCTGTAAGCCCGCGGCATCGATGCAGTGCTTCATGCGCTCAGAGTGGTACATCTTGCTGTTGCCATTGGCAACTGCGGCGAAGTACAGCGACGTATTGATCACGCTGAAGCGCGCCGCATCGTAGCGTTGACGGTCCCAGTAAGTCTCGAGGATAAACAGCCTGCCACCGCCAACCAGTGAATCGCGGGCGCGAGTCAGGATGCTGATGATCTCATCCTCGCCGAAACAATCGAGGAATTGACTCAACCAGACAACGTCGAAACCCGTCGGCAGCTGCGCATCGGCATCCAGCAAGTCGATCGCCTGGCCGGTAATCCGCTCGGCGCATTTCGCGTCAACCGCATTCTGCAATGCACGAGCCAGTTGCCCGGGATGATCGAGAATCGTGACCTCCACATCTGGATCGTGGGCGCAACACTGCAAGGCCCATTTGCCTGTGTTGCCACCGATGTCAAGCATACGCTTAGGTCTGGGCTCGAACACCATGGGCAGAACTGCGTCGAACACGGAATCTGAGTAGTAATGATCGAAGGCGAACCAACTACGCTGCACCTGTTCTGGCAGCTCGGTCAGGCCCTCATAGATTGTCGCCCAGGGTCCTAACTCCTTGAGCCCGATCGGCTTACCCTCCCGGATCGTTTCGCCAAAGTGAAAGAAAGCCTGGTAACAGACGTCGTGCACAAAGTCGAAATTGACCGTCGTCATTGGATCTGACTGCACGAAAAACCCGACCTTGGTCAGCACGTAGCGATCACCTTCGAGGGCCACCATCTCGGCAGCGAGCCCCGCCTCGAGCAACAGGCGTGCCGCGTAGATCGTGAGGCAATCGACGCCCGCCTCCAACTCGTCGGCAGTGATTCCTTTTCGACCAGAGGCATTAATGCACTGCAAGGCACCCGTGTCGCGGAGTACGCGCGCAGCCTGGAACATCAACGGCCCGAAGGCGAGCTTCTGCGCATCAAATTTCGCATCAAGGTTGGACTTTGCGTCGCCAGAGAAGCGACTCCGTCGAGCTCTCTTTGGGCTCCCCTCCGGTTTTATGGCCGCGTCACCCATACATCCTTTACTCCATAGCCAAAGCCGCATAGATATCGGCGATACGGTCGCCGTCGTAGCCCAATATTTCAGTGAGCACTTCAAAGTTGTGTTCCCCTAACTCCGGCGCCCCACGTTCCACCCGGCCTGGGGTTCGCGACAATTTCACCCGGGTCCCTTCCACAATCAAGCCGCTGTGGCTGGCGTGAGAAACGGTGACGAAGTGTTCTCGGTGTTGCATTTGAGGATCTTTCAACGTCGCTGCTGAGTTCAGCACCACATGCGCCGCCACGCCGGCGGCAATCAGGATTGATTCGATCTCCTGAGCGCTTCGCATACGGGTCCATTGACCAATTCGTTTATCCAGCGCATCGGCTTTGGCCAATCGACCGGAGCCAGTCTTCAATGCTAAATCGTTCGCCTCATCGCTCAACGACATGGCCGTGCACAATGCCGGCCACACTTCGTCAGACTGGCACACGATAGCAATCCATTCATCATCGCCATGGGTTGCATAAACCCCGTGGGGTGCAAGCTCGCGATCTCGGTTACCCATGCGATGCCACACATGCCCGTTTACTTCATAGTCAAGTACTGCAGGCGCGAGAAAATGAATCGCCGCCTCGGCTTGCGAGATATCGATGTATTGACCTTCTCCAGTATCACGCCGATGCTCCATGGCCGCGAACAATGAAACCAACATGAAGCGGGGTGCAACACCATCGGTATACGCTAGGTAAGGGCCGGCAGGTGAACGATCCTGCCACCCTGTCAAGTCATAGAACCCACTGAGTGCTGCAGCCATGTTGCCATAGCCCGGCACCTGGGCACGCGGGCCGGTCTGGCCCATCAGGCAACTCGACATCATGATCAACGACGGATTGATCTCTTTCAGAGATTCGTAGTCCAGGCCCCAGGCTTTCATTGCCTTTGGCGAGAAAGACTCAGTGACAACATCTGCCCACCGCACCAGATCCAATATCACTTCGCGGCCGACTTCGTTGGACGGATCGATAGTGACGCCAAGCTTGCCGGTATTGAAATTGAGAAAAGGCACGCCGTTTTCTACACCCGGCTGTGCGTCTATGAATGTTGGTGCACCACGCGCAGGCTCCAAGCGTTGACTAGACTCCACCTTGATCACTGTCGCGCCATACTCTGCTAACACGCGGGTGAAGAATGGACCGGCAATGACCCACATGAAGTCCAGCACTTTGAGCCCGGCCAAAGGCAGGTCAGAGCCCTTCCCGGTCGGTTCTGTAGCAGCGCTTGGTGGTGTGCGAGGCCGCATTGCACCTAATTCAGGCGCGGCACCGGGTAATCGTAGTGGCGTCGCCGAAAACTTAGCGAACGCACCAGGTACCCGAACTTGACCGACGGGCGCATGCGGAATCTCATGCCAGAACTCTCTCGCGCTGAACTGCGCTTCATCAAGCAAGCCCACCACATCGAGAGTTGGCGCAATATAGACACCACGCTTCAAGCCCTCTTCGAACAATTCTTGCTGAGTGCGCTGAGAAGTGAACGCTTCAATTTCTTTGCACAGATCAAAGTACGGTTCCGGCGACTTGCCTTCACCGGTCATGGCCGACAGCTCCAGGCCCCAATCCAGGGCAACGTCCTCGGCGCTGCAGCAACCGTGATCATGCACCCATTGCAACAAACGGCGATTAGGCTCGTCGAAGGCGCTGCCAAACAGAAAGGTTATGGCAACAAATCCATCGCTGCTGGGCCAGGTCATACGAATCGGAAACAAGCCGCGTAAGCCACCGGCTTCCCGCTCTATTTCATAACCGGCGTTATTCGGCACCGCCAGATTCGCGCCTAGTGTTGCCTGGGCAGCCGACTGCTGGGCGGAAACGTCCACCAACTGACCCATTCCGCTGTTATGACGCTCTTGCAGGGCAATGAGCGCCGCGCCTGCTGCATCACCACCGGCATGAAGAAAGGTCTGCGGCACGCTGGTTCGCACCGGAGCACGGTCAGCGTCGCCCGTCAACATCAGCGTGCCACTTGCTGCCCAAACCGTTAGATCAGTCGCAGGCCAATCCGCTTT
>Ga0114950_10002118_pt1 | contig 15193 bp, 12 predicted proteins | sample N075metaG_FD_83503 | JGI IMG/M metagenome (GOLD analysis project Ga0114950, IMG submission 83503) | Deep subsurface microbial communities from Kermadec Trench to uncover new lineages of life (NeLLi) - N075 metaG | ecosystem: Environmental > Aquatic > Marine > Ocean trench > Sediment | place... | reverse complement strand
TGATTTCTACACGCCGGTTTAAAGCGCGGTTGTCATCGCTATTATTAGGCTTTATGGGGCGGTATTCCCCGTATCCAGTGACTACCATACGGTCTGGCGGGAAGTGGGTCTTATCAATAATAACGCGTGCTACATGGGATGCACGCACTGAGGAAATTTCCCAATTGGTGGGAAACTGCCCGAAGCCATTCATGGGAACGTTATCGGTGTGTCCATCAACATGAATCTGTTTTACCCCATCCTGCATTTCACTTTTTATCGAATTAAGAATCAAAGCTTCCGCGCCTTTTTTCAGGTCTGCGCTCCCAGGGGCAAACAGGTCGGATGAATTTAGCCGAATGAGGATCGTTCTTACGTCACTGCGGACCAGGCTTTCCGGATCAACGTTGTCCTTTACCAGTTCCCGGACGTGTTTGAGCATTTCGAGTTCCTTTGTGTCCAAATGGGTATTTCCGTTTTGAAGTTTTATTTCTTTTTCCTGAAAGGAGGAAAATACTTCGACAAACTTCCCTCCGTCCACGTGGGAAACAGAATACAATAATACGAAAATGACCAGAATGAGGGTGATCAGATCTGAGTAGGTGATGAGAAAACTTTCCAAGCCGTTGGAAAATTCCGCTGTCACTGCAACCCGGGTTTCTGAATTGGGTTTGAACTCCCTGGTGTCAACAATTTCTTTTTCTTCCAGTAACATAATTTTTGATTCTATTTCCTCGTTTTCTTTTTTGAGGAAATCCATCTCATGGAATAAATTTTTGTTTTCAATTGCCAGTTCTTCGACTTCCGTTTTAAGGTCGTCAATAATGGATAAAGGCGGGATTCCCTTTTCTGCTGGACGGTTATTGCCAAAGATAATTGTTTCGTATTTTTCCCGCAAAAAATCTTTCTTTTGGAGGATCTTTTTGGCAACCTGTTTGGAATTCATTACAGCGGTTCTAGCCTGCCGGAGTTGAGATTGTAGCCAATCAACTTTATTGATTAAAACTTTTGAATGGTTTCTATTTTCATTTAACCGGTTCAGTTTCTGGTCGAGAATATAATTCTCTTTGCGAGTTTGTTCGTTGCGTTGTTTTTCACGGTCAATTTGTTGTCTTAATAACAGGGCCTGATTTTTCAGAAGATCAATATTCTTCTGTAAATCTTGATTGACCTGAGAATTATTTATGCGAAGATTTTCTCCTTCATCCTTCGGTTCTTTTATAGAATTTTCATCGCTGAATTTTATTTCCTGAGCGGTTGATTTCTGAGTTGCCAAACGCTGATAATTGATTTTCTCGTCCTTTTTCTTGATGACTGCCTTCAAGGCGCTTATTTCATTTCGGTTATTTGAAATAAGGTCTTTCAGCTGTTTTGTGGTTTGTTCGCTTTCCCGTTTATTTTTCCTCAGCTCCAGTGACTTGACTTTCACTTGTTCCTTTAATTGCTGTAAATAGCCCTGGTTCTGCATTTATTGGGTTCCTGCCTTTATTGCTTACCCGGATTCCTTCGTGGAAAAACAAAATCATCACAAAAGATAAGGTTTGAATGAATTATAAATTTGGTTGATTATTGATTTTATTAGACTTATCTGGATATTGTCAATGCACTTTGTGGCAAAACATTTTGAATGGCGCAAAGGAGCTGGATTTTCAATGAAAGTTAGTAAATTCAAAAGGTTGGAAAAATATTAATTTCCCTATAAGTTGGATTCAAAAGGGGTGAAATTTGCGTAAATTTTATATAACCAATTGAAAATAAAGGAATTGGTGTTATCCTTTAGTGGTGACAACCGACAATCGCCTTTCACAGTTGAAGTCCCTGGCCAATGTCCGCATCGGCACGATCTTGATGCTGGGGTTCTCCTCCGGTTTGCCACTGGCTCTGACCGGGGGAACTCTCCAAGCCTGGATGACGGTGGAGGGGGTGGATTTGAGGACTATAGGAATATTCACTCTGGTGGGTGTGCCTTATACCTTCAAGTTCCTTTGGTCACCCCTTCTGGACCGGTTTGTCCCGCCGATTCTGGGAAGGCGGCGGGGTTGGATATTGATTTTTCAACTCGCTCTCATGGCCCTCATTGTGACTATGAGCGGCTTTTCGCCGAAATCCGCCCCCTGGATCGTGGCCCTGCTGGCGGTGATGATCACGTCCATGTCGGCCTCGCAGGATATCGTCGTGGACGCTTATCGGACGGATGTTTTACGGGAAAGGGAACGCGGTATCGGAGCCGGGGTTTTTGTGACCGGATACCGAATCGCCATGCTGGTTTCGGGCGCCCTGGCGTTGATATTTTCAGAAATTATCGGCTGGCGATTGACCTACTGCCTGATGGCGGGGGTGATGACTCTGGGAGTGATGGCCACTCTTTTGGGGCCGGAACCGGAGGTCAAAGTGGTTCCTCCCAGGACGATGGCGGAAGCCGTTGGGGGGCCGCTCAAGGAATTTTTTTCAAGACCGGGGGCCTGGGCCCTGCTGGCCTTGATCGTTCTTTATAAAATTGGAGATGCCTTTGCAGGAAGCTTGACTACAGCTTTTTTGATCCGCGGAGTGGAGTTTTCCGTAGGTGAGGTCGGAGCTATTAACAAGGGCATGGGATTGATCGCCACCATTTTGGGAGCCCTGTTTGGCGGCGTGGTTATGTCGCGCCTGGGGATGTACCGCTCGCTCATGTATTTTGGGATTTTGCAGGCGGTGTCGAATCTTTCGTTCATGGTGTTAGCCTTGGTGGGCAAAAGTTATACCATGATGGTGATTGCGGTGTTATTTGAAAACCTGGCAGGAGGAATGGGAACCGCGGCATTCGTTGGATTCCTCATGGCCCTGTGCGATCCCAGATTTACCGCCACCCAGTTTGCCCTGTTGTCGGCATTGGCGGCTTTGGGGAGGGTGTTTGTGGGGCCACCATCTGGTTTTCTTGTTGAAATGACGGGTTGGCCGGTTTTCTTTTTCATCACTTTTCTGGCGGCGCTCCCTGGGCTGGGGCTTTTGTGGATCATGCGAAAGAATGTTGGCGGTCTCGATCATAAAGAGGCATGGGCCGAACCGGAATAATGAACGACTCTGCAGCAAGCGGACAGGGTATCCGACAAAGGTTTTCATTTAAAAGCCTTTGCAAGTTATGGGGAATAAAATCCACTGGTGGGAATAAACCCGAAATTTTTCGCATCGTTGGACAGTAACAAATTTTTGCAAATACAGGCGATAACATTGTGACGCAGTTTATTTATCTGCACGGTTTTGCCTCGAGCCCCGGATCGAAAAAAGCGACGGAATTTAAAAAACGCTTCGATTCAGCGTCCATTTCGTTGACGGTGCCGGATCTGGAAGGAGGGAATTTTCAACGGTTATCGTTGTCCGGGCAGATAAAAATCATTAATGACTGCATGGGCCAATATCCCGGTGAACGGTTTGGTTTGATCGGGAGCAGTATGGGGGGATACCTTGCCGCGCTCATGGCGCAAATGCGTCAGGAAGTGGCCGCCATTTATCTCATGGCGCCGGGATTTAATTTCCTCAAAAGATGGCGGGGGCTGGTTCAAGGCTATTTGAAAGGCTCAAACGTTATTCCGGACTTGATACCGGTGTTCCATTATCGGTATAATAAAGATATGCTTTTGAGTACGGATATATTCCGGGACGCGGAAAAATGGGACCGCCTGGCCCTGGACAAAAAATTGCCGACGCGCATTGTTCATGGAATTCATGACGCCACGGTGGATATTTCCCAGTCCAGAAAGTTTGCGGAATCGCATCCCATGTGCCAGTTGCAGGAACTGGATTCAGATCATCAATTGCTTTCTCATATCGACTGGATCGTTGAGGATGCCTTGAAATTTTTTCGCAATGAGAAATTGCTTTGACAGGTGAGGGGCCAATTTTAAAAAATAGCGATTTTGGGCAAATCAAACAAGCCGTGCGTCTGGCGAAAAAATTTCATGCCGGGCAAGTGCGAAAGGGGCCGAAAGGAGAAGCGTTCTACCATCATCCCCGCAGGGTTTGCAAAGGTTACCTGGCCTTTAAAAACAAATCGATCTCAGGGGTGATCGCCGCGCTTTGCCATGACCTGGTGGAAGATACGCCTTTGTCCCTCGATGAACTGGAGGAAATGTTTGGGGCCGATGTCCGCCAAATTGTATTTAATTTGACCAAGCCCAGCAATATTTCCAGTGAGGAGTATGCGAAAAAAATCAGCCGTTGGAACCTGGAATCCAAAAAAATTAAATTGTGCGATATCGAAGATAATATTTTGGGTTCCCGTGAAATTCCCCTGGAGCGACGAATGAGAATGTTGGTTCGTTGGAAAAAATACTTGGACAAACTTGAGCATAACCCGCCATCGGGAGGATCGGAAATGGAATTAGAATTTGAAAAAAAATGGGATGCGGTGAATGAACTGCATGCGGAAGAATGGAATCGTCTAAAACCAGGGATTAATTTTTTGAGGAATGGCTAAATGAATAACAATATTTTATTAGTCGATGATGATAAGGAATTATTGGCGGCTCTTGAGTTAAAGCTGGTGAAAGAAGGATTTAAGGTTGATACGGCCTCGGATGGTGAGGGGGGAATAAAAAAAATCCGCTTGAAAATTCCCGATTTGCTGGTTCTGGATGTCAATATGCCCGGAATGAGCGGAATGGATGTGATAAAAATTTTGCGCTCGGAAAACCGGACCGTCGATGTTCCCATCATCATGTTAACCGCTCGCGATGATGAGGTCGATCGGGTTTTGGGATTCGAGTTTGGCGCTGACGACTATGTCACCAAACCATGCAATACGCGTGAACTGATTCTTCGCATTAAAAGCGTGCTGAAGCGCGTGTATGCTCCGCCGGAGCCGAAGGAGCAGTTCAGCTATGGTTGTTTGTGCGTGAATTTGGCCAATCACGCGGTCAAGGTAAAAAATGTAGATGTTAATTTGACGCTCACCGAATTCAAACTTCTTGCGCGTTTGATAGAAAGTCCGGGGAAAATAAAACCCCGCGATGTTCTTCTCGAACAGATTTGGGAATATGGGGATGGTGTTTTTTCCCGAACAATCGATACCCACATCCAACGGCTTCGTTCTAAATTAAAGGACGCTGGGGTGTATATTCAAACCGTCCGGGGTGTTGGCTACCGGTTTCAGGATCAGGAATAGAGGGGAATATTTCCCCTCCAGATTTTTAATCAACGCTTTAGCCTCATTCCTTTGAGATTTGTACCGGGGAAGGTTCCTTCCTTCCCGTAACCTTTCGGCAAATCCCTCATTTTCTCCCCTTTATGAACCTTCCACTTCAGGGCGGAATCATTGGTTATCGTTACACAACTGTGACTTTTGCTTAACGATATCGCCATACCCCCCACATATCCTTGAGAAACGTTGATGGGAAAGGTAGTGTTCCCTCCCTAAAAACCTGGGTTTTCAGCGATAAACCAATTATTGGCGTGAATATAAATTCAACTGAAGGGATATCAATTATGAGGGAAGCTATGACGGACGAAAGCAGTGGCTCACAAGAAACTATCACAATCACGACGGTCGGGACCCGGCTGAAAGGGTGGCGTAAGCATTCCATGCTGAAATTAGTGGAGTTGTCCAAAAAAATCCGTGTATCCCAGGGGTCTCTTTCGGATCTGGAAAACGACAAATCATTGCCTTCCGCAACGACTCTCGCAAATTTATGTATGTTTTCTGATATTAACATTTATTGGTTGCTCACCGGGCGCGGTCCCATGATCCGTCAGGAACCGGAACAAGGCGGAGGAATAAATTTTTCGAATGAATATTCTGAACTGATGGAAGATCGAATATTGAAAGAATTGATTGAAAAAGTCATCCGCGTTTATCGCAGGGGGGACGCGGGTAAGCGGGCTCATTTGGAAGGGTTTTTGGTAGGCGCTGATCCTGACAATTCCTGAATTGAAAAATGTTTGTTTCTTAATCTGGAAAGGTGGAAAGTTTTCTCCCTTTCTGGTTATTTGGGATGTCAATGAAGGGTTGTTAAAACCTGCCGCGCTTTAGTGGGATTGAAACCGCCTTCAGGTTTGGGCTTAACAATTTAATATATTAGCTGAATGCCTTCCGAAATGAAGAACGAAAATGAACGAACGTATATTTTAATTGTCGAAGACTGTGAGGAGCAAGGTGCGCTTCTTAGTCACACCCTGAGGAAGCATGATTATGTTGTCAAGGTGGCGATAAATGGAAGGGAAGCTTTGTCGATGATGGAGGAGCAGGTTCCCAATATCGTCTTCACTGATATTTTAATGCCGGAAATGGATGGATTTGAGTTGTGCCGAGTAATTAAAAATGACCCGGAACTGGCCCATATTCCGGTGATCATGTTGACGGCCTCGTGGGACATGAGTACTCTCTTGCAAGGCTTGGAGTCTGGAGCGGATTTGCATTTTTTCAAACCCTGGGACAAGGGCCATTTACTATCCCGAACCGAGGAAATAGTCAAAAATGGCGTATTCAGTATTGAGGAAAAAGGGGATAAACATTTAAGGGTCCAGTTTAAGGGGAAGCAACATTCCATCCCCTTAAATCGACAGCAAATTATGCGCCAATTGTTATCGACTTATGAAACCGTGGTTCACGAAAAAAAGAAAAATTTAAAAATCAATTGAACCCTAAATAACCCGGCCTTCTCATTCCTCCCGCATTAGTACCACATTAATGGACTTGAACGAAGGCGTTTTGGATTGTGTGTCGTGGTTCCTTGGAACCAGAACGTTTGCTTCCGGGTAATACATCAGGATATTTCCTGATCGTATTGGAAATGGATGGATTTTCAATCCGGCCAACTCACCTGTATCATTCTTAACGGTTACTTTTTGTCCCTCACGAAAGCCTCCGGACAGAATATCTTCCGGGTTCATCAAAACCACATCCCTTGACCGGATTCCACGATATCGATCCTGCAATTCATAGACCACAGTATTGAACTGTCCCTCTGACCGAACGGTCATGAGTGTGAAATTGTTTTTGGCACTTGTACCATTAGAAATATCTGGGAGCGGGCAAACCTGGAATTTCGCTTTTCCATTTGCCGTGGGAAATTGTGGGGAATGAAGCGTCCTGCCGTCGATGTGAAATTCCTTTTTACTTTCGTCGATGGTCAGCATTTTTTCAAAACCGGGTACGATGGAACCGATCATTTTGCGAATATTTTCATGCTCTCTGAGTTCTTTCCAGGGGATGGGCTGAGGCGGCAAAAGTTTTTCGGCAATTTCCGCGATCACGCTCACTTCACTTCTGGGCCCAATATGACGTGGTTTTCCGCCATCGCTCATTCGGATGTAGCTGAACATGCTTTCCTGAGTCGTCGGTTGCGGTTCTTCATCGCGAGCCAGGACGGGAAGGATCAGGGTGGTCTTACCCCGGCCCAGAAAATGACCCTGATTGAGGGTTGTGTTCATGTACAAGACAAAATCAATTTTGCTTAAAGCTGTCGTGGTGAAGCGGGAATCGGGATTAGATCCAAAAAGATTTCCACCCAGATTCCAGGCGAAATCAAACTTTCCCTGGTGACTGGCCTCTATGCAAGCCAGGGTGTCCAATCCTTTTTGGGAGGGCAGGGAAAGGCCATATGAGGATTCCAGTTTGTTGAAAACCTCTTGCTTTAATTGCGGGGTGAATCCAATGGACCCGATGCCCTGCACATTGCTGTGACCACGCAATGGAAGCAGACCGGCGTTTTTTCGTCCGACCATGCCACGCAGTAACGCGAGGTTGACGATAGAATGTACGTTCTCGACACCGTGAGAATGATGGGTGATTCCCATGGCCCAGGCAAAAACCACATTTTTAGCCCCTGAGTATTTCCGGGCAAGGTCTTGCATGGTATCCCGTTTGACACCTGAACTGGCTTCCAAATGTTCCCATGAGGTTGCTTCAAGGTCCTTTTTGTAAGCGGGGAAATTATTGGTATGGTTTTCGATAAATTCTGGATAAAGAACTCCAGTGTCCTTTTCGGAGAATTCCAGAAGGGCCTTGCCGATCCCCTTCAAGAGGCCGATATCGCCCCCGATGTGGGGTTGAACATAATCGCTTGCAATTTCTGATCCGAAGAGCAGGCTTTTAATATCCGACGGAACGCTGAAATTTTCCAGCCCAGGTTCCCGTGCAGGATTGATGACGACGACCTTGCCGCCCCGCCTACGGATTTCCATGAGGGTGCGCATGAAACGCGGATGGTTCGATGCGGGATTGGCTCCTATCAAAAATATAAAATCTGTTGCGTCCAGATCTTCCAGTTGGACGGTGGCGGTGCCCGTGCCCAGGCTTTGCGATATACCCACTCCTGATGCCTGGTGGCAGTAAAAAGAGCAGTTGTTTACATTATTTGTCCCGAACGATCTGGCTAACAGTTGAAGAAGGAATCCCGCTTCATTGGAGGAACGACCGCTGGAATAAAAAAATGTTCGGTCAGGGGGCGTGGCTTTAATTTTGGCGACGATTCTGTCAATCGCCTCATCCCATGAAATGGAACGGTAATGTGTATTGTCTGGTTCACAAAGTACCGGCTGGGTCAAGCGTCCGCTCAATTCAAGCTGGAGAGGAGACCATTGGGATAGCTTCGAAATATCGTGGATTTTGAAGAAGTTGGCAGGCAGTGCTTCCTGCATATCCGACGCTTGAGCCAAAAATGACTTGTTGCAGACTTCCGGAAAACTTCCCTTTTCATTTCGCATTCCGCCCTGTTGACCGCCCATGCCCAGAGCGCAACTCTTGCAACTGTTTTTGGATGCCAGAGCTCGCAACATGGGCAACAAGCCTCCTGATCGTCGAGCCCATTTCAAAGAAAAAAGTATGGCTCCCCAACCTCCTGCGGAGCGGGGTGTTTTAACCTTCATTTTTAGCCTCTCAGAAAATAAAAACGGGTTCAGATGCCAATAAATTCTTTTTGCGCCCAACCCCTTTTCCCATCATTCAACTCGATTTGATACCAATCGTTTTTACGATCGATGATCGACACCACCGAACCTTCGTGCAGTTGAAACAGGGTTACGTTTTCCGCACCGCTGGCGGACTTTACCTCTATTATTTTTGCCAGGATAACGCCGGTGGTGAATTCGGATTCCTGAACTATTTTAACACCGATAGATAAAACAGAGATAAAAAGAAAAGCCATCATGGTTTTTCGTGTCAGGTTCCAAAATCCCGTTCTGCGTACTATCCAAATACCCAGGACGACCCAAAAGAAAAGGTTGATGATTTCAAAAAAAACCAGTTGTTCGGTTTTAGTGAAATTGTTCACCCAGAAAAAAAGAGAACTTAAACCGCTGGTTGATGGCGGTTCCAATTGATCTTGAGTTTTTAGAATCGCGTAACTCAGGTTGGTGTCCAGGGATTCATCGCGCGGGAGGAACCGTTTGGCGCGAATGTAATTCAGGATGGAAGGCCCGGTTTTTCCAAGGCGGAGATAGGTGTTTCCCAGATTATAAAAAAGATAGCCATTTTTTTCCCCACGATCGATCAGCCCCTGATAAATATTTACCGCCTCTTTGTATTGGCTTTTCGCGTAATAACCGTTGGCCAGAGCAATTTGCGAGAGAACATCATCCCCTCTGGCAGAACTGGGAAACAGTGTCCACAGCGTAAAAAAACAAAAAATAAATGGGAAAGCAAGAGTCCGCGAATTCATGCCTGCTTCTCCAATTGGTTCAACAGGTTCAACGATTCATCCATCAGGCACTCATTATTTTTTGAATCGTTGGGAGGAGCGTATTGCAGGGATTCATATTTTTCTAATAGCGTGCGGGTTATTGCCGCTTGTTCCTGAGGATAATGGCGGTCCATTAATTTGCGTTCCACCTCCAGGGAGGTGATGGCCTTTCCTTGCAGGTTCAATTTATTGCCAATATATTCCCGGAAAATTGCGGACAATTGTTTTACAAATTCCCTGGGGTTTGACTCTGCTGACGCTGAGAGAAGTTTCAGCTTTTGATTGGCTAATTTAAAAGCTTTGCGGTTGCGGACAAAGGCTGTGTCATACCTGAGTCGCTGGTTATATCGGACATAGCCCGTAAACAGGAAAAACAGAACCGGGGGAACGACCATGCCCCCAGCAAACAAAAAATAATTCGATTCACTCAACAAATTGTTTTCAAAATCTGAAAGCTGAGTGTGGATGGGTAATATATCTTCTCCCAGAATTTGTACGGAGTTTTTTGAGCCGGGTACTTTTGACTGGAATGATTCGGCAATATTTAAATTTTCCTTGTCGTGTGCAGGAAGAATTGTTAACGCTATGGGGATTGTTTCGAGGGTCAAATACTTTTTCGTAGCCGGATCAAAATAGGAGAAGGCGATGGAAGGTATAGTTTTATACCCTTCCTTTAAAGGAACCAGGGCGAATTTAAAAACCTTTTCACCGTTCAACGTATTTTCCCTGACCGACAATTGGGATTCCGGTTGGTCCGGATAAATTTTAAATTGTTCCTCCATTTCTGGAAGCGACAACGATAAATCTTTTACACTCCCCGGTCCTTTCACGGTGACGGTCAAGGTGGTGGTGTCTCCAACCTCCAATTCCTTCTTCCCTATATTGGCTGATATTGTCAGATCACCCACGATATTGGCAAAATTCCTTGGTCTTCCTTCTTTCGGTAGCGGACGCACCTTAACCGGAATGGGTTGTGAACGAAGGGTTTTATGAACTAAGGTTGCGCGGGACCCAAAAAAGGAATCGTCGAAAAAGCTGGAAAACGGGTTTCGCCCACGAGAATTTCTTGATCGGTCGATGAGGTCTAGTTTTAGAATCGCGGGTGGAATTTCCACCTTTCCGGCATGGATGGGATACAAGGCGGCTGAGAGTTCATGGACTTTATATTGCACTCCATTGATGGTTCGGGAATAGATTTTTGCATCCCCCATACTTTGCTTGCGAAATTTGCTGTCTTCATAGGCCATTTTGAGATCGAGGTTCTTCGCCTCGACCCTTCGGTAAAGCCTGAAAGTGTAAATCACCTGCTCATTGACGTATGGATTTGCATTGGAAATAAACGTTTCCACATAAGCCGGAGATTTGGTTGTTGGCGAATTGGGGTCGGGATATGAAACGGTAATGGCGATCGGTTTGGTTTGATAGGTGACGCCCGCCAATTTTAGAATCGCGGGCTCAATAATAAATGATCCGGTTTTCAGTGGTATTAGCTGATAGATGTACGTTACTGAAACTTTTATTTGTCCATTTATAATTTGCGTGGATGAAGAGGTGGAGGAAGATCGGATCCGAAAATCGGGAAGAGGCGGCAATTGGGGTTCCGGTGCATTCATCACCCCGTTCACGGTGAGGGATAATTGGATGTGCTCCTCCAGTGAAATTTCATTTTCATCGACCCGCGCGGTGAGTCCAATTTCTCCCGCAAGGGCAGGCGATGCCAGTCCCGTCATCAACAAAAGCGCAAAGCCTGTCAGGAAAAAACGGATAATAAATTTTAATGGGCTTATTTTCATTGGATGATCAGGATTACCAATCCTTGCCGGAGTAAGGGGTTTTTCCTTCTTCTCTGCGGGCTTGTTTTTGACTGAACTTTTTTAGGTCTTCATCGAGGCCGCTCAACCATTGTTCGGCCTGATCTTTTGAGATGGAGTTTTCCGGGTCCTGAGCCTGCTCTATAGGATTGGATTCTGTTTGCTCGGATGGATCTGAATTCTGTTCCGGTTCATCCAGCGGCAAAGGTTCTTGATTCTCCTGTTGGGTTGAATCTTGCCTGTCATCTTCATTTTTATTATCCGGTGACGGCTTTTGTTTCGGATTTTGATTGCCGTCGGAATCCTCGTCCTGCGATTGATTTTGTTTTTGGTCTTGCTGATTTTTTTCTTTTAATTTTTCCCTGACAAACTCCAGGTTGAATTTGGAGTCCATATCCTTGGGATTCAGCTCCAAAACTTTTTTGTACGCCGCGATGGATTCTACAAGTTTGCCCAGGCGATAAAGAGCGTTGCCGGAATTGTATAAGGAATTTTGCCTCAATCCGGGTGGTGTTTCGTTGCCAGCCGCCTGGGTATAGGACTGAAGCGCCTCCTGGTATTTGCCATTTTTATAATGGCTGTTGGCGAGGTTATAATTCAGTTCGGGGTTGTCGGGCCGTTGTTTTTGAGCTTTGGAAAAATTAAGTTCCGCCTGTTCAAAATTCTGTTGCCGGTAATTGGATATCCCGGCCTGAATGCTGGAATCGACGGATTCTGCCAGAACAATTTCCGTGGCAAAGAAAAACAAAATGGTTACAAGGATGAGAAGTCGAACAGAGCGGGGCGGGACAGTCCTTAAAAATTTTCCAAGGTGATGAAACCTGAGCATGTGATATTCGACCCTTAGTTTCATGCCCCGAAGGGGTATGTTGAAGGATGGCAGAAAAAACAAAATAAAATTCCTACCACAAAGGCGCAAGGATCGCAAAGAAACCAATACCCAAAAATTTTTAAAGGTTTTCTCTGCGTTCCCTCCGATCTCTGCGGTGAAAATGTTTCATTAGTGGTTCCAATAATAAAAAATTACCGTCTGTCTCCCATAATTCGCAGGAGCATCAGGAAGAGGTTGATGAAATCCAGATACAGCCTCAGTGCTCCGGAGATGGCTTCCTTGGTGTCTTCATCTGTTCCCTCGTTTCCAAGGATATTCATTTCTTTGATCTTTTGGGTGTCGTAGGCTGTGAGACCAATAAATATGAGCACACCCGCATAGGTAATGATCCAATGCATGGCGGTACTTTGCAAAAACATATTGACCAATGATGCGATGATGATTCCAATCAGTCCCATAAAGAGGAAACTTCCCCAGGAAGTCAGGTCTTTTTTGGTGGTGTATCCATAGATACTCATGGCTGCAAACGTGCCGGCGGTGACGAAAAATGTCGAGGTGATTGAGGCCGCCGTATAAGCAATGAAGATAAAGGAAAACGTCAGCCCGGTAAGCCCGGCATATAACATGAAAATACCTGTGGCCTGACTGGCGGACATTTTTTCAATCCAGCCGGACAGGTAAACCACCAGACCCAATTGCGCGACAATCAATACGATGGGAACAATCGGGTTGCCGTGAATAATATTCATCATCGTCTCACTATTGGAAACGTAAAATGCGAGTCCTCCGGTAACGGCCAATCCCGCCGTCATCCAGTTGTAAACCCGAACCATGAACCGTTGTTGCTCCGCCGCAACGGCGTCCATACTCATTGTTCGTGAAATATCCGTCATAATAAGGTCAATCCTTTCAAAAAGTTAGAGCTACATTGCCGATCCCGAAAACCGAATTCAGCGGTTATCTTTAATAGGATCGCTTTCCAGGGTTGTCAAGGGGTGGTGAACTAGAAATCGACGAGTTTACTTACCCTATTTTAACAAAATTAAACGTGCCGGGAGTAGTTTTTATTGATCCTGGATAGGCTGGCGGACCGGTTTTCCGGGATCAAAAATTCAATCAGGAGGCAGGCAAGAGCCAGAAAAATCGACCATTGGAAGCGTTCCGTCCAAATTTTACGGCGTTGGGATTTCAACGCTTTTTTTTCAATTTTTGGTTTGATATTTTCCAGATAAATCTTATTAAGATCAAGATCTCCGGTGACGGACCTAACATAAACGCCACCGGTTTCCAAAGCGATTTTTTTTAAAATTGTTTCATCCAACCGGGTCAATACGATTTCCCCCTTCGCATCTTTTTTGAATTCACCAGTGGTATCGGGGATGGGAGCGCCGCTTTTCTTTCCGATGCCAATGGTGAAAATCTTGATTCCCTGTTCGGCGGCCCATTGTGCGACTTTCAATGGATCGCCACTGTGATTTTCTCCATCCGTAATAAGGATAATAGCCTTGGACTTATCGTCCTCCGTCCTGAAAGCTAAAACGCTTTTACGAATGGCGTCGGCCAATGCCGTTCCCTGAACGGAGATTAAATCGGTGTCGGTTGCGTCGAGAAAAAGTTTTGCGGCGGAGTAGTCCAGGGTCAACGGACATTGGATAAAAGCCGTTCCCGCGAAAGCCACCAACCCGATCCTGTCACCGTCCAGCATTTCCAGGAGATCGGAAATTTTTCGCTTGGCGCGGCTGAGCCGATTGGGTTTGATGTCTTCCGCCAACATGCTGGTGGAAACATCCAAAGCCACGATGATGTCCACTCCCTCCTGGGTCAGGATTTTCCATTCATAACCCCACCTCGGTTGCGCCAGCGCCAGTATCATAAAAAAAACCGCAAGGATGCTGAAAACCGCTTTAAAATTTTTCCGGAGGAAAATTTCTTCCTGCAATGCTCTTGTGGAAAAGGGTGGATTGCAGAACTTTTCGGTCAATTGACGCTTTTTTCGCAAACCCCAACGGAAAAATAGTATCAATACCGGCAGTAGCCAAAGCAGATAGAAATAAAGCGGATCGCCAAATCGCATGTCAGGGAATCCTTCTTAATAGCGTGTGAGACAATAAAATTTCCGCAAGGATAAATATCAAACCCGGAATTAAAAAATAAGGGAAGAGTTCCCGGTATTCCGAACGGTCCAGAATTTTGACTTCCGTTTTTTCCAGGCTGTCAATTTGCTTATAGATATTTTTCAGGGATTCCCGGTCGGTGGCGCGAAAATATTTTGCGCCTGTCTTTTGCGCAATTTCCTGCAAGGTTTTTTCATCGATTTCCACATTTTGGTAGATGTATTGTTTGCCGAAAATGGAATCCACAAGAAAAGGCGCTTTGCCGCGCGTGCCGACGCCGATGGTATAAATCTTTATTCCGTAGATTTTGCTGATTTCCGCGGCCTGTGCGGGAGACAGGCTTCCGGCATTGTTGCGTCCGTCGGTCAACAGAATGATGACCTTGGATTTCGATTTTAAATCCTTAAGACGCTTGATGGAAATTCCGATAGCGGACCCGATGGCGGTTGAATCTCCGGCAACCCCTATTTCCAGGTTTTCCAAAAAGGCCAGCAGGATGTCATGGTCCAAAGTCAATGGGCATTGGGTGAACGCTTCCTTACCAAAAACCACCATACCCATGCGGTCATTTTCCCGGTTGGCAATGAAATCCGAGACCACATCCTTGACCACTTCCAGCCGGTTGATTCGCTTTCCTTCCTTCATAAAATCCAGGGCCTGCATACTGCCCGATGTATCGATGGCGAGAACGATATCCACTCCGGCGGATAAAATTTGGGATCGTTTGTGACCCTCCTGAGGACGTGCAAGAGCGATGATAAGCAAGGCAAACCCGAGGGCTTTGAGGAAATTTGGAATCGCGGA
>Ga0114950_10002111_pt1 | contig 15221 bp, 16 predicted proteins | sample N075metaG_FD_83503 | JGI IMG/M metagenome (GOLD analysis project Ga0114950, IMG submission 83503) | Deep subsurface microbial communities from Kermadec Trench to uncover new lineages of life (NeLLi) - N075 metaG | ecosystem: Environmental > Aquatic > Marine > Ocean trench > Sediment | place... | reverse complement strand
GGATAGTGATCTGACGCTGTTCTGGCCATGCCACTGACATGAATCATGGGGCTGTCAGGCAACACCCGAGGCAAGGTGTTTTCCGCAACCAGAATATGATCAATGCGCATGCGCCGTTTGGGCCAATAAGTTGAAGGATTGCGGCCGCTGCGACGCAGCACAGCACCCAACGGATCTGCAAATTCCAACGGGTGCAGGGCCAGCAACGCTTCGCTGCTCCACCGATCATTGAAATCGCCGAGCAGACAAACCAGCGTCGCTGGATGGGTTTGTCTATATTTCATCACCACCGCCTGCATGGCCCGGCACTCCGCAGCGCGCATGGTGTCGGCAGCCAGCATTTGCCAGGTCTGATTAGTGCGCGACTTCAAGTGCACACAGAACAAAGCCAGTCGTAGCCTGGCGTTCAGTTGCGTTTCCGCCAGCAACAGGTCTCGCTGAAATCCCAGCGGGCTCGGCTGAGCAGTTTTTGCGTCACCTTCGCAGCGAAAATACTGCAGCGGTGTACCAGCCGTGTCGCGTAAAACCAGATCTTGATGGGTGGTCAAAGCGAACGGCTGCCGAGCCAGCAGACCGAGATGGATGGAGCGGTTGCTGTTACCCACCAGTACTTCACAAAAGGGATAGGGATTCGCTAAACGTGCATTCAAGCTTGCCAGCGATGCTGCTGAACCCACTTCCTGCACCGCCATGACATCCGCACCCACCTGATCGATCATGCGCGCCAGCGGCCGCACTTCTTTTTCAGGTTTAGACTCACCTTCTCCGTGCAGAAACAAATCTCGCAGATTGTAGGTAGCAATATGAACGGTCTATTTCTCCTTCGCAGATTAACCTCGAGGGTAAATGTGCAGCGAAAGCGGTTATGATTCAATGCTAAGAAAGGAGAAGCACGCCCATGTCAAAACTAGAAGAGTCTGAACTAGAAGCCGACCTGTTCCAACTGGCCATGTCAGAAGAAGCGCGGCCGTTAATGGCCGCAGTTAAAAAACACATTGTCGACAACGTAGAACCGATCACCAAAGAGTTTTTCGCTCTCAATGACGAAAAAGAAGACCGTTGGACCTGGCATCCACGCCAACTCGAATTGCTGGACGGGGCCAAAGCCAAAGCCAAAGAGTCAGGTCTGTGGAATTTCTTTCTACCCGATGCAGACACCGGCGAAGGACTGAGCAACCTTGATTATGCCTACCTTGCTGCAGAGCTAGGTAAGTATGCGTTGGCTTCGGAAACCTTGAACTGCAGCGCCCCGGATACCGGCAACATGGAGGTACTGGAACGCGTCGGCACTCCGGAACAGAAAGAAAAGTGGCTCAAACCCTTACTCAATGGTGAGATTCGTTCCGCTTACGCGATGACGGAGCCAGGGGTGCCGTCGTCGGATGCGAAGAATATCAACACCAGCGCTGTACTCGACGGCGACGAGTGGGTCATCAATGGCGAGAAATTCTATATTTCCGGCGCGGGTGACCCGCGCTGCAAAATTATGATTACCATGGTCAAGACCAGTCCGGATGCAGCGCCCAGCAAGCAACAATCTCAAATTCTCATACCGACGGACACGCCCGGGGTAGAAATGCTCGAAGGCATGCAGGTGTTCGGCGACGATCATGCGCCGCGCGGCCATATGCACTTGAAACTCAACAATGTTCGAGTGCCCAAGGACAATCTGCTGCTCGGCGAAGGACGCGGCTTCGAAATTTCTCAACTGCGCCTCGGCCCGGGACGCATCCATCATTGCATGCGCTCCATCGGCAAGGCTGAAATAGCACTTGAGTTGATGGTGAAGCGCGCTGGCTCACGAGTAGCTTTCGGCAAACCCATTGCCAAACTGGGTAAGAACCTTGAGGTCATTTCCCGCGCCAGGATCGACATCAACGCCATGCGTCTATCTGTATTGCAGGCCGCCAAAGCAATGGATGTGCTGGGCAACAAAGAAGCGCGGGTTTATGTCAGCGCGGTGAAGGCCTATGTGCCGGAGAAAGTCTGCGAAATCATCGACCAGGCGATTCAAATCCATGGCGCCACAGGTGTATCTCAGTGGACGCCCCTGGCCGGGCTATACACAGACATGCGACATCTACGATTTGCAGACGGTCCCGATGAGGTCCATCACATGGTGGTCGGCCGCGCGGAACTGCAGAAATACGATCTCTGGTAGAGGAACGATGTCATGACCGACCATGATGAAAGTCTGGGACCTGAAGGCTACGACGTTGCTGCGGTAGAAGCCTGGATCAGCAACAACGTGACCGGCATCCAACCACCGCTGAAATGGACACGATTGGAAGGCGGCCATTCCAATCTGACCTATCAGCTGGATGATGATGCGGGTCGTCAGGCGGTGATTCGCAGGCCGCCACAAGGGGAGCTATTGCCTAAGGCTCACGATATGAGTCGGGAGTGGGCTCTCATATCCTCCCTGGGACCCACACCAGTGCCTGTACCGGCGGCACTTGGCTTTTGTGAAGACCCTGCTGTGACCGGTGCCTGGTTCTACGTCATGGGCATGATCGACGGTCACCCGTTGTACAACTCCGACGACACCAGAGCGTGGGTCCCCCAAGACCAGCGCGAGCAAGTGGCCATGTCTTTTATCGACGTGCTCGCTGCACTGCATGAAGTCGACCCGGACGAGGTGGGTCTGGGCGATCTAGGCAAGAAAGAAAACTACGTTGGTCGACAACTGAAAACCTGGTATCGCTCATGGACTTCGTCGATCGAACCAGCAAATTATGATGATCCGCGAGCACACGAGCTGCAGCAATTTTTCCTCGACAATATCCCCGCTCAAGGACCGGCGCGGGTGGTGCATGGCGACTATGGTCTACACAATGTTCTGATCGGCCCGGATCACGATATCGCAGCAGTCGTCGATTGGGAAATTTCCACCTTAGGTGATCCGTTGGCAGACTTAGCCTACGCGCTCAACCCATGGCCAGATCCCACGGACGCTGAACCCATCGTAGCCGAAGCAGCGACGGCCCCGCCTGGCTTCCCATCACGCACCCAACTGGCCGCGCGCTACGCAGAACAAACGGGTCGTGATTTATCCAATCTCGATTACTATATTGGTTTTAATCGTTGGAAAAGTGCGGCCATCATTCACGGCGTGTATGCCCGCTATTGCGCGGGTAACAAAAGCACCGACGGTATAGATATGGAAGAGATGCGCGGCCGTATCGAACGTTCTCTGTTGCTGGCCGAGCAGGCGGTAAATCGTCTTTAGTTGGCCGACTGAACGGGCAATATTTCCTGCATGCCCTGCCACTCGTCCCACATATTGCACATGGCAAGCTTGGAACGCTCCCAGGGGTCGTTACCTTCTTCGAATTCCAACCATTCGCCGTGTTGTCCGCGGTCGGGATGATCCGATATTCCATTGACCAGTTTATGCGGCTGACGCTTTTTGTTACGTATGCGAAAAATGATGTTCTTACGAGACTCGGTGCCATGCTGGTTGCGCGTACCTGAGTGCGGTATGTGGTAGGTAGCGATACATGCATCACCCGGGGACATGAGAATTTGTGTGGGTCGCGGCCATCGCTTGCCGTCGGGTGTGGTTTCCGAATGCTCATCGATATAAGCATTCCGAACAGCTTCTGGTAAATACACCAGGCCACTGCGATTTGGCGCGTCATGATTCATGCGCGGCCAGCCTGGTCCTTCAGGCCCCAGATGGCCGTTGCTTTCATATTGCATGCGGAAGAACTTTTCCACCTCATGATGAGCACCTTTCAACAGTGCGGTTTGACCGCGGCCCTCAATGGTCTGATCGTTCAAACAGACAAATACAAATGCCGTGAAACTACCCAGGCCCAGAGTCATTTCAGGGTCTTCGAACATGGGTACCATATTGTCACCCATCACTTCAGGACTGCGTCCCAAATCGCCCTTCGGGCCGGACGCGAAGTAGCGGTGATAAATTTCATCGGCTGTGCCTTGCTGCACCTGTTGCGGCGCGGCAATAGTAATGCTGCCATCCATATGAATTTCCGCGCCGTAATAAGGCATGTCTTTATCACGATAACCCAGATTGTTGAAGTGCTCGCCAGGATCACGACGCTTAACCACTCCTACCTGACAAGAAATAGGTGGATCGAACTGGCCCATAACATCATGCAGTATCGGGGCCACGGACGATGCATTGATCAGGTCCGTCATGGCCTTGTCCGTGCCGATAATCTCTCCTTTGCTGGCACGACCAACGCACGCCAGAGCGGCGGCCACCAACGATTGTGAAACCGCATTCTTAACCACCACGTAGCCATCGGTGTACAAATCACGCTTTTGTTGCAGGCTCAAACGTTGGCTATCTTGTTCCGCATCTATTACAGGCATTTTTTTGCTCGCTTGTCCGCGTAGGTTCTACAGATAGGTGTAGCATGTTCGCACACAACTCTATCGCAAAGAAAACCACCGAATATGCACAAGACCGTCGATACCAGGAACATAGAGTTGCAAAAAGTGCTGGTCGTAATCATTCTATCCGTCGCATTATCAGGCTTATGCAGTGCTCAGTCAGCACTTGCGCAGTCACACAAAACCGCTGAAAAAAACGCCCTGGTGATCCAGGCCGATTTCGCCGGACTGGTTATGACCGGTGTCGCCTACAGTGTCTCTCGTGAGTTAGATGTGTTCAACGTTCGTCCGCTGATCCCGCTGTATGATATCGCTGCAGCTTCAGCGAGCTTGGCATACAACGCGCAAACCTGGCCTGCCGGTACTGTGTTCGTATCCGTGGTCGACCCCGGGGTGGGCACATCACGCAAATCCGTTGTGTTAAAAACAAACAACGGCCTGTTTTTTGTCAGCCCGGACAATGGTTCGTTGTCTGGTCCGGCTGACGCCTATGGCATCGATGCGGTACGAGAAATTGATGAGAACGTAAACCGCATCCCCGGTTCGGATTGGTCGCATACCTTCCATGGGCGTGACGTCTACTCCTACACCGGCGCACGTCTCGCCGCTGGCGTGATTGATTTCACCGCCGTCGGACCACTGCTGGCGGCCAAAGTCATCCAGTTAGCCCTGGCCCGGGGTAAACTCGTCGATGGCGTTTTGCAGGGCCATGTTGCCGGCGGTACCGGACGTCTGGGCAATGTTTTCTTCAATATTGATCGCGAGTTGTTTGCCCGCATCGAACCTTCATATGGGCAGGATTTCAGCGTCTCCATTGAACACAATGGCCGAGTGATCTGGGCCGGCGTGCTGCCCTACGTAAAATCGTTTGGCGCCGTGCCGGTGGGCGAGAACCTGATGTTCATGAACTCCAGCGGCGCCCTGAGTCTGGCGGTTAACCAGGGCAGTTTCGCTGAAACTTTTAGCATCGGCAGCGGCACAGATTGGACTGTAACGGTCGCCAGCAAGTGAACAGACCCCGTCGTTTGCGTATTGCATGCCTGAGCATTCTGCTATGCGCCTTCGGCGCGTTTGCCAATACCAGTGTATTGGCAGCACAAACATTCACCTCCGTCGATCAACTGATCGAGTCACGTGGTGTGCTCATTCCCGTCACTCTGGTCACGCCAGCAAATGAACCTGCCCGAGCGGAAGCACATGCCCCAGCGAAAGCACATACCAAAGGCGTGCCACTGGCAATATTGATACATGGGCATGGCGGCAGCCGACACGAAGCCGGTGGTTTTACCCGTGTCGCCGAAGGTCTGGCTGTGCATGGCATCGCCTCCATACGCATGGATTTTCCCGGCTGCGGTGACAGCAGCGAATCATTTGCCAACAACAATCTGAGTAACATGCTGGCGGACATCGAAGCGGCCACCAGCCACGCCTTGACGGCAGTCAATGTCGATGAAAGCCGTCTCGGTCTGCTCGGCTTCAGCATGGGTGGCCGCCTCGCCATCACACTGGCAGCCCAAGACCGTCCCTATCGCGCCATGGGGCTATGGGCACCCTCGGCAAACAACGGCGCAACCAGCATGGTGAAATATCTGGGTGGTACTGAGACCTATGCGCATATGAAAGCACAGGCGAAAGCCGAGGGATTCGCACCTTTCACTACTTTCTGGGGTCAACAACAGCAACTTGGATATCGTTGGTTTACCGATTTGGAAACGTCCATGCCGGGCGACGACATTGCCAAATTCAGCGGTGCACTGTTTGTCTTGTATGGGGACCTCGACGATGTGGTGCCACCAGCGGTTGCTGAAAGTGTGTTACAAAAGGCAACCAATGCAAGTTCCACAGCGCGACACATTGTCAACGGCGCGGATCACGGCCTGGGTTTGTTTAACGATGATTTCAGCCGTTCGGCGGAAGCAGTGAGCGCCACCGTGTCGTTTTTTGCCGAACACTTATGACATGATGGAGCAGGCGAAGCGCGCATGATCTAGTCGGCTGCTAGGCGAGAAAATAACATTGAATATTGCCAACACATCCACCTATAGAGGCGCTCTAGGTACCCATTTGCTAGTCATCGGTTTGCTCACCATGATCGCGCAAACAGGCTGGAGCGCCGAAGCGCAACCCGCTCAGAGCCAGCGAGGGTTACGGAGTTTTGGCGCCGTATTTTCAGAAAACTGCGCGGTATGCCACGGCGATAACATGCAAGGCGCGGCGCAAGGCACTCCCTTGGTGGGTGCTGACTTGATCCACGGTGAATCCATGGAGGATCTCACCAGCAGCATCACTGACGGCTATGCCGACAAAGGCATGCCAGGGTGGCAGGCGGTCTTCAGCGTTGAAGAGATCAAGAGCCTGGCGCTATGGATTCTGGAGAATCGCGCGGGCATGTTTTACACGGAGTTCAACATCACCAGCGATCTGCAAATCCCAACCCGGGTGCTGCACACCGAGTTGCTCGACATTCAAATTGAAACGGTGATCGATGGGCTCGACCCACTGCCCTATTCCATTGCACCACTACCAGACGGAAGCATTCTTCTCACCGAGAAGATGCGTGGCATCCGTATCATATCCGCTGACGGTGAGAAATCTGAGATCGTACAAGGCACGCCCACAGTCTACGACGATGCCCGCCGCTCTGGCGTCGGGCTGGAATTCGGCTCCGGTTGGCTGTTGGATGTTGCGCCACACCCGAAATATGCCGAAAACGGTTGGATCTATCTGCACTACGGTGACCGCTGCGAAGATTGCAACGAGGCCAGCAGGACCAGCGGCAAACCGGTATCGATGAATGCTCTGGTAAGAGGCCGCATACGCGACGGTCAATGGGTCGACCAGGAAACCATCTGGAAAGCGAATCTGGAATTCTACACGGCCTCTACCGATGTTGCCGCAGGCGGCCGTATTGCGTTCGACCCGGATGGTTTTGTGTTCATCAGCGTCGGCATGAAGTCCATGGAAGGCATTCAGAATTTACGCTCCCCTCACGGCAAGATTCACCGTATACACGATGATGGCAGGATTCCAACAGACAACCCATTCATCGATAACCCGGACGCCGGCAACACCATTTGGACCTATGGCCATCGTAGCCCTCAAGGGTTGGAATTTAACGTTCAAACCAGACAACTTTGGGGCACTGAGCATGGACCGCGAGGCGGTGATGAAATCAATCTGCTGCTACCCGGACGCAACTACGGCTGGCCTTTGTATTCCAAAGGGCAGAACTACGATGGCACCGAAGTTGCCTGGGGCAAAGACCATGGCATCGAGATAGAACTTAAAGATATCGAACAGCCGGTAGTCGATTTGACGCCTTCTCCGGCCGTTTCCAGTTTTGTGTTCTACGCCGGTGAGGCTTTCCCGGCATGGCAGGGCAACATTATCGTCGGCTCCTTGAAAGCAGCCGATGTCTTTCGCATTGTCATCGAGAACAACAAGCTGGTACACAAAGAGTTGTTGATCGAAAATCTTGCACGCATTCGCGACGTGGAGGTCGGTAACCAGGGCGTTATCTATCTACTGCTTGAACACGAAACCGGCGGGCAGATAGTGCGTGTGGTACCAGTAGAAACGTTAGCCGCAACAACGCATTAGGCCACGCATGACAACCCCATCGGTGTTTTCCACGCAGCTGAGGAAAAGCTGCCGTTCGTGGCCCGATAGTTCCTCATCCATGAGAGTCCGCGCGCACTTCTGTCGAACCCGTATGCTTGACCACGTATTTCTGAAATGTGCCGAGCACCAAGGTCACGACAATCGCGAACACGATGACCCATATCGCCTCTGCAACGTGCAGAATTGGTTGCGGAGCAACAAATCTTTCTATGGCGTGATATATCAGATAGATAGCCGTAGGGGCGATGATAAGCGCCTGCGCCAGGCTCGCCGGAAATGGCGTGAAAGGATCAGGGTTGGGTATTCACCGACGAAGGCACCCGCTTGGCAGTCTCAATCAGTTATTCGATCAACTCTCTGGGTCAGGATCAGGTTTGTAACCACGGATGCTGCGACGGTCCCGCACCAACGTTTCAAATTCCAACTGTCTCTCTCCTAAGTTCGATTACTCGACTGATTATACCCGCGTGAAAATGACGAGCTACATCTTCACGCCAGTTGCTATTATATTAGCCTGCTATCGTCAAACATCCGGAGACCAAAGATGAAACAGCTATGGATGCTCACGCTAACCTGCCTGGCCTGCGTAGCCGTCAATGCAGACATCAAACGCACCGCGACGGGCGCACCTGACCTTTCCGGATTCTACGACAGTGCCAGTCTGACACCACTGGATCGCCCCGAAGCACTGGGTGATCAGCAGTTCATGAGCCGCGAGGAAGCGGCCAAGGTTACTGCTGGAACCCGCGCCTTCCTGGCCGCGAGTAGCGCCGAAAGCAACCCGGACCGAGAAGCGCCACCCTTAGGCGGCGAAGGTGAGAAGACCGGCGGCGGTGGTGGCACTGGTGGCTACAATACATTCTGGTTAGACCTCGGTGATAGTGTGGTGGAGATCGATGGCAAGATTCGTACCTCCATAATCTATGACCCACCGAATGGCCGACAACCGCCCATGACACCGGCGGGGGAGAAAAAACGGGCGGACAATTTCACCTCTTTCACCTATGTGAACGATGGTTCCGCCTCCTGGCTCGACAGCGAAGGCCCTGGGCCTTTCGACGGCCCGGAACAATTGGCTCTGGCCGAACGTTGCCTACTTGGATTCAGCGCCGGACCACCAAGCATTCCCGGCCCCTACAACAACTTTAAACGCATCATTCAGACCGACGACCACGTCATGATTTTATTGGAGATGGTGCACGATGCGCGAGTTATCCGGCTGGATTCACAGCACGCGCCTGCCAGCCAGAGGACCTGGCTGGGAGACTCAATCGGCTACTGGAAAGGTGACACCCTGGTAGTCGACACGACTAATTTCAAACATCACACCGGCCTGTATGGCGGTGATGAGAACCTGCATTTGATCGAACACTTCACCCGCCTCGAAGACGGCAACCTGCTATATAACTTTACTGTCAACGATCCAACCGCATGGACCGCACCCTGGAGCGGTGAGTTTGTGTGGAAAAACAGCGAAAACAAGGTTTACGAATACGCCTGTCACGAAGGCAACTATGCCATGGGCAACATCCTTCGCGGTGCCCGTTTGCTTGAGCAGGAAGAACTCAGCCGCAGACAACAAAGCGCAGGGGAAGAATGACGATGGGTCGAGTTGCAGGAAAAGTCGCTATTGTCACTGGGGCAGCTTCTGGCATAGGTCGGGGATGTGGTGAACGTCTTGCCGAAGAAGGTGCGGTGGTGATACTCACGGATATTCAGGAAGATCTGGGCCGAGAAACCGCAGCCGCTATCCAAGCCAACGGTGGCAAGGCTGAATTTTTAGCCCATGACGTCACCGATGAAGCTGCGTGGCAAGGTGTTGTGGAACAGGTTGTCGCACGCCACGGTGGTCTGAATATCCTGGTCAACAATGCCGGTATTGGCATCGCCTGTAGCATTGTAGAAATGCCGCTGTCAGAGTGGCAACGCCAGCAGGCGATCAATCTGGATGGTGTATTTTTAGGTATAAAGCATGCAATTCCCGCCATGTGCGAGTCCGGCGGCGGATCGATAATTAACATGTCCTCCGTCGCTGGCTTGAAAGGCTCAGCCAATCTAGCGGCCTACAACGCCACCAAGGGCGGGGTTCGCCTGTTGACCAAGGGGGTGGCTCTGGAGTGCGGGCAAAAACGATGGCCGGTCAGAGTAAACTCGGTTCATCCAGGGATTATCGACACGCCGATCTGGACTAAGATCAACCCCGAAGCGTTTGCAGCCGGCGAAAACGCAATCGACGTCGAAGCAATGGCAGAAACAGGTGTGCCGACAGGTCAATTAGGCTTGCCGCTGGATATTGCCAATGGCGTACTGTTTCTCGCCAGTGACGAATCGCGGTACATTACCGGCACAGAGTTGGTCATCGATGGCGGACTATCCGCCTAATTATTTTGGAGCATAGATCATGGCGAAAAAACCTAGCTACATTGGCCTGCTGAACGCGATAGCAAACGGTGAAAGAGGTGGACATGCACTCTTCGAGGCTTGGAGCAGCAGCACCAGAGACAAAACGTTAAAACCCATCCTGGACATGGTGGCCATACGCGAGATGGAACACAGTTGGGCGTTTGAAAAACGGCTCAATGAACTGGGATTTGACTTACGACCCACCAAGAACCCTGGCGTAGCCAAACAAGTAAAACTGCTGAAATCCAGAATCAGCGATGAGAAAAAATTCGCCTCGTTTGGCATCGGCACCGCCACTGCCGCTAACGAAGAGCTGGAAGATGGTCTGCTACAGTTACTCGCGGATAAAACCATCGACCCGCAAACAGGCGAGCTCATGGGACGATTTATCAGTGAAGAAAGAGATACCGGACGACAACTGACAAAGGCTTTTCGTGCCTTACAGGCTCGCAAAAAGAAAAAGAAATAGCGCTTCGTCAATCAGGCTTGTAACCCAGGCAATAAGCAACCAGCTTGTTGCCGTCCAGGTCTCGAAAGTAGCCACCGTAAAAGCCCATGGATGAACCACGGTCGTGTGGATGACCTTCGTCCGCGGCGCCCAGGGACAGTGCCTTAGCGTAGATTTTCTCGACGTTTTCCGGGGTTTCCACGTTGAGGGCGATCATCACGCCATTGCCGACCGTGGACGCATTGCCGTCAAAAGGCTCGATCACGGAAAACATCGGTAGTTGCGGCGATGTACCCCAGCCCAACATACGTTCGTCGGTCATCACGCGCTTTGCACCCAGTTCCGCCAACAGCTCATCGTAGAATTTGCCTGCGCGCTGCAGATCATTTGTGCCCAGTGTGGTGTAGCCAATCATCTATGTGTTATTTCCTTGCAATGATCCACACCGCATGAATGATCCCCGGCAAGTAGCCACACAGTGTCAGCACGATGTTGATCCAAAAATGTAAGCCCAGACCGACCTGTAGAAACACACCGACCGGCGGCAGAAATATAGCGAATATGAGACGGATAATATCCATATGGCGCTCCTAAGTATTGATGCCGACGCTAAAACAGGTCGGACGACTTCTCCAGGCTTAGTGTCGCGTTCTGCCGTAGTTGTTTCGCCGGCAGCATCTTTCACTCGACGCTGACACCATCGAGCAATTTGTTAACGTAGGCGACAAAATCAGCATCCAGATGTATAGATTCCTTCACCCAAACCTGCCTGTCTGGCTCTAGCAGGAGCCAGAAGTCCCGCTGTTGGCGCTATATAGGACGCCCAAGTCGCTTCGTCGAGAATTCATTTGTGATATTGAAACCAGGCAAATTCTCTAATTCGTATAAACGCGATGACATACGGCTGGATCTTTGAGATTTGCTGCGGGGAAAGTAAGGCAAATAAACGTTCACTTCAATCTCCGGGTTATCCATCAGCGTCGTCAGGAACTCAATATCCACAGCCATGGTGGCCTGCCGAGAGTTCGCGTGCAGTGCCTCAGTGTTTTGTTGGGTTTACACCGTCAGATAAATAAGCGTTATGACTATGGCGATAGAACTGACTATCTCAGCCACCGCGGACAGCTTGGTTAAATTCAACTCTATCGCTCCTTACCTAATGCTGTTTCAGATCAGCTTAGTTATTTTCGTCAGCGACGCAAATGCATCGAACATGAACCTGACGAACTCTGCAATAATGTTGCGCTCGACAAAAGGAGCGGCAACGATGGATTTTTCAGAGTATTCAAATTACGACGGCCTTGGTCTGGGCGAGTTGATCGCAAAAAGAGAAGTCAGCGCACAAGAAGTTGCCGATTGCGCACACCAGGCGATACAGACCAAAAACCCCAGCTTGAATGCCGTGTTGACCGAACTGGATGGCCAACCCTATAGCCAAGGACAACCTTTCTCCGGCGTACCTTTTCTGATCAAAGAGCTGGTTCTACAAGCCGAAGGCGCGCTCAGCCGCGGTGGGTCACGAGCCACGCAAGAGATCCCCAGTCCTGCGGATTCTGAACTGATGCATCGCTTTCGCCAGGCGGGTCTGCACTTGATTGGTACCACGCAAACACCAGAAATGGGCTACAACGCGACCACTGAAACCGTGGCCTTCGGTCCGGTGCATAATCCCTGGAAAGCGGGCCACAGCGCGGGTGGTTCCAGCGGCGGTTCCGGCGCCTCGGTTGCGGCTGGGATTGTGCCGGTTGCCCACGCGAACGATGGTGGTGGTTCGGTAAGGGTACCCGCGTCCTGCAACGGTTTAGTTGGCTTAAAACCAACAAGAGACCGCACCCCGACAGGCCCCGCCATGGCTGACCCTTTGTTTTCTCATGCCATAGAATTTGCGCTAACCCGAAGCGTGCGGGATTGCGCGGCACTGCTCGATTGCGTCGCCGGACCTGATGTTGGCGCGCCACACATTATCGCGCCACCAAGCGAAAGCTTTGCAACAAGTGCGGCAGCACCTGCGCGCCAGGTGAAAATTGCTTTTGTTGAAGGGTCATTGCTAGGTCAGCCTATTCATGATGAATGTACAAAAGCAGCAGAAAAAACCCGTGATCTGCTCCAGGATTTAGGCCACACCATCGTGCCCTGCCCTATTAACCTGGACTTCGAAGAATTCGCCACCCACATCAACGTCATCTGGTGTGTGTTTGCCGCGCAGTTTGTTGCTGAGGTCAGTAGCAACATGGATTGCCCTGCCGATAACGACCACTTTGAAGGCGTTACCCTCACTTGTGCTGAATTTGGCGCCAATGTCAGTGGCCTGCAGATTCTGGACGCCATGGGTTACGTCAATCGCATTACCCGAGAGACGGCGGCAGCGTTCAGCGACTTCGATGTTATTTTGAGCAGTACCCTGTCCGCGCCACCACCTGTACACGGCACCCTGAACCAGAACGATGGCACCCTTTCCGCAATGGAGTGGACACGCCAGACATTCCAGTACTGCACAAATACCCCACTTTTCAACAGCACCGGTCAACCGGCGATATCTCTACCCATGCACTGGACTCCGGACAATCTTCCCGTGGGCATACAGCTTGCTGCAGACATGGGCGCCGAGGGTCTGCTGTTAAATATTGCCTCTCAATTGGAAAGCGCCTCCGCCTGGGCTGACAAGCAGGCGACGGTGCGTCATCCATAACACCGAAAGTTGGTGTAATTCGCCAACTTTCACTGACATGGAATATGCTAACCCACTGATTAATATAGCTAATTTAAGTTGGTACTATTCTTGCTATCTGTATTAACCAAGTAACATAACCACTACTCAAAGAGGTAACCAATGGATCCGCTCACCAAGGAACGCATATCTGACCGCAGCATCTGGGTACGAGGCTTATATGCACTGTTTTTCGGCCTGGCCTATACCGTTAGCGAAACGGTGTTAACGCTGGTGATCATCTTTCAGTTTCTCGCGGCATTAATAACGGGACGGGTAAACGATACGTTGCTGAGATTTGGCGCTAATCTGACCCAATACGTCTACCAGATCTTGCAGTTCGTCACTTTCAACAATGAAACCCTGCCGTTCCCGTTTTCAGATTGGCCCGACGTAGAGCCAGGAAATGATTCACCCTGGGTAGGTGACACCGACGAGGAAGATGCCAGGCCAGAAGTTGGGACAGAAGAGGAACCCGAGGATAGCGCTGCCGAGGTACACGACGACGACGAAACGTCCACATAATCCTATCGGTTGATAGTGGCGCAGGCCCAGGCGTACCGACCTTTAAGTCAGCGCCAGTGCCCTGCGCCGGTCCGGTAGCCAGGGTCCCTGACCAAAGCTCACCAGCGCTGCCGAGCAGAAACTGCTACAACCGGCAATAACCATCCCCGTGGGCCAACCCCAAACGGACTGATGCCTTCGGCAGTCTCGGAATAAATCGCGCACCAGGCCGGATAAATGAATCCAGCGAAGAAACCGGTCATCGACCAGACAAGCATCAGTGTAATCTCCGGGATGCCAACCGGTAATGTCGCCCCGACAATAAAGCACAGACCCGTAGCGATGCCACCAAACGCAGTCACAGTTTTTCGCACCATATATCGGTCTGATAACCACCCGGACAAAAACACGCTGATGGTGAAAACGATCCAGAAATAGGAGGTTACCGACGCCGCTCGTGCCGGTTCCAGATCGTAATGTTGCGCCAGATAGGTCGGTACGTAGACCGACACGGTCACATGGGCTAACGACCAGAATACGATGACGAAGGACAACAGCCACAGTCGACAACAACGCACCTATGGTGAAGGCGAGAGACACCCAGGAATAGACCATGGCCCGACCCATTTGCGGGGTCAGGTCTCGGGAGGCTGCATGCACTGCCGGATTCATACCTGCCATCATGAAACTGCCAGCTGTGACTAGAAAGGCAAGGGTCCAGAAGTTCGGCGACAAGGCACCGAACACCGAGATAACGGCATAAGCAAAGACCGGCCATATCATCAACGGGCGGCGACCAAAACGATCTGCAGCCCGACTCAACAACATCGCGCCTATGCTATAGACCAGACCTGCAAGGCGGCAACATAACCCCATTGCACCAATGACTTGTCGAAATCAGCGAGAATGTAGACCAGCATCGCCCCGTTTTTCAGTCCTCATACTGCTCCACCGCCCAGCCCAGAACAATGAGACCGAGTAGCCACCAACGCAGTTTACCCGTGGGAATAAAGTCGACATCTTTCTTTTTCAGATAGTCAAAAAAGCCTGGCGTCACCTGTTTGCGCACTGCCCTCCCATGATTAGACCTCCCACCGATACAAATAAGACTATCCCACCCACGACGTTCAGGTCTCACCCCTTTGGGACGAACAACTCTGAAAATAGAGTAAGCTC
>Ga0114950_10002098_pt1 | contig 15265 bp, 10 predicted proteins | sample N075metaG_FD_83503 | JGI IMG/M metagenome (GOLD analysis project Ga0114950, IMG submission 83503) | Deep subsurface microbial communities from Kermadec Trench to uncover new lineages of life (NeLLi) - N075 metaG | ecosystem: Environmental > Aquatic > Marine > Ocean trench > Sediment | place... | reverse complement strand
CGTCGGTGGAGCCCACTCACCGACCCGGCCGTGTTGACGGCTGCCGCGAGACCACCAGGGCTTCTGGTGATGGCCGGTGTGTGGTGGCTCGGCGTACTGCTCCTGGGCCTCCCGGGCCAGGCACTTCAGATCCTGCTCCTGGCCGCCAAGTTCATGGCCGCGATCGCCGCGGTGTGGGGTGCCTTCCGGATCGTCGACGTGGCCAGCGAGGTTCTGGCTCGCCGCGTAGCCAAGACCGACAATCGCTTCGACGACCTCCTAGTACCGCTGATGCGTACCAGCGCCAAGGTCGCTCTCGGAGCTTTCGGGCTCCTGTTCGTCGCCGACAACCTGGATATCCAAGTAGGTAGCCTGCTTGCCGGACTCGGCCTCGGTGGCGTCGCGGTCGCCCTCGCGGCCCAGGACACGGTCAGAAATCTGTTCGGCTCGTTGACCGTGCTGCTCGACCGCCCTCTTACGGTTGGAGACTGGGTGTGCATCGGCGATCTCGAGGGAACGGTCGAGGAGGTCGGGTTCCGTAGCATCCGCATCCGGACGTTCTACGACTCCCTGGTGACCCTGCCGAACGGCAACCTGATCAATGCCGCGGTCGACAATTACGGCGAGCGTAGGTACCGACGCTGGAAGACGACCCTGTCTCTGACCTACGACACGCCGGCGGAATCGGTCGAAGCATTCTGTGAGGGAATACGGGAGCTCATCCGGGAGCATCCCTACACTCGCAAAGACTACTATCACGTCTATCTCAACGAGTTCGGAGAGTCCTCTCTCGATGTGATGCTCTACATGTTCTTCGAAACCCCCGACTGGAGCACCGAGCTGCGCGAGCGGCACCGTCTCGCTCTGGACGTTCTGCGCCTCGCACAGAGTCTGGGAGTCGAGTTTGCCTTCCCGAGCCGGTCTCTGTACATCCAGCGCGCCTCCAGCACGCCGCGAGAACCAAGCTCGCTCGACGGCTATCGAGAGAACCGCCGCGCATCTCTCGACCGCATCAGGAGCCTGGCGCGCGACGTAGCAGCATCAGGGCTGGGCGATGCGACCCCGCCACCCGTCGACTTCGATGAGTTTCCCGGCACCTGACGACCACTAGACCAGCCGCGCCGTCCTCGGCGCCAACATAATCCGAGTTTGGGGAATGCTACTCAGCATTCCCCAAACTCGGCAAGACCAGTCGCACTGTAAGTCCGCCGCCGACTCGATTGTGCGCCGAGATGGTACCTCCGTGCTCTTCCACAATCCGTTTGGCGATCGGCAATCCGAGACCGGTACCGCTATCGTGGGTCGAGAAGTAGGGCTCGAAGATCCGGCTCAATTCGGGTGTGGGAACGCCGGGGCCTCGGTCGGACACACTGAGGCTGGCCTCACCGTTCTCTCGTTCGACACGAAGCTCCACCTCGCCTTGGGCCCCGTTGGCTCGAACGGCGTTCTCGAGCAGGTTTCGTAGAGCGCGACCCAGCAGCCTGCTATCGAAGCGTGCCTGGACCTTCGACTCCGCGCCGTGGAGGGTCACTTCGACACCGCTGGCCGCCGACGAGCCGTACGCCTCGGCGATAGTCGAGGCCAGCTCTCCCAGATCTCCCAGTTGCAAGTCGATAGCCGGAACCTGGCTATAAGTAGAGAATTCGCGGGAGATCTGGTGGAGCTCGTCGACCTGCTCGAGGATGTTTGCGGTGCAACGCTCGAAGATCTCGTCGAGATGGCTTCGATCCTCCGCATACACCTTCCGGAGGTGCTCGGTCGATAGCCGAATCGGGGTCAGGGGGTTCTTGACCTCGTGAGCGATCATTCTCGCCATCTCGGCCCACGCCTGGAGGCGTTGGCTGCGGAGGATCTCGGTGGCGTCTTCGACCACGAAGAGAGCCGATGGCTCTCCCGGTCCGGAGACCGCAACCCAGACCAGGCTCCATTCGATCTCTTCTCCTTCCTGACTCCGCAGTCGAACCGTAGTCTGGCGCTGGTCCGATCCCGTTTCGTTCAGAAACCTCACGACCGGCTCCAGATCCGCCCGGTCTCCTAACGCCGCTACGAGCTCCTGCCCGATGCTTACCCCGAGCAGTTCACTCGCGACCCGATTGTGCATGAGAACGCGATTCTCTCCGTCGAGCGAGACGACGCCGGCGGTAATGTTCTGGACCACCTCTTCGACCACCTGCTTCTCGCGCAGCAGCTCGCTACGCCCGGCGGCTATGCTCGCCGCCATCAGGTCGATGGCATGCACGAGCGCGGCGAGCTCCGGAAACCGTGGGCTCAGTCCCAGGGAGCTCGCTCCGTCGGCGATCCGCTCGGTTCCTTCGACGATGTCCAAAAGAGGCTTGGTGAAGCTTCGGGCCAAGGCCGCACCGGCTGCCAGTAGCAGCAGGAAGAGAGCCGAAGTGACCAGAAAAGCCTGGCGTTTGAGCTGATCCAGCTGCGCTGCAACTTCCTCTTCCTGCGCGATCAAGGGGGTGGAGAGATAGAAGAGCCGTGTTCCTCCAAGATTCAGTGGAGCGTAGAGCTCGAGGTAGCTGACGCCGCCGACTCGGCTCGTGCGAGAGGCGAGAGACGCCTCTTCCAGAACCAGACTCGAATAGATTTCTCCCGGGATGCGTTCCGGAAGCAGGCCGGCCTCGAAGAGCTCGGGCTTGCTCGACTCGAAAAACTCACCGTCCCAGTAGACATTGATCTCTCTTTGCACGACACCCGAGAGCCACTTGAGAATCTCAGGATCGATCATCGAGCGTACTCCGAAGCCCGGATCGAGAGTCGTGAGGTAGTCGTTGAGCACTCTCTGCGCAAAATACAGAGAGACTTCTCCCGCCTCTCGATGCTCTTCCTCGAGACGATCGCCCATGGTGCGAAACAAGACGAGATTGAGAAACAAGAGAGGTACCAGGACCATCAAGGTGAAAACGATGATCAGTCGCTTCGAGTACGAGTCGGTCCACGTTTCAAGCCTCCGCCGCAGCGTCCTTCCCGGCAGAACGGTCAGCAGCAGCAGCAGGGCAGCCAAACCGGAGACCATGAGAGCGCTGAGCGAGTGAGTCCCCACTCTCTCCCAGGCATCAAGCGTTCCCAGGATCGGTAGATAGAGCCGAAAGACGCTCTGCTGGTCGCTCTTGGACCAAAACCACACGTCGCGATCTTCGATCGACGCGACGCCCCGGCTGTCGGCCTCGAAGCCCGCCGGCAGCGACTTCGAGACTGCCAGAGAGCTGCGGATGAGCGAGCCCGTTCGGTCGTACACCGCCACGTCGGTGTTGTCGTCGAGCGCCCGAGGTCCAGCGAGAGGACCTCCGCGCAGAAGGTCGATCTCGATATCTTCAATCCCGGTAGCGCTGGCCTCGATCGGGCGTAGCGGAACCAGCCAGAAACGCGCTTCGATCTCGGCATCCAGGTCAACCGATCCCTGCAGCAGGATGAGCTCGCGGCGTGCCGCGACAGGCAGAAGCCGCGCTACGGCTTCGTCGTCGAGCGAGTTGTCGAGCAGAGGCAGGCCGTAGGAAAAGGACGAGGTCGCGGCCCCTACCGAGTCGATCACCAACGCCGATAGAACGTCGTGCCGAGCCAGAGGAGACGCTCGCCAAAGAGCGATCGCCAGATCTTGTGTCTCCTCGGGATCCACTCGACGCCGGATGATGCTCCTGGCCTCAGCGGAGTTGAGATACTCCTCGATCTCCGGCTTCCAGGTTTCGAGATCGGCCCTCCCCGGCAAACCGACTCCCGCTTCGAGCCTTCTGGGCAGCTCCTCCTTGAGAAGGAAGCGATAGGAGGTTTCCCAGCACGTCGCGCCGATCAAGGCGGCGAACACCACGACCACGAGCGTTACCCCTCCTCCTCCCGTCGGACGTTGTCGAGGGAGCCAGGCAGCGGCGCTCGCCGCAGCGACCAACAGCAGAGGAACCGACAGATGCGGATGGTCGTGAAGGGCAGCCGCGGCCAGGAGCAGGGTGATCGAGGCCACGATCGACAACAGTGAAGCGCTCTCCTGTCGATCTCCGGAGCGAACGTAGAAGACACCGAGTGCCACTACGAGCAGAGAGAGCCGCAGGGCCAACTCCTCGACGCCGACGAGCAGATGCGAGCCAAGATCGAGAGTGCCCGTGGACGTCTGGTACCCCCATCCCACCAGGAGGATCGCCGCCACTCCGAAGGCGAAGCGCAGCGCGATTCGGGAGCGCGACTGTACGGGCGACGAAGAGGCCAGAGCGACAAACGCCAACGCCGCACTGAACCCGAGTACCAGGAAACCCTGCAGGCTGAGGCCGAAGATGTAGAGGAGCGATACCGTGGCCAGGAAGCCTGCCGCAGCCAGCAGTGGCCGCCGACCCGCGGTTTCAACGAGCGAGGGCTCGCTGCGCATCATGGACAGGACGAGCAGCAAGAAACCGGCCCCGACGATCGAAGCCGCCCAGTGCCACCCGAAGACGCGGCTCAGAGGTACGGAATCGAGTCTTTCGTCGATGAGCATCGATAGGCCCATCGACGAAGCGACTGTGACTATGCCGTCCTGGTTGACGATCGGCTCGAAGGCGAGCGACCAACTCCAGCCACTACGCTCGAGACCTAGCCCGGGAGCAAAGGGCAGAGTTTCCCGGTCATAGGTTCGCCCGACGACGATCTTCCAGGGACGCCCTCCGGCTCCCAAGGAGCGCACCGCGAGCACCGAGATCGTCGTATAGCTGGCGATGTAGTCGATGCCGGCCTCGGGCAGTATGGCGCCCTCTACATCGTGCAGGAGGCCCTCTCCAGCCCAGGCGACCGGCTCGAAGTCCTGATCGAGGAGCAGGTAGGCCAACGCGGGCTCGACACCGTTCTGCGACAGTCTCTGCAGCTCTGCGAAGGCCTCCCCTCTCGGGACACTCCGAACCTCGTCGCCGAAGATCGCTGCTGCCGCTGAGGCCTGATCCTCGAAGCGTTGCAAGAAGCTCTCGAAGCGCCCCTCGGCGCCCTCCAGCCACCGATCGCCTTCTCCACCTCGTGCCAACAGACCCTGGGTCAGCAGCACCAGCGCCGCAGCCAGGAAAGCTGCCGACAGCCACCACGGTCGGATGTCGGGAGGGTGGGTTGCGAGCCAGAGGAGCGCGGCGGCGATCAGTAGCCCGACGGACCAAGGAGCCGGGAGCAGGAGTGAGACGGATGCGAGAGAGAGTGTGCCTAGCCCGCCGTACAGCCTCACCCGTCACCTCGAAGGTTGTAGCGCTTGATCTTCATCGCCAGGCCATTGCGGGAAACACCCAGCAGCCGAGCCGCCTCAGACTTGTTGCCATGGCTTCGGCGCAACGCCTCGCGAATCGCCGCAGTCTCGCAGGCCGCCACCAGACGATCGAGAGACAACTCTGAGTTCTCGTCGATTCTCTTCACCGCCCCGACGCTCGACAGTCGGACCTCCTCCGGCAGCAGGTTGACGTCCACAGGCTGTCCCGAGACGCAGAGATAGACCATCTGGCGTGCCAGATTCTCGAGCTCCTTGAGGTTGCCGGGGAAGTCGTACCGACTCAGGGCAGCCATGGTCTTGACGGTAACCCCACTGACTCGCTTCCCGGTCTCGTGACAGAAGCGGTTGATGTACCCCTGGATCAACAGCGGCAGATCGTCTCGACGCTCACGAAGCGCGGGTACGTCGATCGTGAACTGCGACAGGCGGTAGGCGAGATCGACGCGGAAGCGGTCTTCGGCAACGCAGGCATCCAACGACAACCGACTGCTCGCGATGATGCGTACGTCGACCTCCTTGGGCAGAGCGTCTCCCGGTCCCTCGACGACGCCAGTGCGAAGAAAGCGCACCAGACGAGCCTGTAGATCGAGGTTCATGAACGAAGGCTCTTCGAGAAGCAGAGTCCCGCCGTCGGCAAGCATGATCTTGCCCTCTCGGCGCAGCGGTCCGTCACGCCCAGCGACCTCGGCGCCGAACAGATCGGCTTCGATCTGGCGAGAGTCCCCGCCCTCGCAGTTGACAATCAGAAAGGAATCTTCGTGCCGCGGGCTCGACAGATGGATGGTGCGCGCCAGCAGCTCACGTCCGGATCCCGGTTCGCCGCGCAGGAGCACGAGAACTTCGGGGTCGGCGATCGAGCGTAGCTGCTCCATGACCTTGCGCATGGCGTCGGACTCACCGGCAATCAGTCCGGGAGCCAACCGGAGGTCGGCGCGCCTGCCGTGGCCCGGGAGAATCGGCTCATAGCGACCTACGTGATGAACGAGCCCCTGGATCAGAAGATCGCTGAGAGCCTGGAAGGAAGGAGTCGCCGACCACTCCTCGGGGCGAAACCGCGGCAGTGCGCAAACCACCGTATACGAACGTTCCATGGCGGTCAGACTCGTGTAGAAAATGCTGCACTCCTGGGAGTCCAACCTTCCTTCGAACCAGCTGGCTCGATCGGGGTCCTGCTCCGCCGCGCACAGCACCCTCACCTGGTCCAGTAGATCCCCGATCGTCGTCAGCCACTCGGTCTTCGTGCTCACCACGAACTTGATCCCGGGGTTGTCGGGCTCGCCGCCGAGACAGAGGAAGTAGACCCCGCCCCCGAAGTCCTCGAGAACCGAGCGGACCAACGACTCCAGAGTCACGCTGCTCTCCGTGTCGATCAGCACCCATTGGCTGATCGCGGCCAGGTGGCGGGTCATCCCCTCGGGCGTGATCGAGGGCTCTGGCGGCACCTCGGGCGCTGCCGGCGTTGGTTTGTCGGGCTCAACGGCCGGTACGACGTCTTCGACGAGAAGGGTGATCGTGCCGAGGCGAATCTCGTCTAGTACCTCGAGCCTTGCCTCCTGCACGCGCTCACCATTCACGATCACGCCGCGGCGAGACCCCAGATCTTGAATCCGGAGCCCCCCGTCCTCGCGTAGGATTCTGGCGTGACGCCGCCCCACCCCGGTGTAGGGGAGATAGATGTCACATTCGGGCATGCTGCCAAGCACCAGGTCTCGCGAGGAGACCGGAAAGCGCTGAACGCCGTTCTTCGCGTAGGCGATGAGCCTGTACATCGACCGCAATCCTAGCGCAGATAGACCCATGCAAGCCTGCCGGCAGGACTCTGTCTCCGGCTCTCGCCGAGCCCGCGGTGCCGCCTCCGAGGACGGTGCGGCCGTCCGGCGCTCTGCTATTGTCGCCGCCCATGAACGACCTCTTTCTCCGCGAATGCGCAGGTCAATCGGGTCCTCGGAGGCCGGTCTGGCTGATGCGTCAGGCGGGTCGCTATCTAGCGGAGTACCGCGAGCTTCGTAGCCGCCATGACTTCCTCGAACTGTGCAAGACGCCGGAGTTAGCCGCCAGGGTTACGCTGCAACCGGTCGACATTCTCGGAGTCGACGCGGCAATCGTGTTCGCGGACATCCTGCTGCCGCTCGAAGCGATGGGTGCCGAGCTCCGTTTCGAGAAGGGTGATGGCCCGCGGTTTCCCAACCCGATTCGCGATCGCTCGGCCATTGCCTCCCTGAGCGCGCCGAACGTAGAGCGCAGCCTCGGCTATGTCTTCTCGACGATCCGCACCGTTCGCTCGGAGCTCGACGGAAGAGTGCCGGTGATCGGCTTCGCGGGCACACCCTGGACCCTGGCTACCTACCTTGTCGAAGGAGGCTCGTCACGGACTTTCCCTCATCTGATGGCCTGGTCCTATCGTGACCCCGAGGGGCTCGCGATTCTTCTCGACCGGCTCGCAGAGACCTCCATCGAATACCTCCTGGGGCAGATAGAGGCGGGAGCGCAGGCTCTTCAGATCTTCGATACGTGGGGCGGGATTCTGAGCCGCGAACGCTGGCAGGCGATCGCCCTACCGCCACTGATGCGAATTCTCGAAGGCCTTCCGGACGAGATCCCCAAGATTTTCTATATGCGCAACTGTTGGCATCTGATCGACCTCTTGGCGGATCTCCCGGTCGAGGTCTTGTCAGTCGATTGGCGTTTGCCACTACGCGAGGTCAGGAGGCGCCTGGGCCGCCCCATGACTCTGCAGGGCAATCTCGACCCCGCAGCTCTCCTGGGACCGGTGTCGGAGATCGAGGCTCTCGCCGCCGGTCTCCTGGCCGAGGGAGCGGGTGGCGGCCACATCGTGAATCTCGGTCACGGCATCCTGCCGATGACCCCGGTCGAGAACGCCAAGGCGTTCGTCGCCGCGATTCAGAACGGCCGCGTACCCTGAGTCTCAGCGGCCCGCCCGTCGCGATCGACGTTGTTTCGGCCGCCCGCCGCTATCCGACTTGGTGTTACCGGACTTGGTGCTGCCGGCGAGGAGAGCCTCGACTTCGCCGGGCTTGAGGTCGCGAACCTCACCGACCGGCAACTTCGGATCGCGAAGAGGCCCGATGCCGACCCGCCGTAGCCTCTGCACCGGATGGCCGATACGCAAGAACATCTCTCTGATCTGACGCGTCCGTCCCTCCGAAAGGCTCACTTTCCACCAGGTGTTGGAGGCCGGGCGCGAGGAGCTCACCGCCATGGCTGAAATCCGGCAGGGTCCGGTTCGCCGCCCTTCGATGAGAATTCCCTTCCGTAGTTTCTTGAGCCCAGCCTCTTCCGGCCTTCCCTTGACCTTGACCTCGTAGAGCTTGGTGCAGCCGTAGCGCGGATGAGCGACTCGCTGCGAGAAGTCACCGTCGTTGGTCACTAGTAGCAGGCCTTCGGTGTTGTAGTCGAGCCTTCCCACGGTGTGCATGCCGTGCTGCCGACCGCCCGGCACAAGGTCGAGCACCGTGACCCTGCCCTGGGGATCGGAGGCCGTACACAGACAGCCTCGAGGCTTGTTGAACAGGAGGTAGCGATGGCTTGGTGCCGCGCGCAGGCGCCGACCATCGACCTTGATCGAATCCTCCCCAGAGACTGCCCGATCGCCCAGAACGGCTATCTTGCCGTTGATCGTTACCCGCCCCTGCTCAATGAGCTCTTCACTCTTTCGCCGCGATGCGATACCGGCGTGCGAAAGGATCTTCTGGAGGCGCTCCCCTCGGCTCGCGGAGGTCTTGTTCTCACTCATCATCACTCGCATTCTCGTCGAAATTGATCGATGAGCTCTCGCCCGCGGAGACCGCTTCCGGCGAGGGGCGATCTTTCTCGGAGCCGAGACCTTGCGCCGCCGATCCGTCCATCCGAGGATCATCATCGGCGCCGCTCAACAACTCTTCGAACTCTTCGAGTGGAGGCAGATCGCGAAGCTGGTTCAAACCGAAGCGCAAGAGGAATTCGCGCGTCGTTCGATAGACGAACGGGCGTCCGACGACATCCTTTCTTCCGGCGACTCGGATCAGGCGGTTGTCGAGAAGCGTGTGCAGCACCGACGTCGAGCTGACGCCCCGCAGCTCTTGAATCTCGGGCGCGGTCACGGGCTGCCGATAGGCGACTATGGCAAGCGTCTCGAGCGCGGCTACGCTGATTCGGGAGGCTGCGGCGCTCTCGAAATAGGCAGCCAGGTAGCCGTGGAACTCGGGACGTGTCACCAGGCGTACCCCTCCGGCCACCTCGTCCACCATCACGCCCCGCCCTGCCGGGTCGTCGAATCGTGCGAGAACGGCAGCCAAGGCCTCTTCCGCGGCGATCTCCTCGATGTCCGGGAAGAGCTTCAAGAACCCGGTGCGCGGAACGGGTTCGCTGGCAACGAACAAGAGCGCCTCGAAGGCGGCCTCCATCTCCTGGCGAGAGCTCATCCCTGGATCGCTCTCAGCTCTTCCTGGGCGACCTGTCGGGTTGTGCGGTACAGGAGGATCTCGCCGTCATCGGTCTGATGCATGCGAATCAGCTGCAACCGACTCAGCTCCAGGATCGCGAGAAAGGCGGCGATGGCCTCAGACCGGCACGACAAGGCCAGGAGGTCGTCCAGGAGATCGTACGGCTTGCCTTGCTGAATCGCGCGGAGGAAGCGATCGAACTGAGCTCGAATCGGAAAGTGATCACCGGTGTATACCAGCGTCTTGGGATGCTCGCGGTCGTAGCGCTGCAGTGCTTCGCGAAAAACCAGCAAGAGGTCGTAGAGGGAGGCCTCGTCGAGATCGAGGGATCCCGCCTGGGCTCCTTCAGGCAGGAAGCGGCTCTCCTGCGGCGGCCGAACCCACATTCCTTCGCGAAGAGTCGCACTTTCCGCCAGCGAGAGAGCCGCATCTTTGAGCCTCTGATACTCGAGAAGTCGTTCGACTAGCTCGCTGCGAGGGTCTTCGTCGCCCTGTTCGTCACTTCTCGGAGTCGGTAGGAGCATCCGTGCCTTGAGCTGGATCATCACCGCGGCCTCGTAGATGTACTCACCCGCGATGTCGAGATCGAGGTCCTCCATGAGCTCGAGATACTCGTGAAACTGATCGCAGATCAGGACGATCGGGATGTCGCTCAGGTCGACCTCATTGATCTTGATGAGCTGCAAGAGTAGATCCAGAGGGCCCTCGAAGACAGGAAGATCCACCCGCCACGACTCTGGCAGCTTGCCGCGGACGGACTCGACGGACGTTGTCATGCAGCCGTTATCGATGCTGCGCGGCGATTGATCTCGTTCATCAGTCGCTCGTTCGAGAGCAGCACCCGGCCCTCTATCAGCAGTGTCCAGACCTGTACACCGGCGGTCAGGTAGAAGAGCGCGTGATGCATCCAGCTACCAATGGCGCCGGAGTAGGCACCACCGCCGAGCACGAAGGTGGCAATGATCATGCCCATCGCGAACATGAGCCAGGGGTAGGAGTCGCTCTTATAGGCCTTCGTCTTCTCGACCATCTCCGGTTCGAGGTCGTACTCTTCGACGGCCTCGCGAATGGCCTTCCCGGTGCCTATCAGGTAGAACATGATCCAGCAGTGAGAGAAGAGAAGGAGCAAGCTCGACGCAAAGGCGATGAGGATATGGGGAGTCATCATCGGGGACGCCCGAGTAGAGCTGTACCCCAGAAAGCCGGCCACTCCAAGTCCGAGAGTCGCCAGCCAACCGACGATCAGTAGTGCCCTCCCCATCATGATTCGATCCTCCGCAGTGACTCCCGCGGAGGGAGTCTATCCTCCCGGAGCGCTACTGAACCGTCGCTCTTCGAGAACCGCAGACGATCTCAGCGGGCACTCTCAGTTGCCGCCTCAGACTCTCCGAACAGGACCTCTCGGGCGTCCCTTGTAGCTCTTTCGAGCCAGATCATGTCCCGCCTCAGATCCGCAGCCCGTAGAGTTGCCACGCCCGCCTGGCGAGAGCCGAGTAGATCGCCGGGGCCCCTGATCTCCAAGTCGGCTTCGGCGATCTCGAAGCCATTCTGGGTCGCGAGAAAGGCGTCGATACGTCTCCTGGCGTCATCGCTCAGAGCGCCATGGATCACCACGCAGTAGGAACCAGTGACGCCCCGGCCTACCCGCCCACGGAGCTGATGGAGCTGCGCCACGCCGAAACGCTCAGCACTTTCGATGACCATGTAGGTTGCCGAGGGAACGTCGATACCGACCTCGATTACCGTCGTAGCGAGCAGTACGCGAGTGTCTCCTGCGGCGAAGGAGCTCATTACCGACTCTCGCTCATCACGGCTCATACGCCCATGGACGACACCACACTTGACTCCAGCCAACCATGCCCGAATCTCCTCGCCCTCCTCTGCCAGCGACGCTGCCTCGACCTGGTCGCTGGCCTCGATGAAGGGAACGACGATGTAGGCCTGACCGCCGGCCTCGAGTCTCCGGCGCAGAGCCCTGTAGAGAGCCTTCCGACGGCTGCACGGCAATGCCACACTGCGGATCGGCTGTCGGCCCGGCGGTAGATCGTCGATGATCGACAGATCGAGATCGCCGTAGGCGGTGAGCGCCAAGGAGCGTGGGATCGGGGTCGCGGTCATGACCAACACGTCAGGGTGATCGCTCTTGAGGGCCAACTCACGGCGCTGGGCGACACCGAACCTCTGTTGCTCGTCGATGACGACCAGTCCGAGATCGCGGAACCGAGCTCCCTCCTGGATCAGGGCGTGAGTGCCGATGGCCAGGTCCACGTCATCCGTCGCCAGACTCTCGATCGGTTGGTCGCTAGACGAAGAGAAGAGCCCGATGCGAAAGCGATCGGGAAGCAACCGTCGGAGATTCGCCATGTGCTGTTCGGCGAGGAGCTCGGTCGGCACCATCATGACACCCTGTGAACCGCTCTCGAGAACCGCCATCAAAGCAAGAAACGCGACCACCGTCTTGCCGCAACCCACGTCGCCCTGCAACAGTCGTTGCATCGGGCGATCGCTGCGGAGGTCGTCCAGGATCGTCGCAAGAGCCCGCTCCTGGCCGGGCGTGAGCTCGAAAGGCAGGAGCGATCGCCATTGCGCAGGGGCCTCGTCGCTGATCGAGTAGCGGCGCGGCCGAGTCACCGCGGAGAGCTCGCGACGCGCTCGCTCGAGACGCAGGCGCAAATCGAGAAGCTCACCGTAGATGAGGCGGTGGTGATACCGACTCGTACCGTCGAGCAGTGCATCGACGTCGTGGTCGACGATCGGGCGATGGAGACGGCGCAGGGCCTCCGACAATGGCGGCAGGTCGTATCGCTCGAGAATCCTCGAGGGCAGGGGCTCCGCGATCCACTCCTCGATCGGTGCTTCGAGGATCTGCTTCAGGAGACGCGACGTTAGCGAGGGCCCGATACCCTCGATCGACGGGTAGACGGGCACGATCCCACCTAGACGAGCTCCCGCTTCGACCCTCTCGACCGTAGGGTTGATCATCTCCAGACTCCCGCCACGGGCGCGAACCTCGCCGTGCAGCAAGTACTCGGTATCCGCCTCTACCTGGCTCTCGAGATAGGGCTGGTTGAACCAGACGATCGGTAACTGCCCACTCTCGTCCTCGAGCTTACCGCGCACGATGCGAAGTCCTCTCCGGCGAGTGAAGATTCGTCGAACTCCGATCAGCCGCCCTCGGAAAGTGTGAGTGCCAGGGTCGAGGCGGTCGCCCGCGCATGACAGCTGGCGCCGATCCTGGTAGCCCCGCGGCAGGTGGTACAGGAGGTCCCGGACCGCGGCGAAACCAGCGTTCGCCAAGGCCACTGCTCGCTTCGGCCCGACGCCTCTGAGAGTCGAAAGCGGATCGTCGGGCTGGAGCATGGCGACCGTGCCGAGAGGGATGAATCAATCACCGCAGTCGATGATCGAGATCGCAACTACCGGGTGTGAAAGGTGAGCTCGATCAGCCCGAGTCGGATGCGATCGCCGTCCCCGATCGTCACCGGCGATCGGGTCTGAAGACGCCTGTCGGCGACGAAAGTTCCGTTCGTGGTTCCGATCTCCTCAGTTAGGAAGTACTTCCCCGCCCGCCGATGAATCGTCGCGTGCCGTCGGCTCGTCGAGCGGTCCGGATCGACCGCCGTGAGATCTATCCCCGGATCGATTCCGGTAACCGGATCCCTCCGTCCGACCATGGTTTCGCGATCGGCCAACAGAAAGAATTTGTGTCCGCCCTCCGAGAGAAGGTACTGAGTCGCGACCGGTCTCTCAGGCAATCCCGAGTCGTCCTCCCGACTCGCTTCCATCACCTCTAGTCCGCCCATCTCACGCAAGAGGTCGTCCGCCCGACGTAGGCGATGGGAGAGCTTGCGCAACATTCGGATAGCGATCTCGGGATTCTCCTGGAGCATCTGACCGAAGGTCGATCCATTGACCTCGACAACGCGGGTCTTGTCGATCGCGCGCACCGAGGCGGTTCGGGCCAGGCCTTCGAGAATCGACATCTCCCCGAAGAAGTCGCCTTTTTCCAAGAGGGCGAGGCGCATCTCCTCGCCACGGATCTGCTTGACGATCTCGACGCGGCCGTTCTGGATGATGTACATCTCTGTGCCGAGGTCTCCCTCGGAGAAGATCAGCTCTCCAGCCTCGAACTCGAGCAGAAACGGGCTCGTCGCCTGCCCTCCTCCACCCGTGGAGATCTCGCCTGACATCGTTCCTTTAGCCCTCCAGGGTACCCGGTGTCACGAGCTCGAGGCGGCCGTGAGCCGGCCGCAACACGGCCCGGACGCCAAGGGGTAGGGTGAGGTTCGGACGACCGTGGCCGCAATCGAGGCCACAGGCTACGGGAAAGGTCGGCGCCCCTGCCGGCGAAAGCGACAATGCCGCTATCGCGGCCGGGTCGCACTGCTGGTCGGTAGTCTCTAAGTGTCCAAGAATCATACCTTTAAGATCACGCAGGCTACCCGACAGATGGAGCTGGGTCAACATTCGGTCGATTCGGTAGAGAGGCTCGCCGACGTCCTCCAGAAACAGGAGGCAGTCACGAAAGTCCGGACTGTATTCGGTGCCGAGAGTCGCCACGAGAAGACTCAGGCATCCCCCTAGGAGGGTGCCCTCGCAATCGTCGGAGCCGCGAACGGGTTGGCATTCCAGGAACGCGGGGAGCCGGCCCTCCAGCGAGGACATCAGCGTGCTCCGTTCGGAATCCTCCAGGGCTCGATCCAGGTCGGTGGCGATCATCGGGCCGTGAAACGTTACCAAGCCGAGCTTCTGAACGAGATGCACCAGAAGCGGAGTCAGATCCGAATAGCCGACATAGGCCTTCGGGTGGCGGGCCAAAAGCTGCCAGTCGATCGCCGGCAGGACGCGAAGAAGGCCATGACCTCCGCGAGCGAAGAAGACCGCTCGGACCTCCTCGGAGCGAACCAGGTCGTGAAAGGACTCGACCCGGAAATGGTCGTCACCCGCAAGAAGGCCTTCGTAGTCGGGAGTATCGGTCGAAACGGCTCCGCCATCGAGATTGGCGGCGACCCGCACTCGCAGCCCTAGAGACTCGAGTTGAGCGACGCCCGCTTCGAGCCGGTCAGGAGCTGGCCGACTCGAGAGAGCGGCGACGCCCACCAGATCGCCCTGCCGCACGGGCGGCGGCAAACGTGCTCCCCTCAACCGGCTAGCTTCCCAGAGATCTGCAGAGTGGGTCGGAGAGACTCATAAGCCGAATTCTGTACCGACCTTTTGGGGCCGGTGATGGTCATTCATCTGGGAACCCTGTTACCAGGATCCTCTTGCGACCTACCCGAAGCCGAGTCCTTGCGGCACGTGGAACGAGCGATCCACCTCTCGGCCTCCTATTTGGTCTTGCTCCACATGGGGTTTGCCGTGCCGCTCACCGTCACCGGTGGCGCGGTGCGCTCTTACCGCACCCTTTCACCCTTACCGACCGACCGGAGTCGGAAGGCGGTCTACTCTCTGTTGCACTTTCCGTCGCGTCGCCGCGCCTCGCCGTTAGCGAGCATGCTGCTCATTGGAGTTCGGACTTTCCTCTGCCTTGGAAGACAGCGACCATCCGAGGCTCTCCGACCCAAGGCATTCTATCGCTTTCGAGCCCTCGTCACCGATTCGGGGACGATCGCGGCCTCCGTCTCCGGCG
>Ga0114950_10002097_pt1 | contig 15266 bp, 14 predicted proteins | sample N075metaG_FD_83503 | JGI IMG/M metagenome (GOLD analysis project Ga0114950, IMG submission 83503) | Deep subsurface microbial communities from Kermadec Trench to uncover new lineages of life (NeLLi) - N075 metaG | ecosystem: Environmental > Aquatic > Marine > Ocean trench > Sediment | place... | reverse complement strand
CTTTACGGCTTTCAAAACCCTTCTCTCTAATCGAAGGTTTCAGCACATCACAACCCAAGACGCGATCGCCGTGATCAACATGGCGAGCGGGAAGGACTACACCGACTGGATCCACCGCTACATCGCGGGGACCGAGTGGCCTGACCAAGGGAAAAAGAAAAAGAAGAAGAAATAGTGATTTTCAGTGATTTGCAAGGATAAGAGGGGTCGGTCCTTGTTTGGTTTGTCCAGCATCGCGACTTCGCGCCCACACGTGGACGAAGTGTCCCCAATCAGACACACGCAGCAACAACCAGGCATTCTTCATTGCCAGCGTTTGCCGCTCGGCCTCGAAGCGGGCCACGACCGACTTGGTGTCCATGTCGTGTTTGATGATCTTTAGCGCGGCCTTGCGCCGTACCGGCTAGGTTTGTGCCGCGCGGGACGCCGTGTCGTATGGTAGGTCCATGAAACGCTCTGCCATGCTGGTCCTCCTACTGACGACCGCGACAGTCTGCGCCGGCCCTTCGGGCGAACCGCCCAGGGCTCCCGTTTCCTCGCCGCTGGAGATCGCCGACCTGGAAGCGGAATTAGCCACGCTCATCCCTCCGCTGCTCGAGAAATTCAACGTTCCGGGTGCCTCCGTCGCAGTGGTCGTCGATCGCGAAGTTGTCCTGTTGCGTGGATTCGGGCGACTGTCGTCGGCGGCCAACGCCCCGGCCGTTGACGCGCACAGCGTGTTCCAGGCCGCCGGACGAGCCGTACGATCACGACGATCCGCGCCTGCAACGGATCACGGCTCGTGTGGTCCTGTCTCACACGACCGGGTTTCCCAACTGGCGCCCCGACAACTGGTCCGGCGATCCGAAGCCGCTCCGAATCAAGTTCGAACCCGGCGCGCGGTTCCGTTACTCGGGAGAAGGCTACGTTTACCTGCAGCGTGTCGTGGAACGGATCACGGGCGAAACGCTGGACGTTTACCTGCGCCGGACGGTGCTCGATCCGCTCGACATGCGCAGCAGCTCTTACGTCTGGGAAGAGCGCTTCGAGTCCGTCCACGCCGTGCCGCACGACGGCAAGGCACGACCGCAGGAGAAGTCGCGCCCAGAGGCCGCGCTAGCGGCAGGCACATTGCAGACCACGGCGGCGGACTACTGGACGGGACATGACCTGGATCGACCGGCCGGAGATCCGCATTGCCAGACGGGACGGCCGCCTCACGGCGGAGTTGCGCGGCGGTGAGGTGTTTCGCTACGAGCCCCACGATGTGAGACGTGAGTCGGGAGCGACGGAAATGGTCTGCCCCACCATCGACCACCTCGTCGCCGCCGCCGGTTGGTGACTGACCGCTACCTTCAGCGGTGCGCTGGAGGCTCGCAGGGTGGACACCGCGCGGCTGTCCTCGACGGTGACGGCAGAGGTGGAACGCGGCGGCGATGCGTCGGTGCTGCGCAGCGTGCACGTTTGCTATCGCCTGCCCGTGGGTCCCGAGACCGACCGCAGCAAGATCGATCGAGTCATGGGCTTCCACGCCCAGCACTGCGGCATCTATCGTAGCCTGCACCCGCAGATTGAAATCACCACGGAACTGGAACTGGTGGAGGGATAGCAGGGGACTGATCGATCGAACTGGACTTCCGGCGGGCGACTGGCTACAAGTGTACGCAGCAGTTCTCGTAGGATCTGTTTCGTTGGCTTCGGGCGGGGGGCGATGGCCGCGCTGATCGTTCAAACGGCGGGTGAACCGAGTTATCGGATCCTGCTGGAATCCACCAAGGTGCGCATCGGCCGGTCCGAGAACAACGAAATCTGCCTCGCGGGAGACGCCGCCGTTTCTCGCTTTCATGCCGAGATCACGGTGGTCGGGGAACGCTACTTCCTCGACGATCTCGGTTCCCGCAACGGTACGTTCGTCAATGGCAGCCCGGTCGATCGCAGGACTCCGTTGCCGCCCCGATGCCGTATCCAGGTCGGCAAGGCGGTCATCACGCTCACCGGCTCGCCAGGCACTCACGACGGGGACACCGTGCCGATGCCGGAAGAGCTCGCCAGCAATTCCGTGATCCTCTCGGCGTCTCAGGTCGTGGAGGCAGGATCGTTGCCGGGCGGCACCGTCTCGGGATTGGCGCCCGAGGCCGAGAATCCCCACGCTCGCGCCTTCGCGGCGTTGAGCCGCTGGGCCCCCGATCTGATGAGTGATCGCCCGTTGTCGGAAGTCCTGACGCTGGTTCTCGACATGGTGTTCCAGGCGATCGCACCGGAACGCGGGGCCCTGCTTCTGCTCGAAGGCGAGCCCCCGAAACTGAAGCCGGGCGCCTCCCGTGGCATGCAGCCCGGGACGGACGGCAGCAAGCTCGTCAGCGCGACGATTGCCGAACGGGTCATCGGACGCCAGCAGTCCGTGCTGACTTCGGATGCGCAGATCGATCCGAGGTTCATGGAAGCCCAGTCGATCGTCCAGCAGAGCGTCCATTCCGCCATGTCGGTTCCGCTCTGGAACAACAGCGAAGTGATCGGGATGATCTACGTGGACACGGTCCTACGCCCGGTGTCCTTCAGCAAGGTCGACCTCGAGGTCCTGACGCTACTGGCCAACCTGTCGGCGATCAAGATCGATCACGTGGGTCTGTTCGAGCGCGACCAGAAGATGCGCGAGCTCGAGCGCGAGCTGCAGGCGGCGGCCAAGATTCAGCGACGGCTGTTGCCCGGCGAGGCGCCGTCGTTTGCGGGCTACGACATCCACGGCCGCAACGATCCGTGCCATGCGGTCGGCGGGGACTACTTCGACTTCCAACCGCGCGACAACGGGTGCCTCGGCATCGCGCTCGGTGACGTGTCGGGCAAGGGAATGGGCGCGGCCCTGCTGATGGCCACGCTGCAGGCGTCGTTTCGTGCTCACGCCGCGACGAACGCCTCGCCCAGGGAACTCGTCGAGCGTCTCAACCGCGCCGTCTGCGCGAATTCGGAAGCGGACAAGTTCATCACGTTCTTCTACGGCGAACTCGACGGAGAGACCCACACGTTGCATTACGTCAACGCGGGGCACAATCCGCCGCTGCTTTTCCGCGCCAACGGAACGCTGGAGCCGCTGCGCACCGGCGGTTTGATCCTGGGCTTTGAACCGACGATCCGCTATACCGCCGAGGAGGTTACGCTGGCTCCCGGCGACCTGTTGCTGTTGTTCACGGATGGAGTGACCGAGGCCCAGGGTCCCGAGGGTGAGGAGTTCGGCGAGCAACGCCTGAGTGAGATCGTGCGCCGCGCCGGCCAGGCGCCTTCGGCCGACATCGCCCAGCGGATCCGCGACGAGGTCGATGCTTTTACCCACGGCGCGGAGGCGTTCGACGACTTCACGCTGTGCGTGATCCGCCGAACGGATTAGTTGAGCACGTTCAAGGAGAACATGAACTCGTCCGACGAGCCCAGGCTGTCCTCGAAGGCCACGGCGTAGCCCAGCGACAGCGTCATCTTGAATTTCGACAGGACCGTGAACCTGAAGTCGATCTGGGCGCCGGCGTTGCCGATCTTCCGCTCCACGCTGGAATCGTCGAGGTTCGTGTCGATGCCCCCGGCGAACAACGAAGCGCGGGCCCAGGTCAGGAAGAAGCCCGGCGTTCCGGCCTGCCGAAACCGTAGGGGCGGCAGGTTCCACTCGAGCATCGTCTTTACGAAATTCCTTCCGGCGATCTCATTCAACTCCGTTCCGGCAAAGCTGTAGAAGCCCCGGTAGTGCTTGGACGATCCGTGATCGACCCAGTTGTTGCCGAACCCGCCGAAATAGAAATTGGCGAACGGATCGGCCAGGTCCCCCGAGGTCGCTCCGGCCGAACTGCGTAGCCAGATCGACGAGTGGCGCCAGGGCAAGGCGAACCCGAAGTCGAAAGTCGTGACGATCACGGGGATCAGGTCGCCGTCGATGTACTTCGCGCCGAGCCACGCATCGACTCGGAGTCCCTTCTCGAAATCCACCGCCCCGAGAGATGCGCGAAGGTTGTTGTAGCTGAGCTGCGCGCGACCCGAGACGAGCGAATCAATATCCGCCGCGATGTTCTGGAATCGCGGCATCTGGTCCATATCGGCGTAGTAGGTCGCGTCCAGATGGAGATCCAACTGCCTCGGAAGGTCGTAGAGGAGCGACTTGTTGTACGCGAAGCCGGCCGAGTATCCCTTACGGCTGATCTTGGTCGGCCCGAACAGGTCGTAAAAGTCGGCATCGTTCCACTTCAGGTTGACCTCCCAGTTGGCTGTCGGCCTGGAGGCGCGGTAGTACTTGAAGTGGATGTGCGTGCGCTCCTCGGACAGCAGGTCGCGGTCCGGACTGTAGGAAGCGGTGAGACTGAAGCGGTTGAGGAACATGGGATCGGAGAAATTCGCGCTGAACCCGAGAGCTTGCGAATCCTTGTAACCCTCGACCACGGGATAGATCGATTCCAGCTTGACCGCGTGGAACGCTCGATAGTCGTCGTCGCGCTGGATGATGGATTCGAGCGGAACGTCCCGCGGCGATCCGGGGACCCAGTCGCGAATCACCGGGTGCTTTTCTGCAACCTGATGACCGAGAAGCGTAATCGGGCCGATGTCGAGCGGCGTAGCTTCGATCTGCGCGGGTACGAGACCCTCTCCGGTATAACGAAAGACGATCAACTCATCGTCGCCGAGAGGAATCGGACGAAAGAAGCCCGTCTCGGTGTTGGTCACGGCCTCGATCTGCTCGGTGGCGAGTTCGTAGCGGATGATGTTCGACACGCCCGAGATGTAGGAACTGCCGTACAGGTAACGGCCGTCCGGCGAGAAAACGAAATCGTTGACGATCGTCCCGTCGAGATCGAACTGGGTCACCGGGGTGGCGTCGCCCAAGGCCAGCTTCTCGAGGTCGAACACGCACACCGAGTGCCGGCCGTTGATCTTGGCCACCGATGCCGACAGCAGGCGGCCGTCTGGTGAGACGTCGATGTCGTAGATGACCTCGAGAGCGGGCCACGTGTGAACCTGATACCAGTCGGTGTGCGGGGCCGGGATTCGAACTAGCGTCGTGTAGCCATTGAGATACCGCACGCCCCAGAGCGAGCCATCCACACGGTTGAACGCGAGATCACCGATACGCTGGTCCTTCATCAGGCGTTTCGTCTTACCGCTATCGGGATCCAGGACGTGGAGGTCGCGGTACGCGGAATTGTCCGTGGTAAAGAAAATCTTCCGCTGATCGGCGTCGTAGGCCAGCGAAGTCACCGTGTAGATCACCGGCGCCTTGACCTCGACGAGCTTCTTCACCGTTCCGTCATCTACGGAGATGCTTCCGACATGCGCGACCACGCCCGGGTAGTTGAACGCCGCGAAGATCTCCCGGGTGTTGGAGTCGAAGAAGGCGCTGGAAACCGAACCGAGCGCCCTCGCCGAGAGGTCGCGGTAGGGCGTCGTGGGGTTTTTTCGGATTGCATCGAGGTTGGTCCGCTGAAACTCGTGCTCCCAATCGATCCAGTCGCGCCAAGCGTCTCGAATCGGCATGCCGAACGCGTGCTTGAACTCCGCGGCGTAGTACTTGCGGGTTCCCTCCTTGCGCGCGATCCAACCGACCACGGCCTCGGGCGAGTAGTGGTACGCCAGGTAGGACATGAACCGGGTTCCGTAGAGGTACGAGTTCATACCGACCTGAAAGTCGATCTTGATGCCCTCGGAGACCAATCCCAACGGGTCGTAGAAATGCGTGCCGTCCTTCACCATCGAGCGGAATACCATTTCGTCGTAGGCGCCCTGCGCGCGCCCGCGGCCGCCCGCCATCCAGGTCTCCATGAAGACCGCGCCGCCTTCCTGATACCACGCGGGCACGGCGACCCGTGGCGTGGTTAAGTAAAGATAGGCCAGCGTTTCGGGGTGATCCGCGGTCGGCAGCACCTTGCCGTGGAACAGCCGGCGAAACCTGACGTCGCTGCCCGCGGCCTGATCCATCGACACGAGGTGCAGCAACTCGTGATTCATGATCGTGGTCAGGCGCTCGCCCGGAGGCATGGTCTCGAACGCGAAGCTCAGCGGCGCGATGCGGACGGTGAGGTTGTTCGTGGGCAGCACGCCCGCCGAGCCCCCGCCGACGTCGCCGACGTCCATCAACTTGACCGTGACTCGCTCCGACGGTTCGTAGTCGAAGAACTCCTTGTAGAAAGCCATCCGACTCTCGAACGATCGCGCGACGTGCGGTGTGAGGTAGGTGTGCGAGGGGTCGATGTAGACCAGGCGGAGGTCTTCCGTTTCGAGGGACTTCAGTTGGGCCGCCGCGGGGTAGGAAAAGCCGAGGACCACAAGAATGGACACAGCGCTGGCGGCACGACGCATGCTCGAGTGGTTCCTCCCTTGGAAACTGTCCGAAACGAGACAAAGCAAAAAGGCGCCGCGGAATCGAGATCCCATGGCACCTTCCTGCCTGATTCGTTCGTTAACGGCTGTTCAGACCGCCGCCTCGGTCTTGCTGGTATTGGATGATCTGGCCGCCGAAGTCCGGGTTACGCGCCATGATCGCAAAATCCGGCTGGCGCGCCAGGATGGCGAAGTCCGGGTTGCGAAACAGGATGGCGAACTCCGGTTTAGCCGCCAGTCTGGCGAAGTCCGGGTTACGCGCGAGGATGGCGAAGTCCGGGTTACGCACCATTTGGATAAAGACCGGGTTGAGCGCCAGCGTACCGAACTCCGGTTTGGCCGCCAGTCTGACGAAGTCCGGGTTACGCACCATGATGGCGAAGTCCGGGTTGCGCGCCATGATGGCGAAGTCCGGGTTACGCGCCAGTTGGAGGAAGACCGGGTTGAGCGCCACGTTGGCGAACTCGGGTTTGGCCATCAGGGTGACGAAGTCCGGGTTACGCGCGAGGATGGCGAAGTCGGGGTTACGCGCCAGTTGGAGGAAGACCGGGTTGAGCGCCACGTTGGCGAAGTCCGGATTACGCGCCATGATGGCGAAGTCCGGGTTACGCGCCATTTGGACAAAGACCGGGTTGAGCGCCAGCGTACCGAAGTCCGGGTTACGCACCATGATGGCGAAGTCCGGGTTGCGCGCCATGATGGCGAAGTCCGGGTTACGCGCGAGGATGGCGAAGTCCGGATTACGCGCCATGATGGCGAAGTCCGGATTGCGCGCCATGATGGCGAAGTCCGGATCGGTGATGACCTTGAGCAACTGCGGATCGTCGATCACCCGCTGGAAGACGTCGCTCTGCATGATGGTCTGAAGTTCCTGATCGGAGAGAACGACATCCGCGTCGGTCATCGGATCGGAATTGTAACGCTGGGCGGCGCCGATCGTTCCCGCCACCTCATCATCGGCTGGCGGCTGCATGAAGCCGAAGTACGCGATCGCTGCCACAGCGACAACCGCAACGCCAATCATCGTAAAGATTTGCTTCTTGGCCATTTCTATTTACCTCCCCTCGCTGAGGGCGCCAAAGAACTGTTTCTGTCTCATTTGGAACTACAGTTTGGTGACCCCAAAGTTGGCTGTTATTACTACGAAAAAAAACCTTATTTCACCCCATTCAAACTCAGCAGTGTCTTGCCCAGCAGGGCACCGTCACGACGATATTCCAACCGCAGCGTGGTCTCGCCGGGAGCCAGGCGTTCAAACATCAAGGTGCAGCGAAGATCTCCTTCGCCGCTGACGATGAACTGGCCGTCGCCCGCTTCGACCGCGTCGAACTTGCCCTCCCGTCGCGTAAAACCCGTGAAACCGATCTTGCCGGAATCGTACCCCACGGCCACCTCGACCGGGGCTTGGGCCAAAATATCGAGGAAAACGAGGAGCCGAGCATCGCTTTGAGTCGCGTGAATCGTCCCGGACACGCGGTCGGCATCGAGTTGGACGGTTTCCGCGACGTGGTCGATGGCGGACCCGGGCATCATGGAACCCCCAAGATCAGCGGGATTCCAACCGGCGTCGTCGTTGAAGATACGCGGCCCGGCGATCAGCCCGACAACAAGACCTGCGGCGAGCGCGGCTGCGAGACGCAACCCGGAAGCCCCCATAAAGATACGGATCTTGTTCTTGCGGAACGGTAGCGGCGTCGCGGGGCTGGTGCGCGATGCGATCGCGGACCGGATCGAGTCGCTCAGGCCCTGCGGTATTTCGGCATCCTCGACACGGTTCAGCACTGCGGCGAGCCGCTTCATGTCCTGCTGGAACTCCCCGGCCGTATCGTCGCGTTCGATAATCTTCCGGAGTTCGGCGCTCTCACCGGGCGAGTTCGTTCCGTCGATTTCTCCGTGGATCAACTCGATGGTCCGCTCCCTGCTCACGACGAATGGATCCCCTTACGAATGACGAGGTCGCGAAGCAGCCGGCGGCCGGAAAACAATCGCGACTTCACGGTCTCCTCGCGAATCTCAAGGATTTCGCTCATCTCGCGATAGGTGCATTCATGAAAGTGTCTGAGAATGATTACGGTGCGATGGTCGGGTTTCAGTGACATCAGCGCGTCCTGAACCGCTTCGCAAAGCTCCACGCCGTAAAGAGATTCGAGCGGGCTGCGGTATTTCGACGGCAATCCGTCGACCGGATCGACGGGTTTCCTGCGTTTGAGGAAGTTGATCGATTCATTGACCGTGATTCGGTAAATCCAACTGAAGAACTTGTATCGACCATCAAACCGACCCAGGTTTTCGTAAACCTTTAGAAAAACGCTTTGAGTGATATCACTCGCATCGTCCCGGCTGTTCACCATCCGCAGGGCACCGTTGAACACCTTACGTTCGTAGCGCTCCAAAAGGATGTCGAACGACCGGTCGTTCCCTCCCAGGCACTCCCTGACCAGTGTGTCGTCGTCAGGACTCATCAGTAACTACCGGAGATCCGCCGAAAGGTTGGCAAGAAAGTTCGAAAGTCGATTCGATCGCATGACCCCCCTACAGACTCCTCGAATAGCGAGGACTTGACTTCTGAATACCCCAGATTTGCCCGGAGGGTCAAGGAGGGGACTGGTTTTCAAGCATGTAGAGCTGCCAGAGATCCTTCCCGCTGACGTGGAGAAACGGAGCCAGGGCGAGCTTTCCCGTCTTCCCGATGCTCTTTTCGAGGAATTTCAGCTCATCGAATTTCGATCGCGTTGCCTCGTCCAGCTTGACCGCAAACCCGGACTCGATCATCAGCAACAGCCCCTTTGCCCGCAGCGAAAGCTCGACCCGAATCCTGAGGTAACAGAGCAAGTCGGCCAGCACGATGCCGTCGAATCGCCCCTTGAGTGAATTCAGATAGATACCCACGTGGGACGTAGCGAGCCGGCCGGAATGGATCAGTTCGAGCAATTCGGTGTCGGTATCGAATCCGACGTTGAGCCAGTCCTGCAGCGATTTCTCGCTGCGAACAAAGACCGCAATGCTCAACGGGGGCAAGATGACCAGGATACCCAGGGTGGACAGTACGGGCGAGATCAAGAAGTGATTGAAGACGGAGTGGATCGTCCAGGCAACAAGGAACCCGGGAAGGTACGTAACGACCTTGGTGACGTCCTGCCGCTCGGAAAGAGCCTTGGCAAGGATGGCGAAGATCGCGGTCGTACCTCCGTGCATGATCGCGGTTCCGGCCCCCCGGACCACCCAGACCGCGAGGTCCGTGTCGACGAGTAGTTTGAGGTAATAGACGTTTTCGACCAGCGCGAATCCGGTGCCGACCGCGAAACCGTAGATCGCCGCGTCGACGAGAAACCCGACCTTGTTGGAGCGAATGAGATAGACGAGAAAGAGTGCCTTGCCGAGTTCCTCAATCAGCGGTGCGATGTAGCGGCGATACGCCGTGACGTCCATCGCCAGGCGCGATGTCAGCGTGACGTAAACGATGTAGCTGGCGGCGGCAACCGCTCCTCCGAGGACGATCGTGGCCAGGATGCGACGCAGTGGGATCAGCTTGTAGCTGTCCAGGTAGACCAATGCGAAGAGAAACGCGACGACCGGGAGCAGACCGAGTAATACGCGGGAGATGAGGTCGTTCAAGTACTAAGTATCCATCAACTCGATGTCGAAGATCTGATCGAGCCCGGAGTAATTGAAGACGTCACCGATATGCTTGCTGACGTTGATCAGTTTCAGGGCTCCGTTTGCCGCGATGCGCTTTTGTGTTTTTAGCAGGACGCCCAACCCCGCGCTCGAAATGTACTCGAGTTCTTTGAAGTCCATGACCCGCGGCTCCGCCAGGCCATCCAGGAACCCCTGGACCTTCGCCGCCTGCACAGCGTCGAGCCGGCCCGAAAGTACGACCTCGCCGTTTTCTCCCAATCGAATGTCCAGCATTCCTAACCGTCCAGCGTCTTGAAGAACGTGGTCGTTCCGCGTCGATCCGTGTAATCGTATTCGATTCGATCCATCATCTTCTTGATCAAGTGGATGCCAAGACCCCCTGGTTCACGCTCGGACAGGGGGCGATCCACTCGGATTTCGGGGACCTTCGTGACGTCGAACGGATCGACGTCGAAGTCGGTCAGGCTGACGGACAGCTCGTGATCCCTGCACTCGAGCCCGATCAGGATCTCACCGTCGCCGCCGCCATACTTGAGAATGTTCGTGAACAGCTCCTCGGCGGCGAGGGTCACGGACTCGAGATGATCCGAGCCGACGCCGTTGCGGGCGAAGAAGCCCGTGAGGAACTCGGAGATCTCACTCAGGGAGTCGAGGCTCCTGCTGAAACGCATCTCGATTCGATTCGGGTTTCCGTCCCGCATTGGACTAGAGCCTACCACGGTCGCATGAGCATCGCGGGGCCCGTAACCAATCTCAAAACCAAGAATAGCGCAGTTTTGTCCCAGTGAACGCCGTTCGGCCGCACGGATCTGGTCGGTGTAAACTCACCCTGGGGTCCCTGGGGGTTTTACGGATCCACGGTCAAGCACAGTCATCCCGAATTCGCCGCGCGCGGCGCGCGGCTTGTAAACCGGCCATGTGGAAATCACGGCCTTTAGGGGGGGGTATCGACCTATGTACGGAACGATGCAACGACGAATTCTCATCGGACTGGCGATCACGCTCTTCTTCGGTCTCGCCGCGAATGCGATGGAACGAGGAAAGTCGGTTTCCATGGTGTTCGAGACAGCCACTGGAACGATGCAGGCCGGGACTGCCCGTCCCGATGGCGACGTGGATCGCGCCAATCGGCTGACCACGATCCTGACGGCGGAAGAACGCGCGGGTCTCAGGCCGTTCAAGCTCAACGCCGCAGGCGGGATCGACCTCACGAACGGTATGGTCCAATTTGGGGGCGTCGCTTCGCACCTCGGGCTGTACACGGGCACCGGGTTCCTCGACCTGAGTATCCTTTCTATCTTCGGGACGCTTGAGGCGGCCAACGGAGATACGCTGAACTTCGTTGCGAGCTTCTCGGGGCTGATCGATCCCATCACCGCCACGTTCACCTTCGCGGGCGGAACGGGCCGGTTCGTGGACGCGGTCGGCTCGGCCTCCGGTCCGGTGACCTTCAATCCTGATTTCACGTTTCTCATTTCGACGAGGGGGGCCCTGGACTACTGACCGCGCTTCCTGGGGTAGCCCTCGGCCCTAACGCTCGAAGTACGTCGCGGCCGCGTCCCAGGCGGCGCGGTGCACGCGTTCGACCGCGACGTCCTCGCGCGGTGCCGTTTCACGCAACGCGTGGCCGTCGTAGACGAACCACCGGATCGACGCGTCGTCGGCGGTGGGGACGGGACGACCGAGGATGCCTGGTTCGCGTGGCCGCGCCACGTTGAGCAAATCGGGCAGCTCGATCAGACCGTCGAGCGCGTGACGCCGGTAAGGGATCAGTTTGGTGATGTTCCCACGCTCCTCGATCCGGCGGGTCAAGTCGGCAATCGACGTCTGCGCGGAGTCATCGATGACGAGGAACGTTTCCCCGCGGGCGATCCCCGCCAGGCCCGCTGTGACGTTCTCGACCAGCGCTCCGTAGGGCTGCGCGAGCAGGCGGTAATCGCCGATCTCGCGTTGTACCAAGAGTCCGTTGGCGAGGAAGATCAAAACGACCCCGAGGGTCAGGGACGCTTGGACCAGGCGCCTCAACGAAGCTGTCCGCAACAGGGGTCCCAGCGCTGCGCAAACCGCGCAGAACACGACCGTATAGCCGATTGCGGGGAGGTAGAGGTAGCGCGAAGACAGCTTGTCGAGCAGCACGATCGGCGCGCTGCACACCAGAACCCAGGCCAGTCCCGCAAGGCCGGGTCCGCGACGCAGCCAGTAGGCCGCGGCAACAAACGCCGCCATGGTGAGGATCAGCGAGAGCGCATCGAACCGGTAGTAGTCCCCCAGACCGAGCGGGCGCAGCAGGATGAACGGCGCTTTCAATAACAGCGCCGCCAGGCCCGCACCCGACGTGTGCAGGTCATCTTTGATGGCGAGGTTGAGCAGAACGAATCCGCCGGCGAGTCCGGCCGAACCGACGAGAAACGTGCGCTCCTTTCTCCATCCGGGCAGGAAGAACGGGATCGCCGCCATCGCGAACAGCGTGGTCTCCTTCGCGAACAAACCCAAGGCCAGAAGAGCCAGCGCCAGCCAGCGGCGATGCCGCCCCCGGCCGAGCATCAGGACGAGGGCTGCAAGCGAGCAGATCGCCGCGAGTTGGTGCCCTCGCGCGGCGGGCCAGATCACGGCTTCCGAGAGTCGCACGTTGACGGCCCACAGACCGCTCCCGGCGACGGCGACCAGGAACGGGGCGCCCAGCCGCGAGCACAACAGGAACAGCAACCCCGTCGCGATACCGTGAAGCAGGATCGAATCCGCGTGCCACACCGCGGAGTGCCCCCCTCCGACGATCCAATCCAGCGCAAAACTCGCGTGGAGGACAGGGTTGAAGTCGCGGAAGAAAACGGTGAACACGTACGATGGTCGCTCGAGCGTCGCATTCATCCGGCCGAGCCACTGGTAGTCGTCGGAAAAGAATCCGGCCCCAACGGCCGGAGCGTAGATCGCGCAAGCGACGGTGGCCAGCGAAAGCGCTCCGGCCCACGCTTGGGTCCGTTCCGTCACGGCGCTTCCGGGATGCGGAACAACGTCTGGCGGCCCTCGCTCGCGAGCGGCGGTCCGAGCGAGTCCAGGTAGGCGCGCAGTTTTTCCGGCGCCTCGCTGAGCGGGCCCAACGAGGGGTAGTCGCGAGCCGAACGCTCGATCCAGTCGAGATCGACCAGCAGGTGGGTGAAGCCGCGACGGCGCAGGGCTTCATGCATCTGCGCGACCGTCGATGCGCGTTCGAACTCGATCGCGAACGGATGCAGATTGAACCCGGTCGGGGCCGTGCGCCGAACCGGGATTCGATAATGCCGCATCTCGCCGACGAGCAAGAGGCGATCGGTGGCCGGGTTCCACGCAACGTCTTCGTGCCGTACGAGCCGCTGCTGCGGCCAGGAGCGTTGCAAGAAGGCGTCGCGATCCTCGCGACCGAGGAACACGTCCATCCCACCGCTGAATCGCTCAATCGAGGTGAGGCTGGCGGGCGTGTAGGCCAGGCCGCCGATCAGCGCGGCCGCGGCCAGTAAGCGCCAAACACGCGGGTGTCGGGCGGTCAGCCATACGGCTCCCGAGAACGCGAGACACAGGAAGAAGGTCGTGGCGATCAGGAAACGCTCCCAGCGGAACGTCACGAACCAGACGGCAAACAACGCCGCGGCGACGCCCAGCGCATGTCGAACGCTGCGATCGAGCACGGCACCGAGGGACGCGGCGGCGATCCAGACGGCCACCGGCCAGCCCCATGCGGGGCCGGGATAGGGATCGCTCCCGGCGTTCGCGGGACCCAGCAGGTGCGGGACGAGCGCGCGTAGGTCGGCGAGTCCGGGCAGCCCGCCGCGGGCGTCGTGCATGAACGCCGACCCGCCGCCGGGCGCGAGCCCTTCGACCGGGAGCCAGGAGTCGAGCATCGGTGCGACCGGGTTCCCCAAGGTCACGGCATTGGCGACGAGCCAGGGCAGCAGCAACAACAGGGGGGGGGCACAGAAACGGACGCCGGCGAGGCAACGCTTCGCGAACGGGGTATCCCGGGCCGCGTTCAGGCCGACGAACAGCGCCCCCCACCCGAGCGGAACCAAGATGCCGAGGTACTTGGTCAGCAGCGCTCCCCCGGCAATCCAGGCAGCGCGGCGGGCCCACATGCCGTGGGGATCGCGGCGGGCCAGCAGGAGCGCGCCGAGTGCCGCCGCAACGAATGTGCCGTGGGCCAGATCGGCGGCAGGGATGCTCAACGCGAACAGGATCTGCGGCACGGCCAACAGGGAGACAAGCGCGACGAGTCCGGCCCACGCACACCACGACCGACGGGCCAGGTCGAAGATCGCCAGGCACAGGGCGGCTCCGATCATGAGATTGGCATCGTTGGCCCAGGCCTCGCCCCCGAGCGCGAGCCCGATCCCGTAGAGCACGGACATCCCGGGCGGGAACCACGAGTGCAGGTTCCAGTCGTAGGGGCTGATCCGGCCCTCGAGCAACCACAGCTCGGGCTGGCCAAAGTGATAGGCCAGGCTGTCGTAGAACAAAACCGGCACCCGGTTCCAGGCGAGCCCCACCGCGATCGTCATCATGAGCAGTCCGATTGCCAACCACGTCGCGCGATCGCCGGCTTTAGGTAGAACGCCGGCGAAGCGCGCCACCGGATCGGCGCGCGCTCGGAAAGCCGTGATCCCGATGAGCAGCGCAAACGACACGGCGATCGACGGGGGGTCGAAGCGAAAGAGACCGATCGTCAGCCCCACCGCCATCAGCACGGGCAGTCCCGTCAGCCCATCCCAGGCAAGGTGGGCCATGCCGCGCAATCGGGAACCGGTCAGCCAGGCGCCGACGCGCGCGGCACCAAGGTAGAAAGCGCTCCAGAACAGGAGCCTCAGGAAAAGGTCGAGCAAGGTCATCACGACTTGGCGGGTGCGACCCTACCACCATTGGTGTGCTGGACCCAAAAAAACGGCGCCGCTAAGGGCGCCGTTCAGGGCTTGACTGCAGGCCGGGGGGGGAGGCCCGCTCAAGATTCGTGGATCGACTCCAGGCTGGCGATCGCCTTGGTCATTTGAAGCTGGTCGGATTCGGTTGCGGGGTAGAACCGGCCACCGCAAAGAATCCGCTCGTCGGATTCGCGCGTCACGTGCGAGACCAACAGCTCACCCTCGATCTCGCAACCGCCGATGCGCACGATGACGTCGAGGAGGTGAGTGGACAACTCGATTCCGGAGAGTCCGTAGAAGGGGAGTGCGAAACAGAGGCCGCCGGTGCTCAGATCGAGCAGGGACAAGCGCCGTCGCTTACCCGTCGGTTGTGGATAGTCGAACTCGACGAATGCGCGCTCCGCTCGCGGGACG
>Ga0114950_10002095_pt1 | contig 15274 bp, 16 predicted proteins | sample N075metaG_FD_83503 | JGI IMG/M metagenome (GOLD analysis project Ga0114950, IMG submission 83503) | Deep subsurface microbial communities from Kermadec Trench to uncover new lineages of life (NeLLi) - N075 metaG | ecosystem: Environmental > Aquatic > Marine > Ocean trench > Sediment | place... | reverse complement strand
TTCGATACACCGTCGGGCACCTGAACGGTGTCGGCAAACGCCTCTTTGAGGTCAATCACGACGTCACCTGGCTCGTAGTCCACGAACACGAGGTCCGCACCATCCTGTGCAATGTAACGATCGTCGGCAACGACCATGGCAACAGCCTCACCGACGTGGTGGACTGCGCCATCGGCAAGAAGCGGCCGCAGCGTCCCGACTGCCACCTGGGCAGGGTTGAGCCCAAGATCTCGGACATCATCTGCTGTGTAGACAGCGTGGACACCTTTGAGCTCAAGAGCGGCTGACGCATCGACGCTGGTGATCGTCGCCGCAGCGAACGGGCTGCGAACGAACGCTACCGCCAGCTCCCCGTGCCGCTTGATGTCGTCAACGTACATGCCTTTTCCCTGGATGAGAGCTGGATCTTCCTTCCTCCTGACAATGCCACCCATGACACTTGTGGTACTCACGATGACACCCCCTGTGAAGCTCCTCGAGGTTCTTCGCCCCGCATCTTCGCCCCGGCGTACTGCACCGATCGAACAATGTTGTGATAGCCGGTACAGCGGCAGAGGTTGCCCTCTATGCCGTGGCGAATCTCTTCCTCCGTTGGGTTGTCGTTGCTTTCGAGCAGAGCAATCGAACTCATGATCATGCCGGGTGTACAGAACCCGCATTGCAGCCCATGGCACTCCCAGAACCCTTCCTGGACAGCGTGAAGTTCATCGCCGTTGGCTACACCCTCGACCGTTCTCACATCCCTGCCATCGGCCTGAACTGCAAGCATGCTGCATGACTTCACGGCTCGGTCGTCGATGATGACGGTGCAGGCACCGCAGTAACCGGTATCACAGCCGACGTGAGTGCCCGTAAGACCCAGATCTTCTCGGAGGTAGTGGACGAGAAGAGTTCGAGGTGCAACGTCTGCGCTGTGATCTACCCCGTTGACAGATATCGTGATTTCCAAGGTGTAATCCTCTCGTCGTCCTGGTCGGCCAGCATGGTGCCGCCGGCCCGATATCGCATCCTAGACGACGCGCCCGCGACTTGCCGAAGAAACGCCCAACAAATTCCAGAAGGCGGGTTAGCGGTTGGAGGGGGAGAAGAAACCCTTGATCCACCCTGTCAGAGCACCCCACGTGCTGGCGAGAAACAGGGTGAATCCCCGCACCTCGGATGCCTCGATTGCTGACGCCGACTCTGGTGACTCTGCTTCGAGCTTTGCGTGGAGGCACGCGGAGAAGTCTTCAATGAGTCGTCTCGATACCTCGCTCACGAGACCCGTTCGTCCGAACTGCGCGATCGGACCGCCAAGCATCACCTTGGCGGCGATCGCCACGTCTGTGCTTCCGTCACTGCCATCTGTCAACAGCACATCGACTTCAACCCGGCCCTGGCTCCCGCCGGAGCGATCGACCCCGCGACCCCTGATCGACAACCCGTGGGCTTCCTGATCGAACACGATCGTCGCCTCGCCCTCGAATGACGAAGAGATGGGTCCGAGCTTCACCGAGACCCGGCCGTCGAATGTTCCGTCGCCGTTGTCGCTCGTGAGTTCGGCACCGGGGAGGCAGCGGGCCAATTCGGGGACGTCCTGGAACAACACCCACACCTCCTCAATTGGCTGGGTGACGTTGAACTGCTCGGTGATCTCCATATGTCGCTCCTTGTCACTGAATCGCGTGCTTGTTGCTAAATCGTGTGGATGGCTTCCTCGGAGCCACGAAGTGACAGTGCGGTCCCTGCGCCGTATCGAACCTGAATGATCTCTGCGAGGATGGCGATCGCGGTCTCCGCCGGAAGTTGCCCCTTGAGATCGAGACCGATGGGGCCGTGGATCGCCGCGACCTCGTCGTCTGTCCACCCCTCCTCCCTAAGTCGATCGACGCGCAGGGCGTGGGTGCGACGCGATCCCATTGCACCCAGATATCTGATCGGCTTGCCGCGTACGGCGTTGAATACGGGGATCTCGAAGCGGCTGTCATGGCTCAACAGGACCACGTACGTGCGTCTATCTGGTACAACGTGATCGAACACGGCTTCTGGCCAAGCAACGATCAACTCGTCCACATCCGGGAATCGCTCCGGCGTTGCCCATGTGGCGCGAGCGTCAGCAACAACGACGCGGAACCCGAGTTCACGGGCGAAAATCGAGAGCGGTTGTGCAATGTGTCCTGCGCCAAAGATCAACATCACGGGAGAGGGAGCAATCGTGTCTATGAAGACTTTCCGGTCGCCGTAGACGAGGGATTGGCTCTGTTCGCGGTCCATGAGGTCCGTAGCGTCAGCCTCCATGTCCTCGTTGAACCAGGTCCCATCATCACCGGTGACGACTCCGTTGGACCGGTCCAAGATCACGACCGATCCGACATCGGGGCCCTCGATGACGCTGATCATTGCTCCGAGTCGCTCCTCGTCGTTGAGAGTTGCGACTGCTTCAATGAACTCGTTCACCATGGTGCGATGTACACCTCGATTGTGCCTCCACATGTCAGGCCGACTTCGAAAGCGTCCTCGTCCGCAATCCCGTAGGTGACCACGGTGGGGACGCCGGATGCAAGCACGGATGCAGCGTGCTCGCGCACGTCGTTTTCAACACATCCGCCACTGACGCTCCCCTCCATCTCCCCATCGGAGGAGATCAGCATCTTGGCCCCAACTCCCCTCGGAGCGGATCCCTTCACGCCGACTACGGTTGCCACCGCAACGCCTTTTCCCTGACTGGTCCATCGTTCATGAACCTTGAGAACGTCTCTCATGATGTTGCGACACTCCTTTTTCGGCTTGTGGTTCTTCGTGCTGTCGACGCCTGGAGAAGATCGATCAGGTCGACCAGATTACGGGCGGTTCCGGCAGCCATCAAGTCATCAACGTACGGTAGTGCCGCGGCCATCCCCCGCGCCTCCGGGGTGAATCCGTCGCGGCCTGCAAGTGGGTTCAGCCAGATCACTCTGTGAACGGACCGTCTGAGCCTCCTCATCTCGACCGCGAGCCGATCAGGATCTCCGGTGTCCCACCCATCTGAGACGATGAGGACGACCGGGCCGCCACTGATACGGCGCGACCAATCTCGGTTGAACACCCCAAGCGCCTCCCCGATGCGAGTCCCGCCGGACCAGTCCGGGACTCTGGCGGCCACCCGGCTCAGTGCGTCGGTCGCGTTCCTCGTCCGGAGCTGACGCGTCACCCGGGTCAGGCGCGTCGCAAACACGAACGCCTCGACGTTGCTGAACTTGTATTGGGCGCCGTGGACGAAGTGGAGAAGCATCTCTGTGTACGGCTCCATCGATCCCGATACATCTGCAATCACAACAACCGGTCTCTGTTTCGGTCTCCGCTCCGAGAATGCAAGAGGCATCAGGTCGCCGCGCGGGCCGATGAGAAGCCGCAACGTCCTTCGCAGGTCCGGTACCTCTCCCCTCGATGCGGTCTGCCACCGTCGGGAAGCAACGTACGAAGGACTCCACGCCATGTCCGCAAGCAGTGCCGCAACCGCTGCGGCCTCGTCGTCACTGAGATCCGAGAAATCGACATCCATGAGCCGCTCCTCCGATGAGCCGCCGACAACATCGTCCACGCTGTCGTGGCCTTCAGCGTCCTCTGTCTCAGCGTCTCCGACTGCGCCGATCCTCGGAACCCGCTGCGCGGGCTTTCGTTCCACGGGGCGGTCAACTCCCTGGTCGAGGACGGTTGCCACGTCACCGGTGAAGAACCGGTCGAAGATCTCGTCGAAACGACGACTCTGGCGGTGGGTCGTCACGACGACTGATCGGAATGCCTCCCTGACATCGCTCCTTGCATGCAAGCCGACGATCCGCGCCGCTGCAACGAGATGCTGTGTCGTGGTCGTCGTGACCGAAAATCCGCTTGAGCGCAGTGCACGCACGAACAGAACAAGGTTTCGGGACGCGATGTCACCGGTCGGGGTCATACAATGGCATCAAGACCGTTCCTGCGGACCGTCTCGATGTCCTCCTCGTACTTCACGATGACCCCAAGAGTCGCATCGATGACATCGGCTGATAGCTCCACCTCGCCAAGCACCTTGAGGGCGTTCGCCCAGTCAATGGTCTCAGCCACACCTGGGGGCTTGAAAAGGTCAAGCTCACGCAGCTTGCGCATCGCCTCGGCGAGTTCGACCGTGAGAGATTCGGATGTATCGGGCGCCTTCTTGTGCAGAATCTCGATCTCGCGCTCAACGTTCGGATAGTCGATCCAGTGGTAGATGCATCTCCGTTTGACGGCATCGTGGATCTCGCGAGTTCTGTTCGAGGTGATGACCACAACGGGGGGTATTGACGCCCGAATGGTTCCGATCTCGGGAATCGTTATCTGGAATTCGGAGAGAAGCTCAAGCAGGTACGCCTCGAACTCCTCGTCTGCCCGGTCAAGCTCGTCGATGAGCAGCACGGTCGGGAGACCTTCCGAGGACCGCCGGATTGCCTTGAGCAGCGGTCGTGCAATCAGATATTCCTCGCTCATGATGTCCTTGACCTCAACGTCCCCACCCTGGGCCTCGAGCAACCGAATCGCAAGCATCTGGCGTGCGTAGTCCCATTCGTACAAAGCGTGGGACGCATCAAGACCCTCGTAACACTGGAGCCGTATCAGTTCACCACCGCTCATGGCAGCGAGCACCTTTGCGATCTCCGTCTTGCCAACACCCGGCTCTCCCTCCACAAACAACGGGCGACCCATCTGGATCGCAAGGTGAACGGCAACCGTCAGCGACCGCTCCGGAACATAGCCGAACGAAACGAACGCGGCATCGAGATCATCAATCGAGGAGGGGAAGCTCATAGGGTGACGATAGTGGTGTGTCCGGGAGACTTGCGAACGGTACATCTCGGCTGTGCGTCGTGTCCCAGAGACCTACCGCCGCGACGAGCTGGGAGCTGAACTCGCGGAGGTTGGCTGCAAGACCGGGCAGGACAAGGACCTGGGTGAATAAATCATGCAATGCCACGAGGTGGCGGCGACGGAACACCTTCGACCTCCCTGCCGCGGTCCTCACCATCACCGGCTCAGGACCATCATCGGCGATCTCGAACATGGCATCATCAGAGTTGTTGTGCGTACCCGCATTCTCCTCGAACCCATCCCAAAACGCGAGAACCCACAACACCCCCAACAATCGGCCAGCCGATCACTCCAACGGCAGACACTGACCCACGCTCCTAGGAAACGATCGCCGCCGCTATGCCGAAGAGTACGAGGTTCGCGGCAGTCCACCCAACACAGACCACGCCGTACACCCTGGCCCAGTTCGTCCACGATGGACTGCGAGACGCAATACCCCTGCCGACAAGAATCCAGATCGGGAAGCTCGTCAATATTGCAAACGAGAACACCACTACACGCGAGACCTCAATGAATGAGAACGACAGCACCCACGCCGTGGGGGCGGCAATCACAAACACCACTGCGGCTGCCACACTCGCCGCAAAATCCCCCATTCCGCCGCCAGTACGAAACCCAACTGAAAAGGCAACGGTCACGAGCAGAAGGGGATACACGACACCAGCAACGCCACCAACCAGCGGCGAGACCGTCGTCCGGCTAGGGGCGAAAGATACGTCACGTCTCACCTACATCATCGTACATCGTTCAGCCCTCTTCGTGCCGGTACCATCAACGCTTGGAGGTCTACATGACAGACGCAATCGACAACGGTGCCATCAAAATCATCGAGATCATGGGCATATCAACAAGTGGTTTCGATGATGCTCTCAATCAGGCGGTCGCGAAGGCAGCCGACAGCATCAAAGGCATCGTGACGCTCGAAGTGATCCGACAGACGGCAACCGTTGAGCATGGCAAGATTTCACGCTACGAGGTCACCGCGAAACTGGCGTTTGTGGTCAAATAGCCTGACTGAGGAACGCCAACCTCCCCTGCGCTACCTTGAATCGCCCACTACGCTTCTGATACCGCATGAACTATCAGCGATTTACCCGTGTTCTTCTTCCACTGCTCTTGCTGGCCCTTCTCGCGGTGGCACCGATTCCCGCGTCTGCACAGACCAAAGGCAAGGTCGACGCTGCGAGGGAAGCTGAGGAGGAAGCTTTCGCCAAGCTTCGCGTGGCGGACGCTGCGCTGGACGACGCTCTCCACGAGCTCGAGCGCATCGAAGGCAACATCTACAGCCTCAACTGGCGTATCGACAAACTTGGCGTCGCAGTCGTGGAATACCAAGGAAACGTGACCGATCTCAACGAACGTGCCAAGGCACTTGTACTCGATGCGTATACGTCAGGTGGTCGGAATCTCGTGACTTCAGCCTTCTCTGCCGAGTCGATTCAAGAACTCATAACGTCCCAAGCCCTCTTCGACGCAGCAACCACGAGAGACCTCAACCAGCTCGACCAGCTCGCAGCGGTGAGCCGGCAGATGGACAGGCTCACAGATGAATTAACAACGAAAGAGTCCGAAGTTCAACAACTCCGAACAGAGCATCAGGTTGTCGTCGATAACCTTGCAGTGTTGCAGGAAGCAGCGTCAAAACTCCACGATGAAGCGGAAGCAAAATATGCAAAGGCGTATCGCGCATACAAAGCAGAGCTTGCCAGACAGGCGGCAGCAGCAGCGGCTCGAGCGTCTGGCGGCGCCAGAGGAATCCCGAATCAAACCAGGAATGTGCCGTGTCCCGTTGCGGGCAATACCTACTTCATCGACACGTGGGGATACCCACGCGCCGGTGGTCGCACCCACAAAGGCACCGATTTGGCGGCCGCACGAGGAACTCCCCTCGTTGCGATGAGGTCAGGGACGGTGCGACTCAATAGCCACTCCCTTGGAGGACGGCAGGTGTACGTGTACGGCGACGACGGAATCACCTACTACTACGCCCACCTTTCGCGATGGGCAAGCGGATTGAAGACTGGACAGCGGGTCAATCAACGGCAGGTCATCGGATATGTTGGTAGCAGTGGCAATGCAACCACGAACGTACTTCACCTCGGCATCATCGCGGGCGGCATATACGTGAACCCATACCCAACGGTGAGGAGAGCCTGCTAGGGGGTCTAGTCCTCGGGCTCCTCGGCATCCGTGATTGCGACGTCGAGTTCTTCGCTGACGACATAGTCGATCTTCCCGTCGCCAGTCGAGTCGAGCCCATAGAGTCGCACACCATCGACCTTCACGTCCGAAAGTTCGCCATCGCCGCTCGGACCCAACCCAGAAGCCGTGATAATGTCGGTTCGGGTAACGTCAGGAGAACCATCGCCTGAGATGTCGTGGGCAACTGTCCGAATCTCCGTTATCTCGACCGCATCGGGAATGCCATCGGCATCGAGATCCATCGCCGTCTCCGTAGTTTCGACGGTCGTGAACACATCGGGAATGCCATCCCCATCGACATCGATCGTGGTCTCGACGATGCGAGTCGTTTCGACAATGTCTGGTCGTCCGTCGCCATCGACATCGAGTTCTCGCACCTGGGTATAGGTAGTGCGTATGCCATCTGCCTGACCATCACCAGTGATATCAATCGTGTGGGTCTCGGTCTCGGTCAGAACAACACTCGCATCTGCTTCGAGCGATTCCGACGAACTCTCAGGCCCAGAATGGACGTCGTCGGTGTCGGACGTGTTGTCGCCGGTGGTCATAATGTCTCCCTCATTCAGACACATCGTAGCGATGCCGCACGAGCCTACGAGCACTACGCTCGGGCGACCATGACCCAATTGCTTTCCATCGTCGCTGCTGTTCTCTATGGAGTTGCAGACTTCTCCGGCGGGATGGCCGCCAAAACGCATTCCGCTTGGCGTGTCACCGCATGGTCCCAGTTGATCGGAGTTCCGCTGCTGCTCGTAGCGATCGGCGTGCTGGGTGCAACGGAGGTCACAGGTCGAGATATGGCTCTCGGTGCTGTGGCCGGAATCTTCGGGCTGGCAGGCCTCGTGCTCATGTACTCGGCGCTGGCCACAGGTACGATGTCTGTGATTGCGCCAATCATCGGTGCCCTCGGTGCGGCGATTGCGGTTGCGTGGGATGTCGCCACGGGGGGGACAATCACAACCTTCCAGTGGGCGGGAATTGCCATCTCAGTTGTGGCCGTAGTTCTGCTCGCATCTCAAGGCTCAGGTGCCAGAGTGGACAAGTGGCCAATCATCAAGGCGGTGGGATCGGCGGCCGCGTTTGCCGCGTTCTTCATCGCAATGAGCTACACGGGAGAGGACTCGGCACTCTGGCCCCTCGCGGCAGCACGAATCATCACCATTCCGGTCGCATTCCTCATCGCCGGTGCGCTCCACTCTGCATCACTTCCCGACAGGCCGGTGCTACCGCTCGTGGCATTCACAGGGCTCGCCGATATGGGTGCAAGCCTTGCAATCGTTCTAGCGCTTCAACGGGGATCGCTTGGACTCAGCACAATGTTGGCGTCGCTCTATCCGGCGTTCACTGTTGTTGCAGCGATGTTGATCCTGAAGGAGCGACCCAACCAGAGCCAGCGTGTTGGAATCGCTCTCGCGTTCCTCGGCGCTTTGATACTCGCATCCTGAAAACGCGAGACAGCCACCAGAATCACATTACAGCGCGAACAGTCTGCCTAATATAGCTCCACGCGACGAAGGACTCGACTTGGAGCCAAACAAGCCAAGCAGCGGGGACACCAACACACCCTCCAATACAACCGTGACAATCCGGGTCGAGCCAAACACGGTATGGAGAGTCATCGGGATTGTCCTCATCACGTTGCTCGCACTGTGGGTGGTCGACGAGGCCAGCCATCTGTTGATCCTCGTTGCTCTCTCATTCTTTTTCAGCCTCGCTCTTCAACCCGCTGTGCTCAAGCTGACAACTCGATTCGGCTGGAAGCGCGGATCAGCGGTCGGCGTGATCTACTTTGCGGGATTCGTCGGGTTCGTCCTCATGCTCGTGGTACTGATCCCAGCCATGGTGGAACTCGCACAAGCAATCGGTGAAAGCGCAGACGAATGGATTGCGAATATCGCCAAGTGGCTCAACGACGCCTTTGGCATCGAAGTCTCAGACTCGATAGCCGGAGGCGCATGGGCAGAGGACTTCGACGAAACGGCCATCGACTGGGCAAAGAGCGGAGGACTCTCTTCCATACTTGGGATTGCAACAACCGGATTAAGTCTGGTTTTCGACATCGCCACAATCGCGATGTTCACCTTCTATTTCACAGCGGATGCCAAGCGTCTCCAAAAGACAGTCCTCGGCCTTGTTAAGCCGGAACGGCAATATCGTGTTGGATGGACGTGGGACATGGCCGTGATCCAGACCGGAGGGTATTTCTACTCGCGGATGTTGCTCATGGTCATAAACGCATTCGGGTTCTTCTTCACGATGGTGATGGTCGGAATGCCGGTTTCGCTCTCAATCCCACTCGCGCTCATTGCAGGGTTCATTGCCGCATTCATTCCTGCCATCGGAACGTACCTCGGTTCCGCTATCCCCATTGCAGTTACGCTTGGAATTCAAGGACTTATCCCGGCCGCCATAATTCTTCTGTACGCACTCGTGTACCAACAGATAGAGAACTACTGGCTCAGCCCGAAAATATCGTCGAACACCATGACCCTCAACGGAGCTGTTGCGTTCGGTGCCGCCCTCGCGGGAGGTGCAATCGCTGGACCGCTCGGAGCGTTCGTTGCATTGCCGGTTGCTGCGCTCATAACGTCCCTCATCTCGAACTTTGTGAACCACTACGAAGTCGAATACGAGTTCGGACAGGGCGACCTGAAGTCGAAATCCTGACACTTCCCGTGGTCCGGCGGAGGTCCGGAATCGCGACTGCAGGAATGTCGATGCCTCGACTGGTTTGCCGGCGCGAGGGTTTACTGTACGCCCATGAAACCCAGCTTCCTGGCCTATCTCTCGGCACAGTCTGAAGAGCTGCGAACCGCCGGACTGCACAAACCTGAACACGTGCTCTCATCGGCTCAGGATGCAGTGATCACGCTTGAGGACGGCTCACGGGTCATCAATCTCTGCGCCAACAACTACCTCGGCCTCGCCAACAGTGAGCACCTCGGCCGCGCAGCAATCGAAGCCATTGGCACCCATGGGTATGGAATGGCGTCCGTCCGGTTCATCTGCGGCACACAGTCCGTGCACAAACAGCTCGAGTCTCGTATCAGCACTTTCCTCGGTACCAGGGACACGATTCTCTACTCGTCGTGCTGGGACGCAAACGGAGGACTCTTCGAGACCATACTCGGACCAGACGATGCGATTATTTCAGACTCGCTCAACCACGCGTCGATTATCGATGGCGTACGGCTCTGCAAGGCAGCACGGTACCGATATGCCAACAACGACATGGCGGACCTGGAGGACAAGCTGAAGGAGGCAGACGGCGCTCGATTCAGACTGATCGCAACTGATGGCGTGTTCTCAATGGACGGGGTCATCGCGAATCTACCTGCGATCTGCGATCTGGCTGATGAGTACGGCGCAATCGTCATGGTGGACGACAGTCATGCCGTGGGTTTCATCGGCGACAATGGCGGGGGCACGCCCGATTATTGGGGCGTTCGGGACCGTGTGGACATCGTTACGGGCACCTTCGGCAAGGCTCTCGGAGGGGCATCAGGTGGCTATACGTCAGGGAGCCGAGAACTGGTTGCGCTACTGAGGCAGCGCTCGAGACCGTATCTGTTCTCCAATTCGATCGCACCAATGATCGCCGCTGCCACGATCAAAGCCATCGACCTGGTCGGCGAGTCAGCTGATCTTCGCAAGAGACTCACAACGAATGCAGATCGGTTCCGCTCAGCCATGGAGTTGGCGGGGTTCGCGCTGGCCGGAGAAGGCCATCCCATCGTTCCCGTGATGCTCGGTGATGCGCGCCTTGCGTCGGAGATGGCCCAGCGGCTGCTTGACGAGGGTGTGTATGTGATTGGATTCTCTTTCCCTGTCGTCCCAATGGGTGCTGCGCGAATTCGGACGCAGATGTCCGCAGCACACACACTTGACCACATCGACACCGCCGTCGACGCGTTCGTGTCGATCGGACGAGAACTTGGAGTGGTGCCCTGATGCGGGCACTCGTCAAGACACAACCTGAGCAGGGAATCCACATGGTTGACGTGCCGGAACCCGAAATCGGTCCGAATGACGTCCTGATCTCTGTCCACAGCACATCGATCTGCGGCACAGACCTGCACATCATCAATTGGGACGACTGGGCAAGACAGACCATCCACACACCTTTGGTCATCGGCCATGAATACATGGGTGTCGTTGTGGCGCTTGGGGCTGAAGTCGATGGACTTGAAATCGGTCAACGAGTTTCTGGCGAAGGTCATATTGTGTGTGGCAGATGTCGGAACTGTCAAGCGGGCAGGCGCCACCTCTGCATCAACACCGTAGGGGTCGGGGTCAACCGGGACGGTGCGTTCGCCGAATTCGTCGCGATCCCTGGATCGAACGTGCAGCCAATCCCCGACGATGTTCCCGACGATATTGCAACGATCCTCGACCCTCTTGGCAATGCAGTGCACACTGCGTTGCACTTTGACCTTGTTGGCGAGGACGTACTGATTGCGGGCGCTGGGCCTGTCGGGTTGATGGCGACAGCTATCGCTCGGCACATTGGGGCGCGATATATCGTCGTCACCGATGTGAATGACTATCGGCTGGACCTGGCTTCATCGATGGGTGCGGACCGCGAAATTAACGTGACCACCGGATCCATTGCCGATGTGATTGTCGACCTCGGCATGACGGAAGGGTTCGATGTTGGGCTCGAAATGTCAGGAAGCCCAGACGCACTCCATGACATGATTGCCACCATGGACAACGGCGGCAAGATAGCCCTGCTCGGTATCCCCCCGAATCAAGCCCCGATCGACTGGAACGACATCGTCTTCAAGGGTCTCACACTGCAAGGTATTTACGGCCGTCGCATGTTTGAGACGTGGTACAAGATGCTCGCGATGCTGCAAACGGGGCTTGACGTATCGGACGTCATCACACACCACTTCGCCGCGGAGGATTTTCAGGATGCCCTTGACGTCATGGCTACTGGGAACTCCGGCAAAGTCATCCTCGACTGGAAAACCTGAGGCACTCGTATAGCACCGCTAGATTTCCGCCGCTGCCTCCCGAAGGGAATTCGCCCATCTACACGCTGGAGGGAGCCTTTTGGCGCCGAGACTGTCCGCGCCGGAAGGCGATCAGCGCCCCACCGCCTATTAGAACCTGTGGCATGTAGGTCGCGAACCGCCAAATCATCGTCGCTGCCAATGCGCTGCTGCTGTCGAGACCGAACCCCCCAAGCATTCCTACAATGATTGCATCGGTCGTTCCTACGCCACCGGGCGGCACAGGAATGAACGTTGCCAAGCGGCCAAAGGCAAACGCCGCAAACGCCTCAAGCAGGGTTATGGGACCTCCGATTCCGCCTTGCAGTGCCACGACAGCGAGATAGAGGATCGAGAACTGCGCAAGCTGCTGCCCCACGTTGGACAAAGTAATGAGAATCCAACGGTCGGAAACAACGTCCACGATTGAAGTTCTGAATTGCACAATCGCATCGACGGCATCGAACGGAACTTCTCGTTTCACGATCCGTGCAGCCCATTGAATCAGGCCGTTGCTGAACCGTCCAATCTTGCGCGCCAATTCCTCGCTCCGCAGGATCAGGGCGAACACGATGATCATCGCCGCAACAATCGCAGCGGCAATCAGGGCCGGGATGGCGGTATCCGTACCCGACTGACCCGTTATTGCAAGCCCAGCAAGCGCGACGACCGGGAGAGAGAGAGTGATGAGAGTGTTCCAGACACTCGTGATTCCAATAACGGCAGTAACAGGGGCCGCCCGATAGCCGTAGCTCGACAACATACCAAACTGCACCGCAAGGCCGAAGGCGCCGCCCGCGGGCACGACGTTCGAAATCATGAATGAGGTCTGTCGTGTCAGGAAAGCAGGCTTGAACTTCAGGCCAGGAAGCGCTGCAATGAAGGGTGTCGTGTAGATCAAGATCATCGCAATCGTCGCGACAACAATGAGCGCCAGAGACGCTGTCGACATGCTCTGAACGGCTTCCCATGCCTCGTCGTAGTTACCGAATTGCGGAAGGATGATGACAAATACGAGGACGAGAATGAGAATCGTGAGAACTGTGGCAATGATCTGTTGTTTGCCGAATTTTGGCTTTGCCGGCGTTTCCGCTTCGGGTATGGGATCAGTCACTTGGCCTCGGATCATGTGTCATAGGTTGTTCGGCTGACAGTTTGGCATATGGTCGATCACTACAACGTATGCTCAATCCAGTGGGAGGGAGACAACTTGATTCTTGAGCGTGACAGCGAACTGGTGCTGCTTGCAAGCCTGGTCGACCAAGCCGCGGAAGGCCGCGGCCGGGTCGTGCTCGTTCGCGGCGAAGCCGGTATCGGTAAGAGCACGCTCATCAATCGATTTCTCTTTGACGTGGCCGATCGTGCCCACACCCTTATCGGTGAATGCGATGACCTACTCACACCACAGCCCTTCGGACCACTATGGGACGTCGCCCGCGACGAGGCGTCACTCGTTGAACCGCTGCGTGATGGCGACCGGAGGCAGGTATGGGAGATTACGCGCGACCTTCTCTCGCGTTCGCTACGACCAACGGTACTTGTACTCGAGGACACACAGTGGGCGGACGAAGCAACGCTCGACCTGATCACGTATCTTGGTAGGAGAATCGCCACTACTCACGGTGTGCTCGTACTCACATACCGAGATGCTGAGGTCTACGCGGATCACCCATTGCGACAGGTCATCGGCGACCTGCCGCTCGAGAATCTCGTGAGAATTCCCCTCAAGCGCCTCTCACTTGATGCCATCGAGTCCATGATCACCGACGATCAACTCGACGCAAGCAACGTGTATGAACTCACTGGCGGCAATCCACTGTTCGTCCGAGAGGTTCTCGTGTCCGGCACTGACGGGGTCCCGACGTCGGTGACAGACACGACACTCGCGAGAATGTCGGGACTTTCACCGCAAGCACGCCAGATACTCGAACTCGTATCGGTCGCCCCCGGCGAGATTGAGCGGTCAATCGTTGAAGCCGTACTGGAGCCAGCGCCAGGTGACTTCTCCGAGTGTGTACGCAAGGGTTTATTACGTGTCGGCACATCAGCGATCTCGTTTCCGCACGACCTCCAGCGTCGGGCGGTCGAATCATCCCTCAGCGAAACGGAGCGAAAGCAGCGGAACAAGCAGATTCTCACTGCTCTTGGACCAAAAGCGGATCCGGCTCTCCTTGTGCACCACGCAAACGAAGCTGGTGACATTTCGGGAATCGTGAAGTTCGGTCCGCTCGCCGCTGCAGCAGCCGTATCGGCCGAGAGCCGGAGAGATGCTGTCTCCCACTTTGAAACTCTCGATCCGCACCTCAGCCAACTCGATGTCGCGAGCCAGGCATCAATTCTCATGGACTGGGGCGACCAGTCCTATCTCCTGGGCGATCCGCAATCAGTTGACATTCTCGAACGCTGCATTGCACTACGGCGTGAGATCGGCAAGGATGTGGACTTGGCGCGAACTCTCACGATCGCGTGCCGCGTGAACGCCACACATGCGAATCCCGAAAGGGCAATCGCCTACGCGGATGAGGCAGTGGCGCTTCTTGAGCCAAACGGCCCGTCGTCCGATCTCGCTCGCGCCTACGCGTTTCGAAGCTTCCTCGCGTTCTACTACTTCGACAGCGACGATCTCGTTCTGCCTGACGCTGAGAAAGCGTTCTCCATGGCAGAAGCGGTCGGTGATGAAACGGCCGCGCTCGATGCTCTCAATTCCATGGCGCATCTCAGGTATTCCCGCGGCGAGGCCGGCGGTCTGACCCTCATGGAGGATTCATTGGAACGCTCAATAAGGATCGGAGACCACGTCGGAGAAGTGCGAGCTCTGTCAAATATGGCTGGAATGTATGGAGATGCCCGTCACGTGGCGAGAGCCATCGACTTTGCGCAGAGGGCACGTAATACTGCTGCACGGTACGAAATGCATGGAACCGAGACGGATGTATTGACGATGCATGCGGAATTTCTCCTATGGAGTGGCGACTGGGCTGCCGCGGAGGACATGGCCGCCTTAGGGCTCCGGGGGGGAGGCCGCAACACCTCCTCAACAGCCAGCAGAGTCCTCAGCACTATCCAAGCACGCAGGGGCCGCAGGGAGGCGGGTGCCGCGGTGCGAGAGATGTGGGCAGACGTTCCACCCGGTCAGGGAGCAACCGTTCACGACACCGCCGCTGCGGCTGTTGCTGAGTACCTGTGGCTCTCCGGCGATGACGAACCTGAAATTCTTGGGCGCCTCAAGGAGA
>Ga0114950_10002093_pt1 | contig 15276 bp, 12 predicted proteins | sample N075metaG_FD_83503 | JGI IMG/M metagenome (GOLD analysis project Ga0114950, IMG submission 83503) | Deep subsurface microbial communities from Kermadec Trench to uncover new lineages of life (NeLLi) - N075 metaG | ecosystem: Environmental > Aquatic > Marine > Ocean trench > Sediment | place... | reverse complement strand
CTTAGGCGACGTCGCCGAGGCCCAGCGCCTTGCCGTGGGCCTTCAGCAGACGTTGCCGCAGCAGCGCGTCGCGGTCGCCGGCGAGGTTCGGGTTCTCCCTGACCCATTCGATCGCGTCGCGCCGGGCCAGTTGAAGCAGTTCCAGGTCGCCCGGCAGTACGGCGACGCGGAAGGGCGCGATGCCCGATTGCCGCGCGCCGAACACCTCGCCGGGGCCGCGGATCTCCAGGTCCTTCTCGGCGATCACGAAACCGTCGGTGGTCGATGCGATGGCGTCCAGGCGGGCCGCGGCGTCCGGCGTCGAGGCATCGGCCAGGAGCACGCAGGTGCTCTTGCGCGTCGCGCGTGCGACGCGGCCGCGAAGCTGGTGCAGTTGCGCCAGCCCGAACCGTTGGGCGTGTTCGATGACCATCATCGACGCGTTGGGGACGTCCACGCCGACCTCGATGACCGTCGTCGCCACCAGGGCGTCGATGTCGCCGTCGCGGAAGCGGCCCATCGTCTCGTCGCGCTCGTCGCGCGACAGCCGACCGTGCAGCGGCGCGAGCGATCGGCCGCGGAGGTGCCCTCGCGCCAGGGCATCCAGGTGCGAGTGCACGTCGGTGAGACCCAGGTCGGACTCGTCGATCACCGGCACCACGATGTACGCCTGTTCGCCGTCGCCCAGGCGCCGGGCCATGTCGCGGTACACGGCGTCGGCGTCGGCGAGATCGCACACGGTCGTCTTGACCGGGCGGCGGCCGGGCGGCAACCCGCGGATCGTCGAGACGTCCAGGTCGCCGAAGACCGTCAGCGACAGCGTTCGCGGTATCGGCGTCGCGGTCATCACCAGCGTGTGGGGCATCGTGACAGGGTCGTGGCCCTTGGAACGGATCGTCGCCCGCTGGTGGACGCCGAACCGGTGCTGTTCGTCGATCACCGCCAGCGCCAGGCTCTTGAACCGGACGTGCTCGGTGAGCAGGGCGTGGGTCCCGATCAGCAGGTCGATCTCGCCGGCCTCCAGGCGCTCCAGAAGGCCGCGTCGCTGCACGGCCGTCAGCGACCCGGTGAGAACTGCCGTGGTCACGTCGGCGCCCTGGAGCATCCGGCCGATCGACTCGCCGTGCTGCTCGGCGAGCAACTCCGTCGGCGCCATGATCGCCGCCTGGTGGCCCGCGGCGACGGCCATGAGCATGCCGTACAGCGCGACGACCGTCTTGCCGGCGCCGACGTCGCCCTGCAGCAGGCGGTTCATCGGCGTCGCCGTGGTCAGGTCAGCGGCGATGTCGTCGATCACAGTGCGTTGCGACGGCGTCAGCTCGAACGGGAACCGCGCGACGATGCGGCGGTCGATGGCGGCGCTGTGTTTCAGCGCCGGGGCCCGCAGCGTCAACCGGCGGTGGCGGCGCTTGAGCATGACGCCCAGTTGCAGCAGCAGCAACTCGTCGAGGGCGAGGCGCCGCCGGGCCCGCAGGGGTTCGTCGGCGTCGGCGGGGCGGTGCATCATGCGGTAGGCGTCGGCGAGGTCCGGGATTGCCCGCGACGCGCGGTACTGTTCGTGCAGGTGGTCCTGGAGACTTGCCAGCACCTCGTCGAGCACCGCGCCCACGGCGCGTTCGATCTTCCACGACGGCAGGTCGTCGCTGGCCGGGTAGACCGGGCGATACCGCTCCGGTCGCTTTGCCGGCGTCGAATCGGTGGTGTCGACGACCTCCCACCTGGGGTTGACCATCTGGAGGAGGTCGCGGTGTTGCGTCGCGCGGCCGGTGACCCGCACGGTCAGTCCGGGCCGCAGCCTGTCGGCCAGCCACGGCATGTTGAACCAGGTCAGCCGGACCGCGGCGGTATCGTCCTGGACCGTGGCCTCGACGCGGCGCCGGCCGCGGCCGGGGACGGATCGCACCCGGACGACCTCGCCACACACCGACAGCGTCAGGTCGCCGCCGCCGACGGCCTTTGCCTGCCGGGTCATCTCGGCGATCGTCTGCTCGGCAAGCTCGTGCTCGTACCGCATCGGCAGGTGCAGGATGAGGTCGGCCACGCACCGGATGCCGAGATGGCGGAACGCATCGGCGTCCCGTTCGGTGACGCCGGTGACGGCGGCGATATTCGTGGTCAGCATGAGCCGGGCGGGCTCGGTCATCGAGATATGATCCCGGCGTGGCACAGCTTCCGTTCGCTCCCGATCACATGACGGTATCCGAGGTGGCGGATCTCATCCGCTCGACGCTCGAGAACCACATGCCGTCGCCGCTGCGTGTGATCGGGCAGGTGAGCAATCTGAGCAATCACAAGCACTGGTACTTTTCACTCAAGGACGAGCAGGCGGTCGTCAGTTGCGTGGCGTGGGTCTCGGCGGCCCGCTCGTTCGGTTTCGTGCCCGCCGAAGGCGACGAGGTCGTCGCCACCGGGCACGTGACCCACTACGGGCCGCAGGGACGGACGCAATTCTACGTCAGCCGGCTGGAGCCCGTGGGGGCCGGCGCGCTGGAGCTGAAGTTCCGCGCCATGTGCGACGAGCTGCGGCGTCTCGGCTACTTCGATGCCCAGCACAAGAAACCGATGCCGGTCTTTCCCCGCCGCATCGCCGTGATCACGTCGGCGGGCGGGGCGGCCGTGCACGATGTGATTTCGACGGCCGCGCAGCGGTGCCGGGCCGTGGGGCTCCTGATCGTGGACGTGCGCGTCCAGGGTGACGGCGCCGCCGAGCAGGTCGCCGCGGCGATCCGCCGGATCGACGCCGATGCCCGACGGCTCGGCATCGACGCCATCCTGGTGACGCGCGGCGGCGGGTCGGTCGAGGACCTGTGGGCGTTCAACGAGCGGGTCGTCGCCGACGCCGTGCACGAGTGCCGCCTGCCGCTGCTGGCCGCGATCGGTCACGAGTCGGACACGACCGTCATCGAGCTGGTCGCCGACGTTCGGGCGGCCACGCCGACCCAGGCGGTCATGCGGCTGATCCCGTCGGCGGACGAGCTCACCGGCCAGCTGGATCACCTCGACCGCCGGCTGCGGCTGCTCGTGCGGCGACACGTGGAGCGACACCGTCAACGCCTGGACACGGCCGCCCGCAGCGCGCTGCTGCGCGACCCGGGGGCCCTCGTGCAGCAGGCGCGAGAACGGATCGCGACGCTCGCCGGCCGTCTCGGCCGGGCGACGGCGGTGCATGTGCGGCGGCGGCGGGAGCGTATCGAGGCCCTGGGACGGCAGCTCACCGCGGTCGATCCGCACGGCGTCCTGGCCCGCGGTTACTCGTACACGACGACCGAATCCGGGGCGTTGGTCGCGTCGGTCAAGGACGTGTCCGACGGCGACCGGATCGTGACCCGGCTGCGCGACGGTTCGATCGACTCGGTCGTGAAGGTGCCGCGGATGGACCTCTTCGACGCTGATCGGTAGAGTCGAATCGATGGCGAAGCCGAAGCCCAGGAGCAAGACCGAGTCCATGACCTACGAGCAGGCGCTCGGTGAGCTCGAATCGCTGATCGACCGCATCGAGCAGGGAGAGATCGGGCTCGAGGAAAGCCTCAACGAATATCGGCGCGGCGCGGACTTGCTGAAACGGTGCCGCGGCATCCTGGAGACTGCCGAGCAGCAGATCGAGGAACTCACGGCTGACCCCGATGCCAATCTATAAGCTGTACCTTCACGTGCCGACGGCATTGTTCGTCTTTGCGTTCGGCGCAATCGTCGGCAGCTTCATCAACGTCGTGATCTATCGCCTGCCCGCCGGCATGAGCGTGATCAGCCCGCCGAGCCGTTGCCCGTTCTGCGGCGTCCGGCTGGCGTGGTACGACAATATGCCGATCCTCGGCTGGCTCATCGTCCGGGGCCGCTGCCGGACCTGCAAGGCGCCCATCAGCCCCCAGTACATGCTCGTCGAGGCGTTCATGGCATGCCTGTTCCTGGGGCTCTACGCGGCGTTCTACATCGCCGGGCCGGTCCCGAATTGGTGGTGGGGGCAGGTCGGCGGCGACTGGTGGTTCTACAACGGCCCGTTCAGGACGCCGCCGGCTTTCCTGGCGCTGATCCTGATGCTGGCCGGCCTGGTGGCGATGACCATCATCGACGCCCGGACGTTCACCATTCCGATGGGGATCCCGCGTGTGCTGACGATCGTGGCGTTTGTCGCGTGGCCGCTGCAGGCGCTGTTTCCCCCGGACAGTCGCGCTGTCGGCCTCTGGCCGATCCATACGACCGACTGGCACTGGTTCGCCGTGGCGGCGTGCGGGATGGCGGGCGTGTTGCTGGCATGGGGGCTGCTGTGCCGCCGGATCATCCGGTACAGCTTCGACGACTACGACAAGTACGTCCCCGACGGACAGGTGATCGGCGACTACCCCCACGCGCGCCGGGAGATGGGCGTCGAGATGTTGTTCCTGTTGCCTGTCGTCACAGGGCTTACGGCCGGGCACTTCATCGGCAACGTGCTGCCCGCGACGGCCCCGCCGGTGATCATCCAGGCGCTTGGCGGGTCGTTGATCGGTTACCTGTGCGGCGCGGGTCTCGTCTGGGCCGTTCGCATTCTCGGTACGCTGGGTTTCGGCAAGGAAGCGATGGGGCTCGGCGACGTGCACCTGCTGGGCGCCATCGGTGCGGTTCTCGGCTGGGTCGATCCCATCTGGATCTTCTTCCTCGCGCCGTTTTTTGGCCTGTCCTGGGCGGTCGTGTCGATGGGCATGTCGTCGGTCTTCAAGCTGAGACGGGTGCCCTTGCCCTATGGTCCGCACCTTGCCATGGCAACACTCGTCGTGATCTTTTGTCGGCCCGCGGTGAACTGGGTGCAGTCAATCTACTTGCCGGGCCTTCCGACGCCCGCCCTGATGCCTTGACTCGAAAGGATTCAAAGATGCCACTGTCACGGATGACGATTCTCGCGGGGCTGACCTCGGTCGTGTGCCTTTCCGGGTGTTCCTCCGACCTTCAGAGGACGAACGTCCTGCTCTCGCGGGAGAACGAGGATCTCAGGGCGCAGATGTCCGAACGAAACGCGGCGCTCGCCGAGAACGAGGCGACGATGCGCGACCATGAGCGCGAGATCGCCAGGCTGCAACAGGTCGAGCAGCCCTTTGCCCAGCTGCCGCTGGCACAGGTCACCGGCTTCGAGCAGATCCCGAACGTCACCGCGGCGTACTCCAGGGGCGAAGTGACGGTCATCGTGGAAAGCGACGTGCTGTTCGCCGCCGGCAAGACGAGCCTGCGCAGCGGCGCCAAGCGTTCGCTCGACCAGGTCGGCAGCGTGCTCGAGCGGAGCTACGCCCAGCACATCATCCGCATCGAGGGCTACACCGACAGCGATCCGATTCGCAAGAGCGGCTACCGCAGCAACTATCACCTCGGCTTCGAACGGGCATTCGCGGTTCGCGAGTATCTGGTCTCGCGGGGCGTCGATCCGGATCTCGTCTCGGTGGCGAGCTACGGGCCCACGCAGGCGATGGCCACGAAGGCCGCGAGTCGCCGCGTCGAGATCGTCGTCGCCGTAGAGTAGTTTGAGCGCTCCGTACGGCCCTGCGAATTCGGGTGGCACGGTTGTGTTCGCGCAGCGAACTCGGCCGTGGTGCGACGTCCGAAGACACGGCCGACGTCGCTTCGCGACGACAACCGTGCCACCCGACCACTCTCTGGCCCGACGCGCAAGGACAAACGCGCGGCGTCGTGGTTCGTGGCAGGGGCATCAAGCTGCCCCTGGCACGCCTGTCACCAGATCGCCGGCAGGCCGTCGCCCTGGATCTTCTCGACCAGCAGCTGGACGTCGCGGAGCGTGCGCTCCAGCCGGATCGCCGCGTCGTTGAGCGAAACGTACAGGTCCGGGTTGTTCAATAGTTGCGCGATGGTGCCCCGGCCTTCGGACGCACGCCCGATGAGCCCGTGAACCTCTTCCAGCGTTGATGACAACTCGTCGAGCACCGGCGCGAGGTGCCTGCTGACGCTCGCCGAGTCCTTCTGGATGCGGCCGGCGAGGTCGGCGAACTGGACCATCGTCTCGGTGGCCTGCTCGATGAGAACATTCGCGTTGCGCACGGCGACGCCCGCGTCGCCGCGGAACTGCTCGTCGCCAAGCCATGCCTGGGCCATCACGAGGGCTTCGGCGACGTCGTCGAGGACCTTGTTGAGCGACACTACCGCGGTGCGGATATTGCGGGCGTCCCCCGGCTGGTCGGGGTCGATGGGCTTGACGAGGTCATTGAGGTTGCGGGCCAGCTCCCGGAAGTCCTCGAGGCCCTCGATGAGCGGTTGCATCCGGCTGTCGAGGGCCCCGCTGAACTCGCGCATGAGGCCGCTCTGGATCGGGCCCCGCATGGTCGCCCGGCCGTCGGTGGGCAGCATCGAAGCGCTGCCGCCCACGGCATCGAACATGAGCGTCGCGCTGCCGCCGAGCAGCGATGCCATCGCGACCGGGACCGCGTCGAGCGGGATCCGCACGTCCTCGTCGATCTTCACGATGATCCGGACCGGGTAGTCGGGATCGCTGGTGTTGAGGATCTCCTTCACCGTGCCGATGGGGACGCCGTTGAGTTCGATCCCGCTGCCCGAACGAAGCCCGGCGGCGTTCGGGCAGTCCAGGGTCACCTGGTAGCTGCCGCGCACGAGGCTCTCCAGCTCGCCGAAGAGCACCAGCAGCCCGACGGCGCCGATCACTGCAAAGATGGAGGTCAGGCCGAGCAGTACGTGTTTGCTGTTGGTCGTCATGGTCCGAGGTCCGATGGTTCGGTGGAGCCTGCGTGGTCGCCGGCGTCATCCTCTCCGGCAATTCCCGCGAGCTCCTCCGCGGTCGCCTCACCGCGCAGAAAACGCTGCACGATCGGATCGGATGATGCCTTGAGTTCGTCGGGCGAACCCGTCATGACAATGCTCCCATCGTAGAGCATCACGATCTCGTCCGCGACCTGGAAGGCGCTGGCGAGGTCGTGGGTCACGACGATGCTTGTCATGCGCAGTTCGCGTTGCAGCTTCTGGATGAGGTGGTTGATGACGTCGGAACGGATCGGATCGAGCCCCGTCGTGGGCTCGTCGTACAGCATGACCTTCGGCTGCATGACGATCGCACGCGCGAGCGCGACCCGCTTTTTCTGCCCGCCGGAAAGTTCGGCGGGCATCTTCCGGTCGGAACCCGCCATGCCCACCATCCGCAGGACCATGTGGGCGCGTTCAGTGCGTTCATCGGGGCCCTGTTTCGTGTGCTCGACGAGCGGAAACGCGACGTTCTCGAACACGTTCATGGAGTCGAACAGGGCGCCGAGCTGGAAGAGGAACCCGAACTGGCGGCGAATCGGCGCGAGCTTCGCCTCGCGGAGCCGGTCGATCCGCGTGTCGCCAAACCAGACCTCGCCGCGGTCAGGCCGCAGCAGGCCGACGATGTGCTTGAGCATGACGGTCTTGCCGCAGCCGCTGGGCCCGAGCACGACCGTGGTGCGGCCCTCGGCGAACTGGTGCGTCACGCCGCGCAGCACCTGCACGCCGTCGAACCACTTCGCCACGCCCTTGAGCCGGACGATTCCTTGTCCGTCGGGTTCCGCGCTCATGTGGCTCTACGTATGATCATGGGAATGCAGGGTGGAATCACTGTACACAGGCCGTACCAGGGCCGTCTGTTCGCCGTCGAGATCGTCAACCGGGGCGCGGTCAGCCGGGAGGTCGTCCGACACCCCGGTGCCGTGCTGATCGTGCCTTGCCTGGAAGGGGATCGGCTCGCGCTGGTGCACAACTACAGGGTCGCCGTGAACCAGCGGCTCTGGGAGCTTCCGGCGGGAACCCTCGAACCCGGCGAGCGGCCCGACCTGGCTGCCGCCCGCGAACTGGAGGAGGAAACCGGGTACCGGGCATCGGTCATCACGCACCTGGGCGACTTCTACACCTCGCCCGGCTTTTGTGACGAACTCATGCGTGTCTTCACTGCCCAGGAGCTGGAGTTCGTCGGCCAGCGGCTGGAACCCCACGAGGACATCGAGGTGGGCGTGGTGACAGTGGACGAAGCGATGGCCATGATCGACGACGGGCGGATCATCGACGGCAAGACCATTGCGGCATTGTACTTGTGGATGCGTCGTCGATGAACTGGCAGGATCGGGACTACGCCTCCGACGACAACCCGATGCGCGGGTTCGGCAGGCCGGGCGGCGACTGGCGCGGCCTGAGACCGGCACTGGACAACCCGATGACGTGGGCGCTCAAGTTGGGGCGGGTCGGCGGTATCACCGTCCGCGTGCACCTGGCGTTCCTGTTGTTCATCATCGTGGTGCTGTTGCGGCCGGTCTTCGGGGCCGGCGGGCTGGCAGTCGGGCCGACGGTCCTGCTGCTGGCATGCCTGTTCGGCGTCGTGCTCGTGCACGAATTCGGCCATTGCCTTGCCTGCCGGTGGTCCGGCGGGGCCGCGAACGAGATCCTGATGTGGCCGCTGGGGGGACTCGCTTTCTGCATGCCGCGCGATCGGTGGACGTCGCACCTGTTCACCGCCGCCGGCGGTCCCATGGTCAATGTCGTCCTTCTGGTGGTGCTGGTCCCGACGATCGGCCTGTGGACCGGCGCGTGGTGGGGGGTGGCGATCCCCAACCCGCTGGACCTCACGCTGCCCGCCGAGGTGTCCGAACCGTGGCTGCTGATGGCCCTGTACCTGCTCAACACGGTGAGCCTGATCCTGCTGCTGTTCAACCTGCTGCCGATATTCCCGCTCGACGGCGGGCGGATTCTCCAGACCCTGTTGTGGCCCAGGATCGGGTACGTCCGGTCGATGCGGTACGCGGTCCGGGTCGGGTACGTCGGGGCGATCTGCCTGTTCATCATGGGCCTCGTGATCGGTCCCACCATGCTCGCGTTCATCGCTGTCTTTGGTGGATTCACCTGCTATATCACGCACCGCCAGCTGCAGTTCACCCAGGAGACGCTCGGCTTCGAGTCCGACGAATACTCGGCAAGCCTCTACCGGCCCGACGAGGATGAAGTCGCCCCGGCACGGCCCACGCGCCGCGAGCGGGCCGTGGAGCAGCGCGCCCATCGCGAGCAGCAGGACGCTCGCGCCGTGGACGCGATCCTGCAGAAGATCGCGTCCCGCGGCATGGAGAGCCTCACCCGCGGCGAAAAACGGCGGCTCGAACGCGCAACTCGCCGAGGTCAGAATCGAGACGACCAAGACTGATGGGCATCTACGAGCGAGATTACATTCGACATCGACCGCCCCCGCCGGGCCGCGGCAACCCCATCGCCGCGATCCGGGGCTGGTCGGTCAATACCTGGCTGATCGTGGCCTGCGTCGCGGTCTTCATGATCGAAGCGCTGATCCCGCTCCAGGCGGGGCTGTGGAAACCGGTCCGGGTCGAGGTCTCCCGGGACGTGCCCGGCTACGTCCTGTTCATCCCCGGCTCGCAGTACCTCGTCCAGCCGATGGGCTGGACGCCCGCCATGGACCCCAAGGTCCCGGCCGTCGGGGACGCGCCCGCCGAGCGGGTCACGCTCACCCGGGGCCAGGTGTTCCAGCGGGATCTGTGGGACATGAGCGCTGTACCCCCCGACCACATCGGAACCGTGACCTACCAGTGGATGCCGCCGCTGCAACGGTGGTTTCACTTCTCGACGGACCTCGGTTTTCGAAAGCTGGAAGTCTGGCGTTTCATCGGCTTCCAGTTCCTGCACGCGGACCTCAGGCACCTGCTGTTCAACATGATCGCCCTGTTCTTCTTCGGCTCCATCGTCGAGCGTTCTCTCGGCGCCAAGCGGTACCTGGCGTTCTACCTTCTGTGCGGGATGTGCGGGGCGCTGATGTACCTTGTCCTGAACCTCGGCGCCGTGGTCGTCTCGCTGATGGCCGGGCGCGCCGTGGCGGTGCCGGGGCTGCTGTTCGACTCGATGGCCACGCCGCTCGTCGGCGCCTCGGCCGGTGTTTTCGGCGTGCTCATGGCCGGGGCGTTTCTCGCGCCCAACGTGGTCGTGCTGCTGTTCTTCATCCTCCCGATGCGGCTGGCCACCCTCGCGTACGCGCTGGTCGTGCTGGCGATCGTGTCGGTGCTTTTCGGCGTCCAGAACGCCGGCGGCGAAGCCGGGCACCTCGGCGGCGCGATCGCCGGTTTCTACCTCATCCGGCACACCGACAAGCTGCACGGGTTCTTCGATTTCCTGGGTTGGGCAGACCCGACGTCGCACCACTACCGCGGACCGAGGGCCCGCAAGCCCGGCGCGGCCACGCCGCGGCACGAGGTGGACCGGATACTCGACAAGATCAGTGCAGACGGTTTGCACAGCCTTACCGAGCGGGAAAAGCGCGTCCTCCGCGCAGCATCGAAGAAGTGAATCGTGCAGTGCAGTTCACCGTCCTCCACCAGTCGCAGTCCACCGGTGCTCGACTCGGTCGCGTCGAGACGCCGCACGGTTCGTTCGAGACGCCGGCGTTCATGCCGGTCGGCAGCCGCGCGACCGTCAAGGGCGTGACGGTCGCGCAGCTCCGTGCGACGGGCGCGCCGATGGTGCTGGCCAACGCCTATCACCTGATGCTGCGCCCGGGTCACGAACTGGTCGCCCGCCTCGGCGGGCTGCACCGGTTCATGGGCTGGGACGGTCCGATCCTCACGGACTCCGGGGGCTACCAGGTCTTCTCGCTGGCGCACATCAACAAGATCGACGACGACGGCGTGACGTTCCGCTCGTTCATCGACGGCAGCTCCGTGCACCTCTCGCCGGAGCGGGCGATGGCGGTCCAGAACGAGCTGGGCGCGGACATCATCATGGCATTCGACGATTGCCCGCCGGCCGCCGACGCCGAAGACCTCGGCCCGCGCCGGCTACAGGCGCACGAGCGGACGCTGCGGTGGCTCCAGCGGTGCCGGGCCGCGCATCGGCGGGCTGACGAGCAGGCCCTGTTCGGGATCGTCCAGGGGGGCACTGACCTGGCGCTGCGGCGGGCGTCGGTCGAGGGGGTGTGCAACGTCGACCTGCCCGGCTACGCGATCGGCGGGGTGGCCGTGGGAGAGACCGCCGCCGACATCCGCCGGGTCGTGGCGTTCACGGCGCCGCTGATGCCCGCCGACAAGCCGCGATACCTGATGGGCGTGGGGTACGAGCGCGACCTGGTGGCGGCGGTTCGGGCCGGTGTGGACATGTTCGACTGCGTTCTGCCGACCCGCAACGGCCGGAACGCCAACGCGTTCACCCCGTCCGGGCGTCTGCAGCTGCGGAACGCCGCCTTTCGCGAGGCCACTGAAGTGCTGGACCCGACCTGTGACTGCCCCGCCTGCGCCGGTGGCCTGGGCCGCGGCTACCTGAGGCATTTGTTCCTGAGCAGGGAAATGCTTGGACCGATCCTCGTCAGCGTGCATAACCTCACCCACTACCAACGCCTCATGCTGGACATCCGGCGGGCGATACGCGAAGATTCCTGGTCTTTGCTGGCCGACGACTGGCCGGTTACGAGAGAGCAAGACCCAAGTCATGTATGAATTCGACCCAGCCAACCTGATGCTGGCCCAAACTTCTTCCGAATCCGCAAGCCCGCCGCCTCCGGGCGCGGGCGCGACGCCGCCGTCTTCCGGCGGCGGTCAACCGCTCACCGGCGCGGTACCGCCGGGCGCTCCGGGCACCGGATCGCGCGACCCGTTCGGCGGGATGGTCTTCCCGCTGCTGCTGGTGCTGGTGATCACCATGTTCACGTTCACCGTGCTCGGCCAGCGGCGAGATCGCAAGAAGAAGGCTGCGCTGCTGCAGTCGGTGAAGAAGCACGACCGCGTGCAGACCGTCGGCGGCGTCATCGGTTCGATCGTCGAGGTCAAGACCGACACGGTGGTGCTCAAGGTGGACGAGACGTCCAACACTCGGATTACGTTCGCGCGATCGGCAGTCCAGCAAGTGCTTAACGGCGGGACGAACGGCGACAAGATAGAACCCCCGACGGTAGGCTGATGCGCAAACTCATCTGGAAGATCGTTCTCGTCGTGGTGCCGCTGGCACTGTGCCTGTGGTCCCTCTACCCGGTCGAGAAGAAGATCCGGCTCGGCCGGGACCTGCGTGGCGGCGTGAGCCTCATCTACCACGTCCGCATCGATCCGGAGGATCCGAACCCGAAGGCCACGATCGCGCAGGTCATCCAGGTCCTGATGGACCGCGTCAACCCGACCGGCGTGCTGGATATCTCGATGCATCCGATGGGCGTCGACCGCATCGAGGTCGTCATGCCGCTGCCGGACAAGAAAGTGATCGCGTTGCGCGTCACCTACGAGCAGGCGCTCAACGCGCTGCTGCGCGAGGCGCACATCTCCCCGAGCGCCCTGCAGCGGTCGCTGGACGCCCGGTCGGCCGTGGAGCGATTCGGCGGTGCGGGTGGGGGACGGCTCACGCAGATCGTGACGCTCCAGGGCAACTACGACACGCTGGGCTCCGCCTGGGACGCGCTGGAGTCCGCGCGGGCCGCCGGTGCCGACGAGACGACGCTCGGTCCGCTGGAGCAGGCCGTCGCCGACGCGGAGATCGCCTTCGAGGACGGTCGCGAAGCGGTGCTCCGCCTGAGCCTCGGCCGGGCCCGGGTCGAGCGGACGCTGCGTTTGTCGGTAACACAGCCGGAGCTGACGGACCTCAGCGGCCAGCCGCTGCTGGACCCCGACACCGGCGACCCGCAGCTCGGGCCGAGCCCGCGCGAGATCGAGCTTGACAGCATCGACGACGAGTTCCCGTTCCTTGCCGTCGCGCTGGCCGCGCTCGTCGATGACTACAACGCGTACGCCGACAAACGCAGGGGTTTCGACGACCCCGAAGATCTCATGCGCCTCTTGCAGGGCGCGGGGCTGCTCGAATACCGCATCGCCGTGCGCAACAGCGATTCCGAGGGCGTCAACGCCGCGGTCCTGCGTACGGAGCTCGCCGAGCGCGGGCCGCGTGAGACCGAGTCCACGATCGGGGCGTGGTTCCCGGTCAACGACCTCAAGCAGTGGTACAAGGAACCGGAAGACCTCGCCCGCCTGCAGGCCGACCCCGTCGCGTATTTCGCGACCCAGCAGAACCTCGTCGCGGCCGAACGCGACGGCGTGTACTACCTGCTGCTGTACATCACGCCCGACAAGAGCATGACGCACGAGGGCGGCTCCGACTGGGCGATCATCCGGACGTACAAGGCGATCGACGACCTGGGCCGCAACGCGATCGGCTTCGGGCTTGACGTCCCGGGCGGCCGCCTGATGAACCGCCTGACCGGCCCCAACGTCGGGGAGCCGATGGCGATCATGCTCGACGGGCAGGTCTACTCGGCGCCGATCATCAACCAGGCGATCAGCGAAAACGGGATCATCCAGGGCAACTTCTCCAAGGCGGAAATCGAATACCTGATCCGCGTTCTCGCGGCCGGATCCCTGGAAGCCAAGCTTTCACCGGAGCCGATCGCGATGAACACGCTCGGCCCGTCGATCGGCGCGGACAATCTTGACCGTGGCATGACCGCGTTCAAGATCTCCGTCATCGCGGTCGGCATCTTCATGTTCCTGTACTACTTCTTCGCCGGCTTCGTGGCGGACCTGGCGCTGCTGGCCAACGGGATCATCATCTTCGGCATGATGGCGATGATCGAGGGGACGTTCACGCTGCCGGGCCTCGCCGGCATCGTTCTCACCATCGGCATGGCGGTGGACGCCAACGTCCTGATCTACGAGCGGGTGCGCGAGGAGATTCAGAAGGGCGAGGAGCTGCGCGCGTCGATCCGCATCGGCTACGCCAAGGCGCTGAGCACGATCCTCGACGCCAACATCACCAACCTCATCGTCTGCTTCGTGCTGTTCAAGACCGCCACGACGGAGGTCAAGGGCTTCGCGTTGACGCTCTCGATCGGCATCTGCGGAACGCTGTTCACCACCCTTTTCATGACGCGCGTGATCTACGAGCTGTACACGGACGTCCTGCATGCCCGGCGACTGCCGATGCTTCCGACCGTAGTGCCCGCGATCAATCGCGTGCTGTCGCCGGTCGTCGACTGGGTCAGCCTGCGGAAAGTGTTCTGGTCCGGCAGCGTCCTGCTGGTGGTGGCGTCCATCATGCTGATCTCGTCTCGCGGCGTTGACATGTTCGACACCGAGTTCCGCGGCGGCGTGTCGGCCACGATGCGTACGGCGATCATCGAGCAGACCGACGGCCTCGATCCGCCCCGACTGATGCTGGAGCACGAGGCGGTGCAGGCCAGTGTCTACGCGCTGGCCGGGATCCTGGACAGGCCGGACTCCGAGACCGCCCGCCGGTTGCTCTCGGCGTTGCGGGCCGCCGGCGTGATCGCACGAGACGCCGGAGACGAGGACCTTGCGGCGGCGCGGTCGATCCTCGCCGAGATGGCGAACGCGAGCGTGCTCACGGTCGGCGAGACCGAGTTACGCGACGGCAGCCTGTATGCGTCGAGCTTCCAGGTGAAGGTCGCCAGCCCCAAGGGTTTCGACTCCGAGGCGACCACGATGGACGTCGTGGTCGCGGCGATCATCGCCCAGTTCGGCGACCGGCTGGACGTGACGCAGCCACTGAGCTTCCTGGGTGCCGGGTCAGGGGAGCACGCGCCGCACACCTTCCCCATCACGCGGGACGGGCTCGGCGAGAACATCCGGCGTCCGCGCATCGTTGACAAGGTCACCGAGTTCATCGGCGGCGTCGCGGTCGTCGTGCAGGACCTCGATCCCCCCGTCCAGGTCGACGACATCACCAAGCGGATCGGCCGAATGCGGGCCCAGCCCGATTTCAAGGACTATGTCGGCCGCGACGTAACGGTCATCGGTCTCGACGCCGCGGACCCGGGCGACCCGTCGGTGGGCTACAGCTCGGTGGCCATACTGGTCTACGACCCGGAGCTGAGCTACTTCGACGTGGACTTCGACCTGTGGGACCGCGAGGTCGCCAAGGCCGAGTGGCTGTTGGCCTCCCAGGGGCTGGAGCGGCAGACCAGCATGGAGAGCGTGTCGAGTTATTCGCCGGCAGTGGCCGAGACCCTGGCGGCCAAGGCGACCGTTTCGGTGATCCTGAGCCTGCTTGGCATCCTCGTCTACATCTGGGTGCGGTTCGGCTCCCTGCGGTACTCGGCGGCCGCGATCGTCGCCCTGCTCCACGACGTCTGCCTGGCGATGGGCATGCTGGCGGCGTCGGCGTGGATCGCCAGCACCGCCCTCGGATCGTTCCTGCTGGTCGAGGATTTCAGGATTGATCTGGGCGTGGTGGCAGCCCTGCTGACGATCATCGGGTACTCCCTGAACGACACGATCGTCATCCTGGACCGAATTCGCGAGAACCGCGGCAAGTTGCCGATACCAACAGCAGACATCGTGAACCGTTCGATCAATCAGACCATCAGCCGGACGG
>Ga0114950_10002092_pt1 | contig 15298 bp, 10 predicted proteins | sample N075metaG_FD_83503 | JGI IMG/M metagenome (GOLD analysis project Ga0114950, IMG submission 83503) | Deep subsurface microbial communities from Kermadec Trench to uncover new lineages of life (NeLLi) - N075 metaG | ecosystem: Environmental > Aquatic > Marine > Ocean trench > Sediment | place... | reverse complement strand
GCGCCGGGTTCTCCTCGAGCTGCTCGAGAAAGACCCCGTCGCGCGTGATCTTGGCACGCGCCTGCCGGTCGGCCGAGCAGGAGACGCCCAGCCCGACCGGGCAGGACGCACCATGCCGCGGCAGCCGGATGACGCGGACGTCGTGGGCGAAGTACTTGCCGCCGAACTGCGCTCCGATCCCGATGTGCTGGGAGATCTCGAAGATCTGCTGTTCGAGCCCGACGTCGCGAAACGCACGGCCGTGCTCGTTCCCGGTCCGGGGCAGCTGGTCCAGGTAGTGAGTGCTCGCCAGCTTGACCGTCTTGAGCGTGAACTCGGCCGACGGCCCGCCGATGACCAGCGCCAGATGATAGGGCGGGCAGGCGGAGGTCCCGATCGACCGGAGCTTCTCCTCGGCGAAGGCGAGCAGCGACGCCGGGTTCAGCAGCGCCTTGGTCTCCTGGTAGAGAAACGACTTGTTGGCCGACCCGCCGCCCTTGGCGATGAACAGCAGCTCGTACTCGTCACCCGGCTCCGCGTAGATCTCGATCTGCGCCGGCAGGTTCGACCCGGTGTTCTTCTCGGTGAACATGTCGAGCGGCGCCAGCTGCGAGTACCGCAGGTTCCGCTGGTCGTAGGCGTCGTAGATGCCGTGCGAGAGCGCGACGGCGTCGTCGCCACCGGTGAAGACGTTCTCTCCCTTGTGGCCGATCACGATCGCCGTGCCGGTGTCCTGACAGCCGGGCAGCACCCGTCCGGCGGCGATGTTCGCGTTGCGCAGCAGCTCGAGCGCGACGAACTTGTCGTTGCGCGAGGCCTCCGGGTCGTCGAGGATCAACCGGAGCTGTGCCAGATGCGCGGGCCGCAGCAGATGCGACATATCGTCGAACGCGGTGTGGGCCACCAGCCGGAGCACGTCGGCATCCACCGTGAGCAGCTCGCGGCCGTCGACCGAGACCGTGGTCACTCCCTCGGTGGTCAGCTGACGATACGGCGTGTCGTCCGCACCCAATTCGAACAGCGGCTGGTAGTGAAAGTCAGTCATGACCGACCTCATCCCTTGGCGACGTTCACCGTCTGGATCTCGGTGAAGCCGAGCAGCCCCCAGGGACCGTTCTCGACCCCGATGCCGGACCACTTGGCGCCGCCGAATGGCGCGTGCGGCACCACGTTCAGGTGCTGATTGACCCACGCCGTACCGCACTCGAGCTGGCGTGCCACCGCTTCCGCCCTGGCGGTGTCGCTCGACCAGACCGACCCGCTCAGCCCGAAGTGGGTGGCGTTGGCGCGCGCGATCGCGTCGTCGACCTCTTTGTAGGGCACCACCGGCAACACCGGCCCGAACTGCTCCTCGTCGACGAGGCGTGCGCCGTCGGTAAGATCAGCGACGATGGTCGGCGCGTAGAAATAACCGCGGTCGCCAATACGCTGTCCCCCGGTCACCATGCGGGCGCCGGAGTGTCTGGCATCCTCGACCAGCTCCTGCACCCGCTCGAACTGAGGCTGGTTGTTGATCGGACCGAGCTGGCTGTCCTCGTCGAGCCCGTTCCCCACCTTCACACCACGGGCCATCTCGGCCAGGTGCGCGACCATCGACTCGTAGAGCGACTCCGGCACGTAGACCCGCTTGATCGCGCTGCAGACCTGCCCGCAATTCTCGAACGCGCCCCAGAACAGCCGCTTGGCGGTCCGCGCCACGTCGACGTCCGGCAGCACAATCGCCGGGTCGTTGCCACCAAGCTCGAGCGTGACCCGCTTCAGGTCTGGCGCCGCGGCCGCGGCGACCAGCTTGCCGGTGGCGACCGACCCGGTGAACGAGATCTTGCGGACCGTCGGGTGCGACGTCATCCAGCCCCCGAGCGCGTCGCCGCCCGACACGACGTTGAGTACGCCCGGCGGCAGCACGTCCCGGAGGATCTCGCCCAGCCGTAGGGTCGCCAGCGGCGTGAACGGCGACGGCTTCAACACGATCGTGTTGCCGGCCAGCAGCGCCGGCGCGATCTTCCAGACCGCCAGCGACACCGGATAGTTCCAGGGGGTGATGGCCGCCACGACGCCGAACGGCCGGCGGCGCACCTCGACCCGCACCCGATCGTTGTCGAGCGCGACCTCCACCGGGATCTCGAGCCTGGCCGTGTAGGTGAACCACTTGGCGGCCCCGGCGATCTCCGCCGCCGCCTTGGCCAGCGGCTTGCCCTGTTCCTGGGTGAGCACCCGCGCCAGCTCATCGGCGTGGGCCGTGATCGCGTCGGCACACGCAGGGAGCAACGCCCGGCGGGCCGCCTCGTCCAGGCGCCAGGTCCGAAAGGCGGTCGCCGCCGCCTGCATCGCCGCGTCGAGCTGCTCGCGGGTGCACTCGGGGGCCTCATCGAAGATGTCGCCGGTGGCGGGATTGATCACGCCGAACGTCGACTGGGCCACTGCCGGGGCGCCGTCGATCGTCATGGCATGCGACGCGGTCTCGGTCGTGGTCATGGGGTTCCTCAGGAATATGTAACAAAGACAGCCTCTCAGTATAATCGAGAAGATTCTGGGCGGCTCCCGACCCATCTGCGGGTTCTAGCAGGCTGTGGAACAACGCCAGCCAGGGCGCGCGGCAATGCGGGCCACGCGGGTGCGGCGTGGGGCGTCGCGGCCCCACGAGCGCCCGCGTGGGGTTCGGGGCGCAGCCCCGTGTGGCTGCTAGCAAACGGCCAGGGCGCGCACGTGCGCGCCCCCGCGGTGGCGGTGCGGGGCGAAGGGGTCCCCGCGAGCCGCCGCGTGGGGTTCGGGGCGCAGCCCCGTCTGGGTACTCGATGAACATCTACGCGTGGATCGTGCTGGTGGCGTTGCTCGGAGAGCTCGCGCTCTCGGCCGTGACGAGCCTGTTGAACATCCAGGCGATGAGCCCGACCGTGCCGGACGAGTTCCGTCCGGCCTACGACGACGAGACCTACGCACGCGCGCAGGCGTATACCCGGACGCGCACGCGGTTCGGTCTGCTGCACGACGCCGTCAGCCTGGCCGCGCTGCTCCTGTTCTGGCAACTGGGTGGGTTCGGCTGGCTCGACCGGCTGTGCCGTGGGACCGGGCTGGGACCGGTATCGACCGGACTGCTGTTCATCGGGGCGCTCGTGGTCGGCTCGACCGCGCTCGGTCTGCCGTTCCGGATCTACTCCACCTTCGTCATCGAGGAGCGGTTCGGGTTCAACCGCACGACCCGGCGCACGTTCGTCCTCGATCGCCTCAAGGGGCTCGCCCTGGGGGCGGTACTCGGCGGCGCGTTGCTGGCCGCGGTGCTGTTCTTCTTCGACTGGGCGGGACCGCTGGCCTGGCTCTGGTGCTGGGGCGCCGTCACCCTCTTCATGCTGACCGCCCAGTTCGTGGCACCCACCTGGATCATGCCGCTCTTCAACACCTTCAGCCCGCTCGACAGCGGCGAGCTGAAGGACGCGCTGCTCGACTACGCGCGGTCGACGCAGTTCCCGCTCGACGGCATCACCGTGATCGACGGGTCACGACGGTCGGCGAAAGCCAATGCGTTCTTCACCGGCTTCGGCAGCCACAAGCGGATTGCGCTGTTTGACACACTGGTCGAGAAGCAGACGACCCCCGAGCTGGTCGCCATCGTGGCGCACGAAGTGGGGCACTACAAGCGCCGGCACATCCTGAAGGGCCTGGCGCTCAGTCTCGCCCACACCGGTGTGTTGTTCTGGCTGCTGTCGCTGTTTCTCGATCGACAGGGACTGTTCGACGCCTTTGCCGTAGGGGGGCCGTCGGTGCATGCCGGGCTGGTGTTCTTCGGGCTGCTGTTCACGCCTATCGAGCTGGTCCTGTCGGTTCTGGTCAATTCCTTCTCGCGCAAGTACGAGTTCGAGGCGGACGCGTTCGCCGCCGACACAACCGGTAGCGCGGAACCGCTCATCACAGCGCTGAAGAAGCTGTCGACCGACAGCCTGTCGAACCTCACGCCCCACCCGCTACAGGTCTTCTTGCACCATTCGCACCCGCCGGTGTTGCACCGGATCACAGCCTTGAGGGCGTTGACGGGGGGGGAGGAACGGGCCTGAAGGCGGTACACAATTACGGATGAACCCAGCCATCAATCGCACCGGCTCGGAGTTCGTGAGACGTCAACGGGTCCGGGAGTCCGGTCGGTTGCTGCGTGAGGACGCGTTCGACGACCCGCTAACCAACGCGCAGCTCGAGAAGCTGGACCACGGACGCCCATGGTCCTGGTCTCGCTGCACCATCCCAACATTGGCTCGGCTCACCGCTCCGCCAGCTTTTTCTCCAGCTCCGCGACCTCCCGATCCCGCCGATGGTAGCCTATCGCGTCAATCATCGTTTTGCCCCGAACCAGCACGTTGAGGGCTTTGTCGCGCTCGCCTTCCTCCAACCACAGCCGGGTAGACTCCAGGTACGCATCGGCTTGATGCAGCTTCATTGGTCCCGCCCCAGCAATCTCTAGTACTTTCTCGACGTCGGTCCACGCGTCAGGTAACTTCCCCTGTACCCGACGTAACGCCGCATGGGCCAACAGACCAAGGAGAAGATGATCTTCCTGTTTGGCCTTGACCAGGTCGGCTACAGCAGTGTCAATGTGGTTCATGGCCTCAGACAGATCACCCGTGTCCTTTTCTTGCAGAGCCTCAAGCAGGATGGCGCGGCCGAGCGAGAGGTGGTCGAGCGCGATGTCCCGGATCCGGCCTTCCGTGATATTCCATTCCAGCGTCTGAATGGCCCGCTGTGTCACCTCTTGGTATTTCCCTTGGTCGAGCAAAAAATCACAGTATAGAAAGCCTGCCAGCACCGCGAATAGAAGCGGACGCGCAGGATCCCATTCCTCTTGAATTCGCTCAGCCTTGCGAAAGACTGCTGCTGCCTCTTCGGTTCGTCCCACTTTGTGTAATGCCTCGCCAAGGAACGCTCGATTATACGAGTGTTGAGGACCCCAGGGTCCAGAGCGATCATCGCTACGTTCGGCAAGTTCGACGCCCTTCTGAGCGTACTTGAGGGCCTCGGCAAGTTCCCCGAGCTGGAGGTAGATGGTGCTGCAGTTCGCGGCAGAGTTGGCGGCGGCGATCCAATCTTCTGCATCTTGACGAACTTCCACCGCCCTTGTCATCGGCCGGATTCCCTCCGTGATCCGGCCCAGCGCACGGAGGTCCCATCCCGCCTCATTCAGAACATAGCCCTGGCTCTTCGGAACAAGTCCCGCCACGGGTTGGTCCCAAGGTTGGTCGGAGAGCGTGAGGTCAAAAAAACAGGACACAGCCGCCAGGTCGTAGCCAATAGCCCCGATCGTGAACTGACTGTAGGCTTCGGGTCCTCTATGCATCCGGCGACGGTACACGTCATCGAGGACCTCCTGGTGTCGGCCGGCATGACATCCGTGCGCGACGACTTGGGACAGCGCCGTCATCCCTCGTAGATCCTCAGGCAGATCGGTCGTTTCTTCTCTCAGGTACTCGTACAGTCTGCGGTGTCCTTCGCGCCACGCCTCGGGAAACTTTTCCTGAACCTGATCGCTGAAATACTCGCGCACCAACGGATGGACATCGCACCTATCCGGATCGCGCACCTGGGCCTTATCGATCAGACGCGCCTTTCGTAAGCGCCCCAGCACGCGCCGCCATTGGTCGGTCGACTCCAGCTCCACCAGCGTCTTGGTCAAGTGGGCAATGGATGGAGGCTTCCGGAGGACGTCCAATAATTTGCCCTCGGCAGGCCGGTCGAACAGACCGAGCAACCGCAAGACGGCTAACTCCGGCCCCTCCCCGAGCCATGTTTCGTACGAAGCCAGCATCTGCCAGGCGTGGCCGCCATGTTCCTTGTCCTCTTCCCGCAGGGGTATCTCGCCCCGGCGGCTCACGTCGCCACCGCAAACGTCACGCAGATACGTGCCCAGCAGATTCAGCGCCAGGCCATGTCCCCCGAACTCACGCGACGCATTCTCCAGCTCATCCTGCGAGCCCTGCACGCCCAGCGCGGCGAGTAACGCCGCGCCGGCGGTCGGCGACAACTGTTCCAGCTCGATCACCAGCGCCGTGGTCCCGCTGAAAGGTTGCAGCTCCTTGATGGACAGCCGCGTGGTCAGAATGCACAGCCCCGGATTGTCGGCGGCCAAGGCGCGAACCAGGGTCGCCAACGCCGGGTCCTTCAGATCGCCCCCGCCGCTATCGCCGTGGCCTGGTGGATGTTGAAGCGGTTCGAGCCCGTCGAGGATCAGCAGTGACCGCTCCTCTTGCACCAGCGTGACCAGCCGCTTGGCTCTGTCCTTGGCGGTACCCGCCTTTGGATCGTCGTCGCCGAACTTTGTGAGCGCTTCGTGGATGAACAGGTCGGCAGAGGTGGCGGTTTCGCGGGTGCCCTGGTTCTGGAACGACCAGCCGAAGACCCGCTCGGCACCTCGGTAGTGCTCTTTCCCCATCGCCCCGAGCCAGCGCCTTACAAGCGCCGACTTGCCCACTCCACCCCACGCGATCAGGCTGACCACATTCGTACCGGTGTCGGCCCACGCGTCGTCCAGACGTTCAAGTTCTTGATCTCGGCCAAACAGAAACTCGCCGGTATCAGGCAGTTGGGAGTACGAGACGAAGCGGGTCCGGGAGGACCCGCTGCGTGCCGGTGTATCGATGTCGTTCGACATCGATGATCCCACAGCGCCAAAGCTCAACGGCGCTCCCTGACGACGGGTCTTCGGCGACCTCATCCTGACGGGTCCCGGCTCGATGCCGCCGGCACCGTCCAGGAAATCGCGCAGGGCGGAGTAACCCTCTTCGACCCTAAACAGGTAGTGTGTGTCTCCCCGGAGCGGTTCGGGGATGAAGTCTGCGTGGGCCGCGTCGCAGAGAAGAGGCACAAACTTGGAGGTGCGACTGCGACTGTCGTAAATCAGCTGGGTGATCAGCGCGCCTTCCCAATTGACGCCTTTTCCCAGGTTCTGCTCCGCATGCCCGCGGAACCTGCGGTAGTAGGTTTCGGTGCAGACAACCAGCACAAACGCGGCTCTGTCGAGCTGATCGAGCATCCAGCGCGGCCAGCCTTCAGTGGGGGTTCCGTTGACATATTGGTCAATCTGCGCCTCGAACCCATCCTGACGGAGCCGCTCTGAGAGACTCAACACGAGATCGCGGTGTTCAGCCGAATCATGGCTGTAGCTGATGAAAACAGGTGTGGGTTCCCGTGACATCGGTTTCATACCCCGCGGTGAAAGCTCAGCTTCATGCGACCGGCGTTGCATCCCGGCTGCCTGCGTTGCTCCTTGGTCACATACTGCCGGTATCTTCCCTCGTCACGCCTTGCCGGGGCCCGGCGCGGCGTCGATCTCGACGACCCTCGGTGCCACGCTGGGCTTTCACCACGGACTGCTAGGGCCGTGGATGGCCGATGCGATACAGGTGATCGTGGGTGCGGATGAACAGCGAGCCGTTGGCGACCGCCATCGAGGCGAGGATGACGCCGTCGAGCCGGTTGATCGCGAGCTCGCGATACTCGGTGCCGGGCGCGACGACGGTAGTTACCCCTTCCTCGCTCTGGAAGTAGATACGTCCGTCGGCGAACACCGGTGACGCGGAGAAGTTGCCACCCAGACGTTCCCGCCAGTGCGTCTCGCCGGTCCGGGCGTCGAGACAGGTCGCCACGCCCAGATCGCTGACGATGTAGAGCTCGTCCCCGACCAGCAGCGGTGACGACGTCAACGGCACGCCCCGCCGCAGCGTCCAGGCGGTGTGGGTGGCGGTCACGTCGCCGTGGCCGTCGGCAAGCACGGCGAGCAGTGACGGCACCTGGAACCCGGTCGCGACATAGACCATCCCGTGACCAAAGACCGGCGCCGGCACATTGGAGAAGCCGTCGCCGTAGGAGACCTCCCAGATCTCCTCCCCCGACTCCGGGTCGTACGCGGTGGCCCGAAACGCGCCGATGCTGAAGAGCTGGTCACGGTCTCCGACCCGGATGATCAGGGGTGTCGAGTAGGCCTGCGAGATCGGCTGGCGACGCGGGGTGCGCCACCGCTCCTCGCCGGTCGCGGCATCGAGCGCCACGACAAAGGCGGTGTCGTAGCCGTCGACACTGAGGATCAGCCGGTCACGATACAGCACCGGCGACCCGCCGTTGCCGTGCTGGGTCACATACGGGAAACGGGTGATCCAGACGACCTCGCCGGCGGTGGTCAACGCAGCCGTGCCGTCGGCGCCGAAGTGAACATACACGCGGTCGCTCTCGACATCGATGACCGGCGTCGGCGACGCGAGACTGTTCTTGGGGTTCGGAGAGGCAGTCTGGTCGATCCTGATCACCTCGGTGTCGAGCAGCTCCCGGCCGGTCTCGACATCATACGCGAGGAGCCGCAACGAGCCGGCGCCGTCGTCGGTGGCAGTCGTCAGCCAGATACGCCCATCCGCCACCACCGGTGACGACCAGCCGCGACCCGGGACCTGGGTTTTCCAGACGACGTTGGTCGATTCGCTCCACTCGAGCGGCAGCCCGCGTTCGGACGAGTGCCCCTGCCCGGTCGGGCCACGAAACGCCGGCCAGTCCTGAGCGTGCACCGCCAGACCGGTCAGCGTCACCATCGCAAGCACGACCGCCAGTCGTTGCATTGATGTCATTCTAATCGAACCTTTCCTGGCGTCCTGCGTTCTTCTACTACAGAGGGAAGACGGTGGCAGACCACCGGGTCCACGCACGGTAGATGGCAGCTGATGTCGCGGCACTCGTCGAACGGTGTCGCCAGGGAGACGACCTGGCGTGGGAGCGGCTCGTCCGGAGCTGCCAGGGACGGGTCTACGCGCTGGCATATCACTACCTCGGCGGCGTCGAGCAGGCCCGCGATCTGACACAAGAGGTGTTCGTGCGTGTCTATCAGCAGCTCGGGACCTACAAGGGTGACGGATTCATGGCGTGGCTGCTGCGCATCACCCGCAATCTGTGCATCGACCAGATGCGCCGTCAGCGGGCCCGTCCCCCGGCCGAGGACCTGGTGGCCGAGGACAACGAGTGGGCACTGCCGGACACGGCGCCGGACCCGGAGCAGTCGTGGCTGCGGGACGGCAAGAAACGGTTGGTCTACGACGCGCTCCGGCGCCTGAATGGACCGAGCCGGGAAATGATTCTGCTCAAGGAGATCCAGGGGCTCCAGCTCAAGGAGATCGCCGAGATGCTGGGGGTGCCGATCGGCACGGTCAAGTCGCGTTCGAACCGCGCCCGCGTCGAGCTCGCACGGCAGGTGATCGCGATCGACCCGTCCTATGCCAACCAGGCGGAATCGTAGGGATAACGTGATGGAGTGCACGCAGTTCAGCGACCGGCTCGAGGCGTTGCTCGACGGCACGCTGCCGGCCGGGGAACAGACACGGGCAGAGGCGCACGCCGCCGCGTGCCCCCGGTGCCGCGAGCTCTACACGCTGATGCGCGGGGAGCTCGAGCGCCCGGTCGAGACACCCGGGGGTCTGACCGAGTCGATTCTGGCGCGCACCAGCGGACGAGCCTGCCCACGCGCCCAGACGCTGCTGGGCGACCATGTCGACGGCACCCTCGGAGGAGGGCTGGACCGCGAGCTGGTCGACGCCCATCTGCAGCGGTGTGACGAGTGTGCCGCACTTGCGCGCGTGCTCAACCGTCTCGGCGAGGATTTGCCGGTGTTCGCCGAGCTGCGCCCCGATGCGGCACTCGTCGACGACGTGCTGGCCCGGACTGTGCGCCCGGCCCGGTGGTCAGCCGTGTGGAACCGGATGCAGGATACGGCCCGCCAATGCTTCGCGCGGCCCCGGATTGCCTGGGAGGCCGGCTACGTGACGGCGATGGTCGTCTGGCTGGTGTTCGGCGCCTCGTGGTCGCCGCTGCGGGCAGCGCCGGTGCAGGCGCTGGCCCTCATGCAGCAGCGCGCGATCGACACGCGGGTGGCGGGCGCCAGCGCGATGACGGCGGTCAACCGACGCGTCGCCGCAGTGCGCCAGCGGACCATCGAGGTGACGGTGATCGGGGCCGACCGCGTCACCAGCGGATTCTTCGCCGGTCTCTCCGACCGATATCGACACGCCGCCGAGCTGGCGCCCGATCTGGACCGGCACTTGCGGCAGTTCGCGGCGGCGGTGCTGGACCGCGACCTCTTCAGCGGCGTCGACGCACTGCGTTCACTGAGCCGGGATGCCGGAGCCATGTTGAACCGGCTGCTGTTCTCCCCGGTGACGACACCGGATTCCGGGTCAGTACCCGAGCAAAGGAGCACACCATGAACGGTTCCCAGGAACATCCCGACGTCCCGATGCAACCGCAGACACCACCCGCGGCACCCCCTCCTCCGCCGACGCAGGCTGCGCCGCCGCTGCCAGTCGCGAGCCCCGCGGTTTCCGGCGCCGCTGCCGGCCGGGTGCAGGGGCTGCAACACAAGACCCCCTTCATCGCGTGCGCGTTGTCGCTCATGCCCGGTGTCGGCCAGATCTACGTCGGGTACTACAAGCTCGGCTTCATCCACAACATCGTGTTCGCCTCCACAATCATGCTCCTCACGACCCGCCTCCCCGACCCGATGTATCCTCTGCTGGGCATCTTCCTGGCCTTTTTCTTCATCTACAACGTCGTCGACGCGGGCCGGCGGGCCATCTTTTACAACCTCGCCCTCGACGGTGTGGAGGGTATCGAGCTGCCCAGCATGAATCTCTCGGTACCGAGCTTCGGAGGCTCGTTCGCCGGCGGTCTGGCGCTGATGGGGATCGGGGTCGTCCTCTTGTCGAACACCAGGTTCGGTGTCTCCCTCGACTGGATCGAGGAGTGGTGGCCCGCGGCCCCGATCCTGCTCGGCGCCTACCTGCTGGGGAAGGCGATCCAGGACCGCAGGAGCGGAGCGCCGTCCGCGGCGGGCACGGCCGACGGGGGGCCGCCTACCGACAGCCACGATTTCGACTCCTCCTCCCTCGTCTGACCGGCGCCCTGCGGGTCGCGGCACATGACGTACACTGTTGTACTCGTGTCTGCCACTAGACTTCTTGAACAACGTGTATCGTGACAATTGAGTCAAGTTTTGATCCTGTTTTTTTCGCTCTCACCACGACGGCCTCCGTTCAAGGAGTCTAGGCCCCCGCGTAGCGGGGATGTGAGAAAAGCTCGGCTAGCGAGGCGGAGCCGACCGGGTCGGGACGGTCTGAGGCGGAGCCTCGCTAGACGGTGTCTGCTCGTCCTCGCCCTGGCCGGGGTCGCGGTCATGCTCACCGGGGCACCGGCCCACGCCCATCCGATGGACGGCAGCAACGCCGGGTTCGTCCAGTCGGTCGACGGACCGGCGCCTGGGCCGTTCCTGTATCTGGGCGCGAAACACATGGTCACCGGCTACGACCATCTGCTCTTTCTGGTCGGGGTCATCTTCTTCCTCTACCGGTTGAAGGACGTCGTCCTCTACGTCAGCCTGTTCACGCTGGGACACAGCCTGACGTTGCTGGCTGGCGTGCTCGGCGGTGTCAGCGTGAACGCCTACGTCATCGACGCCATCATCGGGTTGTCGGTCGTCTACAAGGGGTTCGAGAACATCAACGGCTTCGAGCGGGTGTTCAAGGTCAGACCCAACACGAAGGTCGCGGTCCTGCTGTTCGGGCTGTTCCACGGGCTCGGGCTGGCGACCAAGCTGCAGGAGTTCATGGTGTCGGAGAACGGGATGGTGACCAACATCCTGAGTTTCAACGTCGGGGTCGAGATTGGCCAGCTTCTCGCGCTGACGGGGGTTGTCGCGCTGCTGACCGTCTGGCGCACACGCCCCAGCTTCCTCTCATACGCTTTCGGAGCGAATGCCGCACTGATGGTCGGTGGCTTCCTCCTCGCCGGCGTCCAGATGGTCGGGTTCGTGCTGTTCTCCTGACACATGTCCGAGCTGCCCACGCTCCCCTCCCGCCGGAAGGTGCTCATCGCGACCGGCGGCGCGCTACTGACCGCCGCGGCGCTCCTGTTCGGCGCGATCCTGCCGGCCGAGTACGGGATCGACCCACTGGGCACCGGCAGACTGCTCGGGCTGCTCGCGCTGGGACAGGCCCAGCCGTTCGCCACCGAGACCGGCGAGTATCGGGTCGACCGTGCCGAGCTCAAGCTATACCCGGCCGAGTGGGTGGAGTACTTCTACCGTCTCGACGAGGGCAGCAGCATGGTCTTCACCTGGGACGCGACCGGCCCGGTGACCTACAACTTCCACGCCTCACCCGACGGCGCGCCGGCCGGCTACGCCGAAAGCTTCGACGCGCAGGAGAAAGCCCAGGGACACGGCACCTATACGGCACCGTTCTCCGGCATCCACGGGTGGTACTGGGAGAACGTCGGCACCGAGGAGATCACGCTCACCCTGACGACGGCCGGGTTCTACACCAGCGTCGAGGAGGGACGCGCCCGCGTCGCCGGGTACAAGGACCTCACCGACATCCGCGGCAACAAGGTGCCGAGTGTCCCGTAGCGCGCAGGCTGCCGTACTCGTCAGGCTGCTCTGTCTTCAGATTTCTGGCATCGGACTGCAGACGCTCGCTTGGTGAACGGACAGCACCAGGCAAGGCGTCTGCTCGTCCCAGCCATTGGTGGAGGCCGTTTGGCGTCCCGTGCCTTCTGATGTCTGACTGCTCGAGCATTCGCCACATGAACACACTGCTGGAGCAAGAGCAATACGCGGTCCGCTCGCTGATGACACCGTGCAGTCGGTCCTGCTGCCGGATGTGACCTTCGACATCGCCCACGTCTTCACGATCCGATAGCCCCAAACACCCCAGGACCTGAGACAGCAACTGGCGACGCCCACCGGCTTCTCCTCACTCCTGCCTCTGCCTCCTGCCTCCTTGGGCGTTCTCTATCTCCCCGGCCGCTGCTGCTCCCGGATCGCGCGGAACTCACTGGTCGCGCTCCACTCCGGCCACTCGTCGGTGGCGGCCAGCCGCGCGCCCATGTGATACAGGAAGGTCAGATCGTCGAGCGCGCCGGACAGATCCCAGTCCGGTTTCACCTCGTCCGAGACCGCGTGGTAGTCGTTGGCGGTGTACTCTTCCCGCTTCTCGATCCCGTAGCCGGGCGGCTTGTCCAGGTAGTCGACCCCAGGGTCGGCAAAGAAGGCGGGAATGCCGGCTCTGGCAAACGAGAAATGGTCCGACCGGTAGTAGAACCCCTTCTCCGGTTCCGGGTCCGGGTTGAGCACGCGCCCGAGCCGGTCGGCGATCTCGCCGGCCACGTCATCGAGCTGAGACTGCCCCATGCCGACGACCGTCAGATCGGCGGTGCGACCCCACTGGTTCAGCACATCCATGTTCAATGCCGCCACGGTCTGCGCCGCGGGGTAGAGCGGGTGCTCGCCGTAGTAGCGTGAGCCGAGCAGCCCCTGTTCCTCGGCGGTCACGGCCAGGAAGAGCACTGACCGACGCGGGGGCTCCCCCTCGGTGAAGGCGCGCGCCAGCTCGATCAGCCCGGCGGTGCCGGTCGCGTTGTCGGCGGCGCCGTTGTAGATCTGGTCACCGGTCAAACTCTCGTCCTTGCCGAGGTGGTCCCAGTGCGCCATGTAGATGACCACCTCATCCGGGGCGCCGACACCCGGCAGCCTCGCCACAACGTTCTGCGAATCGATCGTGCGCAGGGTGTTACGTACCTGCGTGCGCCCGGTCACACCCAGCGCCACCGGCTGAAAATCGGCGTGCGCCGCCTTGGCCTTCTCGGTCTCGAAGTCGAGCCCGGCCATCTCGAACAGCGACGCCGCGGCGTCCCGCTGAATCCAGCCCTCGATTGCCGCGCGCCCCATGTTGCGGTCGTCCGACACCAGGTCGAACGACTCGCCATACGGGCTGCTCCCCACGACCTCCCAGGGATAGCCGGCGGGACCGGGCTCGTGAATCACGAGCGACCCGGCTGCACCCTTCTCGGCCGCGATCTCGTGCTTGTAGGTCCAGCGCCCGTAGTAGGTCATCGCCGGCCCGCCGAACAGGTCCTCGCTCGGTGGGTCGTTGACGAGAAAAAGCAGGATCTTGCCGGTGACGTCCACGTCCTTGAAGTCGTTCCAGTCGTACTCGGGCGCCACCGCGCCATACCCGACGAACACGAACTCGGCGTCCACGTCGACCCGCTCCACGACCCGCTTCGTGTAGGCCACGTAATCGGCCCCCGGCTCGAGCGTCCGGATGTCGTCTCCGCGGCTCACGGTCAGCGTGTCGCCGGCGGCCGGGGTGATGCCGACCAGCGGCACGTTCTGTACCCAGGTGCCGTCCGGGTTCCCCGGCGCGAGCCCGAGCGCGCTGAACTGCTCTCTCAGATAGTCGATGGTGCGGGTCTCGCCATCCGACCCCGGCGCGCGCCCCTCGAATTCGTCCGACGCCAGCCGCTCGATCTCCGCCAGCAGCGTGTCGGCACTGATCCCGGCCGCGACGGCCGGCGCGGCGTCGATGTGCGGGACATCGGCCGGGGCGTCCGGGACGCCCTGACAGCCGACGAGCGCGAGCACACCGCACACCATGACGAACTTATGCACCATGACCTCACCCCACCTGCCAGAGCAAGAAGCTGACCGTGTCGACCATCTCCTCGATCTGCTGGGACACCGGTTGGCCGCCGGAGTGCCCGGCGTCGGTGTGATACCGGAGCAGGATCGGCGTCGCGTCGCCATGCGTCGCCTGCATCAGCGCCGCCATCTTCCGCGCATGCAGCGGCGCGACGCGGGTGTCGCCGTCACCCGTGATATAGAGCGTCGCCGGATACCGCGCCGTCTCGTCGACGTTGTGATACGGCGAGTAGGCGAGCATGTAGGCGAGCTGCTCCGGGTCCTCGCTCGACCCGTACTCGGGCACCCAGAAGCCCGCCACCAGGAACTGGTGATACCGCACCATATCCAGCAACGGGTAAGTGCACACGACGGCCCCGAACAGATCGGGCCGCTGGTTCGAGACGACGCCCACGAGGAGCCCGCCGTTGCTGCCGCCGCGGATCGCGAGATGCTCGGGGCTCGTATAGCCTTCGGCGATCAGGTGCTCTGCGGCTGCGATGAAGTCGTCGAACACATGCTGCTTGCGCTCGAGCATCCCGTCGCGATGCCACTCCTCGCCGAACTCGCCGCCGCCCCGCATGTTCGCCTCGGCGAACACGCCGCCGCTTTCCAGCCACACGGCCGCCAGCGACGAGAACGCCGGTGTCCGGCTCAGGTTGAACCCACCATAGCCGGTCAGCAGCGTCGGGTTGGTGCCGTCGAGCACGACATCGGCGCGATGGGTGATGAACATCGGCACCCGGGTGCCGTCCTTCGAAGCGAACCACGTCTGGGTCACCTCGTACCGGCCGGTGTCGATCGGCACCTCGACCTGCGCCCAGACGGTCCGCTCGCCGCTCTCGAGGTCGT